>Ga0182011_10001536_pt1 | contig 20200 bp, 18 predicted proteins | sample 711E1DmetaG_FD_120481 | JGI IMG/M metagenome (GOLD analysis project Ga0182011, IMG submission 120481) | Permafrost microbial communities from Stordalen Mire, Sweden - 711E1D metaG | ecosystem: Environmental > Terrestrial > Soil > Wetlands > Permafrost | place: Sweden: Stordalen | collected... | reverse complement strand
CCACGACTGGTTCTCCGCCCTCCATTACTGCCATGCATGAATTGGTTGTGCCCAAATCGATACCGAGGATACGGCTCATGCGCTATTCCAAGCAGCACCTGTGCCCTAATGAGCGCACCGAACTCAAACTCATACTATTGAATAAGTTAAAAAATCCGCCCTATTCCAATCGCCCCCTGGAATGGCCCTCGGCAACGCCACAGTGACACACTTCTGGCTCATCCGGATGCTGACGGCTTCGAATCATGTCTCACTCCGGTGGCACACCGGTTTCGGCGAAAAAACAAAGCTTGCCTCGCCCGGGGCGAGACCACGGAATCCCTCCCCTCTTTCAGGCCGAGCTAGCTCAGTTGGTTAGAGCGGCTGTTTCGTAAACAGCAGGTCGCTGGTTCGAATCCAGTGCTCGGCTCCATCTCCCGCTGCAAGATTGCGGGTCCGGGACTTCGAGTGGGTCCGTTCGAACCCGCCACCGCCTTGAGCCTTCGCTCCGAACTTTTCGACTACGCGCTGCCCGAGCGTTTGATCGCGCAAACCCCGGCTGGGCGGCGCGACCAATCGCGCTTGCTCGTGGTGGACCGCGTCCGGCGCACGGTCGCGCACCACGTGTTCGCCGACCTCCCACGGTTCCTGCGCCCAGGTGACATCCTGTTCCGGAACAATGCCGCCGTGCTCCCGGCACGCCTGCTGGCCCGGCGGCCGAGCGGAGGGCGCGTCGAGTGCCTCTTGCTCCGTCCGATTCCACCGGAGCCGGGGGCGGAGTCTACGGCAGGCGACGCTTGGTGGTGCCTGCTCCGTCCCGGGCGCCGGCTGCCGGCTGGCGCCACGTTTGGACGTGAGGGCGCGTTCACCGCCACGGTGCTGGCCAAGGAGGACGACGGCACCGCCCGCGTCGTCTTCGCCACCGCGGACGGCCAGCCCATCGCGGCCGTCGCCAACCATCTCGGCGACGTTCCCCTGCCGCCCTACATTCTGCGCCGCCACACCGCCGAGGAACGCCGCCTCGATCGCGACCGCTATCAGACGGTCTATGCCGACCCGGCGCGTCAGGTGGCGGTGGCGGCGCCGACCGCGGGTCTGCATTTCACCACCGAATTGCTGACCGCGCTCGCCGCAAACCAAGTGCGCCTGGCCGATCTGACGCTCCACGTCGGCCTCGGCACCTTCCGGCCGATTCTAGCGGAAACGGTCGAACAGCATCCGATTCATTCCGAGGTCTACGAACTGCCAGACGAGACGCAGCGCCTGCTGTTCCATCCCTCGGGCCGCCGCATCGCCGTGGGCACCACGACGGTGCGGACGGTCGAAGATTTCCTCGCCGGCCACGGGCGGCCCCTCGGCCACGGGCATGTCGCCGAGACGGATCTGTTCATCTATCCGCCCCGCGCGTTTCGCGGCATCGACGTCTTGATTACGAATTTCCATCAGCCGCGCTCAACCCTGCTCTGCCTCGTGGCGGCCTTCCTCACCCCGGGATCGACGGACGGTATTGCCTGGATCAAGGAGATCTACGCCGAGGCTGTCGCCCGGGAATACCGGTTTTTCAGCTACGGCGATGCCATGCTGATCCTTTGAAAGCGTCTCCTCCGTTCCGCGGGGGCGGCGAACTGTTCGCCATTGCGTGATCGACTGTTCCCGGGCGGGCCCACAATGTCCCGGAAAACCTACCCGCACCCTGCCATGCCGCCGATGAGCGACACGACCCGAGGTCCCGTGATCCGTACCAAAAAAGTCCTGACCATCCTGCTGGTCAAACCGAAGGCGCGCCTGGGCACGGTCCATGCGCTGCACCGGTTCCAGCTCCTCGAGCCGATCGAGCTGGGGTACATCGCAGCAGCGGTGCCGCGGGAACACCGGGTGGCCGTGCTCGACCTGCGGTTCCATCGTTTTCCGACCTGGGCGCTGCTGCGCAAAATCAAGGAGCTGGCGCCCGACATCATCGGTTTCACCGGCTACTCGCACGAAGGATCCATCGTCAAGGACCTGGCCCGCCACGCCCGGCAGGCGGCACCGCGCGCCCTCATCGTGGTGGGCGGGCACCACGCGGCCGTGGCGGCGGAGGACTACAACGTCCCTGCCATCGACCTCATCGTGCGGGGCGAAGGCTGCCTGCCGTTCCGGGCGCTGGTGGAGGCTGTGGCCCGCGGCGAGTCCGCCGCCGGCATCGACGGCGTGCTGCAAACCGGCGAGCGGTTTGACGCGTCCGCCACGCTCACCTGGCCGCGCTTCCCCGATCCGACGGAACTTCCCGTCCCGCGGCGCGACCTGTGGGACCACCGGCGCTACACGTGCGTGTGGCCGAGCGAAAACGCGCGGGCGTGGCAGGGGATATTCCCAGCCGTGTCGATGGTACGCAGCTCCTTCGGTTGCCGGATGAAATGCACCTTTTGCATCGTGCCGCAACTATGCGGCGGCCAGCATCGTCCGCGCAGCGCCGATCAGGTGGCGGAGGAAATCGGCGCGCTCCCGACGGACCACGTCTACTTTTGCGACGATGAGAACTTCATCGACGCCGAATTCGCGATGGAATTGGCCGAGGCGATTGCGCGGCGCGGCATCCGCAAACACTATTCCGCCTGGGCGCGCTCCACCACCGTGAACCGCCACCCGGAGCTGTTCCGCACCTGGCGCCAGCTGGGGTTGGACGCCGCGTTCCTCGGGTTCGAGTTCCCAACCGATGCGCAGCTGCGGCAGGTAAAAAAGGGCGCTACCGTCGCTGAAAACGACAAGGCTCACACCGCCTTGCGCTCCCTCGGCGTCGCCGTCCATGCCGCCTTCATGCTCATGCCGGAGAGCACGCCCGAGGATTTCGCCTGCCTGCGCAACTACGTGCGGGAGATGCCGCCGTTGCAATGCAGCTTCACCGTCTGCACGCCTTCGCCCGGCACCGAAGACTACAAAGCCATGCAACCCCGCATCTGGGTCGACCACCCGCACGATCTGCACGATTGCATGCATCCGCTTGTCCCCACCCGGATACCCCTGAAGGAGTTCTGCGCGCTCTACGCGCGGCAGATCGATGAGGCGGCGGGGAAGAACCCGCTGCGCATGCAGCACCGGCCGATTCCGCCGCGGGACATGGTGCGCGTCGCTCACGCCACCTTCCGTTACTCCCGCGCGTTCCGGAATCTCTATCGCGATTTTCCCCGTGAGCTGTGGAGTTGAACGCGCCACCCCCGTGAATTCCGCCCGTGGTCCGCGCCGGGACACCGCGGGCCCTTGAACGGTCGCGGCCCCGGCCGGCCACCCCCAGCGACCCATTTCGCCTGCCTCACTCCAACCCCCGTCGTCCATGTCACAGCTCATTTCGTTCATGTCCGCCAATTTTGTGGCCCGTGAGGTCGGCTATCATCTCGCCAACGGATGGGGCCCCGGCGACCAGGCCACCCAAGACCATTTCCGGCCGCTGGCCACGTTCGCGGAGCGCTTCGACGCCATGCTGTCCGAGATCAAGGCCCTCGGTTTCGGGGCGATCGACCTCTGGGCGGCGCACCTCCATTTCACGTGGGCCACGCCCGAACATGTCGCGCTGGCGAAGGCGGCGCTGGGCCGGCACCAATTGCGCGTGGTGAGCTACGCGGCGTGGGTGCCGGGCGGGGAGGCCGAATTGCGGGCCGCCTGCCGGCTGTGCGGCGAACTCGGCATTCCGGTCATTGGCGGGTTCATCGAATGCGCGGGCCGCGACCGCGCCGCCGCGACACGCGTCCTCAGGGAATTCGGTGTGGTGTACGGTTTGGAGAACCATGCGGAAAAAACGCCGGAGGAGATGCTGACCCGGATCGGCGACGGGGACGAGGATGTGATCGGCCTCGCCCTCGACACGGGATGGTGCGCGACGCAGGGGCTGGACGCCCTGGTCGTGTTGCGCCGGATCGCCCCGCGGCTGAAGCATCTCCACTTGAAAGACGTCAAGGCACGGCGCACCGAGAAAACGGGCTTCCCGTTCATCGACATGGGCCATGCAACCTGCCAGCCGGGCCAGGGCATTGTGCCGGTCGAGGCCATCGTGAAATCGCTGCCGGCGCTCGGCTACCGCGGCGCCATCGCGATTGAGCATGAGCCAGAGGATTTCGACCCGCGCGCCGACTGCCAGGCCGGTTTGGAAAAAGTGCGCGCGTGGCTGGCGGAAGGGCGCGCCGCCGTGCTCGGCGAACGCCGGCCGCTGCGCGTGGCGATCGTGGGCTGCGGCAACATCGCGTCCACTTATGGCGAACAGCTGGCCCACCATGCCACGGTGCGTACGGTCGGCGCGTTCGACCTCGATGAAACCCGCGCCCGGACCTACGCCGGACGTTTTGGCGGTCGCGTCCATCGCTCGCTCGACGCCGTGCTCGCGGATCCCGAGGTCGACGCCGTGGTGAACCTCACCATCCACCAGGCCCACCCAGAGGTGATCGCGCGGAGTCTCGAGGCCGGCAAGCATGTGCACTCAGAAAAACCGCTCGCCATGACGCTCGCCGACTGCACGCGTCTGGCGGATCTCGCCGACCGGTGCCAACGGCGCCTGAGCGCCGCCCCAGTCGTATGGTTGGGGGAGGCGCAGCAAACACTGTGGCGGGCGCTGCGCCGCGGGCTGATCGGCACGCCGCGCGCCGTGTTTGCCGAGGTGAACTGGGGCCGCATCGAATCCTGGCACCCCAACCCGGTGCCGTTCTACGAAGTCGGGCCGGTCTTCGACGTGGCGGTTTATCCGATCACCTCGCTCACGACCTTTTTCGGGCCGGTGCGGCGCGTCTCCGCCCGCGGGGGAGTTTTGCTGAAGGAACGCCGGATCAAAGACGGGACGCCCTTCACCCCGCCCACCCCCGACTACACCGTCTCGACCCTGGAGTTTGACGGCGGCCTGCAATGCCGGCTCACGTGCAATTTCTACGTCGGCTGGCACACCAGCCAGAAAGGGTTCGAGATCCACGGCGACCTCGGATCACTCACATGCGATACCATCTATGCCTTCGATTCGCTGGTCCGGCACGCGGACTTCGGAGGCGCCTGGAGGCCGCTGCCGTTGGCGCGCGTGCCTTATCCGGGCTGCGAGTACGCCCGAGGCGTGACGGAACTGGCCGACGCGATCCACGAAAACCGCCCGCATCGCACGACAGGACGGCAGGCCGCCCATGTCGTCGAGGTAATGGAGGCGATTCTCGTCAGCATCCGCACCGACGCCGTGCAGACCATCCGCTCGACCTTCCCGCCGCCTGCTCCGGCTGACTGGGCGACGTGACCCGGACCGGAGAGGCCGGCGCGGTTCCCGCAAGGCCGGGCACGGGACCAGCCGGTTCCCGCGCCGGACCTTTCCCCCGCCGTCAGAAACGGGTTTCCTTCAGCGCTTCCAGGACGACCGGCATCGATTCACGCCAGTTGGCCGGATATTGTTCCGACACCTCGAACGCCAGCCGCCGGCCGTCAGGCGCCGCCTCCGCTGCGCGCTTCAACACAAGCTCCTTCAGCTCCCGCGGCGGCAAGTCGTAACAGCCCACGTTGAGGTTGGACCAGAACAGCTTGTCCGGCCACGCCGCTCGTGCCTCGGCCAGGGTCATGTCGCCCTCCGGTGGCGGCGTGAGGGATTCGATCACATCCATGGGTGCCCTGGCGATAAGCGATCGGCAGCTGGCCAGCCGGCCGTCGTAATGGCAGCCGACCAGTTTGCCCGCCGCGTGGAGCATCGGGAAGAACTCCTCGTAGACTGGCAGGAGAAACTCCTGGTAGCGCCGCGGCCCGAGCGTGTCGGCGGTGAAGTTCTCCAGATTCGAGAGGTAACGCCCCGGCCCCCGGGCCACGATCTCCACAAGGTGCCGGAAGTTGCGCAGCAGCGCCGTGTGCAGCCGGCGGACCTCGTCGCCATACTCGGCCAGATGCTGGCAGAAATTCTCCAGCCCGGCGAAATCCACCAGCATTTGCTGCCAGGGGGTGCGCCAAAGCTCCGGGATGGCGATGCCCCAAGGCGGCAAACCCGCCGCCTCGGCCCGATAGGCTTCGTAACGCGGGACGATCTCGGTGTGCTCGGCGATGAACGTCATGACCCGGTAGTCCTGCGGCGTTTCCAGAAAGTACTTCTTGTCCCAGCCGTTCTCCCAGATCGCGTGGACCTCGCCCACCGGCGTGCGGCGGGTCTGCCGGCGCATCGGTTGGCCGTTTTCCTCGTACTGCCGATCGAGGATTTCCACCTCGCGGCAGCGGGTGTCAAAACTGCGCAGGTACCACGTCACGCCGAGCCCGTTTTCGTACAGCTCCGGCCAGGCCGGATCGCTGGCGGTGTGCCGCCACTCGTTCCAGTAGATCGTATAGGGAATCTGGTCGGGGCGCTCCCCGGACCAGAAAGCATCGATGCGTTCGCGAATGGATTTCACGTCCACGGTGCTCATAGCACAACCGCCTCCCCCGGGCACCAACCGATTCTGCCTCCATCCGGCTGGCCGCGGGGCGCGATCGATCAGGGTTTCTGCCACCGTTTGCCAAATTCGCGTTTATGATTTGTATGTTCGTCTCGCTCTCATCCGCCATGAATACAAAAATACGAATCCCATTCCTCGCTGTGGGCGCCGCCCTGCTCGGGCTGGCCGCCTCGGCCCGCGCCGCGGTCGAAACCTACAAGATCGACCCGGTGCATTCCTCGGTCGCTTTTTCCATCCGCCACTTCGTCAGCAAAGTGCCGGGCAGTTTCACCAACTTCAGCGGCGCCATCATCGTGGACCGCGATAACCTCGCGAAAAGCTCGGTCGAGGCGACCATCGATGTCGGCAGCGTCAGCACCGCCAACCCGCAACGCGACAACCACCTCAAGTCGCCGGATTTCTTCGATGCGGCGAAGTTCGCGAGCATGACCTTTAAGAGCAAGTCGTGGACGAAGACCGGCGACGACTCCTTCGACGTGACCGGCGATCTCACGATCAAGGACGTGACCAAGGAGGTCGTGCTCAAGGTCAAGCTGCTCGGCTTTGGGCCCGGCATGAAAGGCGCGATGCTCTCTGGCTGGGAAGCCAGCACCACGCTCCACAAGGCGGATTTCGGGGTGAAGGGCCCGGCCATGCTCGGCGCCGCGCTGGGCGACGACGTCGGCGTGACCATCGGCATCGAGGCCGATCTGGCGACGAATTGAATGGGCCCACACGGGCCCGCAGGACCAAGGACGGCCGCTGGGGCCGTCCTTTTTCTTACCCAAGGCGGCCGGACCGGGCGATCCGGTTTCATCGTTCTCCGTTCGCCCCGGTTGACATGGCGGCGGCAGGGTCCGTAGCCTGCTCCGTCATGGCAAAGCCCGCGTGCGTGTTGGAGTTCGAAAAACCCCTGCGTGAGCTTGAGAAGCAGCTGGAGCATCTCCATCAGCAGTCGCTCGAACAGAACCTCGACCTCGCCGGCGAAATCGCCGCGATCGAACAGAAGATCGAGGCGACCCGGCATAGCATTTACTCCAATCTGACCCCGTGGCAGCGGGTACAGATCGCGCGGCACCCACGCCGGCCCTACGCGCTGGACTACATCGGGTCCATTTTTGAGGGGTTCCAGGAGTTCCACGGCGACCGGCTGTTTCACGACGACCAGGCGTTGATCGGCGGTCCCGCGTTCTTCGACGGCGCCTCCGTGATGCTCATCGCCCAGCAAAAAGGGCGCGAGACCAAGGAGAAGATTGCGCGCAATTTCGGAATGGCCCAGCCCGAGGGATACCGCAAGGCGTTGCGCCTGATGAAAATGGCGGAGAAATTTGCCGTGCCCGTCATCGCATTCATCGACACGCCGGGCGCCTACCCTGGCATTGGCGCCGAGGAGCGCCACGTAGCCGAGGCGATCGCCGTCAACCTGCGCGAAATGGCCATGTTGCGGGTCCCGACCGTGGCCGTGGTCATCGGCGAGGGCGGCTCGGGCGGCGCGCTGGGCATCGGCGTGACCGACCGGGTGCTGATCCTGGAAAACAGCTACTATTCCGTCATTACGCCCGAAGGTTGCGCCGCGATCCTTTGGAAGGACGCCGCGGCGGCGCCGCAGGCGGCCGAGGCGCTCAAACCCAATGCGCAGAACCTCGCCGCCTTCGGCATGGTCGAGGAAATCGTCGCGGAGCCGACCGGCGGGGCGCATGATGACCCCGCAGGAATGGCGGCCGCCGTCCGAGATGCCCTGCGCCGGCACTTGGGCGAACTGCAGCAGTTGCCGGTCGAAACGTTGCTCGAGCAACGCTACCAGCGCTACCGCCGCCTGGGTCTCTACCAAGAACCGTGTGGGTAGAGTGGCATGGACCTTCCGGTCCATGAGCGATAAATCACGGGTCGGGAGACCCGTGCCACGGCAGGCCAGGCCCGAAGATATCATACTGGGAATGGCTCGGTGGTGCAGGCTGTGTTTGGGAGACGCGACACCCCTGTTGCGTACGCTCATCGAAAACGCGACGGAGGTGTCGCGCCTCCATGAAACACCCCGGCCCCGACCGCGGCCGGCCGCTCACCTCCGCACCGTCAACAGTTCGCAGCGGGTGGCGCGCCGGGCCGCTGGATCGTATTCCACCACCACCCCCGAAAGCCGCACGTCACCTTCTGTGACGGGGAAGCGACGCGGCATGCCGTCCAGAAAACGGCCGATGACCGGATGCTTTTCGCGTCCCAGCACTCCGGCGTACGGGCCGGTCATTCCGGCGTCGCACAAAAACGCGGTGCCCTGCGGCAGAACCCCGGCATCGGCGGTCGGGACGTGAGTGTGGGTGCCGATAACGGCCGCTGCCCGTCCATCGAGGTACCAGCCCAGCGCCTGCTTTTCCGAGGTAGCCTCGGCGTGGATTTCCACCAGAACCGCATCGGCTTGGCCGTCGAGTTGGGCGAGCATCCGATCGCTGGCCAGGAAAGGGCACTCCGATTTGAGCGCCAGATATTGGCGCCCGAGAACCGTGAACACGGCGAGCCGCACGCCCGCCTTTTCCAGGATTAGATGGTCCCGCCCGGGGCACGCCGCCGGGAGGTTGGCCGGGCGGCAGACGCGGTCCAGCCGGGGAATTTCCGCATCGAAACCCTTCTGGTCCCACAGGTGGTCGCCCAGGGTGAGGGCATCGACCCCGGCGGCCAGCAAGACCCCGGCGAGATCGGCCGTGAGGCCCGCGCCCGCCGCCGCGTTTTCCGCGTTGGCGATGATAAAGTCGAGCCCGAGCTGCGAGCGGAGTTGCGGCACCTGTTCGGCCACGATCTCCCGACCCGGCCGGCCGACCACATCGCCGATGAAGAGCAGTTTCAGCATGCCCGACCTTCGGCGTTCGGCCGCTCCAGGTCGAGCGCCGAAACGCGGGCGCGCCCGCGGCGGGGTTTTGGATTGTCCCATCCGCCAGCGCTTCTTACGATGCGGCGATGCCTGACGAATCGGCTCTGCCCCCCGGCTGCGAGATTCTGTTGCTGGAGGATGACATCCCGCTGCGGCGGCGGCTGGGCGCCTGCCTGCGCGCCCTCGGTGCCACGGTGAGCGAGGCGGCCACGCTCGCGGAGGCGCGCCGCCTGCTCCGCGACCTGCGGTTCGAATTCGCCTTGGTGGACCTCAACCTGCCCGATGGCGCGGCGCTGGAACTGCTGCGCGAGGATGCGTTTTCGGAGAACACCGGCGTCGTGGTCATGACGGCCTTCGGCGGGGTAAAACAGGCCGTCGAGGCCATGCGGCTCGGCGCGGGCGACTATCTGGCCAAGCCGTTCGAACCGGAGGAACTCCCGCTCGCGTTCGCGCGCTGCCGCCGCACGCGGCGCGCCGCCCGCCGCGAGGAGCACGGGGCCGCCGAGGCGTCGGACAGGACCCGCCCGCTGGTCTTCGGGCCCGCGCTGGCCGCGGTGCGCACGCAGTTGGAGACCATCCTCGCCACGGACCGTCGCCTGCAAAACCACCTGCCGCCCGTCCTGCTCGAAGGCGAGACCGGCACGGGCAAAAGCGTGCTGGCCCGCTGGCTCCATCAGCAGGGGCCACGGGCCGGCGGCCCGTTTCTCACCGTCAACTGCGCAGCGGTGCCCGAAGCCCTGGCGGAGTCCGAACTCTTCGGGCACGAGCGCGGCGCGTTCACCGACGCCACCCGCGCCCGCATCGGCCTGTTCGAGGCGGCCGACGGCGGCACCTTGTTCCTCGACGAGATCGGCCTCCTCGCGCCGGCGACCCAGGCCAAGGTGCTGACCGTGGTGGAGGACGGCCGGCTGCGCCGGCTTGGGGGCACGCGGGAAATGGCCGTAGACACACGCCTTATCGCCGCCAGCAACCATCCCCTCGCCAGCCTTGTCCAGCAGGGTGTTTTTCGGGAAGATCTGTACCACCGCCTCGATCTGCTGCGCCTCACGCTGCCGCCGTTGCGTGAGCGCGGCGCGGACATCGGGGCGCTCGCGCGCCATCTGCTCGGACGGATCGCCGTCCGCCACGGCCGTCCGGATTTGACAATCTCGCCCGCGGGCGAGGCCCGCTTGCTGGCGCAACCATGGCCGGGCAACGTGCGCGAACTGGCCCACGAGATCGAACGGGCCGTCATCTTCGAGCAGGGATCAGACCTGAATTTCGCTCATCTAGGCGGGCCGGCGGCGCCCCCGGTGCGCGGTTGGATTAACCCCGCGTGGAGACTGCCCGAATCCGGTTTCTCGATTGACACGGCCGTCGACGATCTCATCGCCGAAGCACTGCGCGAAACCGGCCACAACGTCTCGGCGGCGGCCCGTCGCCTCGGCGTCACACGGGAATTCCTGCGCTACCGCTTGTCCGGCAAAGGCAACGCGGCGGGATCTGAAGGCAACGACCAACTTGGTTGAGAAGAACCGGGACCTCCCTGCGGGAACTGCCCACGCTGGTTGAAAACACCCAACGAGAGAGCCATCGTCCCAGTGCGCCGCCGGCCATCTGCTGCCTAAGTATTTGATGACGAATATATTGACCGGCCTCGCCGGGAATTGGCACGCCGCACGCAGCCCAGCAGGGTATCATCAACTCAACATGATCAACCCATGAGCACACGAATCAGCATGCTTCTTGGCCTCGCCACACTCCTCGCGATCAGGCCGGCATTCGGCTCCAGCTCTGACGGCAGGAAGTTCTACATGCTCGTCGTCGCGGAGCAACCCGACACCGCGGCCAAACCGGTCCTGCCAACGCCGGCCCAGCCGGTGTACTACGTCGCCTATGATACTGGTTACATCGAGGCGGGCGATGCCATCGGCGGTGAGCACCCGCCCGGTCCCGCCGTCGTCGCGCAGGCGTTGCACCAGACTCTCGCGGCCCAAGGTTTCCGGCCCGGCACCGTCCAGTCGCCACCCTCGGTGGCGCTGTTCTACAGCTGGGGGCTCCTCAACGTCGATAGCCACGAAATCCGCAGCAGCGACCGGCTTGGACTCAACCTGAAGGCCCGCATTGCCCTCGTGGCATCCAGCGAATACGCCCGCCTGATGGAACAGGATATTCTCGACCGTCGGCAGCCGGTTTGGGTGCGAACGCCCATCTTGAACTACCGGGAACGCGATCTGATGGATTTCGCACGGGATGAACGGTATTTCGTGGTCGTATCGGCCTATGATTTTGCCGCGCTCAGTCGAGGTGAGACCAAGCTGTTATGGCGGACCAAAATGAGCACGCGTTCGGTGGGAGTCACGATGGACGAGGCGATGCCGGCTCTTCTGGGCGCGGGCGGACCCTACTTCGGCCGCAACCTGCGCGAAACGGCCAACCTTCACGCGCCACTCGTTCCAGCTTGGAGCGGGGCCGCGGTTGGGCCCGGCGGGCAAGAGACAGCACCGCCGCCGGCAACCGTTTCCCAGGTCGACGAACGCTTTCTGCAAGACCTGGTGGCCCGCGAGCACCTCGAGTTTTCCGGAGAGCGCTTCGAGGCTCGTCCAAACAACGGCTCACGTCCCGCTGCGGCAACGTCCGCCCCGGCGGCTCAATCCCTGCTGCCCGCAGCGCTCGCCAGCCGGGTCGACGCCTACCAACGCGAGAAGTCGGCCCTGCAGGAGGGGCTGGCCGCCCAGGTCAAGGCGCACTTGCCGGGCACCGACACCCGACAGGCCATCGACGCCTTTAACCAGGAAAATGCCCCCCGAATCCAGGCGCTGGCCCGGGAGCGCGAGGCGATCCGTGACGAACTCTCCCGGCTCGCCGCCGCCAGCACCGACCCGGCCGCGGGCAAGTCGTTGAGCGCCCTGCTGCAGGAATTCACGGCGGATGTGAGGCAATTGGACGCACCGGCTGGCGCAGCGGGAAAATAAAACGCGTCGACCGGCGGGTCTGGCGCGCGCAGACGCTCGGCCAACGATACCATTGAACCAAAACCCCGTCCGCGATTCCCGAAACCAGATTGTGTGGGACGGGGTCAGTTGACCCCGCCCCACAACTACCATTGCATGGATCCAGCCAAGATGACATGAGCGTGCCCGCCGCTCCGCATCCCCTGCCCGTCCGCCAGTTGGGCACGCGGTGGACCCAGCTCGCGCTGGCGGCATTGGCCGTCGGCGCCGTGCTCGTGACGATTTTCGCCGTCACGGTGGTGCGGTTCCGGGCCAGCCTGCGGACGGAGATCCGCCAGACGATCATCGAACGCGCCGCCGCGGTTCTGCGCCCCGTGGCCCTGCGGCAACTGGCCCAGCGCGAAGCCGCCCTGAGCGGGCGCGCCGCCGGGCCTGATGAACTGCTCGCCGCGGTGATCGAGAGCTCCCAGCAGGAGGACATGCTCGCCGTGGTGGTCTTTGACGCGCGGGGCCGGATTCTGCAGGCGGCGCCGGAATCACTGCTTTTCGCCGAACTCCCGCTGGACGACTATGCACGGCTGCTCAAGGGCGAGGCGGTGAGCCGGTACCACCCGGAGTTCCAACTTGACCGCTACTTTGCGGGCGTCGGCGGCAAACCACCCGAACGCCGCACGCCGGTGCTCGAGGTGCTGCTTCCGCTGCATGGCCGCGACCCTGCCGTGACGCTCGGCTTCGCCCAATACTACATCGACGCCCGCCCCCTCGCACTGGAACTCGCGGCCATCGACACGAGGATCGACCGTCAGACGGCCGCCACGCTCGGCGCCAGCGCCGCGCTGATCGCCGCGGTCGTGGCGGCAGCCTATGCCGCCCTGCGGCGGGCCCAGCGCATCATCGCGGAGCACAACGCCCGCCTCATCCGCGCGAATTTCGAGCTCACGCTCGCCGCCAAGGCCTCGGCGATCGGCCAGATCACCTCGCACCTGATTCACGGTCTGCAGGGTCCCGTCGCGGGCCTCCGCGCCATCGTGGCCGGCCGCGGCGCCAACGGCGGCCCGGAAACCGACTGGGACACGGCGGCCGGCTACACGGAGCGCATGCAGGCTATGATCGAGGAGACGGTGGCCCTGCTCGGCGACACCACCACCCACGCCACTTACGAACTCCCAGGCCACGAACTCGCCGAAACCATCCGCCGGCGCGGCGCACCGCTGGCAGAAAAAAAGGGCGTCGCGTTCGCCGTCCTGGGAAGCTTCGACCAGCATCTGGACAGCCACTGCGGCAGCCTGCTCTGCCTGATCACGGCCAACCTCGTCCAGAATGCGATCGAAGCCGTGGACCCGGGCGGGCGGGTCACCGTGAACTTCAGTCGCCTCCAGGGAGCCCTGGCGGTGACGGTGACGGATGAAGGCCACGGGATCCCCGAGCCGGTGCGGGCGCATCTTTTCGAGCCCGGAATCAGCGGGCGCCCGGGCGGTTCCGGTCTTGGCCTCGTCATCAGCCGTCTCCTGGCGCGCCAGATCGGAGCGGAACTCGCGCTGGTCTCCACCGGACCTTCCGGCACGATCTTTCGCCTGACTTTGCCGGTCGACGGTTGAGTGACCCGGCTTCCCGCACCGTGGCGGTGCGCTTTTTGCCTGCAACCCGCCGGGCGGCGCGGTACAAGTAGGCATGGTCAAACTCGACGAGATCGTCGCCTACTGCGACCGGCGCACCCGCCGCGTCGCCTTCACGGATTATCCCGGCGCCTGCAACGGCCTTCAGGTCGCGAACAACGGCCAGGTAACCAAGATCGGCGCCGCCGTCGACGCCGGCCTGGCGCCGTTCCAAAAGGCGGCGGACGCGGGCGTTGACTTCCTGGTGGTCCACCACGGCCTCTTCTGGAACCCACCACGGCCGGTCACCGGATCCGATTACCGGAAACTCAATCTTCTCCTGCGCGGCAATTGCGCGGTCTATTCCAGCCACCTGCCGCTCGACGCGCATCCAAAGATCGGGAACAACGCCCTGCTGGCGCGCGAACTCGGCCTGCGACCCCGCCGCCCCTTCCTGTTGCATGAGGGCGAGTCCGTCGGCTGGATCGCGCCGAACCGCCTCCGCCGCGCCGCCCTCCGCGTGCGCCTAGAGAAGCGGTATCCCCGCGTCGTCGCCATCGAATTCGGGTGCGCGGCGCCGCGTGCCGTCGCCTTCTGCAGCGGGAGCGGCAACGGTGCCGTCCGCGAACTCGCTGCCGCCGAAGTCGACACTCTGGTTACGGGTGAGTTGCGCGAGGAGTGGTTCAATTACGCCCAGGAGCAGCGGCTCAACCTCTACCTGTGTGGCCACTATGCCACCGAGGTGCACGGGGTGCGGGCGCTGGCCGCCGAACTGGCCAGAAGGTTCCGCCTGCCGTGGGAGTTCATCGCCACCGGCAACCCGCTCTGAGTATCCCCAGCGCGGCGGAGCCGCAACCAAATGAGGCGAGGTTTTGACCACGGATTGCTCGGATTACTCGGATGGGGATTGGCTTATCCGTGCCATCCGTGTGATCCGTGGTGGATGAACTGCAGGAGACTTCCGAGTTCCTCTCAGGCCGCGAGGATTCTGATCTGCTGTAGTACAGGAAAACGCGGAGAGCGCGGAGGCACCTGATGAAACGGTTCTTCCCTTTTCTCTGCTTCCTCGGCTACCTCCTGTAGGGTTACTTCCATTCCCATGAAAAAGATCGCCGTGCTCAATGGACCGAACCTCGACCGCCTCGGCAAGCGCGAGCCCGCGATCTACGGGCGGGCCACGCTCAAGGACCTCGAGGGCCTGCTCCGCGCCCAAGCCAGGTCCCTCGGTGTGTCGCTGACGTTTTTCCAGTCGAACCACGAGGGCGCGCTGATCGACAAACTGGGCGAGTTGGCCGACCGCCACTTCGACGGCATCATCATCAACCCGGGTGGCCTTTCCCACACCAGCATCGCCCTGCGCGATGCCATTGCCGGCACCGGGATCCCCGCCGTTGAGGTGCACATCTCCGATATCCGCCGCCGCGAGCCCTTCCGCCGCAAGTCGATGACCGCCGGCGCGTGCGTGGCGATGATCTGCGGCCAGGGCCTGCCCGGGTATGTCGCGGCCCTCCATCGGCTGCTGCAACCGTAGGAGCCGGCTGGCCCGTTCGACAGGCTCAGGGCCCCGAGCTTGCCGAGGGGCCGGCGATTTCGCAAAAAACGATCACGAGCAAGCACGTTCCTGCACCATGGCCGAGACCCTGCCCAATTTCAATGCCCCGCGGTGGTTCGCCTGTCACACCAAGCCGAGGTGTGAGAAGAAGTTCGCCGCCCTGCTCGTGGCCGAGCGTTTCGCGCATTATCTGCCACTCATCCCGAGCGTCCGGCGCTATCGCGACCAGACCAAGACGTTTACCAAGCCGCTTTTTCCCGGCTATGTCTTTGCGGAGATCCCGCCAGATCGGAAAAACCGGGTTTACCAGCAGGATTTGCTCGTGCGGGCCATCTGGGTGGAAGACCAGCCCCGCATGTTGCGCCAGCTCGAAGACGTCAAGGCGATCGTGGCCTCGGGCTTGGAATTGAGCCTGCATCCGCTCTTGAAGAGAGGCACCCGCGTGAAAATCGCCGGCGGGCCTCTGCATGGGATTGAGGGCGTCGTCGACGATCCCGCCAACCCGCGGGGCGTCGTCATCGCGGTCGACGTGCTGCAGCAGGGATTGCTGGTGCGCCTGCCCATGGCCAGCCTGCAGATCCTGCTGTGAGACGGAGCGCAGGCGTTTCCCGGCATGGCGGAAGGTCCCCCGGGGCGGGGGCCGGGCTCAGCGAAATGCTGCAACCCGGGGCGCGAAACGATGTCTGTTGCGGCATCCAGCCCATCCAACTTCTCTGCCGATGCCGATCCCGCTGAGGAAAATCCTCCCGTGGATCGCTTTGTTTACCTGGCCTACCTTCGCCACTCCGGCGCAGGCGGACGCCACCGCGCCGGCGCCCGTCGCCACGCCGGGCACTGCCCCCGCCAGCGATGACCGGGACACCATCTCCCGCATCCGTGACCTGTTCGAGATCGACCTGCCCATGACGGAGCGAATGGGCCAGGTCAAACTCAACTTCCAGCCCCATTTCCGCGATTTCATCGACAAGAGCTATCTCCGCATCCCGCTCGAATTGCGCTGGGGCGTGAACAACCATTTCGAGCTCAACAGCGATATCGATACCTACATCACCCACGGCCTGCGCGACGACGGCGCCGGCTACGGCATCAGCGACCTCCATTTCGGCGCCAAATACGCCTGGCTGAAATGGCTCAAACCCACCTGGGACACCAGCGTCGGAATCAACGTGTCGATTCCCGTCAGCCGCCCTCCCATCGAGCTGACGGATGGCCATGATCACTTTACGCCCTACATCGTCTTCGGCCGACAACTGGACGGGGTGCAGGGCCTCTCGGGAATCTTCCACGCCAGCGTGGACATGATCTCGGCGTCGCCAACGCCGGGCAATTTCGGCCGGAATGAACCGCACACGAATTCGCTGTCGCTCACGCCTGGCCTCCTCTACGACCGCGGCCCGTGGCACTATACGCTCGAGATTGACGGTACCACCACCCGAATCATCGGTAGCGGCAGCCACGACCTCCTCACCATCCGGCCCGGCGTCGTCTGGGATCTGCCCAAGGCGCTGAAGTTCCATGCCCGCGGGCGCTGGCTCGCCGGCTTCAATCTCACGCTCGTTTTCGGACCCGATGGGAACACGATCAGCACCGGCGGCCGGTTTAAAGGTGAGGTGAACCTCACGCATTGGTTCTACGGCAACCGATCGGCCGACAGCGAGCCGCCGGCTCCGGCGCCGGGCCATTGACCCGCCCGATGGACGCGACCGGCGTATCGGTCAGTCAGGTCGCGCCGGGCGCAATCAGCTCCTGCGTGCGCCAAGCCCGGTTGGGCCTTTCCCGTCCGACGCCATGCTCCGCCCTGCCGTCTTCTACCATGCTCTCCACGCCCACGCGGCCCCGTGGAGCACAAGACACGCCGCGAGCGCCGCCGCGACGTCGTCGATCACAATGCCCCAGCCCGCCGGCCAATCCTGCAGACGTCGAATGCCGAATGGCTTCGCGATGTCGAACAGTCGGAACAACAGGAAACCCGCGACAAAAACCGCCCAAGGCGGCCAGACATGGGCCAGCGCCGGCCAATCGAGGAAACACAGCGGCATCGCAGTGAATTCATCGAGAATGACCTCAGCGGGGTCGTGTCGCCCCAGGCGAAACTCGGCCTCGCCGCACATGGCCACAGCCAGATATAGACCCGGCAGGCAGAACAGGAGCGTCCAGAGGCCCGACCACGGCCAGCGTCCGAGCGGCCAGAAAAAGACGGTGAAATAGAGCAGTCCGGCAGCGGAGCCCCAGGTGCCCGGGGCACGCCGGCGACGCCCGAGCGGACCAAGGGTGGCAAAAGCCAGCACCAGACTTGACGGGAGGAAACGCGGCCAGATCGGTTGCCTGAGCCTCATGCGGCCGGGAGGTCGAACAGCACGTGACGATACTTCCGGTAGTAGGTCCACATGGACGAGAGCATGAACCACATCGACAGGAAGAAGAGCACGATGCCGATCCAGTGAACCACCCAGACCACCGGATCGAGCGAAAACGGACAGAATCTGGGGAAGTCGCGCGCGAACATCGGCTCGCCCAGCAGGAAACCCAACGCGGTCATCTGAATGATCGTTTTCACCTTGCCACCCCTTTCCGCCGCCATGACCACGCCCCGCTTCGCCGCCATCATGCGCAATCCCGAGATCATGAACTCCCGCGTGAGCACGAGCAGCACCATCATCATCACCACCACCACTGGCATCCGCAGGTAACCGAGGTGGGGCAGCGCCACCATGACGCCGAGCACCAGCACTTTGTCCGTCAGGGCATCCATGAACTTGCCGAAATCCGAGACAATGTTGCGTTCACGCGCGAGTTTGCCGTCCAACCAGTCCGTGATCGCCCCGGCGACGAAGAGCCCGCACGCGAGCGTCGCCGCCCAAGGCCAGGTGAAATGCATCAGCGCCACAACCGCGAACGTCAGCGGCATGCGGATGAGCGTGAGCGCATTGGGCAGGTTCATTCGCCAATATGACGCCGCAAGGTATGGACTGGTCACGCCACGGCAGGCAAGGACGGAGATGCCTCCGCCGGGTAGCCACCCCCGGTCCGACCGCTTCGCCGCTTGCCCTCTCCTCCGGCCCCGCTCTTACTGTTCTGCCTGCCGCACGGCTGGTCCGACACCCGCACCGCAGCATCGACAGGCCACTCCCATCCGCCGCCATGAGACTCTGCATCTACCCGGGAACCTTCGACCCGATCACGTATGGACACCTCGACGTCTTGGGGCGCGCCACCCGCCTCTTCGACCACGTGCTGGTTTCCGTCGCCCACAATCCCGAGAAAAAGCCGCTCTTCTCCCCGGAGCAGCGGCTCGCCCTGATCAAACCCAACATTGCGGCCTACCCCAACGTCTCCGTCACCACGTTCCAGAGCCTGTTGGTCGACTTCGCCGTCGAACAACACGCGGTCGCCATCATCCGCGGTCTGCGCGCGATGTCGGACTTCGAAGCCGAGTACAACATGGCGTTGATGAACCGGCACCTCCAGCCGGGTGTCGAGACCATCTACGTGATGCCTAACGAGGACTACAGCTACACCAGTTCGCACCTCGTCAAACAGGTCAGCCGGTACGGCGGCGACGTTTCCAAGTTCGTCCCCGCCAATGTGGCCCAGGCCCTGCGTGTCGCCTTCGGACAGGTTTCACCTCCGCCGGCCCCGGTGGGCGTCCGGCCCAAGTGAACCCGGCCCTGTTACCTTCCCGGCGCCGGCGCGTCTTAGCACCTGCGGATGGGCCGCCCTCCAGCTGCACGAACGTGACCGCCGCTTGCCACAGGCGGTCGGCCATCCACCATCTCAGCTCTTCTCCCTATGCGTAAGTCCGCCCGCTCCAGTGCCTGGAAAACCGTCATCGTGATTCTCGCCGCCGTCGCTGTCCTCGGCGCCGGCTGGTATTTCTGGCATCGGAGCGCAGACAAAACGCCCGAATACACCACGGTCTCCGTCGCGCGCGGCGACGTCGTCCAGGTGGTCACGGCCACCGGCGATATCGAGCCGGTACTCAACGTCAATGTGAGCAGCCAGATCTCCGGCATCATCTCCAAACTCTTCGTGGACTGGAATTCGCCGGTCAAGGAGGGCCAGGTGCTGGTCCAGCTCGATCCCGCCACCTATCAGGCCAATGTTCTCCAGGCCGAGGGCCAGCTCGCCAACGCGAAAGCCAACTACCAGTTGACGCTGGTCAGCACCCAGCGCACGCGGGAACTTTTCAAAAAAAGCCTGGTCGCCCAATCCGATCTTGATCAGGCCGAGGCCCAGCTCCTCCAGGCCGACGCCCAGGTGAAGATCCAGAGCGCGTCGCTCGACATGTCCAAGGTGAATCTCGCCCGTTGCACCATCTACTCGCCCATCGACGGCGTCGTCATTTCGCGGCAGGTGGATGTCGGCAACACCGTCGCCGCCAGCCTCAGCGCCCCCACGCTCTTCATGATCGCGAACGACCTGACGAAGATGCAGATCATCGCCGCGGTGGCGGAAGCCGACATCGGCAACGTCAAGGTCAGCCAGTCGGTCAATTTCACCGTCGATGCGTTTCCCAACCAGCCGTTCCGCGGCCGCGTCAGCCAGATCCGCAACTCTCCGCTGACACAGCAGAACGTCGTCGTTTATCAGACGATCATCGACGTCAACAACCCCGACCTCAAGCTCCGGCCGGGCATGACGGCCAATGTCTCCATCATTGTCGCCGAGCGGGACAACGCCCTCCGCATCGCCAACAGCGCCCTGCGGGTGCGCGTCCCGGAAGAGCTGCTCCCGAAGCCTGCCCCCCAGACTGCCGCGGCGCCGGCCGGCGCTGTTGCCTCGCCGGCGGCCAAACCTATGACCGACCAGGAACGCCGCGCCGCCATGTTTCAGATTATGCAGGAGGCCGGCTTCTCGCGCGGCAGCGGCCCGCCCACGCCTGAAATCAT
>Ga0182011_10001535_pt1 | contig 20202 bp, 30 predicted proteins | sample 711E1DmetaG_FD_120481 | JGI IMG/M metagenome (GOLD analysis project Ga0182011, IMG submission 120481) | Permafrost microbial communities from Stordalen Mire, Sweden - 711E1D metaG | ecosystem: Environmental > Terrestrial > Soil > Wetlands > Permafrost | place: Sweden: Stordalen | collected... | reverse complement strand
CCTTTCATTGTAGCTTCTTTCATTCTTCTCCGTAGTTTTCCAGTGGAGCATCTAATATCTCTTTAATTTCTTCGACTGCCTCAGAATATGGGAGGTCATATACTGCCTTCCTAATATCATTGAGTTTATATTTACACCGGTTATACGCTTCGTCGTATTCCATTTTTTAAACATCTCCATCCTCTTCACGTTGCCGCTCTAGATATCCGTAAGGGCCGATGTGGTGCAAGTCCGGCTCATAGTTATTAGTCGGGCAAAAAATATGGTCTTTGACCTTAACAAGTTTTAACTCAACGTGGATTTCCTCTAAACAAGTATCACACGTTTCCGTGCCTTTGACCCGTATTCTGTTCCCACTTCCATCTGTTTCGAGAATCATCATAGCATGCCCACATTCCGGGCAAGGTAATAATATTAGGCCATCATTTGTCGGCATTTTTCAAACCCCTCATTCCTCCACCGCCGCCTTCAAATCCTGTATCGCCCCCCACCGCGGGTCGTATCTCTTAAAGCTGCCTATAAGCATCGCTATCACTTTCTCGTATGAGTCGGTGCGGAAGCATAGCTCTTTAAGCTCTTTAGCCGTGGAGTCGTTAAGGCGTATGGTTGTCATATTCACGAACAACTCCTTTATACTCAAATCGACCGTGCTTGCAGATTGTGTAATAATCTTGCTGAATTATCCTTTTATCGTGGCACGTTTCCATGCTGCACGATTCTTGGCAAAGTTCTTTGTGTAACTTACAATATGTTGACATCATACTAACCACTCTATCTCATCTACCCCGCCGTCTGGCGTTTCTATCTTTATAAGGTGCGTTCCCCACGGCATCGAGTGAACTGTAATATTGCGGCAGTCCGGTTCATCGCCCTTCTTTTGTATTATACCCTCCCAATGGCGCACGACTGGAGCATAAGTTTCCATAACGGCATTGTTGATTTTAACGATTGAATATGCTTTGTAACAATCATCCTTGCGCCATGCACATTGGAAATCCTTTATGTGCTTGATTGTTGTATGGAACCCCAGCAAGCCCCGTACAAGCGTTTCATAACTTTCTTCTGCACTTTGCATAACATTTCACCTCGTTAATCCTCTAAGGAATTCCTGCACACCCGGAGAGGTCTCAACCATTATGTAGGCATCATTACCATACTCATTAGAAACTACGAGCACCCTTGAGACTCCATCTGAGCGCGTTATACGGAATAATACCGTCTCTTTGTTAAGTGCCACTTTAAATTCCGTTGCGCACTCAAAAGGCTCAGCGAACCCGTCTGCCGTAAAGAGTTTCACCGTGTTAGTGCCGTGGTGGTTCCACTTGTAAGGAATTGTTACGGTTTCGCCGTCGTATTCAAAGCCGTCGTCGTATTTGCCCATCGTGTTTCACCTCTTTGCACGCTCAATCGCGTCGCACTCATTGTATCCCTCATCCATCATATTGCGAACATTGTTCCAGAAGTGTACTTGGTCGTAGAAAGTCTTAAAAGTTTGACCGGCTTTCTCATCGTACCGTGGTGTGTTGTTTAGCTTTTTATCGCGTGGCGATATGTATTCAGAATCGTGGAGTGACATTATACTTACCTACAACCTACTAAAGGCTTTAATGGTATATATATGTTTACTTTTAAACAACGTATTTAATTACAAACAGTATGAAGCATTAGACATGAATTGTTCAGTCATGTTTTTCTTCTTCAAAGTGTTCCCGTAAATCCAGAGTCAATAGATAAAAATTACCCCCGTCGTCTATGTACTCCCACTGTTTTAGGATAAACTGGCACACATCGTCAAGTTCTACAAGCATTTTTCACCTCTCTACATTTTCTTTATAATTGTTATGTCAACTTTAGCATAGCACCAATCATACAATTTACACGTTTCGCATTCTGAATACGGTTTAGCGCATACCATTACGTCCGAATGTTCGCGTCTAGGTTTCTTTCCGTGAATCAGTCGATGTAAGAAGTCAGTCATTTTTCACTTTTTTTCTTTCTCTTTATTTAGCTCTCGATACTCAAGCAGGTATATTAGTTGTATCCAGCTTGTAATAGGATAACATGGCCACTCTTCTACTTCATCGGTCATTTTTCACCTCTCATTTTTATCGCTTTGTTCAAACCTTTTTAATGATACCCATATAAGCAGTTCTCCGTACTTCCGCGCATTCTCATATACTGCTTCATTAGAAATTAATGTTTGGGGTTTCTCTTTTAATATTGCGTCTACTATCTCCGTATCATCCATACTTTTATTATCTCGCTTTCGTCTTCTTAGTTCTGCAAGTAAATATTCGGTTGGAAACGCCTTTAACTCAGCTAACTCGACGTCGCCGCATTCAAATTCAAAGTCAGTCATTTTTCGCCTCTCTTTCTCCCCCATACTTCGATGAACAAAAAGCCATCATCATCGTACTTTATCTTAAACTCCCGCACGTTCCAATGTTCCACAAGACCCGTTCCATCCTCAATAACTTCTAAAGTCATTTTTCACCCTCTGTTTCACAAGTAACATCATCATATCGGTGCTCCAACATCCATTTCTCGGCTTCCTGTTCTTCTTTGAGATATCTTTTATTCCAACATTCATCACATAGTATTGTATCAGCGGTAAACTCCCAACCATCGGGGGCCGTTAGTTCTGCCTTACAGTCAGGACACGTTGCATACCTTCGTAGAAATGTCATTTTTCACCCCTCAAGAAATATATATACGGCGCCCCGACTCTCCTTGATGCTTTACCTAACTCTCTATCTAGACGCCCTGCGTACCACAATTTTAAAACCCTATAGCGCAAGGTAGTAGGCGATTCGTTACTTATTGCTTTACACAACTTAGGGAATGATAATCGCTCATATTCTTTAATTATGTTTAGGATATGCTCGTCAAGTTCTAGGATATCTGGTCTAGTCATGTTTCACCCTCTTTCATTACTTCATCAGTTACCCAAGAGTACGGGACCCAACTCTCAAATCCGTTTACGCCGCTCCTGACATAGAAGCATTGGAGGTCGTCATTGTAGCCGAGTATGAGGGCTGGGGTTCCTTTGAGTATACAGATAACAGGGGCCCCCACTACTATAGTCTCCTTGAGCGATTGCATTTTCAACATCCTCGCGACCTATACCATTCTGCTTTAGCTGCTTCGTCTGGATACTCATGATAGCATGCGAGATAACATGGACAATCCGAACAGGCGTCCTCGTTCTCTATGCGCTCTTCACAAATTGAGTCGTCACCAGTGCATTCATCTTCCTGCATCGTTTTCACCTTTTTCATACTTACTACACGCTATATCAATAAACCCCGGTGCCGCTTCGACCCAAAACGTGCCACCAATAGCGCAAGGTATATCCCAATCACCAGCCCAATCTGCGGTAACTCGCCAGTGGCTGGTACAGTGTTTGCACGTTTGGCAGAGCACCATCGTTACGCACCTTCCAACTCTTTAACTCTCAGTCGCGCGTTTACCATCTTAGTGTACCGCGCATTGGCTAGTTCTTTCCACATTTCCACGTGGGCCGTTAGGCGTTTTATCTGAGTGTCTTTGTCGCCTTCAAGGTCCTGGTAATACCCACAAGCATCTACTCCTCGACACTTTTCTTCACAGTTGTTGCAATCCCCCATTTTAGTCACCACTTAAATATCATACGCTTGCAGTTTATGACTATCCCAACCCACAGTGACTATCGTTAAGCAAGGAATATATTGTATACACCCGTCCGCACTCGTTTCACATTCCCGTTCTTTAAACTCGACTGTGAACGTGCTACAATTATCTATGCTGCTTCGATTAGGTTTATCCTTCTTAATCACGATGTTTTCTGGATAGTCGAAACTCTCATTTATGTGTGCGGTTATAGTTTGTTTTCTGCTACCTTTCCAGAGAGTAATCATTTTACTCACCTTCTTTCTTCGTCAAGCCGTACAGCTAATATCCAACTACCCTTTTTTACCGAACCACCTACCAATTCAAAGTCGAGTGGTGCTATATACGACTCAACTGGAACCCCTGCCGTAGATTTACAACCGTTCTCCATCCACTTGTGCGCCGTTTCAGCTGTCGTTTCTTCGCTCTGCCATTCATTGTTCGCATCTACTTCGTTAGGAACTAACATAACTTGATATGCCACTTTTTGCATTTCACTCACCCCGCTTTTCGAGACAATCAAGCGCGCGGTTTATAATTGAGTCCATAGAGTCCATATACGTTCCTTCTTTTTGAAGTCGCGCATGCGTTTCGTCCTTAACAGTTATTGTCTTCATCTACTACATCACTCCATTTACCACAAGTGTGTTCATTTTCAAAGTACGCTTTATTCCAGTTACAAAAAACGTGGGGGCTAAAGTGCTTTTTTCCTAAGCCGCGCACATTGGTGCAGGTGTTGCATTGTTTCTTCACTGTTCATGCCCCCGTGTGACCCACTCATTCTGCATCCGGCCAAACCGCTCTTGTTCCCGCTCGCGTTCTAGGTCTTCGTCTGGTTCGTAATCCTTAGGGTCTAAATCAAATAGGCGCGACAACTTGCGCCCCTCGTTAAGGTCAACAGGGCCAAGTCTAATACCCTCGTCAGATATTAACCCACATTCTCGCGCGGCGTTGTCGTTCACAAACTCATCCCAAGCAGCTTTCTTTTCTTTTTTGTTAGCAAACATTATAGTTCACCTCTTAGTAGTTTCCTCTACAAATTCCTGTAATGCCTCCCGCACTCTTTCTCTGCGTTCGCGTACTTCTTCAGGAAGGTCTTCTTCCTTGCAAGCTTTTAAGTTTCTTATAAATTTGTGGTAATGGTTTCCCATTTTTCTTCACCTCTTTGTAGTTTCCTACAATATACTATACAGTCTTAATAGTATTAATACCTTTTGTATGTGCTGTGTATGCTTCCAACCCCTAAAACAATGCACTATACTATACCGTATTGCGTCAACTCAGAAACCACGCACAAGGCAGCCTTTAAATCGCCAAAACGCACTTTTGCAGGCTAATGATAGTAAAGAAAAGAAAAAAGAGGCCACGTCATGAGACATGGCTAACAGATACGCTCGCGCTTCGCGCTCGCTTTACGCAGGTTCTATCGTCTTCGCTAATAGAGTCAGAACACCAATCACAAAGAGAATTACACTACTCTCCATCGTCGAGAGCACAAACGTTTGCGAAGCTATCCCAAGTGCACCGATTATGAAACCGATGATAATCAACCATTCAGCGATGCTTGGGAGTGAACCGTTTAAACTTAACTTGAGGGCCATTTTTATCACCACCTTTTATTTTAAAAAAACACACGTAGCAGGACTAAAATAATAATCACCACTACGATGAGCCATAATACGTCTATCGCTTGCATATTGCCTCCTTAAATTACCTTCATCGTGGCCAACAAGAACACGAAGAACATGATATCGAACACGAGGAAAAATACCTCCATTGCTGAAATCGTCATTTATATCACCTCCTACTTTAACAGCAGCGCGTACACAAAGCCCCCCAACAATCCACCAATCAAAAGCATCGCAACAGCCCACATCGCGTCGTTGAACTTTGAGCTGCTTTCTCCGATTTTCTTTAGTAGTTCTTCCTTTGTGGTGGCGTCATTCGCGTCTTGTTCATCTAATCTTTTGAGGATGAAATCTCCTTGCACTTTAAGCGCGCTTATTTCGCATTCGTGGCGGATAATCGCGTCGTGGTTTTCCGTGTCGTTCATGGTAATCCGCCAAAAACGTGGAAAGAATATGAGATGAAGACCAAAATAAATAGGAACGCCAACGATGAAAGGGCAGCGATGATTTTCCATTGTATATTACTTTGCGATTCTGACTGCTGCTTGATAAACTCCGTTTGCATTGCAGAGAGTTCCTGAGTTAGTGTGTCTTTTACTTCTAAAATCAGTTCACGCAGTGTAGTCATCCTGGAAGTTACTTCTTTATTAAACGAGTCGGACACCGCGCGCATCTGGTCGGTCTCCTTTTTTATACAGGTCACATCATCAAGTAGCCCAATTATCTGCTCCTCACGTTTCGCCTGGCCGACCTGCAACTCACCCCTCGCGCCGTTTATACTGATTACCTTATCCTCTAACCGCCCGAGTCGGTCATCTGATGCGCGGCGCGCGCCCCTATCCCATTGAAAACTACCATCAATGTTCCGTCTATCCGGCACGCGTGAATTAGCTTCCAGAGCTTGGATAGCCGCCGCACTCGCAGAATCAATCATCGCTTGCGCTTGCTCGGCAGCCTTCGCAATCCTTTCCTGTGCGTCAAGCGCAGACTGGTCAAGCTTTTTAATTGCAGCAGTTTCTTTCGCTGACTTAGCCATACTGCTATAAGCCTTTCAAGTCTTCGCGCTTTGCTTCACCCACGCGGCGGTCTTCCTCGGCAGCATTTTCAATCATCTGTCGTGCGGCTTCCTGCTCTTGCTGAATCAAGTCTCTTGCTTTGGTAACCGCAACGGCCAACAGGTCCCGTGCACGCATAGCGGCTTCAGTAATAAGTAATCTAGCCGATTCTGCGGCGACTTCGAGCAGTTCATTAGCTGCCTTCTCTGCAGCCACTAGCCGAACCTTAGCCGCTTCTTCAGCCGCAACGCGACGCGTTTGCGCACGTTGTTCAATCTTTGCTTCTATCTTTCCGATAATCTCTTCTTTTTTGTCCATTTTTCAACTCCTAGCGTGTTTTCGGTTGATACTCTCTAACTCGTACTGTCATATTCAAGTTACATGCGCTTGTGCTTGTGATGGGGCCGTACACACTCGGCGGCGTAACGGGGTTGTTTGACGGCGGGGCTGGGGGTGTTATTTCAGATTCGGCCGTGACCACATAGCATGATGCGATACCCTCGTCTCCGATGTTCAGATATCCGTAGGGGAGGAATCCGAATCCTGACGCCCCCCACGACGTTCCCCATGAGTTTTGCACGATGAACGCACCTGAGCTGCCATCGCGGTTAACAGTCGCGTCGTTATATCCAACGATGAGGTTACAATGGTACCCAATCAAACTCCCCGAGGGCATACCAATCTTACCCCCGTAGCTGGTGGCATCTTCATATCCTTCGAAAACCTCAAACGTGAACATTACCGGCACGGGCTTATTTACCGCCGCCTTTATACTATTCAGGTCTGCACCTACTGTGCTCGTCGCTGTTGCTTTAGCTTTACCCGCATCGGTTTTTACACTCGCTGGCGGTTCTACGTCAAACTGCGATATGGTGTAAGGCCACAGGCTTTCGTGGGGTACACCTGTATTCGTGACTACCTGGTTCATTGACTGGTCCGTCGTGCCTACGTCACCCGTCGTGCCGTCTAAATCACGCGCCCATTTGTACAGAGCGATGCGGCTCCCTGCGAAATATACTGAGGGTTGCAGCTTTTTTTGCAGCCACTCAAATCCTGAAGACCAACAATTACCCACGCAGTCGCCGAGTGAGCCTTGGTCTTTAATCGGAGAACAATCTGCCCGCAAGTCTGCGGAGCTCGGATACGCTTTTAATTCTTTAGCGGTAGGGGCTGGGAATACTGGGAGTGAGGGGTCTGGTGGTACAAGTATCGCACCTAAGCGCCTACCGTGCAGCACGCGCAGCTCATAGTCTGCTTGTGCCTCACCTAGCCGCCGTTTAGTGTCGGTCATATCGTCTTCGGTTGGTATTCCTGTACCCGTATATTAGCAGTTAACTTGCAGAGTCCGGACGCGGAGCCGACCGGGGTTGGTGTGGGTGTTGGTGTTGGACTGACGCCGCCGAATCGCTTATCAATCGTCGTCATGTTTGCAGGATACTTTGTTTGGAGCGCACGTATTACGCTTTCAACCTCATTATAATTCGCGTTTGCATCGGTTCCATGGCCGTTCCAGACGACAAATCCTGCGCAGGTAACTCCTGAACTCGCGAACGCGTCTACCATCGCTATATACGTATTTTCATCAGCCCCATAATCCGCACCAGCCCACGGGCCTATCATGATTCCAACTTCTTTACATCCTGCGTTCTTACACGCGACAGCAGCCGAGGCCATACAGCTTGCACTAATCATGGAAGAACTGGTATAACTTTCAAGATACGACGCGGTGCCTTTTCCCGATACCGTTGCGTGCGCGTATCCCCCATATATATCGTTGTTTCCACATCCGGCGCCGCCAGTGCCTTCACCACCATAATTCATAAAAATCATGTTAGCTTGTATCGCAGCATCTTCATTCCCCATCTCACTTTCCCCCCCTGCGGCCATCCACCCTTCAGAAGCAAGAGCGGGATAATAGGAAGAAGAGTTACCCATCTGCCCCGGACAGTTACCAGAGCCACCACCCCAACCCCAACAACCGTCATTACCATTGTTGAGGATTGGACTAACGCCTAACGAATGGCACGTGTTTACAAAACTAGTACCTGGGTCGTTAGTCGCATAAACTACTAAATGAAAGTCGATAAACCCAGCAGCTTTAAGCGCGCTCGTGTTCGAGAACGACGCGCCAGCGATGCCATACACCATAGATACCACAGTCCCTATCCCTCCAAAACGCGGGTCGATACGACGGGCGAGCCGCAGGTAGGGCAAACCCCCTGCGCGACTTTCCTGTGCCCTTTGGTGGGGACTAATACAACTTCAGTCTTAGTTCCGCATTTCAAACAAAACCAATAGCTCATTTATTACCCCCAATCACCCCTTCGGCGGCGTTACTTTTATGTAATGCCACCCTGGTGTTGGTGTGCCTGCGTGGTTCAACGTAAGGAATGGAAGTATGTCCATCGAACCACATTCCCCCGATAATGAGTTTACGGTGGTGCCGTCAATTTCTATGACATGCCCAGATGCGGATGTAGCACTACCAGTGGTAAGCCCTCCAGTTCCTGCCGCTTGGAACGGTTGTGAGTTAAGACTGAACTCAACAGAGTGCACCCGCGTAGTAGAAGGTCTAATTTCAAATTCAAACCACGCGGGGTTGTTTGTGTCCGCTTGTGTAGTGAGTGTATAAGGAGTCGCAACGACCTGCCCCCCCTCATACTTAGGTTTGTCCTGTAAGTCACCCATTGTCTCCGCGAGCAACCGAGGTGTGTTCTTGTAAATGGCGTCTAATGTGAGTTGTATATCATGAGGGGTATCCAAGTTTGTTTTCTGTAATTTGGAAATCATACATAACTCATTCACGCCGAGTTTCTCATCCATCACCAGCACATTCGTTCCTAACTTCAGCTCTTCAGACCAGTTAATAGTCGGATTAAGGTCATACAAATCCACCACCCCAACCGACCACGATAAAATAGGCTGAGATACTTTCGTTAAATACTGCGTTCCGGACTTTAATAACGCATCTTGAGACGTTGCCGTGTCATCTTTATACGTCCCCTCTATCATGCCGTATTTATCAATAGCATCCTGATTCGACAGCCACGGCGCGAGCGGATACGCAACGTAGTACTCATCGGTTGGGATGTAGTTTGAAGCAATGATTCCGATTGTCTTTTCATCAACGAAGAAGAACTGGTCGGTGACGTCGGTGTTGATTTCGTTGATGATTGTGTCGAGGTTATAATATCCCGTGGCAGGGGGCCCTGTGTAAACTTCCCAAGCATTATGTTTAATCCCTGCGGATGTCAATGCTGCGGCACTAAATCCTGGGTTGGTTTTCCTCCATATTCCACCCCACTCTAATGAACCGCTATAATCAGAGAACGCTACTGAAGAGGGATATAAAGACATAACGACCCAATATGTCCCTGTTGCCAACCACGCACCTTGTAGTGGGAAGTTGTACCATCTAAAGTTATCAGATGCAATCGAGAAGAAGTCCCCCACATACCAGAGCAACGGCCCTTGGTACGGCTCAAGGACCCCTCTTTTGTCCTGCTTAACTGAGTTATAAATCCCTACACAGAACTTTATCGCGCCACCTGTTTGTTCTATCAGTCTTGTGTACTCCAGCAGGTCGGTTTGGTTCACCAAGCCCTTCACTGGGTTTTTCGAGGGGTCATATCGCCATAACAGAAGCGATATATCGGTTATCTGTGCCCCGCCTTGCGGGATGTTGAACATTTGCGCGGCGGCGTAATTCCATGTTCCGGTTGTATTCGACCAGCCACCTACCCACGCAGGTAAGTCATACCTATTAGGGTCTGAGGGGTTTTCCTGCATCGCATCTGCGGCCAAGCCATTTGCTACAGGAATCCAATCCGTATATGCCCCTAATTGTTTCCGACCACGCCCTATCAACATACCAGCACTTCGCGGAGATACCCCCATCTCAAAATTATTGTAGGATACATACTCATTATCCGGTTCGACGCTGAAATACACGTACTGGTCAACAATCGTAGGATTCTTCAGCCTGACCATCGGCTGGAAGTATGGTGGACTGTTAAGCGTTAACTCCCCGGGTGCGGAACCCGCCCCGCGCGGGTATAACTTAGTTATTATCGAAGAATAATCAGACTGGACATCTACACCTGTTGCGTTTTTACCAATAGTTATAATCGGCGGCTGGTCTGTATGGAACCCGCTCGGGTTGTAACTTCCGTATAGAATCCACTGGTCAGAATTATAGTTATTCGAGAGTTGGTCTGCGCTTAGTGCGCTAGAGTGTTCACGGTACAGCGCAAGGGAGCAGTTTAGGTTATTCGTTTGGGCTTTGTTATTACCTAAGTAAATATTAAAGTCGCCATCAATCGTCCAGTCGCCCCACGTATTTCCATCGTCAGTTGATGTATTAGTATAAAGCTGCGTATTTTGGTTTATGTATGCGTCGAGTTCTAGAGTGGATGGCGCGATTATCGCAGGTTGTGCGTTCAGTGAGCCGCCTAAAGATGTGCCTTGCCAACTGCCGCTTTCGTTCGTTATTACATTCGCATTTCCCGTGCCATCCTCAAAGCAAACGGCTATATACCCGTCAGACGTAACGCACGCGGACGGTGCAACACCCGTCGCGAGCGGGGAACTCCATATTGACGCCCACGTACTCCACGATGAGCCGCCGTTTGTCGTGCTCATCGAGTAGAGCGTCCCATCAGCCCCTTGCGCGAATAGTGTAATATCCCCGCTACCTGTAGCAACCGCCGTAGGCCCTGAGTCGATTGTAGCAGATGTGATGTGAACCCATCCGCCCCACGTCGAACCGCCGTTTGTGCTGGTGTTTTGGTAGAGTGAACCCGCCGTTCCACCTTCAACAAACACGTCAATTCTGCTTCCGTACGAACACGCGGTAAGCCCTGCATTCGGGTAGAGTGTGCCACCTAAACTAACCCACCCACTCCAGCTCGTGCCGTTCCATTTGTTCCAATAACAGTATCCGTTACTCCCTCGCCCAAATAGGTGAATGGTATTAGCAGTCGGGGATGTTGCGGCTGGCGTGGTAGTAAGGGTTCCACCCAAATTTTCAAGCCCCGTGCCGCCGTTTCCGTCATCCCACGTATGCGAGACTGTGCCGTTTGAACCCACCATGAACACATCTTTGCGGCCGCCACCCCACGAACACGCAGCAGGGCCGGTTCCGTTCAGCATTGACCACCCGTCGTTTGACCAGCTTGATGCCGCACTGGAGGCTGTTTGGGATAGTGTTTGTGGGGTGTTATTTAAATAGATTGACGGAGCTGTGGCGGGCGTCCATGGCCACACGATTTGAAGGTCATACCATGTCCCTAATTCTATTGAGTTAATCGGAGTGTTGTACGTTACCTTATCACTATTCGCAGTTGTTCTGGACGTTACGATGTATTGATTATTTTCGTCAATCCACACCTCCCAAAGCCCGAGTTGTTGTTGTTTTGACCAGAGCCTTCCGGCGGTGCTTGTTTCGTTAAGGTTAAACAGGAACTCAAACGTAGTCGCAGATGTGTTATCAATTGCCCCCCCGTGCGGGGCTTCGATGTAATCAGTAGTGCCGTTAAAGGCCCACATCCCCGCGCCAGAGGAGAGGGTTGCATAGTCAGACTGTTGCGCTGTTGCGTTGTAATCGCCGCCAGCGTTGCCGCTGTTTATAATCGTAACACCACTAGAAGGCCACGTGCTGTACTCAACCTCAGACGATTCGGAATTTACCCCTTCTCGCCAGTTGTTCGCGGCGTATTCTGCTTTTAGTGCATCGGGGTCAAGCGCGGTGCTGTGTAATGATAAGTACGATAAGGTCATCGCTGAATTATACGCGAGCGTAACGTCATTGCCGATGTAAATATCATCGCCTATGTCAGATGTCCAAGCGCCAGCCCCGACTTTGCTGTGTGTGAGCGATACCGCTTTTCCGTTTAGGTACATCACAGGCACGCCAATACCCGGGCCTAAAGAGCTATCCCACGCGATTTGTATATAATTCCATTGCCCTATGTTAACCGTACCAGTGGTGCTCATTATATACTGGTCCATCGTTCCAGAACCAGTGCCGGTCGTTGTGCGCTGAACGAGTATCCTAGCTGAACTATCCACCCACGCGATTACAAAGCCACCTTTGGAATAAATATAACTATAATTAGTCGCACCAGCGGCGTCTATCCTGAATATCGCCTGGAAAGTGAAGTTGTATAAATTCTCAAGTTCAGGTACGTCAGGGATTACAATATAATCGGTAGTATCCTGGAACTGCCACGCCGGTGCGCCGTTGTTAGTTAACTCATAGTACCCTGGGCTGCTCGCTACCCCGTCACCATCCGCACCCGCAACGCCCCCGTCGTTAGGTATTAACAGACCTTGGCTTGGGAAGTAATCATATATAACTTGCGCTGCGTTGGTGACATTTACGGGGTCGTATGAGTTCTGTATAGCGGCGAATGTGCTGGCGAGGGTTAGTATGCGTTTTGAGGGGTCAGATGGAGGTATATAAACCCTACAATATCCACCAGTCTGTTGGATTATTTTATCTATGCCTGTTTTTATCGTTTCCCAGCTAAGGTCAACATCAAGCGGCATGTTAAGTGTGGGGTCAACGTAAATACCCGTTATGAACCCGTCATTGAGTATTTCAGTACTAATATCTTGTAGTACCTGTAACGTCATACGCTGAGAGCTTTTATACTCAAAAGCGATGTTATACCGATTAAGATATTCTTCCGGCCCGTCTGCGGTGACTAATAGATTGTACCCACTCCCTGCACCCAAAGTAGAGCCACCACTCCCCTGCACCCCGCCAAAGTCGCCATACGCTTCTACTTTTTGTAGTACAAACGCTTGTTTAAATTGGTTGTCTCTGCCGTACCACCATATCTCATACCCTTTCGGGTTTCCTGAGAGTGCCGGAACTAATGGAGAATCAATATTAAGGTTAAACGTGAGTAAATCAGCGTTCCCGAGTTCTTGCTGAATCTGTGGTGCGATTCTACCATCTAGCACTCCGATATAATTAAACGCCCTGTTAATGAGTTTAGCCCACTTACTCCAACCGGCAATTCCCACGCTCGCGGGGGTCCATTCCGTGTACCACAGGGCGCCGTCCTGGCCGCGTCCGAAAAGGGTTATCTCATTCTCGTTATTTGAAGCGGCGGCTAAGGTGCTTGTGACGGGACCGCCGATGTTTACCCACGCCCCGCTAGTAGTCCAATTAGAACTGGTATTCGACTTCGTCCAGATTGAATTATCAGAGCCTACACAGTACAGGTCAACCCGTCCGGATGTCATTGACACCGCAGCAGGTCCGGTGCCTGGGTGTAGTTGCCCGCCTAAACTATACCACGGGTGCCACGTGGTGTTATCAGCAGACCACCTGTACCAACAAGCCCCATCAGTGCCTCTTACAAATACACAAATCCCTGTTTCGTAATAACACGCTGCGGGTGATGAAGATGCCGCCCCGCCAAGTTGCTGCCACGCTGAGGGGCTGTTAATTGTCGGAACTGCAATAGTCTGTTGGGTGTTGAGTAGGGTATATGGATACGTAGTAGAGAACGTATAGACCCAACTCCCGCACGGGACGAGAATCCCTGCGGAAGTGACGCACAGCCCTTCTACTTCCCCCCCATATGTCAACCTGGATTGCGGGATTATTATAGATTCCCCACTACCGTCAGGGTTCATCATACCGACCCCTCCGGGGTTACCCCGCATCGCAATATAGTCATCAACTGAGTAATAATATTTACCGTTGTACGCGCATACCCCGTTGTAGTATATATTTGTTGGACCGGTTCCCGCGATTGACCCCTCGTATGCAAACGTATCTAAGTTAAATTTAAACACCTTTGTGTGTTCAAATGCTGTACTTCCCGCTATGCCGTATTGTATGCCTAATAAACAGTTGTTTTCCGCATCAATGCCAACGGCACCTATGTGAAGTTCGTCAGACGTGAGTCCTGATAATTTACATAAATCGTATCTTGTTATAAAGCTCAGGTCGCTCGTGTTGAACAGCCCCACCATCATGACTTGCGGCTCAGTATCGCTTGTACAGAAGCAGTAGAGAATGTCGTCATTTAAACCGCACCCCCCTAAGTGGTTGCCGCCGCACAAAGCGCCTACGCCTTCCCTATACATAACTACGTTCATGCTCTGGTCTAACTTGTAAATAGACCACGTAGTAACGTAATAATAATACGTCCCGTCAAACGAGAGACCTTGTGATTGCAGGTGTGTAGTTCCGGGCGTGCCCTTTAGGTAGAATAATGCGTTGCCTTTCCCGACGGCGAACACATTGATTTTCCCTTCCGCGTCCATACAAACCGAAGGTCCCGCATTCGCGGCAAGCGTTCCGCCGAGGCCTTCCCATTCACCCCATGTCGTACCCCCATCGAATGATGCTTTGTAATAAACCCCCCGGGTTAGCCCTTGGGCAAAGACAAATATCTGGTTTTCCGCCGGGGAGACTGCAGAGACCGACGAGACAATCATTCCCTGTAAATCCAACGCGCTTTCATACCCATCTGCGCTTGTGATGTAAAGCACATCTCCGTCGACTTTGGAGGAAAAGAATACGTCATCCCTACCTGGTGCGCTCGAACACGCTGCTGGTGCTCCACCGTTCACGACCTGCCAACCGGGGTTGCGTTGCCGGACTTCTAAAGTGTATGGAACGGTTATCGGCGGTTCCTGTGTAGGGACATAGATTATATTAGCATCCGATGTTTCGACTATCGAGAGTGTAACAACTTCTAAAGATGATACTTTGGAAGCGTTAGTGCCTACAGAGGACCGCTCAGAAACCTTTAGGGCAATGGTTTCATACGCAGTGATTGCAGGTATTGATGAAGACTCGGAAACTGAAAGTGTAATCGTCTCAGAGCTAGACATCCCGAGCGTTACAGACTCGGAAACTGAAAGGGTAAGCGTTTCGGTTGATGTGTATGCTGGTAATGTGTTTGTGGATGATAACTCTGAAACGGAAAGTGTGAAGGTTTCAGTAGACGAAACGTATGCGTACCCAATCGTCTGTGCGTTCGCGACCTCCTGCACATTGAGCGTAATAGTTTCGTCAGATGCAACGACTAATTGCGCAGATGGTACCCACGTTGATTTTTCAGAAACAGAGAGGGCGACTGTTTCCGCCGAGTTTACGCGCTTGTTGCCCCCGATAATCTGCGTTGCGTAGTGTTCTATCACCGAGAGCGTTACTGTCTCGCGTGAAGGTTGCAGCGTAGTTTCGCGCCACTTGCTTGCGTTATAATTGCCTGCTAACTGACTACCTACCCCGGAAGTAAGTATTGCGTTATGAAGCCTGAATAACGCGAGCGTTGCGTAGAGCTGATAACCGCCATCGCTATAATTACCGAGGGTTATCGGATATGTAGCGTCTGATAACCACGTTCCAGTCCCGACAACGGCATGGCCCATGATTATGTTAGTATTATTAATGTAAACGATTGGTGTCGCGCCTACTGCAGCACCGGCGCCGCCGTTAGCCCACGTTACCTGAACGAAGTTCCACGAATTCGGAGAGACGCTATTCGCCGGTGTGTCCCACATATCCCACATCGGAGAGCCGGAACCGGAACAGACTTTCCCGACGTAGAGACGGTTAGTTGATGGGTCGACGAATACTTGGAAGTAACAACTTTGTGACCCGCCGCCTTTACTTAGTAGTACGTTACCAAAATCTGGCGGATTATCACCACCAGAACTAGCGCCCTTCCAATAAAATAGAAACTCAAGCGATATATTAGCTAAATCGTCTACGGCCGCGGTGCTTGGGGTGGAAATCTTTTCCGATGTATTATTCGTTAACGCCCACGCTTGGTCATTTGCCTTAATAAGAAGATAATCGTTCTGATGTGCCGTTCCGTTCTCACCAGAAGCTTGCCCAACGTTTGTTATCGTGGTTCCTGATGATGGAAAAGAAGAGCCGATAAACTCTACTTGACAGTTAGTTACAAGCGCCCCATCGACGTCGTAGAGGGTACCGGATATAGTAACGGTTACTTCGGAACTTGTTGAAGCCGAATACGTAGCATCACCGGCAAAGGTGGTTTTAAAGTCGGCCGAGCCTAATGTCGATGAGCTAGTACTAAACGAGTAATTACCACTACCGTCTGTGGTGGTAGTCGCAATGACGGCGTTAGTATCTGCATTTCTAAGCGAGATAGTGGCACCCGATACACCCGAGGTGGTTGCACTAACCCCAGTTACAGACTTGTCAACTGTACTTGCAGATGGGGCCGCATGGGTAAACTCAGTAGAATCGCCGAGATATTGCGACGCGGAAGAAAGCGCCCCACTAATCGTAAAGTTCTGATTCTGTATAGCCGAGGCGGGTGCGCTAATTGATAGCGTAGTCGCTGCGTTCGCGGCCGCCCATATCGCCTGGTCTGATGCGTAGTTGCTGGCGAACGACCCGCTTGCATCGTAGTTGTACCACCTAAAAACAGATAGAGTCCCGTCTAAACCTCGGTTATTATTCCAGTAGCCGTCTATGTTCCCAACTATTAGCGAACCAACCGGACAGTCATCCATCCAGTCGCCGGTTCCCGTGTCAAAGTGGTATAACGTCTGTTGAGTGCCGTTGATGAATATTGCAATTCCATAATCATTCGGCCCTTCCATCGCGTCATAAGAAATCTGGACATCATACCAGTTTCCGATTGTAACGGGGGTTCCGCTTGTGTAATACGCGTCCCAGTTGCCGTCAGTGGTAAATCGCTGGAGTTAAAGCCTGTTGTTTGGAGTATCAACAAATAGACACCACTCACTATTCGTATTCGTCGCGGAGTCTATAGCCCGCTTAGAAAATAACCTCGGTTGTGTGCTCGCTCCAGAGAACGTGCCGTTGAGGTAAAACGCTATCTCGGCTGAGTAATAATCTAAATCACAGGTCTTTGAACCGTTAGGAATATAAATATAATCAGTATTACTTGTGAACTTCCACGCCTTATACCCGGTTGGCAGGGTTATCTGTTTATTTGAGCTAAAGTGACCGTTGTAGCCGCTGCCTGTATTCGACCCCGTGTTGGTGATGAGTCCACCAGAAACGGCCCAATTAGAGAGGTCAACGCTTGCATTTGAGGGTCTATACGTAGCGTTCCAAGTACTCCCTCGGTATTTATCATAATACCAATGCCCGTGATTCGCAGATGCAAAAGAAGCGGATTGATTGGTGTTATACTGCCGGTAGACCATAAGCCAACCGGCTGCGTTATAACCGCGCGATGACGACGGGCACGCTGAGTTGGCAGAGTAGTTCATTATATTGGCGCTGCCAACCGAATCGTTGTACCACGCACCAGTCGGATATGAATTATCAGTACCCGCGTTGACCGTTTGCTCTACGGGTGTTGCACCGTCCGTGCCTATCCATATCCTCGGCTTTGGGGTGCTGGCTCCGTTCGGAGTTGCTCCTGCAGACCACGCGATTTGAATATAATACTCATGTCCTGTCGGTGTTGAACCCGATGGAGTATAAAAGTAAATATCGTGGCCGCTCGTATCATAACGGGATAATATAAGATTCTGGCTGCTATCCTGGAAGTAAATCTCATACGCGCCGACGCCCTTGTCCCATATCTTATTCATCCCGTGGCCGCCAGCGTGATAACTGACGTATATCTCCCAACTTACGGTGTTTTGGTTGTTAGTCGTTGAGTTGGCGGGGATGCAGATAAAGTCGTTACTACCCGTCAAGCCCCAGTACGATGTGCCACTTGCGGAGAGTGTGTGGAAAAGAGACGGCGTGCTACAATATCCATTACACCCGGATGCGGTTCCCTTATTCACCCACGTCGTCACGCCTTCAGGAACGTAATAAATTGTCTGCGCCATTAGCTAATCACCTTTACCACATTCTTAACCGGGTTCGCGTTTACAATGGAAGGATAGTGCTGGTGACATACTTTTGGTTCCATATACCGCTGAATCCAGATGTCGCATATCTGCCACGTAGGGTTTTTATAATCTTTCAACTCAACCGGTTTTTCCTTCCAAAGGTTAGGATACTCTTCTATAAACCATGAGCTGAACTTTGCTAGGGCAAGCGGCGCAGTTGTGCCGTTATCAAACGAATCTGACTCACTCGTACCAAATGCACACCACCCTTTCGGACACCGCTCAAGCTCTTCTATGGCTCCGCGCCCAAAAATGACGTCATGCTCTATGTTGATAAACGACTCGCCTTCTTCCCAGCGTTTCTTGAAAAAGTTTAGGTAGCTATCACTATCAGTCATGCGCACCGGCTCGTAATTATAGTGCATAAGCACCATCTTTGTGGCCGGTTGTATGGTAGTGTATGGAACGAAGAGCTTAGACACGTTTAATACGCAATCTAAGCTTCACGATTGCCACGTAAGTGTTTTTGTTAGTACGCATTCCTCGGTGCTCGTTTTGGTGAGCAGTGTTTCTGATGCCCTCGTGAGCATACACAACGGAGCCGCTCCTGTGTAACTAGCATTAGTTAGGTTCCCCGAACCCCCATTGAATACGCCATTCTCACCCCACGTGAAATTTGCTTCACCAGCAGCGAATGTTGCCTCAAAGGTTATCGTATTGCTACTCGTTGATGTCGTCGGGTAGCTAGTGTCCATCCCTTTAAGCAATGTGCTCGCCCCAACTAGCTTGTGTTGTGTGTTCACAAACGCCGTAGAAGTGTCATTCCCCACACCCAGTAATGCATGCGCGTTGTCAAATGCGTTCCAATTCCCATCACTGGCTATTAGCGAAGCGATGGCATTCCATCCGTCTTGTGTCAATCCCATTTCTTTTTTCTCCTAGTTTATACGTACTAAACGTAATATTCCTGTTCTCTCACAATCGTTCTCGGCTCACTCGCCGTTCGGTACATTCCCCCTGCCCAAAACATAACGGGGAATACTTTAATCACATCTTTTTCAGTAACTTTAAATTTAACTTCCATTTTCCCTCTTATTGTAGCCCCACAAGGTACCTATCTCTCCACCGCGTTTCCAACGTGCCACTACTCGGCCCACTAAACAAGATATCATTATCCCCTGGGGTAAGATACGGCCACGAGGGGGCAACAACACCCGCTGAGTTTGGGTTGCCGTTGATTAGAACCGTGTGTGGGATTCCATACTCGTCGGTAATCACGTCGAGTACGTCTCCGGTTGTTAAACTACCGTACCATGTAAATGTTTGATTGGTGGTGTTATTCACCCACGAAACCGGCCCAAGATACGCCCCGCTTGACGTGAACCGCCAGCGAGGTAATGCGTTAGTGTCGCCGTTCGTGGTGAGGGTATATTCTGTTGTGCCTGTGAGTACTCCTATTGTTTGTACTGATTCATTGTATGTGTACGCTGGACCAGTGCAACCGAAGTCCACCGCTAGTTCCATCATATAGGGTATAGCAGCCTCATTCTGCGGGGTGCTTGTCAGCTTCTTCGCCATGAAATAACTACCCGAGTATTCTGCGAATGTAAGCATCTGCTCGCCTAGTGACGGGTCAAGCACCGAAGTGAGTTGCGTAAGGGCGTAGAGCATAGAGGTACGGGTTCCGTCCGGCGGTTCGATTCTGAATATCGCGTGAATAGGGTATGAGGTAAAGATAGGTTGTGTGCTTACCAGACTCTCAGCGCCAGTTGGGAACTGTTGACTTACTTGTCCGTCCATAAACCAGTAATTCGCATCCGTGGTGAGGTGCGCGTAATACGGGGCGTTCGTAAGGTCAACTCCGCCGAAGGTAACTTTGCCAATTCCTGTGCTTTGTGCCATCTTAGTTAACCTCGCGCGTGTCCGCTTCTACGGGAGTACGATTCGGTCTTAAACGCCAATTTCCGCGAGATAAGGTCAGCTAGGTTTTCAACGTCCTGTGGGTTGTTCATCTGCGGGTTATTGATTTGAATTGCTCCGGGGTGTACGTG
>Ga0182011_10001533_pt1 | contig 20206 bp, 15 predicted proteins | sample 711E1DmetaG_FD_120481 | JGI IMG/M metagenome (GOLD analysis project Ga0182011, IMG submission 120481) | Permafrost microbial communities from Stordalen Mire, Sweden - 711E1D metaG | ecosystem: Environmental > Terrestrial > Soil > Wetlands > Permafrost | place: Sweden: Stordalen | collected... | reverse complement strand
CCTTCGTTGCGAAGCTGCCTACGTATTAAGACTCAAGAAACAGCTCAAACGGTGCATTTTCCGTCAAACTCTTCCTGTGGGCGATGCCGAAAGCGGAGCGGCAGACAGCGGAGCAAGCCGCCCATTCTCAAGACGCAAAGATCGCGTACATCGTGCGGCCAAGTCAAGGTTATGCGTCACCAGGATCGAAGTAAGGCCGTGGCTCAGGTGCAGCCGCTCGATCAGATCGAAGACCCGGCCGGCGGTGATCCGGTCCAGGTCGCCAGTGGGTTCATCGGCCAAAAGCAGCCGGGGATGATTGACCAGCGCACGTGCCAGCGCCACGCGCTGCTGTTCGCCGCCGGAGAGCTCGCCGGGGCGATGGCCGGCGCGATCCTCCAGGCCAACCTCGCGGAGCCAGTTGGCGGCCAGCGCGAGGGCCTCCATTTTCCACCCCATCGACGAAGAGCTGTCGCCGCGGGCCCCGGAATTCCGTGTGCCGCGAGCAAGGAGCGGCATAGCCACGTTTTCCAGCGCCGTGAACTCCGGCAGCAGGTAATGGAACTGCCAGACGAAGCCGATCTCGCGGTTGCGAAAGGCCGCGGCCTGACGCGGGGAGAGCTGGGCAACGTTGATCGAGGCGCAGGTGACGGTTCCCGCGGAGGGAGCGTCCAGGGCGCCCAGGATGTGCAGAAGAGTGCTCTTCCCCGCGCCGGACTGGCCCACGATGGCCACCATCTCGCCGGTTTTGACCTGCAAGTTGAGCCCATGGAAGAGGTTGAGCTCGCCGCGCGCGGTCCGGTAGGTCTTTTCGAGGCCGTTGACCTGGACGATGGGGGATGGGGTCGGGGAGTCTTCCTGCGCCCGCGCCTCCGGGTCCCGCGCCGCGCGGGAGGCCAGGGGAGCGGCCAATGAGGAGGGTTGGAGCATCCGGATAGGTCTATTTTATCGTGCGGGGGAGAGGGGCAGGGGACAGGGGACAGGGAGCAGGGAGCAGGGAATAGGGCGCAGGGAGTAGAAAGACTGCAAGTCAGCAGGTCTGCGAGAGAAGGAACAGGGAAAAATGCGCGGGAAGGGCTCCGCGTATAGGGAGAGGGTTTTTTGCGCCAAGTTGGGCGAAATCCGCCGATTTGGCTGGGGAGCGGCTTCCATACGATTCGTACTGTATCGCACCTACCGTTTCCGCGGTTTTCGGGCACGTAGAATACAACATGAACGGGCATGCCGGATAAACAGATCTTTTTCGACCCGCAACGGAAGCGCTGGAAGCGGCTGCGCCGCATTCTGGACGTTGTTGCCGTGGTTTCCACGCTGGTAGTGGCCGGTTTTACCTTCGATGTGCTGCGCAATCAGCATTTGCCTGAGCTGCTGCTGCCCGCCCTCAAGCACAATTACAAGGCCCTGCCCGAACGTCCGCCCGCCCCGCGCGGAGGCAGGAGCCTGCGTCCCGCGCGCCGCAAGACCGGCCGCAAGCCCTCGGAGATCCCCTTCAACACCGGCGAGGGGCTGCGCGCGGCCTATTACGTGCAGGACGACGCGGCCAGCTACTCCTCGTTCAAAGAGCACGTGCATCAGATCGACATGCTCTTTCCGCAGTGGCTGCATGCCAATGCTCCCGATGGAACGCTGTTGGCGATGACCGGCGACAACCGGGAGTATCCGGTCGTCAATGGCGCAACGGTCCGCGACCCCGACGAGCTGAACAAGATCAAGCGGGTGATTCAGGCCGCCAGGGAAGACACGGAAATCTTTCCTCACCTGAACAACTTCAACCCGAGCAAGCAGATCTTCGATTCGAGCTTCGGCTCCGTGCTGACCGACGCCAACAAGCGCGCCGCGCTGCGCCAGCAGATAGTCCGCTTTCTCACCGCCTTCAAAGGCCCCAAGGGCGAGTGGATTTATTCCGGCCTGTCGCTGGACATCGAAAACCTCCCCGACGACGCGGACCAGGCGTACCTGAGCTTCATCCAGGAACTTTACGCCGATATGCATCCGCGCAACCTCCGGCTTTATGTGAACGTCGCGTTCTCCACGGAGGACGACGATTTGAAGCTCATCTCCGCCAACTCCGACGGCATTCTGCTGATGAACTACGACGAGCACGAAATCGACAGCGATCCCGGCCCCGTTGCCGGCCAGGAGTGGTTTGCCGACAACCTCCGCCGGGTGATGAAGGCGGCGCCCAAGGAGAAGCTGATCTGCGCCCTGGGCAGCTACGGCTACGACTGGACCCTTTCGATTCCCAATGCAAAGACCCACAAGCATTCCAAGCCCGCTGTTCTGAACACCGACGTTCTGTCGGTTTCCGAGGCATGGCAGCGGGCCTCGGACTCGGAGGCCGATCTGGACCTGGACGACGACTCCCTCAATCCCCACTTCGAGTACATCGACGAGGATCGCAACGAGCGGCACGTGGTGTGGTTTCTGGACGGGGTGACACTGTTGAACGAGATGCGCGCGGCGCGCGGACTGGGTCTGCAGACCTTCGCGCTCTGGCGGCTGGGCTCCGAGGACGGTTCGCTGTGGAATGTGTGGGACAAGCCCAGCAACCCCAACTCGCTGCAGGCGCTGGCCACGGTGCAGCCCGGCCACGACGTGGACGTCGAAGGCGAGGGCGACATCATGCGCGTAACCGGCCTGCCCCAGCCCGGCAAGCGCGCCGTCACGGTAGACACCGACGAGCCCGATCCGCGCAAGAAGCTCATCGTCGGGGAGCACATGGAGGTGTATCCGCGCACTTACACCATCGAGTACTACGGCTACCATCCGAATGAGGTCGCGCTCTCCTTCGACGACGGCCCGGACCCCGAGTGGACGCCGAAGATTCTCGACATCCTGAAACAAAAGCAGGTCAAGGGCGCGTTCATGATGATCGGCGACGAGGCGCAGGAAAATGTGGGCCTGATGAAGCGCGTGGCGCGCGAGGGCCATGAGATCGGCAACCACACCTACACGCATCCGGATATCAGCGAAATCTCGACCGAGCAACTGGACCTGGAACTGAAGCTGACGGAGCGGCTCTTCGCCAGCAAGCTGGAGGTGCAGCCGCTCTACTTCCGCCCCCCCTACTCCATCGATCAGGAGCCGGACACCGACGATCAGGCCGCCCCTGTGGAGCGCACCCAGCGGGCCGGATACACCATCGTCGGCGACAAGATCGACACCGACGACTGGAATGAGCATCCCCGCAGAAGCCCGCAGGAGATTACGCAAACGGTGCTCTACTGGCTCGACCTGATGAAGACCAAGCCTCAGTTCCGCGGCTCCATCATCCTGCTCCACGACGGCGGCGGCGACCGCTCGGCCACCGTGGCCGCGCTGCCGGTGCTCATCGACGCCCTGCGCGCCCACGGCTACTCCATTGTCCCGGTCTCCGCTCTGATGGGCAAGACCACCGCCGAAGTGATGCCCCGGCTCACTTTCCTTCAGTCCCTGCGCGCGCTGCCCGACTCCATCGCCTTCTCCAGCCTGGCCTTCGTCGCCAAGTTCATCGTCCTGGTATTCTTCCTGGGCGACATCCTGATGAGCGCCCGGCTGGTGCTGGTCGGGATCTTTGCCGTCATCGACCGGCTGCGCAAGCCCCACGGCCAGGCCTCGCCCGGCTACAACCCCCGCGTGGCCGTCCTCATCCCCGCATACAACGAAGAGACGGTCATCGTCCGCACCATCCGCTCGGTGCTCAACTCCGACTACAAGAACCTCCACGTGATCGTCATCGACGACGGATCGAGCGACCGCACCCTCGAGGTGGCGCGCCAAGCCTACGCCTCGGAGATCGCCGCCGGCCGCATTCAAGTGCTATCGCAGCCCAACGGCGGCAAGGCCGCGGCGCTCAACTTCGCGCTGGATCGCATGACCGAGGAGGTCTATGTCGGCATCGACGCCGACACGGTCATCGCCGCCGACGCCATCAGCAAGCTCATTCCCCACTTCGAGGATCCCAGGATCGGCGCCATGGCCGGCAACGCCAAGGTGGGCAACCGCGTCAATCTTTGGACCCGCTGGCAGGCGCTGGAGTACATCACCAGCCAGAACTTCGAGCGCCGCGCCCTCGACCTCTTCCACGTGGTCACGGTGGTGCCCGGAGCCATCGGCGCCTGGCGCACCGCCCCGGTCAAGGCCGCCGGGGGCTATCCCCTCAACACCGTCGCCGAGGACGCCGACCTGACGATGAACCTGCTGGAACAGGGCTTCAAGGTGGATTACGAAGACCGCTCGCTGGCCTTCACGGAAGCGCCCGTGAACGCCAAGGGCTTGATGCGCCAGCGCTTCCGCTGGTCCTTCGGAATATTGCAGTCCGTGTGGAAGCATCGCGCCGCCTTTGTCCGCAACAAGGCCATGGGGTTGTTCGCCCTGCCCAACATCCTCATCTTTCAGATGCTGCTGCCCCTGGTCTCGCCCTTCATCGACATCATGTTCCTGGCCGGCATCGTCAACTACTTCATCAACCGGCATTTCCATCCCGAGGCCGCCTCGGCGGCCAGCTTCGAGAAGCTGCTGGCCTACTTTGGCGCCTTCCTGCTCATCGACTTCATCACCTCGTCGATAGCCTTCAGCCTGGAACGCCGCCACGCCGCCCACAAGGGCGATGGCTGGCTGCTCTTCCACATCTGGCTGCAGCGCTTCGCCTACCGCCAGCTCTTCTCCCTCGTCCTCTTCAAGACCCTCAAGCGGGCCATCGACGGCAAGCCCTTCAACTGGGACAAGATCGAGCGCACCGCCCGGATGAGCAAGGCCACCGACGCGCTGACAGCGACGCCGAAATAACGCCGTGAAGTGAAGGTCAAGCATTTCACTGAATAATCGGGTTCATATAAGAAGGGCCGGTATGCGCCGCGCTGGAAGCGAGATGTGGAATTCCCGCGTTCTTATTCTGTATCTATTGCCGGTTCCGCGGCTTCTTTGGCCGGGTCCAGAGTGTGGAAGCCTTCGGCTTTGGCGGCATCCAACAGATGCGGCGATGCCGAGACGAAGATGATCTCGGTGCCCTGGAACATCTCGCGGGCTACGAGGGCGGCGGCCAGTTGCAGGGTGTCGGGCCAGCGCAGCGCGGAGCGGTCCAGCAGCTGGCGGGCGGCCTCCAGAACCGCCGGATTCAGGGGCTGCTGGACCATGCGCGCGGCTTCAAGGCGCAGAGTATCGAGCGCGGCCGCGGAGTCTTCCACACAGATGTCTCCGGAACGCTCACGCCGGCGGACGGCCGCGTAGACCTCCAGCGGCGTGGAGGCCGAGATCAGCTTGCGATTGTCCTCCACGGCCTCCATCAGGCGGATCAGGGCGCCGGTGCCCGCCTCTTGCACAAACAGCTTGGCGAAGGCCGTGGACTCCAGAAAGTAGCAGCTCACAGGCTTCCCCGTTCCTCTTCTATCGCCTCGGCGATGGAGTCGCCGTGGACCGCGACGGGATGGAAGCGCTGCGGCTCCTCGGCAATGCCGGCCTCGGCGCGGTTGAGCCGGATGGTGGTGGTGGGATAGGCCGGAGTCTTGGGGTTGGCGATCTTGCTGGTGATTACGGCGCCGCGCTGGATGGCCTCGGCAAGGACGGCCTGGCGCGACTCGGGGTGCAGATTCCAGCGGAAGGCCTTGCGCGGCAGAAAGGAGTCGCGGAACCACTTGAGGGCGATGAAGGCGTGGCCTCCCCGCTCGGCCTCGGCGAGAGCGGCGCAGAGCTCTTTCACGCGGGCATCGATGTCGGCGGGAATCACGGCTTCCTGGCTGTCGTCGTCCTCCTCGTCGAAGGATTGCCCGACAGCCGCGCGCGGGACGCGGGCCGGCCGCGGAGCAGCCTCGCCGTCGCCGGCGCGCTCGAAGTAGATGCGCACCTCGTCCTCTTCCGGGGACCACGTCTCCGCCGACGCATTGCGGCGCTTGCTGCGGCCGTTTTCGCTGCACAACTCGACGATGGCCTGGTAGCCGGCGGGCGCCAGAAAATGCAGTGCCCGCGCCAGGCCGGGGTCCGCGGAAAACCCAAGGTCGTTGAGAGCCTCTTCGATCATCTCTTCCGCGTCGGGGATGCTCAGATTGCCAACATCTATGCCGCTCACCGCGGCTTTTGCCGTTTTCATATTGATTTCTCCGTATGCCGCTCTCTCGCCAGCCAGCGCCGCATCGTCTCCGGAAGGCAAATTGACCTGCTCGCGGAGTTCGGTTGCGGGCGCACGGCGGAGAGTCGAAAGCGGCCTTGGTTCTAGCGCGGAATCAGAGTAACAGCGCCCATGGCGAGCATCTTCAAGGCGGGTTTTTCTTATGGAAAAATCCACTTGAGGGGAGTCCGCCTGGGTGCATCTACACGGATTCCGCTATAAACCCGCGCCATCCTCCGCGGAGGGCTTCGATCGGTTCCTGCGATGGCAAGGGGTTTCCGTTGACTAAATCCGCGGGCTCCCGCTCTATTTCACGCGTGTATGAGGCCCGCGGTATTTCTCGAATCGATGTAAGGCGATCCAGGGCAAGCATATGGCCCTAGTTCACAATAGCCATCTTCCACATTTTGTCTTTTTCCCTACATAGATCCGAAAAAATACTCTAGGCTAATTCCGGGGTTCAAAGCTATTCAACCCACAGTGTACCCTAAAATGCCGGCGCGCGCTCAGTCAAAGAAGAAAATTGCGCGCCCTCGCGAAGCCTCCGCCGCAGAGGGCGCCAAGGGATAAGGAAGCCTCCGGCGCGAGTCCCGTCGAAAGGCTCCCCCTGCGCTCGACGCGAGTCCGATGGGAGAGAGTCGAGCCTCCACCTTCGCGGCAATCGAATCAATGGCCTGAATCGGCGAGCGGAGACGAAGCAACGCGCCGAGAAAAATGGCGCTCTACTGAAAATATGCCTTGTTCTTCTTGGCAAAATGCGCTTTATCCTCGGGCAGTTCGTCACCGGGGAAGATCGCGTTCTGCGCGCACAGGTCGGCGCAGTTCCCGCAGTCGATGCAGTCGTTCGGGTTGATAAACACCTGCGAGACGGTCCCGGCCTTGGGATCGTCCGCGGCGGGGGCGATGGCGGCGGTGGAACACTCCGCCACGCAGACAAAATCCTTGGTGCAAGCATCGGTAACTACGTAAGCCATAAAAATTGCTCCTCGATTCCTCTTGGGCCTTCGCTATGGGTTATGCCCTTCCCATTCAGGCTAACCGGCTGCGGCCCTGGCCCTCCGTGACTCGAATCACACCCGGAAGAGGAATCTACCTGATTACGGTACGGAGGCCCTATTGATCCGGCCCTCAAATCGTGTTAACGTCTCCCACCCATTCAGCAAAGAACGCTGAATGGATGGGGCACCCAAGTGACAGTATTTGGGGGCACCCAAGTGACAGTATTTGGGGGCCGGATCAACAGTTCTCAATCCTGCTGTAACAGACCCCTGGAGATTCCATCGGCAGCTTATCGTTCACCATGAGGGCGTGAGCACTGCCGGAGGCACTCCCATCCCGGCGCAGGCCTCGCCGGTTTGCCATTCTTTCCGGATTCAGCCGGAGTTGATGCGCGTGTTACGCAGTCGAAGCGAAACCGCGGCGGCATCAGAAGATGCGCACGCGAATGCCTGAACTGGCGCCGAAGGAAGACATCGCGGCGAAGGTGAACTGGGGCCAGTATTGATATTCGAAGTCGGCGATCCGCAACTGAAATCTGCGATTCAGGCGAAAGTCGACCCCGCCCCCCGGCGCGATGACCAGGTAGCTGCCGGTGGCATAGTTGTATGGAAAATTGAACTCGCCGATCCCCACCAAGCCTTTGGCGTAAGGCTGGAATCGCCCGTAATTCATGTGGAAGCGGGGGCCGATCGTGTAGGTCGTGGCGTGAACGTTGTCTGTCTGGCGAAAGACCAGCCAGCGCGCCTCCCCTTCGATTCCCAGCCGCCGCTTGGTGTCGGCATCGACGAATCCCGCAAAGCCGAGCATCTTCCGCTCGCCATATTGCAGGGTGAATCCGGATCCTGTGGCGCCCGCCGACAGCATCAGGCCGCCGGCATCCGCCGCGGGCACCACCTGGCCAGAGGCCGCGCGCGCCAGTGCAAGGCCAAGCGCGAGAAGAAAGGCCGCGAGGACCGCGCCGCCGCCAGGCCGCGACCTTGGCCTGCTCCTCCACCGATTGCCGAAACCGCGAAAGCTCTTCATCTCTCTCCTACGGAGTGTTTCACGATTCCGGTCTATTTCGTAACGGTCAGGGAGACGTTCTGATAGTGGATGAGGTTGCTGTTGGCGCCGGTGCCGGTTACCTGAATCACATAGGCGCCCGGCGCGGCGCTGCTGGAGCTGATTCCGCCACAGCCGGACGCCAGCAGGGCGGCGCCGGAGAGAAGAAGAACCAGGACCATGGTCAGGAGCGCCGCGTGCCGCCGGCGGAAGCGCCAGAGAATCCAGCCGAAGAAGGCGTTGAAGGGCAGCAGAAAGCCCGCCAGATCGACGATCCGGCTGCCGGCATTGGAGTTTCGAGCCGACGATCCGCCGGTCAAGGGCGAGTTGGTGTCGATGGTGAGCTGGGAGACGGCAGTGCCGTTGGCGGCCAACGGGACGCTGAAGTTCGAGAAGTGGCAGGTGACCCCCGCCGGAAGCGACGCGCAGCCCAGCCCGATGGTATCGGCAAAGCCGCTGACCGAGGTCATGTTGACGGCAACCGAGACGTTCTGCGAGGTGGCCACCGTCACGCTGGGCGGGGTCACGGTGAAATTGAAGCCCGTGGCCGTGGTGGAGAAGGTAATCGGCTGCGAGGTGGAGGGGCTATGCGCTGCGTCTCCGCTGTAGACCGCAACGACGGTGTAGCTTCCGGTAGCCAGATTGGGGGTGAGAGTGGCGACGGCGCTGGAATCCAGCGGCGCCGCCCCCAGCACCGCCGCTCCGCTCTTGAAGGTCACGGAGCCGGTGGGCTCCGTGCCGGAGCTGCCCAGCACCGCGGCCACCAGGATCACCGCCGGGTTCGCGCCGATAGTCGCCGAAAGGCCCAAATCCGTGACCGTCGGGATGGTGCCCACCACTTGCGCGATCGCGGGCGATGTGCTCGGCGAGTCGTTTACGTCCCCGGAATAGACTGCCGTGATCTGGTGGCTGCCGGCGGCGAGCCCCGAGTAGGAGAGCGTAGCCGCGCCCGTCGGGTCCAGGTTCGCGGCGCCGATGGATGCGCCGTCGGCAAAGAAACCGATACTTCCCGAGGGAATGCCGCCGTTGCCCGTCACCTTCGCGGTAAAGGTCACCGCGGACTGCACGACGGCGGGGTTCGAAGACGATGTGACGGCGGTCGAAGTGGTTGCCAGCAGAACCGGCAACGCGAGCGAGGCGGAGACGCTGCCGTTGTCGTTCGCATCGCCCGCATAGGTGGCAACGATAAAGTGAGAACCGGGGGCGAGCATGGGGTTGATGGTGGCTGTCCCGGCCGCGAGGGCCGCGCTTCCCAGGGAGACGGTCGCGCCGTTCGAGGTATCCGCGAATGTAACCGTGCCCGTGGTTGTCGCCGCGCCCGCAATCACCCTCACGGTGGCCGTGATCGCCACGGTCAAGCCCGCAATTCCAGGGTTCGGAAGCGCGGCCGCGACCGTAGACGTCTGCGTCTGATTCACCACCTGGGTGACCGCCGGGGAGGTGCTGGGGCCATAGTTCAAATCGCCCCGGTAGGCAGCCGTTATGGTGTGCGAGCCGACAACCAGCGAAGAGATCGTGAAGGTGGCTTGGCCGGTGGCGCCCGCCAGGTTCGCCGTTCCGATCTGAGTTCCGGCATCGAGAAAATTGACCGCACCGGTGGCGGCAACGCTTCCGGTGGGCGTAACCGTCGCGGTGAAGGCAACGGGAACTCCATAATTCGACGGGTTGGGAGCCGAGCCAAGCGCCGTGGATGCGGGCGCCTGCACATCCTGATACAAAATGCTCGAGGTGCAGCCCTGGATTTGCCTGGCCGCGTCCCCGGAGTAGACCGCGGTGATCGAGTGCTGGCCGTTGGCGAAGGTAGCGGTCGAGAAGGTGGCCACGCCTCCGGAGTTAATCGCCACGGTGCCCAGGCTGATAGTTCCGTCCCAGAAGGTGACGCTGCCGTCGGGGGCGATGCCCCCGCCGCCGGAGATCGTCACCGCCGCCGTGAACGTGACGTTTTGCCCCACGTTGGACGGGTTCAGGCTGGAACTCAGATTGACCGCCGTGCCTTCCAGCACGGTCTGGATGAGAGGGGGCGTCGAGTTGTCGGTCGAAGTGCTGGGGAAGTGGAGCGAGTCGCCGCTGTAGGCCGCCGTAATGGTGTGCAGTCCCACGGCAAGCGCGGGGGTGGTGTAGCCGGCGGCGCCGGAGGCATTCAAGGTCACGTTCGCGGCCAGAGTCGTTGCGCCGTCCAGAAACGTCACGGTGCCCGTCAGGCTGCCGGTATTCTGACCCGTGGTGACGGTCGCGGTGAAGGTGACGTTTTGTCCGAATTGGGATGGATTGAGACTGGAGGCCAGGACAACGGTAGTCGAATTGACGGCGGTTGCATCCCCTACCAGTTGAATGTCCAGCGGCGAATTGGGAGCGGATATGCCCGATACGGTGTCTCCTGCAATGTCGATATTGCCCGACTCCGGATTGGTCGGTGTGACCAGCGCAGAAGGCGCGAAGACCGCGGCAATCAGGCAATCGGCATCGACAGCCAGAAATGGAGGGCCGGTGGCGCAGGTCGTCGCGGCGCCGAGCGCGGCGTTCCCGTCGGGCGTGATGGCGGTCAAATCGAGCGCGGCGTTCCCGTCGTTTTCAACGCTCTGGTCCTTGGCCGCGGATTTGTCTCCCTGGCGGACGGGCGTCTTGGTGTAATCCAGGGCGACGAAGCTGCTCTGGATCTCCCGGACGATCATGTTGAAATAGTCGGCCAGGTAAAGATTGCCGCTGCCATCCAGGTAGAGCCCGAGGGGCCCGTAGAGGTTCACGCCGGAGAAACCTCCGTTGAAGAAGTACTCGCCTGAGCCGTACCGGGCCACGGCCGAGATGAATCCGGTCGAAGCGCTGACCTTCCGGATGGCGTTGTTCTGCGTGTCCGCGATATAGACATTTCCGGCAGGATCGACCGCGACGCCGGAGGGCGACCATAGATTCGCCAGGTTCGCGGCCGCGCCGTCGCCCGCATAGCCGACGGTTCCGGTGCCCGCGAATGTGGTGATGACGCCGCCGGTGCTCACCATCCGGATGCGATTGTTGGCGGAGTCGGGAATGTACATGTTGCCGGCCAGGTCAAAGGCGACCGCAAAGGGGCGGTTGAGTTCGGCTGACGCGGCCGGCCCGCTGTCGCCCGCAAACCCCCCGGTGCCGTTGGGATTCTTGAAGCCGTTGCCGGCCACCGAGGTAATGATGCCGGTGACGGCATCGACTCTGCGGATGCGATGGTTGGCCGTGTCGGCGATGAAGAGGTTGCCGGCTCCATCGAGGGAGACGCCCCAGGGCTGATTGAGCTCGGCCAATGCCGCCGCGCCCGTATCCCCGGAGCTCCCTTGCGCGCCGGTGCCGGCTACCGTGACGATGATGCCGTTGGCCGCCACGACCTTGCGAATGGCGTTGTTGCCGGTGTCGGCGATGTACAGGTTGCCCGCGCCGTCCAGAGCCACGCCGTTGGGAGTGTTCAAGGTCGCGCTCAATGCAGCACCGCCATCGCCTGTATAAGCGGGATTGCCGTTGCCGGCGACGGTCGAGATGATGCCGGTGGCGGCGGAGACTTTTCGAATCCGGTCATGCAGGCTGTCGGCGATGTACAGATTCCCGGCGCCGTCCAGAGTCACGCCGGCGGGCAGATTCAACTCCGCCTGCGTGGCCTGGTTTCCATCGTGCACCAAAACCCATTGGCCGTCGCCGGCCACGGGAAGGACGTTGCCGGGAGCCAGAACGCCCAATCCGCCCGATCCCGTGCCCGACAGATAGGTTGTGCCCAGGACGCTTCCTCCGCTGCCCAGAAGAAGCACCGCGCCGATGCGAAGGCCGGGAAACCCGGGAGTGAAGGTGACGGATTCCGTGCAGTTCTGGCCGGCGGCGGAGAAGACGGCGGTTTCGCAGGCTAACGGGCCAGTGCCCTTCGAGAAGTCCAGCCCGCTTGTTCCCAGCGTCAGCACCTGCACCTGGGTGACAGCGCCGGCCGCCAGCGCGCTCACGGTCACGCTTTGCGCGCCGGAGATGGCCCCCACCGGCTGCGCGCTGAATACGGCTTGCGCCCGCGCTCCGGCTCCCGCCAGCAGCAGGGCCGCCAAACCCAGCGCCCAGCTTCGGCCGGCTCCCGGCGCGGTCCGGGCTGCGGCTGCAACCCTTGCCGGTCTGCGATCGCTTATGCCGCGGCCCGCTCCGTCTTGGGCGGTTTCGTTCAGGGCAGCAACCGGCCGGGGCAGCTTGCCCCCTTGCTCCCGCCGGCTGGCCATTCGAAGTGAAAAGCGGCTCATCTGCAACTCCATGCGATCTTCCGCGTTCTCTGCTTTTTCCCTTGGCGTATCGTCCGCGGCCGCTTCGAGCATCGCCTTCGTCCGTCCCGGTACCCTGCCGCTTCGCGGCTCCAGGCGCCGGCGCGGCGGAGGGTCATATGCGGACAGCGCAAAAGCGGCGAAAATATGCCCTCGCACAATCATGGGCCGCGCTTATTGAGTATTCACTGAAGAAGAACGCGAATACTGTACCGTCCTGCTCAAGCGGGAGCGAGCGGCCGCTCTCGCTGCCAGTCAGTATAGGGCCTGGTTGCGCTCCCCGCGCCGCCTCCCCGGCAGTGTGAAGATGCCCAATGTAACGTGAGAGCTAAATCGCTCAGACAATTGGCTCGCGCCGTACGATGCTGTTGCATTGCGCGTGGATTGCGCACCCCGCGGCGAATTCGCGATCCGCTCCGGCATTGACGCTCGTCCAGCCCGGGATGTCATGGACCGAAACGCAGGCGGGAAAAGGTCTATCCGATGAATGAGGCAACCATGAAACCCTTTGATACCGGAATTTTCCTGGCAAGCGAGGGGAGAGGGCGAAAGCTCGTGCGGCACAAGGCAAAGCAGGTTTTCTTTTCCCAGGGGTTCCCAGCCGACTCCGTCTTCTATCTCCAGACCGGCCGGGCACGGCTCACCGTCCTCTCCAAGCGGGGCAAGGAGGCAACGGTAACGCTGCTGGCCGCGGGTGACTTCTTTGGCGAGGAGTCCATCGCCGGAGCGGTCGCGACTCGAACCTCCACGGCCTCGGCTACCACCGTCTGCGTGGCGCTGGAGATTGCGCGGGATCAGATGCTCCGCGCACTGCACGAGGAACACGCGTTCTCCGATTTTTTCTTGCAGTTCATCCTGTCTCGGGGGTTGAGAACCCAGGCGGATCTGGTCGATCAGCTCTTCAACTCCAGCGAACGGCGGCTGGCGCGGACGCTTTTGTTGATGGCGGGCTTCGGCCAGCCGGGCGAGCCGGAGACGCTGATTCCGCCGGTGACCCAGGAGACGCTGGCGGAGATGATCGGCACCACCCGGTCGCGCGTGAGCTTCTTCATGAATCGCTTCAGGAAACTCGGCTACATCCAGTACAACGGCCGCATACGGGTGAACACGGCGTTGCTCACAGCGGTTTTGCACGATCGGTTGCCGGAGGAAAACGCCTCCCGGCCTACCCTCCTTGACCCTCCGCCCAGCAGGTCGCGAAGCGCGAAGCGCGCCTTGCCGGCGTGAGCGGCCGGCGGCTGCCGTAGCCGGCTGAATCCGGCCCTGAAACGCCGCAACTCCCGCATTCCGAGGATGCCGGTAGAGCCGAATGCCGCCATTTGCCCATCTGCCCCGGTGGTATACTCACTAGGTCAGGCGCGTGCCCGCGCCGTTATTCTCTCTCTTCCGTTGAGGTTCTCATGTCCGGCCATTCAAAGTGGGCCACGATCAAGCACAAGAAGGGCGCGCTGGATGCGAAGCGCGGCAAGATATTCACCCGCCTCATACGGGAGATCACCATCTCCGCCAAGGGCGGCGGCGGCGATCCCGACGGCAACCCCCGGCTGCGCACCGCGATTCTGGCGGCAAAAGCGGAAAACATGCCGCAGGAGAACATCAAGCGCGCCATCCAGCGCGGCACCGGCGAACTGGAAGGCGTCAATTACGAAGAGATCAAATTCGAGGGCTACGGTCCGGGCGGCGTGGCCATCATCGTGGACGTGACCACCGACAACCGCAACCGGGCGGTGAGCGAGATCCGCCACGCCTTCGCCAAGAACGGCGGAAACCTGGGCGAATCCGGATCGGTCCGGTTCATGTTCTCGAAGAAAGGCATCATCGCCGTGGAGAAATCCGCGGCCAGCGAAGAGCAGTTGATGGACATCGTGCTGGAGCATGGGGGCGAAGACCTGAACGACGAAGGCTCAACCTGGGAGATCGTCGCCGAACCGGCTTCGTATGAGGCGGTTGCGGCGGCGGTGAAGGCCGCGGGCATTCCCACGGTGATGAGCGAAGTGACCATGGTGGCCTCGACATACACCAAGCTGGAGGGCAATACTGCCAGCCAGATGATCCGTCTGCTGGAGGCCCTGGAAGATTGCGACGATACCCAGAACGTTTACTCGAACTTCGACATGGACGCCGACCAGATGGAAAAATTGGCCGGATAACCGCTCGATGGGCAGGCATTGGAGAGGCCGCCCGGTAGTGGCGGCCTTTTTGCGGGGATTCAGAATCGGCACCGAGGAGAAGGAAAGACGTTGACCCGAATAGTTCGCTTCGTTTTGTTTGTCATGATGGCGGGAATGCTAACAGCATCCGCCCAGACGCCGGTTGGCGCTGTTGAGAGCCCCGCCGCCCAGGTTCGTCAGGCGAAGAGCTGGGAGTACGGGCCGTTCGTCAACTGGGGCACCGGCGTGGGCGACCGCTCGAACTTCAAATTTCTTTGGGCCGGTTTCCAGTTGGCCAAGCCGGTCAGCCGCCCGTTGCATGCCGGCATCCTGAGCGGCCAGTTCGAGTTCGGCGGCAATATCATGCCGTTGTGGCAGGCCTATACGCCGGCTGCCCACCAGGAGACCACCGTCTACCAGGGGCAGAGCTCCAAGGTCCCGGTGGGCGGCGGCACGTATACCGGCGTCAGCCTGACCCCGGTGATCTTTCGCTGGAATTTTTTGACCCAGTCGCGGCGCGTTCAGCCCTGGTTCCAGGGGGCGGGCGGGCTCATCTACACCACCCACAAGTTTCCGCCGGACACTCTGGTTCCGCATGGAACTCCGGGCGGGACATCGGTGTGGAATTTTTCGCCGCAGGGCGGGATCGGCCTCCACTACTTCACGCGGCCCAAGCGGTCGATCGATGTAGGCGTCAACGCCGTTCACATCTCCTCGGCCTCGCTGGGCGACCGCAACCCCGGCGTGAATGCCAGCATTCAGGTGCAGGTAGGCTACACATATTGGAAATGACCCCCGCTAGAGCGGTCGTCGAGTGCGTCCCCAACTTCTCTGAGGGCAGGGATGCCCGGCGCGTCGAGGCCATCGTGGCCGCGATGCGCGTCGAGGGTGTGTTCCTGCTCGACTGGTCGATGGACGCCGACCACAACCGTTCCGTGGTGACCCTCGCCGGAGAGCCCTCGGCGGTGGTCGAGGCCGCCGTGCGCGGCGCCGGCAAGGCCGCCGAATTGATCGACCTGACCCGCCAGCAGGGCGTCCACCCGCGCATCGGCGCGGCTGACGTCCTTCCCTTCGTGCCCATCTCGGGCATCAAGCTGGAACAATGCGTTCTGCTGGCCCGACAGGCCGGCCTGGAGATCTGGCGGCGCTTCGGCGTGCCGGTGTACTTCTATGAAGCGGCGGCGGCGCGGCCCGACCGGGCCAACCTGGAGGAGGTGCGCCGCGGGCAGTTCGAGGGATTGAGAGACGCAGTGCGCAAGGAGCCGGCCCGCCGGCCCGACCTCGGCGGACCGGGCCTCCATCCCACGGCCGGCGCCTGCGCCGTGGGCGCGCGCAAGTTTCTGGTGGCCTATAACATCTACTTCGACTCCACGGACGTTTCCATGGTCAGAGCCATCGCCCGCGAGATTCGCGCCGCTTCAGGCGGCCTGAAGGGCGTCAAAGCGATGGGCGTTCTTGCCCATGGGCGGGCGCAGCTCTCCATGAATATCACCGACTTTGAGATCACCCCGATCTCCCTGGTTTATCGGACGGTCTCAAAGCTGGCGCTGCGGCACAAGGCTGCGCCGGTCGAGGGAGAGGTCATCGGCCTGCTTCCCGAAGCGGCCTGCGAGCGGGATAGCGAGTGGATGCGTCAATTGACTGGCTTCGATCCAGCGGCCAAGATTCTGGAGCGCCGCCTTGAGGCTCCGCTGGCCTGGCCGGGAGAGGCGTAACCGATGGATCGAATCCCGATGGCCGGCGTCTAAGAGAGTGGCGGATACAATAAGCGCCTGTTCGTTTGAAGAGCGGCAGCTTCCCGGAGGATGGAATTGTTGAAAGCGATTTGTAAGGTTTCGATTGCGGCCTTTCTGCTGGCGGGGGCGGCTCTGCTGCCGGCGGCGCAGTTGTCCACCGATGCCCGGACCGCGATACCTCACGATGTGCAGCAATTGGTCGTCATCGACTACCGGGCCATGCAGAACTCGTCCGCGGCGATGGAATTGCGCAACCGCGTGATGCCCCCCGAACTGAAGCAGCTCGACGAGGCTTTGCGCAAATCGGGACTGAACGACAACCACGATGTGGACCAGTTGGCCTTTGCTCTCTTCCGGGCTTCGGCGTCGAGCGAGGGGCTGGAAACCGTGGGCATCGCCCAGGGCCAATTTTCGATGCAGGATATTCTCGCCAGCTTCCGCAAGCAGGGACTGAAGGCAAAGCTGATCCGGACCAACAAGCTCTATCCGCTGACCAAGACCGGCATGGTCGCCTGCTTTGTCGATCCCTCCACGATGGTTTTCGGCGGAGCCGAATCCGTGCAGAAGGCTCTCGATGCGCGGGATGGAGTCGTGCCCAGCCTGCTGACCAACGCGACCATGATGGACGCGATGCGGACCGTGGACTCCGAGCCGCTGTGGAGCATTCTCGACGAGAAGGGCACCCAGACCATGATGCGCCAGGTGCTGGGCGAGGCCGGCGGGCTCACCGACTTCGAGACCGTGCGCAAGCGGCTGCAGGTCTCCTGGTACTCGATGGACTTTCAACACGGCGTGAAGTTCGACCTGACCATCTCCACCGGCGATTCATTTGCCGCGGCCGCCATCTCCTCGCTCTTGAGCGCCGCGGTAACCTACCGCAAGATGAGCGGATCGGAGACCGATAAGCAGGCGATGAACGCCACCGCCATCAGCTCCAACTCCGGAAAGCTCTCGGTACACTTTGCAGCCTCCGAATCGGAGTTCAGCAGCCTGTTGCAGGCGCCGCTCTTCCAAACCATGGTGCGCTGAAGAGGTTTTCTTTCAGGCGGCGCAGCTTCCCGCCCTTGGATCGCCTCAACGGCCAAGAGCTATCCCTGCACCCTGGAAAGAGCCAGGCGGTGAGCCGGGCTCTGAGGAAAAGGGCCGCTCAACCCCACGCGTCCAACGTCACAAAGCGATGGGTATCCCGATAGCGCTCGATCAGTTGAACTGCGGCGGCCACGGACGGGCTCCGGTTCGCGGCGCTCTCCCGATGGCTGCCGTCGTGGAGCACGATGTTGGCCGCCCGGCCCCGGCGCTCCAGGCGATCGATTCTGCGCGCCAGCCGCTTCACGATCGTGTCCGCTGAAGGCTCGCTCCAATCGGAGGTCATCGCATTCCACAGCACCGGAACCAGTCCCAGCTCCCGTGCGATGCGCAGCACCGCCGGCCGGCGCGCGCCATAGGGGGGACGAAAATACTGTACCGGCGCGCTCGTAATCTCTTCCAGGATCCGGTTGGTCCGGGCCAGTTCCTCTTCTATGCGGCTGGCCGCAGAGAGCGCCAGCTTCGGATGGCTCCAGGAGTGGTTGCCGATCAGGTGGCCGGCCCCGGCGATGCGCAGCACCAGTTCGGGCTCGGCCTGGGCGCGGATGCCCAGCAAGAAGAAGGTCGCCCGCACGTCGTGGCCGGCCAAAATCTCCAGCAGGCGCGGCGTCCACGCCGGGTTGGGCCCGTCGTCGAAGGTCAACGCCAGCTCGCCGGGGCGGGACGGAGCAATCAGGGCCTTCCCGAATATCCGCGAACCCGGCCATAGGGCCGCGTACGCGCAACCGCCTGCCGCCAGCCCCAGCCCGGCCGCCGCGCCCAACCCGGCAGTGACTCCAGTCGCCAGTGGTGAAAGCATTCTGTCTTCCAGTGTGCGGCGCTGGGCGGGTCATCCGCAAGTCGTTCATGAAGCGGAAACTGGGACGCGGCCGTTGCGCCCGGCCCGCCCTCCGGGCGTATACTTTTTTTGTTCGGGCCGCATCCTGAGTGTACGGAGCGGCACTGGAGACAATCAATGACACTCAGTAGCTTCCCCGGCGGCGACCATCGAACTTCGGGCGGCAATCCCCCCCTCATCAAGGTCACCATGCCCGCACTGGCCGCGATGAAGCGCCAGTCGAAGCCCATCTCCGCGCTCACGGCTTACGATTACTCCACCGCGCGGCTGGCGGACGAGGCCGGCATCGACCTCATCCTGGTGGGCGACTCGCTGGCCATGGTGGTTCTGGGCCACGAAAATACCCTCGCCGTCACCGTGGACGAGATGCTGCACCACACGCGCGCGGTCCGCCTGGGGGTGCGCCGCGCTCTGCTGGTGGCCGACATGCCCTTCGGCAGCTATCACGGAAGCGTGGACGAGGGGCTGGCCAACGCCATTCGCTTCGTCAAGGAGGCCGGCGCCGAGGCGGTCAAGATCGAAGGGGCGCGGGTCGAACTGGTGCGCGCCCTCACCGAGGCCGAGATTCCCGTGGTGGGCCACCTGGGCCTTACGCCGCAAAGCGTTCACCGCATGGGCGGCTTCCGGGTGCAGGCCCGCACCACGGAGAGCGTGCTCGAGCTCAAGGCCAATGCCCACGCCCTGGCTGAGGCGGGCGCAGGCGCGCTGGTGCTCGAGGGCGTTCCCCGCGAGGCCGCAGCGGCCATTACCGCCGAGCTGGCCATTCCCACCATCGGCATCGGCGCCGGTCCCGATTGCGACGGGCAGATTCTGGTCTTCCACGACCTGGTGAACCTGAGCTTTGCGCCGGCGGCCAAGTTCGTCCGCCGCTACGGCGACGCCGGCGCGCTGATCAAGTCGGCTATCGAGCACTATCGCGAGGAGGTGGAGCAGCGCGCGTTTCCCTCGGACGAGGAGAGCTATCACCTGCCGGAGGCGGTGCTCCGGGCGCTCGACGAGGCCCAAAAGACTGGAACGCTCAGGAAAGTCTGATGGAGATTCTTCGCACGGTAGCCGAAGTGCGCCGGTGGTCGCGCCGGCAGCGCAACGGCGGCGGAAAGACCATCGGCCTGGTGCCCACCATGGGCGCTCTGCACGCCGGCCACGCCTCGCTGATCCGCGCCGCCCGCGCTCCGACCGGCGTTGTTGCCGTCAGCATCTTCGTCAACCCCACGCAGTTCGGGCCCAACGAGGATTACGCCCGTTACCCGCGCACCTTCGAGGCCGACTGCGCACTGGCCAAAGCGGAAGGCGCGGATGTGGTCTTCGCGCCAACGGTCGAGGAGTTGTATCCAGCCGGCTCGGCGACCTTCGTCGAGGTGGAGGGCTTGAGCGGCCGCCTGGACGGCAAATCGCGGCCGGGGCACTTTCGCGGCGTGGCCACGGTGGTGGCCAAGCTGCTCGTCGCCACGGAGGCCGACCGCGCCTTCTTCGGCCAGAAGGACGCCGCGCAGGTGGCCGTGCTGCGCCGCATGGAGGCCGATCTGCGCCTTGCCGCCGAGATCGTGGTCTGCCCCATCGTCCGCGATCCGGACGGCCTGGCGCTCAGCTCCCGCAATCGCTACCTCAGCCCCGCCGAACGCACCCAGGCCATCACGCTCAGCCGTGCCATCCGCCAAGTGGAAGCATTGGCAGCTTCCGGGGAGCGCCGGGCTGGTGCATTGATCGGGGCCGCGCGACAGACCTTTGCCGCTGTCCCGGAAGTCCGCGTGGACTATATCGAGCTGGTGGACTGGGCCACTCTGGAGCCGGTGGAAACCGCCGCGCCGGGCAGCCTCTTCGCCGTCGCCGCGTGGGTGGGCGCAACGCGGCTGATCGATAACACGATCCTCGGCTAAGCGCAGTCTGCATAATAGCGTAGACTACATATGGCGATGTATCCGCAAGGAGGAGAGTATGGCTAGAGCCTAGGGGGAGGATTATCGTCGCAATTTTCTGTCGGCCTACGAACAGGGCTACGGTACGCTCGATGAGTTGGCGTCGGAGTTTCGCGTCAGCCTGGG
>Ga0182011_10001532_pt1 | contig 20208 bp, 15 predicted proteins | sample 711E1DmetaG_FD_120481 | JGI IMG/M metagenome (GOLD analysis project Ga0182011, IMG submission 120481) | Permafrost microbial communities from Stordalen Mire, Sweden - 711E1D metaG | ecosystem: Environmental > Terrestrial > Soil > Wetlands > Permafrost | place: Sweden: Stordalen | collected... | reverse complement strand
CCAGCGTGCCACCCGATTTGGCAATCCATCTGGTCGTAGATAACTATGCTACCCACAAGCATCCGGGCGTCAAGCGGTGGCTGGCTGCCCACCCGCGTTATCAGGTTCACTATACACCCACCTGAGAAAATGAAACCATGGGTATCCTTTTAGTAAGATGTAGGAAAAAACGTCTTAGAAAAAGGAGATACCGAATGCATTATATCGGAATGGCAAGCATTGCATAGATAGGAGTCATAAATGACTTACAAAGAATACAAGCATTACATTATCGACACAGGTTATCTTTTCCCTCCTTCGCTGGCTGATTTTCTGGGAGATGAGGATGAGGTGCATATCTTTAGAGAAGTGACAGAGCAGTTGGATATTAGCGGTGTGGATTCAGACTTTAATGGTATGGGACAACACCCTTATCATCCGAGAATGTTGCTTCGTTTGCTTATGTTGGGGATGGTTAACAGGGTAGTGAGTACTCGTCGTATAGAAGTATTGACCCGCAGGAATGTGAGCTTCATCTATTTGGCTGGGGGAGAAAAGCCCGACTATCGTATTTTGGCCAGATTCCGCCGGCGGAATGCGGAGTTATAAACGGGATATTCAAAGAGACGGTGTTACTTTGCGCCAAGTTAGGAATGGTGAATCCGGGACATATCTCGTTGGATGGGACCAAACTCAAAGCCAGCGGATCCAAGCACAAGGCGATGAGCTATGGTGATCAATTCGACCGGCATTTCCGTGTATCGCGGAAGAATCTCGTGGAGATGTGTGGCTACGGTTCTCGCGGATTGCCCGATGTTTGCCCCATTTTCACCGCCATTATTTGACTAGTTTGTAAACAAATCAAGTGCACGCCTGAAGTTTGCAAACGAATTTGCAAAACACAATCAGCATTTTATGCGTATGGTAACTATAATGGGGTTTTTTTACAAAATCAACCTGTTTTTTTGACTAGATTCTCATTTAAGAACATAATCCGCATTGTTCAAGGTCTATGTTAATAATTTTCCCCTGCGGTACATCATGAATTGGTTCGGAAGCCCCCCTAAATGCAAAAATCGCCCACATCGCAAAGCCACACTCTGGATGGACAGGGAAGCCAAGAGGTACGAAACATGGTCGCAGAGGCTAAAAGTCTACCGTTAGTTAAGGCTGCAATTATTAGCAAGAGAACCGGCGTGCCCATCACGTCCGCAGATCTGTCTCCGTTCTCTCTTGGGAAAATATTTAAGGCCGAGGCCATGAAATTGGCCGTAGATCGGCTGAAGGATGATTCTGAATACCATGACGAAGTGAGCGAACGAAAAAGACCAGAACCTATTAGTCTCGCTGATCTAAAGAAAATCTACGCTTTTAAAAACTGCTCGACAACATAGTATAATGTAAACTATCTCCAAGACGGCTTATTACCGCCATGCTTTTTAATTGCCGTGAACCAATTTTCGAAATGTTAAATAAAAATTAAATATCTGAAATTGGATAAGATACGCATGGCTAAAAACTATTTGCCTTTCAAATAATTTTACTTCCCGGTAACTGGATTTTTATAATGGTAGGGAAAGATATACCCCGAGGGATAGTGTAAAAACGTCGTATTAGGGCCGGCCGGTGGGGCATCCTTGTGTTTAGGGTTTAACATATCCGGGGTCTTGACCCACCCTTCATCCAGGGGGCTGCTGATGATATCGTTCCAGAAGATTTTCAGAATTTTCCAGGTGCCACCTTCCTTGATAAAGTCGTTCTCCCAGATACCGCAGCCGATCAACGAGCGAAGTGCCCCCTCTCGGCGTTGTGCGCCTAGAAAGTAGCCATACCATCGGCCTTTAGCTGTTTTGCCGTCCTGGGAAACATCGACGATACCGGCCATCGGAATGAGGATGTGTAAATATTCACCGGGAGCTTTTTTTAATCCTGGATAATTGGGATAATGGTCTTCAAAACGGTAACAGCTTTTAATCGCTTCCCACCCTTTAAACAGACCAAAGTCATTGATCTCGACGGCGACATTTTCACTGTGTGAAAACAGGTCAATCAGTTCCTCTTCCTGCCAATGTTCCAGGTAGTAACCATAGGCATCCTGCAATTTCTTGACCGCTTCGATATCCTCGGTCTTTTGCACGCGGGCTTCTAGCTTCCGGACGGTTTCCTTTAATGTTTTAACTTGCTTTTCCATTCCTTCAGAGTTCATAACTTCCGTTTCCTCCCGATTTTGCTATAAACGTATATTCTCCAACAATTCCTACGTCGATTCCCCTGACATGACGCAGAATTTGCAATATTCGTATATATTTAATATTTTTATTAATAACCCTTATTGGCCCTTGTTGATAGACACATTAATAGAGCATGCGGGCAATCATTGAACCTTGATGAATCGCCGACCTGATATTGCCGGGCATGGTACAATCTCCTGCCAAATATACCTCGCGTGCATGACATTGAAGTTCATCGACGACTTTCTTATTCGGTTTGGCGCCTGTAGCAATTATTACGGTATCGGCTTTAATCGTCTGTTTTTTATCGTCTTTGTCGGCAATTATAACTCCATCGCTGAGTATTTCTTTGACCTTTACACTGGTTAATATCCTGACATGATGCTCGCCAAGTTTTTTGCTGATATAAGCCAAGGCTTCAGTTACCATTTGTTCGCCTATCACGGGAAGCATCTCTAAAATAGTAACCTCTTTACCCTGGTCAGATAGTAACTCTGCGGTTTCTATCCCGACTTCTCCACCGCCAATAATAACCACTTTGCCATTGGTTTCGGCAGTACCTTCTATCACGTTTCGCGCATCGACTACAATACCTTTTTTAATCCCTGGAATTGAGGGGAAAAAAGTGTCAGATCCACAGGCGACAATGATTACATCGGGTGCCATCTTTTTGACCCGGGAAGAAGTGGCTTTTTTATTGAGTTCAATCTTTACTCCCAATTCTTTAAATTGGGCTGCATAGTATCGTATGATGGTTAAGATTTCTACCTTTCCGGGAGGTATGGCAGCGAGGTTTAATAAACCACCCAACTTGTCATCTTTCTCCCAGAGGGTAACATCATGGCCGATCAAAGCGCTGATCCGGGCTGCTTCCATTCCAGCAGGGCCGCCTCCGACCACTAAAACCTTCTTTTTTCTCAAGGAAACCTCGAGATGAGAAACCCCTTCTCTCCAGGCATCGGGATTAACCGCACATCGAACTTCATGGAACCAACCTTTGTTCAGGATGTCATGGCACGTATTGCATGCAATACAGGTTCTGATTTCATCAAGCCTTCCGGCAGCAGCCTTAGCGGGCAGCTCGGGATCGGCTACGAGCGGACGCAGCATCCAGATTAAATCTACTTTTCCGTCCACGATAAGATTGTCCGCCAATATAGGGTCGTTAATTCTGTTAATAACACCTACCGGCACCTGTACGGTTTTCTTAACTTGATGTGCGTAATCAGCGAAGACTGCTTTAGGCACATAATAAGGACCAACAGAAGTCCAGATCGGAGCTTCATGTTGACCTCCCGAAATGTGTATCTCATCGACTCCGGCTCTTTCCAGGTAAGGAGCGATAGCCGCGGCAATTTCAGGCGTGAGCTGGTCTTTGTCTTCTATCCGGTCGATGGAATTCATTTTAATCAGGACGGGGAAGTCATTACCGCATCTCTTCTTAATACCACGGATGATCTCACACGCGAACCGCGCGCTATTTTCGATACTGCCGCCATATCTATCAGTTCTTCTATTCGTGTGAGGCGAGAAAAATGAACCGACCAGGTAGCCGTGAGCGCCATGTACCTCGACGCAATCATAACCAGCCTCTTTTACTCTGCGGGCTGCTTCAATAAATTGATTTTCCTGATATTCGATCTCAGAAATTGTCAGTTCATGAGGAACAATACCAAACGCAAATTTTACAGGTGAAGGCGCAACGGGCCTCATATTTGGGGGAGCATCTGCTGCATACGGGCGCATCTCCCTGCCTTCGTGCATAATCTGTATTCCGATTTTAACGTCCGGTGCAGCTTCGTGCACGCGCTTGGCCATTTTAGCCAAAGCGGGAATATATTTATCATCATCGATTCTTGCCATGGAATTAGTTCCGAGACCCGAGATATCCGGACAAGTTCCTCCTACCATAATTAAGCCGCAACCGCCCTTCGCTCTTTCGACGTAGAAATCCTCAGTTGCTTGTGTAATAATACCGTTTTTTGCCTGTGGCGCTTGTTCACCAAAACAGATCCTGTTTTTTAGTTCCATCTCGCCGATTTTAATTTTGGTAAAAAGTTTTTTAAATTCGTACATAAATAGCCCCTTTTTTCATCGATATTTTCAGAACGATTCCCGATATATCTCCTCGACAGTTTTGGGGTCCAAAGTCACGCGGCCTGGGGATGATTTCGAAACGATATCGGTAATAACAGGAATATCTTCCAGTTTGCAGTCCAGATCGCGTAATTTTAGCCGCATCCCGACGCTATCGAGGAATTGTTCCGTGGCCTTTAGGCCGTCTTTCTTGCCAAAGACATTCTTGCCAAGGGCATTGAACCGGGTGTTGTTGATCTGGTAAAAATGCTTCATCCAGACCGGCAGTAACGCGGCCAGCCCTTCGCCGTGAGTGATATCATACAATCCGCTCAAGGCGTGTTCAATGCTGTGGCAGGTCATCGCCCCGCCGCCGCCGCCAAGGCGGGCAATCTGCGACATGGAAACCGTGCTGGCCCAGGAAAGCTGGGTGCGGGCTTTGATGTCAGCCGGGTTGGCGATCGCCTGCGGGAGATATTCCACGACCATGCGCATACCGGTCTCGCTGATGCCATCGGTTAAGGGACTGGGGTTATCATCGGTAAGGTAATATTCGATCAGATGGGACAAGATATCGACACCGCCGGCCTTGACCTGATTCATCGGGACGGTCAGGGTCAACTCAGGGTCGACAATAGCAACTCTGGCATATAATTCAGGATATCCGCTGAGTGGCATCTTGATATGCGAATCCCAGTTGGTAAGAACGGCGTTCGGATTCAGTTCAGAGCCGGTGCCGGATATCGTTGGTACCTGGATAATCGGTAAAGCAGGCCAGGCGACCTTCGCCTTGTTCATCATGATGTCCCACACCCCGGCGGTACCGCCGCAGGTCAAAGCGATTCCCTTGGTGGTATCCATCACACTGCCGCCGCCTAGACCGATCAGGAAATCCGGTTTAATATTGCGGGCCAGGACCGCACCCTCATCGATCGTGGTTGTATGGGGATTACATTGCACTTTTTCAAATACGACGACATCGATATTTTTTTCTTTTAACGCGCGGAGAACTTTATCCAACAGACCGACACGGCGGATATCGGGATAAGTGACCAGCAGCGCTTTGCGTCCCAGTTTTTCGGCTTCCTGCCCGAGGTTACTGATACTGCCCGGACCGAACAGAATGGCTGTAGTAATTTGATAACGAAATAACATTTGATTCCTTCCTTTCTCGCTAAGTTCTCTTTACTTTTCCTATTTACTCACGGGCTTTATCGTTACATTGCACTAAATTTCTATACATATGTAATAAGATAATTAATTGGTATAAAATAATAACACTGGTTTTTAGCTTTGTCAACGTGTAAATTATTGCAAAATATTTACGAGCAAAATTTGCTTAGTCTGTGTTTGCATATCCAGGCAATTAAAGCTTTCATTGACAAGTAAAAGTATTTGTGGTAGCATTCCCTCAATTTACATTTAAAGCAAGAACATATAGAGAGAGTTTGCATCAAAAAATTTGACTTGGATTCGGGGATGATTTAACTTATGCCATTAAAAAATAAAGAGGAGTGTATATGAAAAAAGGAGTTCTATGTTTCCTACTCGCTAGCCTCCTGGTTACATCCATGATTCTTGCCGCATGTTCCAAAACGACAACAACCACCACTTCGGCACTACCTTTTACAACATCGACAACAATAACTTCAACTTCGGCCAAAACCACTACCACAAATTTAACTACCGTGACCACTGCCCAAACCACCACTGCCAAAAACTGGTGGGATAGTCTTGGCACTCCCCAATATGGCGGTACAATCACTGCCAGATCCGCACAAGATATTAATACGCTAGATCCGGCGCTTGAGGGCTTCAATATTACTATATTATCCGGTTGGATGGAGAGATTGTTTATTGATAACTGGACTAACGATCCGTCGGTATTTAATTACGGTATTACTTTCCGGCCTTACAACTTTATGACCGGTGAACTTGCGCAAAGCTGGGAATTCACTGATCCCAGCACATTTACTGTCCATCTTCGGCAGGGAATTCACTGGCAAAATATTTCACCGGCAAATGGCCGTGAGTTTGTTGCCAGTGATGTGGTAGCTCATTACGCCCGATGGTATGACCCCAAAATTGGTTACAATAAATATCCGCCTCATGCAACATCCAACTATTTAGCCAATTTGACGTCTTTGACTGCTCCCGATAAATACACAGTCGTTTTCAAATGGAGTTCGACAAATCCTGAGTGGGTGTATGAATGCGTTATGCTTAGTGGCACTTCGGAAAATGATATAGAGTGCCCCGAAGCAGTGGCATTGTGGGGAGATGTAGGTGACTGGCATCATGCTATCGGTACCGGACCATTTATTTTAAGTGATTATGTTTCAGGTAGTTCAGCTACGTTGGTTAAAAATCCAAATTACTGGGGATACGACGAACGATATCCGAAAAATCAACTTCCCTATGTGGACAAGATATCTTATCTCATCATACCCGATAACTCCACCGCGTTGGCAGGAGTGCGGACGGGCAAGATCGATAATGTGGATGGAGCCACGCTCAATGCAGCCACCGACATGCGCAAAACCAACCCCGAGATATTGCAGGCCACTGTTCCTGCTGGCAGCGGTCAATGCATCGATCCTAGAGTTGATGTAGCACCTTATAGTGATATAAGAGTACGGCAAGCGATGCAGTTGGCCATAAACCTACCGGAAATGGCTAAAAACTATTATCTTGGGTCGGTTCCTGCAACCCCGGACATGTTGACCTCTCAGTACATGACAGGGTGGGGATTCCCGTACGACCAATGGCCGCAAGATCTAAAAGATGAATTCACTTACAATCCGACAAAGGCCAAGCAACTTCTGTCGGCTGCCGGTTATCCCAGTGGTTTTAAAACCGATATTATTGTGGATTCCGGTTTTGACATGGACATGTTAACAATTGTTAAATCCTATTTCGCAGCTGTTGGCATCGACATGGCAATTCAGACATTGCCGTTAGCTAGCTGGAACTCTTTTGTCTCATCCGGCCACAAGCAAGATGCACTAGCAGCAGCGTCGGCTGGAAATCTTGCGAAAACTACTGAACCGCTATCTCAGATTGGTAAATTTATTACCAGTAACGCAACCAACTATTGGATGTTGTCCGATCCCGCTTATGATGCCTTCCTGACGCAGGCTAGAAACGGTACTTCTGTTGATGACGTGAAATTAGCTGTCAAAGGTGCAAATGAGTATCTATTACGAAAACATGTTCCGATCTCATTGTTATTACCCATGACTTTTAGTCTGACGCAACCGTGGCTCAAAGGTTACAACGGCCAAAACAATGCATTTACGGGAAGCTTTGGACCGAGTTGCCTTGGTTTCTATGGCGCCCGTTTCTGGATAGACCAAAACCTTAAGAGGTCTTTGGGAAAATAATAACAAAAATAAATTAACTATTTGCCAATAATAAAAAAACAAGAGGGCGGAGCCGAAAGCCCGCCCTCTTGAATATTTTGAAACTATTTGGGCGGAATTGGTTTAGGTTTCGTTATTAAAGTGACGTAATAAAATAATCAACCGGTTTTATTAAATAAATAAAATTGTATTAAATTTCTCAAATGGCTGATTTAAACAATCACCTTGGGCTTTGAAATCCTAAGTAAACAGGGGGTTCAAACATGGAGTTGACGGAATTGGAAGCGGTGGTAAGCGATCTAAAAGAACGAATCCGGAAGCTAGAGACGAAACTTAACATAACAGAAGATATTGAAGCGATAAAAAAATTACAAAATGCCTACGGTTATTACCTCGAGCACTGGGAAGAAGAGCAAATACTGGGGCTTTTTTCACATAGCGACGATGCAGCCGTGGAGATCAACGATTTCGGTTTATTTAAAGGTTGGGAAGAAATAAAAAATTGTTATCGCTTCGAAGACCACTATCCTGAATATCCTGGATTAAAAAAAACTCCCGGTGAATACTTGCATATATTAATGCCCATTGCCGGCATTATAGACCTGAATGAGAATGAAAAAACAGCGAAAGGTCGCTGGTATGGTTTCTTCCTGGGTGCCCAGCGCAAACAGGGTGTGCTCAGGGCAATGATCGCGTGCGGAATCTGGGAGAACGAGTTTATCAAGGAAGACGGAATCTGGAAAATATTTAAGGTTTTTTGGAATGATATTATCAGCAGCCCACTGGACGAGGGTTGGGTAAAGACCCCGGCGCTATTGAATCCAAAACACAAGGATGCACATGCGCCCGGACCTGATACGCACTTCAATATGTACCCATCGGGTTATATCTTCCCGTATCATTATAAGAACCCTGTTAGCGGGAAGTGAAAAGGGAGTGTTTTTATGAACCGGATAAAAATTGACCCTGAACGAATTTTGAGTGACATAGACAGAAACATATTTGGCGGATATCTGGAAAAGGGTATTTATGATGGTATCTATTCCCCCGGTTCTCCCACGGCTGACCGGGACGGATTTCGCACCGATATACTGCAGGCTTTGAAACGCATGAACCAGCCAAACATCAGATTCGGTGGTAATTTCTTCTCAGGTTACCGATGGATGGATGGAGTCGGACCGAGGGAGGCACGTGTAGCCCGGCATGATTTGGCCTGGAATTCAATAGTATCAAACAATTTTGGAACCAATGAATTTATCATTCTCTGTCGCAAGTTAGGGGTGGAGCCGTATATGAATGTCAATTGCGGTGACGGCGACATGCGTGAGGCCGGTGATTGGTTGGAGTATTGTAACGGCACAGGTAATTCCGCTTTAGTCAATCTGAGGCGTTCACATGGTTTCCAACAACCGTATAAAGTTAAATTTTGGAGTATCGGTAATGAGGTCGATGGCCCCTGGCAAATAGGTTATAAAACTCCTCAGGAATATGCTCGCGTTGCTACCGAGTTCGCCAAGGTAATGAAGTGGGTGGATCCAGACATCAAACTGATTGCTTCGGCGGTATCCTTATGGGAGAATAATCCATATAATTACAAAACGGATTGGGTTGAAAGAACCCAACTGATGTTGGAACAGGCAGGAGACCGCATTGATTATATGGCACTGCACTGCTACGCTCATTTACGTCCCGACGATCCGTTTGAAACTTATATGGCTTACGCTGCAGACCTTGACCATCGTCTCAGAGCCTATGAGGGATTGATCAAGGCTGTCAGTCTGGAAAGAGGCATCAAACATCAGATCGGTATTGCAGTGGATGAATGGGCTGTTATGCGTTCCGATTATCGAGAAAAAATGAAACTTAACCTGGAAGATACCCTGATTACTGCGCAATATCTGAATACGTTTATCCGTCACGCAGCATCGGTTCGCATCGCTAACTTCCCGCTCATGCTTTGGTCGCTAGGAATAAACTTAGCCAGACCGACTGATACATTATTGATGGGGACAACTTTTTATCCTTTTGAACTGTACAGCCGTACCTGCGGCCAATTCGTTCCGGATGTCGATTGGTCTGGCGATACCTTCTCCGGATCTTATTTAAATCGGGAGTTTAAAGGAATCCGTACTCTTGATGTAGCCGCCACTTTGGATACCGCGCGGAAACAACTGACTGTGTATGTTGTTAATCAGAGCAAGAATGACGCGATCGAGACAGGTCTCTCATTGACTAGCGGTGAGTTTTCCGGAATCATGAAAGTGTCAACAATCAACGGCTCCGATATCAAAGTCGAGAATACTGACGACAAACCGGACCAAGTCGTCACGCACGAGAAAACAATTAAAATTTCAGGAAAATCATTTAGCTTCACATTTGAACCTCACTCCGTCACAGCGCTGCAATGCGCCATTATTTAGAGTCATTCCCGAGAAAATAGTATACACCTTAGAGGCTTGGCGATAATAAACTACGACGCTTGAGAACGAAAAATAATAGGAGATAATATGGGAAAGGAAGCTGATCTAAGTATAAATTGGTGGGATGAATTGGGGCGACCGCAATACGGAGGGGAAATCAGTATACGGGCTAGCAGGAATATTGAAAATTTTGATCCGTATTTTGCCGAGTCACTTACCAGTATTTACGGCGGCTGGATGGAAAGATTGATCTCCGACGATTGGATATTGGACCCAACACTCTGGGATTATAAAATGGCCTGGCATCCCTCCAAATATATGAAAGGTCAACTGGCGGAAAGTTGGGAATTCCCGGAACCTGGGACCCATGTTGTCCATCTTCGCAAAGGGATTCGCTGGCAAAATATCCCGCCAGCAAATGGCCGGGAATTTAACGCTGATGACGTCGTATTTCACTACAACCGGCTGTGCGGTTTGGGTGACGGATTCACCAAGCCAAGTCCTTTTCGCCTCGAGGATGCATTTCAGGACCTGATATCGGTAAAGGCAACAGACAGGTATACGATTGTTTTTAAATGGAAAGTAGCCAATCCTGAATTCATCATGGAGACACTGCACGGGGTAATGCAGCGACAGTGTCTGGAGAACCCCGAAGCAATAAAAAAATGGGGAGACGTCAGTGACTGGCATCATGCCATCGGCACCGGGCCTTTTATTCTGAAGGATTTTGTTTCCGGGACACAAGCTACTTTGATTAAAAACGCGGATTATTGGGGCTATGATGAACGCTATCCGCAGAACAAGCTCCCATACGTGAATAGCATCAAATATCTTATCATCCCGGGCGACAACACGGCTTTTGATGCAATGCGCGCCGGGAAAATTGATATCATTCCCAGCCTTTCTTTTAAACAGGCGCAAGCAATGCAAAAAACCAACCCGGAAATATTACAGATCGGAAATCCGACAATGCAGGCAATTACTATCCAATCAAGGATTGATAAGATCCCCTTCAATGACATACGGGTTCGCAAGGCAATGCAAATGGCAATCGATCTTCCAGCTATCGCGAAAGATTATTACCACGGCATTGTGGAACCATACCCGTCTTCGGTATTATCAAGCTATTTTTCAAAATCAATGAAAGGTTGGGGGTTCCCGTACGAAGAATGGCCGCAAGATCTGAAAGATGAGTATGACTATAATCCAGCAGCGGCCAGAAAACTGCTGAAAGATGCCGGTTATCCGCACGGATTAAAAACAAACATAGTGATTGACACCTCGGCAGATATGGAACTCTTTCAAATAGTTAAGGGCTACTTTACTGATATTGGCATTGAAATGGAGGAACGTCCTATGGAATCCACGGCCTGCACGGCCTTGATGGAAGCCCGCAAACATGATCAACTGGTTTATCGGCCTTACGGCCCCCTCGGTCATACGTATGCGCCGTTTCAGGCCATTACCCGGCTGCACACACGGAATGCGAGTAACTGGACGATGGTGAGCGACCCGTTTATTGACGCTCTTTATCCAGAGGCGGTGGCAACCACCAGTGAAAATAAGTTGAAAAAAATAATGAGGGACATGAACGAGTATGTTGCCCGCCAGCATTTTGCGGTATCACTGCTTAAACCGATGGAGTATTCTCTTTATCAACCGTGGCTAAAAGGTTATACCGGACAAATACATTCTGTTTGGATGGGAATTGGAGGCCCCAGTAGATTAAGTTTATATGGAGCTAGATTCTGGATAGACCAAAAGCTGAAGAAAAGGATGGGGCATTGATGGGCCGTTTTAACATAATTAATCGTCTATTGGATATCCAGTATCATCAAGTAATAACCCGGTGAAGAACACCTTAAAAAAGCAAATGCATATTTCGTTGAAGCAGATTTATGAATCACGAATAAAATTCATGGATTAATTGAAAAGGAGCTTTATGATGAACGTGGAATTTGATTCTCAAATAAGAGCAACCTGGGGTTGGAGAGGAGTTTTGGGCATTATCAGCCCTGCGGTTGCTTTATCGTTCGGGGCGGAATACCCTTATAAGTTTGGTCTTTTAGGCCTTGGTATGATGGAAGTAACTCTGGGACTGGTCAACGTTACCGATGAAAATATGACGAGAGTTTTACCTGGTCTCGAAAGCGCCGCCAAAACATTAGCCGATCAGGGTGCTCAGTTTGTTTGTCTCAACGGCCCGCCGGCCACTTTGGTTGAAGGGAACGATCATAATCAGCAACTAAAAAAACGTTTACATGAAATTACAAAATTGCCGTCTACCACGGCGCTTCTCGCCACGGTTGATGCACTAAACTCACTTGGGGTAAAAAAACTGATTATTGTTGAGCCAGGTTCAAGTGACGGTCAGGATATCTGGGTAAAACGAGAGAAAAAATTCTTCGAAGATAATGGTTTCAAAGTGGTGAATACCAGGTCTGCCCGGTCCAAAACGACTACTCTCGGGAAGGCAAAATTGCCGATGAATCTGCCGTATGATTTAGCCAGGGAAGCGATGCTCGAAACCCCCGAAGCCGAAGGTATCTATATTGCTTGCGGTGTCTGGGGAGGTCCGCCTGTAGTACAATGTCTCGAAGCTGAATTTGGCAAGCCAGTCGTTATCGATGATGTCACCAGTATCTGGGCAGGACTTAAAACTCTGAATATCAAACTTCCTGTGAAAGGATTAGGTAAACTTTTTGAAACTTTGTAATTAAGTGAATAATTACCTTGCATCTTTTTTAAGTTAACTTGAGTTTACAGATGCACTATTGACCGGTCCTTGTGAAACATTAGTTTAAGCGGCAGATTCCAACGAGCATTTTTAAGGCGCATTGATATCTGCCGCTTCTTTATAGACATGACTTCAATTTCCAGGAGTCAAATCCTAAAAACGATAGTCTCGGATTGCTGCACGTTTATATCATCATGCCTGCCCGATGCCCTTCGCCGATTGCGTTAATGATACGGCGCGGTTCCAGGCAATCGCCGACTATGTGAATTTCAGGTACTACAGCCGCTACGATTTTCGCCAGTTCGCGATTGGGTTTGGCTCCGACAGCGAGAACGATCGTATCCGCGTAGATCGTTTTCTCATCTCCTGATTTACTGGCAATAACAGCGGAATTTACAGTAATTATTTTACATTGCATTCCAGTAAACATCGTAACACCGTTGGACGAAAGCCGGTTTAACAGTCCGGCTTTAAAAGAGTGCCCCACGCCGGTCGCTATCTCACCAAGCATTTCAACTATGGTAACATTTTTTTTCTGCTGCGCAAGGAATTCAGCGGTTTCGCAGCCAACCAAACCGCCGCCGATAACGATCACTTTTTGCCCGGTTTCCTTGCCTGATAACACTTCTTCAGCAAGTACGACATTGGGACTGTCGATACCGGGGATTTTTGGGAAAAGCGGTAAAGAACCGGCAGCTAAAACAAGAACATCGGGTTGTAGCTTTCTAATGATAGATAAAGTGACTTTTTTACCGAGTTCAACTTGAATGCCATATTTCTTGACCTGAGACACAAGGTAGTCTTTAAATGGTCCGATTTCGTCCTTGTGGGGAGGAGTAGCCGCCAGCATGAGTTTGCCTCCCAGCTGCATTTTTTGCTCATATATAATCACTTTGTGCCCGCGGAGAGCCGCTGTTATAGCTGCTTCCAAGCCGGCTGGTCCGCCGCCTGCAATCAGTACGTTTTTAATTTTTACAGCTTTGGTAACCTTAAAAGTGCGCTCTTGACCGACGCAGGCATTGACGGAGCAGTGCAATGTAACATCCAACATTGTCAAATCATCGACGCAGACATTACAGCTTAAGCATGGACGGATTTCATCGAATCGGCCTTCGGATGCTTTCTTCAATAGCTGCGGGTCTGCGATATGCCCTCGTCCGATGGCAATCAGGTCTGCTTTACCTTCCCGTAACAATTCTTCGCCGAGCCGCAGGTTAATCCGGCCTACCGCAATCACCGGAATACTGATCGACTCTTTAATTTCAGCAGCCAGGTCAGCCATGTTACCCCATGGCTGGCCCATATGTGCCCGGTTATAACCATAATAAGAGCCGTAGCCACCCGCAGAAACATGAATTGCATCACATCCGGCTACTTCAGCCATCCGGGCAATTTGTTTCGATTCATCGATTTTCAGTCCGCCCTCTAAACCGAATTCCATACCGTTCATCCTGCACCAGACCGGATAAGCTGGTCCTACCACCTGCCTGATGCGGCCGATTATTTCTAAGAGGATCCTCGCACGATTCTCAACGCTTCCTCCAAAATCATCCCGGCGCCTGTTAAAATAAGGGGACAGAAAATGCGCCAACAGGTAGCTGTGGGCTGCGTGAACCTCTACCCCATCGAAGTTCGCTTCTTTTGCCCGTATTGCTCCGTTAACAAAATGATCAATTATATTCTCAATTTCATCAATGGTCAGTTCTTTGGTAACCTTTTGTCCAAAGTGCTCTATCGGAGAAGGAGCCACCGTTTGCAGAAGAAATTTATCCGAGGCAGCCAGTAAACCTGCATGGCAGAGTTGCATTGCCATCTTGCTGCCTGCTTTGTGTATTTGTTCGGTCAATTTTCTGAAATTGGGGATGTATTTGTCGTCATCGATGCGTAGTTGTTGAGCCCCTCGTTGTCCGACCGGAGAATCGATACTAACCATTTCCGTAATAAGCAGTCCTGCACCGCCATTTGCCCGCTCTGTGTAATAATCGATTTGCCGTTCTGTGACAAAGCCCCCATCAGAACCATAGTTGTTGCCCATCGCCGGCAGTACAACACGATTGGCAAGGTTCATTTGATTGATTCTAATCGGTTGTAAGAGTTTTTCAAATTCTGTCTTATTATTCAACTTGTATTCTCCATAATTAACAATAGATTTGTGGCAAGTTCGTGCAGGGGAAAAGACAATACCCTAGGTTACATTTTCACTTGGATACAGGTCTTTGGCAATATCATCTAGTCCTAGGTAAAGCAGCTTTTTTTTGCTTGGTTTTGTAGACTCCCAGTCCCAGTCCATTGCACCTAACATCCAATAGACTTCCGCATCAAGGTTGAGAGTAGCATTAGCCAGCGGACCGGATGTAAAAGGTGGTTCCCCAATGATTCTTGGATGCACAGGCCATTTCAGCTCGTTGATTCCCTCGCGAAGATTGAATAGATGCCTTATATTTGCGATTCTTTCGCCGGTCTTAAGAATATCTTCCCACGGACGGTCCCAGCCGGTTACCACATTGAGAAATTTACCCAACCGGTCATTAAAGGCAAAACCCATCAGGCACACGCCGGCAGCATTAAGTACCTGCACATTAAAACCGGCGGGTCCGGTACCGGAGGTATGACGACCCGGTGTGGCATCTATGACGTAACAAGCCCCAGCTGCTGGCCAAGCGTGCGGTCTGGTTATTTTGGGATCGTGCATGCCGAGTTCTTGACCGCCGATATTAACAGCGTATTTTTCAGCACCTTTCCCAATCTTTGAGGCAGCGGCTTTCACTCCATCTGCTAGAATTTCTCCAAATCCTTCTCTTTTCGACATTTTAACTGTCATTTCCACCAACGCGTGATGATTACCCCACCTAAGGTCAATGCCTTCTGTGTCATTCCTGGTAATAATTCCTTTTTCATATAATTCGGTCGCAAAGGCAATGACCGTACCTGCCGATATTGTGTCCATTCCCGCGCGGTTACAGACGTCGTTGACCATCGATATCGATTCCGTATTATTATTTAAACAATTAACCCCGAAGGCTGCTGCTGTCTCATACTCCGGACGGTGGACGCCTGCAGCATATCTATATTCTCCCTCTCCTGCCTTTAGAATTCCTTTGCAGGCTATGGGACAATGCCAGCAGCCGTGACCTTTTTCTACCATTGCAGCGAAAACGTTATGGTGAAGGCCGGAACGGTCGGGCAGATCGTAGACACCGATACCACCCCAATTTTTCACCGGACTGTCACCATTATGAGCTGCGTTATAAGTAACAATGCTGGTACCGTATTTGCGCATTTCTTCCCATGGCGCCGTTGTTGTGCCATGTGTCCGCCATGCCTTGATTTGCTCTGTTCTTAAATCAGAAACAACGGTTTTATCATGGACCGGAACTTCTCGGGTACCGCGGCTCACTATCGCTTTTAGCTTTTTTGAGCCCATTACAGCACCAAGCCCGGACCGTCCGGCAGTACTACCGTGATCGTTCATGATACAGGAGATCAGGGATTGCATCTCACCTGCTGGCCCGATGCAAGCTACTCGTGCCTGTTTGCCATAAGCTTGCATTAAGATGGCTTCGGTTTCGTAAGTGTCTTTTCCCCAGAGATGACCAGCATCTTGTATTTCAGCTTTACCTTCATCTATTAATAAAAAAACCGGATTTGAGGAAATTCCCGTAAAAAACACTGCGTCAAAACCCCCGAACTTCAGGTAAGGGCCAAATTCACCGCCTGAATTTGCGTCTCCCCATCCACCTGTTAACGGAGACTTTGCAACCACAGCATATCTTGCACCTGTCGGTACGGGAGTACCTGTCAATGGACCGGTGACAAACCCTAAAGTATTTTCCATGCCCAATGGATCGACGCCAGCTTTTTGCCGGCTGTATAAAATTCGGGCTCCCAATCCATAGCCGCCGATGTAATCACTGCATGTACTCTCATCAAGCGCTTCTTCTCTAATGCTCCTGATAGACAAATCCACGAAGAGCATTTTACCAATATATCCGCCGGACATTTTACTCCTCATAAAACTGGGGATTAACTCCGATATAAATTATAACCTGTATAACATTTTTTCATATAATTTCACCATTTGGCCGTATTTTCCTTTGTGGTAGATATCTTAACGGCGTGGCGTGTAACCTGTATCATCAGGGCATTCCTAGTTGTACCCGTATTCAAGATAAATAACATTGATGATTTGATGGCAGAATAGCATATTAACCGAACTTGAGTCAATCGACGTCTAAAGTCACTTCTCGACATTTTAATAAACTGGTTTATCGCCAAGATTTAAATTTTACAAACTAAAACATGTTAGATTTGCGCCAATTTGTCACAGTCTAACGCAGTTGTCTTTATATTAATGAGACACCGGCTTCACCGGCAATATGAACTTTCCTCGATCTTATGAATATTTAGTAAGATAGCTTGAAGTTAATCTGAAAGTTCGATCTTTTTGAACGCAATATTAATTACGGCGCGACCCGTGAAACGTTCGTTATTCCGTTTTCAGTTGCACAATATTTCGAGAAAATTGTATTATGAAACCGGCAGTAAAAGTAATCGCCAACTTTTGTTTATAAAAGTCAGAGGTTTAATGGCATACAATCCTTCCATGTAAACTTGAAGGCGATTATTTACAACGTTTTTACAATATTACCTAAAAGCTCGTTATCTTTTCGGAATTGAAGAATAGTAATGTTGTATTCGCAAGATGAGTGGTTATCGCTAAAAGGAGCTTGAAATGACAAAATTTGATCCGATCACCGGGAGATACATTCATCTCACAATTCAGGGTGTCGAATATCGAGTATTCTATGAGGAAGCCGGCAAAGGCATACCCATCATCTGCCAGCATTCCGGAGGGGGTGACGGGCTGGAATGGGCTGCTCTACTGAACGATCCAGAGGTAACATCCAAGTATCATGTAATTGTACCTAATTTACCCTATCACGGTAAATCCCTCCCTCCCGAATCCATCGAATGGTGGCGGCAGGAATACCGATTGACGAAAAACTTTTTTATGGATTTCGAACTGGAACTTAGCCGCGCATTAAAACTGGACAGACCCGTCTATATTGGCTGTTATGTCGGCGGCAATCTAGGGCTGAATCTAGCGCTGGACTACCCGGACAAGTTCAGAGCTGTCATTGGCGTCGGCGCTGCGTTAACTAGTGGAAAGCCCACGTTGGATACATTTTACCATCCGAATGTCTCCAATCATTACCGGATGGTCAACGCTTTTTATTTCTGTGCCCCCACTACCCCGGAAAAATATCGCCGGGAAGTAGGCTGGGCTACGATGCAATGCGCTGCCCCCACCACCAAGGGTGACCTTTATTTTTATTTTTATGAACACAACCTGACGGGGAAAGCGCACCTCATCGATACGTCCAGATGTGCGGTGTATCTTCTCACCGCCGATTATGACCCTACTATCTCAGTAGAAGACACCCTCGTCATGGCAAACCAAATTAAAGGTTCAAAATTTACAGAAATCAAAGGAATGTCACATTGCGGCATAGCTGAAAATCCACCTCTTTTCAAATCTTATTTGATGCCGATACTTGATGAGATAGCCAAATATTCCGAAAACTGAAATTTTGTCAAATATTGGTTACAAAATAATAAATGTCGGTGTAAGGATTTTAACGCTTGAGGAGGACAAATTATGGCAATCCGTTTTATTGATTCAAAGAATGCATCTTCTATTCTGGAAGTAATTAACACTGACCCTGAGTTTAGAATTGCTGCCCGCTACTTTGGGTTGTCTGAGGGTTCTGATCAGGTTTGACAATCGCATGCTCTGGGTATATCGTTGGTATCAAGACTAAAGAGGGACGAGGTCAGTTCACTACGAGTTGATATGGGAAATCCCGAGTAAAACAGTCTCATGGTAGATTGTCAAGGGGTATAGTTTGAAAACTGTTAATACTGTACTTGGCCCGATGGAAACATCCAAAATAGGGTTCGCATTGATGCATGACCACGTTCTGGGCGCTACCGGAGGCATTCCTCAAGTCTATCCTGAATTACTAGGCAAAGGTTACAAAGAACATATTGTTAAAAGTCTGATTGAGATAAAAAAAGCCGGAATCAGTACTATTGTGGATGCCGATACTTTCGACCTGGGTAGAGCTGTAAAAATACTGGCTGAAGTTTCGCAGTTAAGCGGTGTTAATATCATCTGCTGCAGCGGCTGGTATATAGATTTACCGCGTTTTCTCGGCACATTTTCCTCAGACCAGTTTGCGCAAATATTCGCCCGTGAAATCAAAGAAGGCATCGAAGGCACGAATATTAAAGCCGGTATTTTGAAGTCCGCCGCTGATTTCGGTGGAGTTACCCCGAGTACAGAAATAGTGCTGCGGGGCGTGGCCCGAGCAAATTTAATGACCGGAGCCCCCATCATGCTGCATTCTTACGCTCCCGACCAGGTCGGAAGACAACAGATTGCCATCTTGAAAGAAGAAGGTGTCAATTTAAGCAGAGTGAAGATAGACCATCTCCCTGACACAACCGATATGGAATATCTGACATGGGTGGCGGAACAGGGGTGTTATATGGGTATGGATAGATTACCCGGAATTCAAGTACCACCTTTGGCCCGTGTAAGCGCAGAGGGGCGTGTTAAGACAATTAAAGCAATGATCGATGCCGGTTATGCCAGCAGGATTCTTCTGGGACATGATACGTTTTTGGTTTCTTCATTTTTTGATACATTGCCCGAACCAGCTAAAAAGAAACTGGCGTCAGATAACCCTTATGGTTTCTTATACATTAGTAAATATGTGTTACCGAAACTCCGGGAGTTAGGCGTATCAGAGAAGACCATAATAAGTATTTGTGAAGATAATCCCAGAGCATTTTTTGAAGGTAAAGTAATTAAAAATTAGGGTAGTGTATCATTTAGAAATCAAATTGATAAATTGATTATGTCGAAAACCGCGATCTTTGACCCATCTCTAACCACATTCTTTGACCCACCCGGGGATTATTAGAGTTGTACTACTTCTACTTTACTGCTGTCAATACCTCCTTTTGCCGGTGTGGCGACAGTTCTTCCCTGTAACTGGAGCCCTCGATAACAATCTAAGCACTGGACATTGCGGCTGATTTATTCCGATGTAACAAAAAGAGTTAATGTTACCAGAGAAGAAATGATTTTGGGGAATGCGAACTTATGCAGTTATTATGATTTCTTCTTATGATTGGTGCCATTTTCTGGGTATAGAGTAAATAAGGGATTTGACCAAAGCTCATCACCGGCTGCTTTCCCCACCGCGGTAAGCCGGTAGTAGATGCGGCTTGGGGCATTAGAATAGTTATCCTGAATGCCAGAATCTTCGGTTATGCCAGTGGGTTCCACCCACTGTAACTTTTTCAAGACCCCGAAATACATCAAAAAACTGTGG
>Ga0182011_10001530_pt1 | contig 20224 bp, 5 predicted proteins | sample 711E1DmetaG_FD_120481 | JGI IMG/M metagenome (GOLD analysis project Ga0182011, IMG submission 120481) | Permafrost microbial communities from Stordalen Mire, Sweden - 711E1D metaG | ecosystem: Environmental > Terrestrial > Soil > Wetlands > Permafrost | place: Sweden: Stordalen | collected... | reverse complement strand
TGATCATGTCCCTAACGCTCATAAAAGAGGACGGCACCGGCAAGGCCGACGCGAACAGCTACGCGGACGTGGCCGATGCCAACGCCTATTACGCCGCGCATCTGTATGCGACGGCATGGACGGCGGCAACGGATGATCAAAAAACCGTGGCGCTGGTGATGGCGACGCGGCTGATTGACGCTGAGTTTCAATTCAACGGCACGCGGACCACGTCCGGGCAAAGCCTGCAATGGCCGCGTGCGATGTGCCCCGAGCCGGACAACGTCCATGTGCCGATCTCGGTGCTGCTGCCGATTCCGTATGACTACGTTGAATATGACAAGGTGCCGAAAGCCGTTGTCCAGGCAACGTGTGAAATGGCGCGGGAACTTTTGATTACCGACCGCACAACCGCGCCAGCGGGTGAAGGTTTGAAGTATTACAATGCTGCCGGCATTCAAACCGGTTACGACAAAACCGACCGGCGCTCGGTGCTTTCACAAGTCGCGCAAGTGATGCTGGCGAAGTATGGCTCGCAAATCAGCGCCAAAAGTGGCGCGGTGCGGCTAATGCGCGTTTAAACCATGACTAACATGACCCCAGCCGATTTTCTCAACGCCGTGGACCACGCCGCCGGCATGAACGACCGCTGGCTGTTCCTGGCTGCGTTCTGCCTGCTGCTGTTGGTTTGCGGCGTGGTGATTCACTGGTTGGTTCAACAACTTCAAGGCTTGATTGCCGATCACAAGGTGTTGCGCGACGAACATCATGCGGCGCTCACCCAAATCATCGAAAATCAAAATGAAACATCACTCAAGTTGGCCGTGTGCATTGACCGCAACACGGAAGCGATGCGCGAGTGCGCGTTTGAACTGCGGAGATTTCAGGAAAGGAAAGAAATATGAAAACAAAATTCATGCTAATTGATTTCGCCGTCATCGCGGTGGTCGGACTGTTGTCCGGCTGCGCGATGGCGCCGCTCAAGGGCGGCAAGGCGACGATGGCGAACAGGCCGGGCGGTGTCATCGAGCAAACCGTTGTGCAATCTGACAACCCGGCACAAGTGTCGCGTCAGGATCAAGAAACGGTGAAGACGCGGAGTTACACCGTGCCAGCCGGGTCGCGGCTGGTGTCTACCAGCAACCAAGTGGTGGTTGTCAGCACGCCGATGCTTGTCGTCGAGCATGAAGAGACGCGGGCCAAGACGGAACTTGGCGCGGCGCAAAAGGACACGGCGCGCGAACTGAGCGCGAAGCTGGCGAGCCTCAAGGGCATTGTGTGGGTCGGCGTGGCGTTGTTTCTGTTCGGCCTGGCGACGCTGTTTTATCCGCCGCTGAAACTTCTCGTCGGCAGCGTCACCACAAGCGCGGCGATAATTGTCGGTGGGCTTTCGTTAATTATTTTGCCGACATTGATTGTTGGGAACGAACTTTTGATTTTGGCCGGCGTCGCTTCGGCAGTCGGCCTGTGGTTTCTCGCGCATCGTCACGGCCAGTTGCGCGGGCTGGTGGATGCGGCAAAGGCTGCCGTGGATGAACCTGCAAACAAGGTTTGAACGAATAGGATTTTTATGAGTAACGATGTCCTGCAAACAGCGATGGCAACCTGGGCGGCAAGAAATTTGCCGGCGCGATTGGATGTGATGGAAACCGCCAAGTTGCTCGGCTTCGCCGTCCATGACATGCAAATTCTGATGGCCGTGGGTAAGTTGACGCCGCTCGGTGATCCGGCTCCCAATGCGCCGAAATGGTTTGCTGCCGTCGAAATGATTCGTCTGGCTGGCGATCAGGACTGGCTGCACAAGGCCACCAAAGAATTATCCAAATTCTGGCACAGCAAGCGTATGCGCCGTCAATCTTCACCGCCCTCGTCGCGTCCAATCAAACGCCAACCTACCCGGTTTCCGACGGAAAAAGTTTCACCTAATTCTTCACCTAAATCTTCACCGGACGAACAATACCAGAGCAATAACGGAGCAATGAAAGGTGGTAGTCGAGCGGTTGTAAATAGTGCTTGAACCCGCATGGAATAAGGCTAGAATAAGCCTTGTAACAGAGTATGTTAGGTCGGAGCGGTAAAGATTCCTCGTTCGATTCCGACCCTCGCCTCCAGCCTTCGCTCGAAGCGTAGTGGAGAGCGAAGGCTGCTGCGTCGTAGCGCAGCGAAGACGGGCGCTACATCTCCCCTCACACGTCACGATGCTCCGAGCTACGGCTCGGCAAGCCAGCCCAAACGATTCGCTCGCAAGCAAGCTTCGGCTGGCCCGTCGGCCGTAGCTTTCCGCAAGCGCAGGCTGACAGGCTAGCTCTGACAAAATGGATTTGTTTGAACACAAACAACCGCGAAAGCGGAACACCGCATCCGTAAAATTAAATCGAAGAAACGCAAAGCGCCTTTCCAAAACGGAAGCTGCTTTTTTGTCGTCATTTGATTTGCGGACAAAAGAACCTCCACCTAAAATCGATATTGAGACTCATGGCGTGGACAAACACAAAAAAGGCGGGCGTGTTGGGGACCGTGGTGTTGCTTGCAATGGTCGCGATTGTCCTCCGGCATAAAATCGCAAACCAGATCGCGCGGGCCGACGGAAGACGCGCCATCGCAAACCACATGGCTGCGCCGCTGGATCTCACCGGCAATTACATCAGATCAACCGCCAATTTTTACAAGTCACCCATCTGGAAGGCTGTGCCCATCGGATTTCAAGTGTTCGACCATGTGCCGCTCCAGATAGACGGGTATATGCTTCTTTGGGGGGAGGGCAACGCGCAATCGGGAGCCGTCTTTCCAGAACAGGTTCTCGGAATCCCCGTGAATCAGAGGTTTGAAACACTCTACGTTTATCATTGCACCTTTTACGGGTCGCCAAACAACACCCCGGTTTACGATCTGGTGTTCCGTTACGAAGACGATGATTCAGTGACAAACACAATCCGATACGGCGTTGACACCCTCGACTTTAACTCCCCGGGCGGTAAAAAGATAAAGGGTCCCACCGGTCCCAATTCCAAAGTGGCCTGGGTGGGCGGGTCTTTCACACCGGACGGAAAGCGGCCGTTGCTCTTCTGCCTGACCGCGATTAACAATCCGAAGCCTTTCCTCAAAGTCACATCCATTGATTTGTTTTCCTGCAAAAACAAAAGCGCCGGCGTCATTCTGGCATTGACGACAGGCCGGTCCGGGCTGATGAAGTGAAGCCGCTTTTGCATACGCATTTGAGGCTGGCAATCGGTGAAGACTCCGTTCGATTCCGACCCTCGCATGAAGGCTTATACGGGTTTGTTTTTTGGTATCGCGAATTCAGGCAAAGGATTTAGAAAGGATTTGATTTTAACCCACACGCAAGCCCCAAGACCAAGATTGTGAACGATTCAACGAAACTCGTGAAGGTTCTTTTGCTTTTATTGGCGCTATCACTATTATGCGCCGCCGCTTTTGTCCAACCTGCATTGTCGGATTTGGCTTCGGCTGATGGTGGCACTGTATCTCCGAATGACGCCGGGCAAACGCCCGACTATGGCACAAATCTCTGGCTGCAGATTTCGTCTGTCACCAATGGCAAAGTCTCTTTGATTCTGCACCACACGGTTTACGCGCAAACCGGGGAAGTTTATGAGGTATGGAGCAAGACCAATTTAACCAGCCCCGGCTGGAAAATTGAAACAGACGTATGGGCGGTCGCGAACCAGAATTGGACGCCGTTCACAGTGCCGATGTTGGATGGGATGAATCTATTCATTTGTGCGCGGGATTGGACGGGCATAGACGAAAATTCCAATGGCATACCGGACTGGTGGGAATATGAGCATCCCAGCGGCTTGCCGCCAGTGATCATTGCGCAACCGGCCAATCAAACAGTGGTTCAAGGGAACGACGTGACTTTCAGCGTGGGTGTGAGCAGCAATAGCGCGATTCCATTGAGTTACCAGTGGTATTTCAACGGGACAAATATTATTCCGTGGGCGACTGCAAACGCCTACACCAAGCTCGTGGCCGTTCCGGCGGATGCAGGCACTTACGATGTGGCAGTCACCAACATGGCGGGCGCCATAACCAGCTCCAATGCCACTTTGACAGTGATTGTTCCGCCCATCTTTACCCGGCAGCCCACTAATTTGACGGTGAATTTAACCAGCAACGCGACCTTCAGCGCGAGCGTGAACAGCAACAGCACGATTCCTTTGAGTTACCAATGGTTGTGGAACGGAAACGTTCTTGCCGGAGCAACGAATGCTTCACTGACGGTTGCCAATGTTCAAGCCACCAACGTCGGCTATTATTCAGTGATCGTCACCAACGCCGCCGGCACCAACAATAGCATGGAGGCGTCATTGACAGTGACGATGTTGAGTGCAGGCTTGACCAATACATCGGCACTCAAAATCAACGGCGCTGCCGTTTATACCAATACGGCGGATGGCCGGGTTCTTGAATTAACTCCCGCAATCACCAACCAGGCCGGCAGCGCCTTTTTCCTGACTCGGGTTACACTGACAAGCAACGCTTCCTTCAGCACATTCTTCTCGTTCCGCATGAGCAAGAGGGGCGGAATATTGAATGGAGAATCCGACAATATAACCGGTGCCGATGGCATCGTTTTCGTTGTGCAAACGCTCACAAACAATGTGGGCGCCACTGGCGGAGGAATGGGTTACTACGGGATCACCAACAGCGCTGCCGTTGAATTCGACACCTGGTTTAATAGCGGCACCAATGGCAACGGCCCGACATTCGACCCGCAACTTCCATCCGGGCAGACGAATGCCAACGGTTCAACAGGAGACGGCAATCATGTCGGAATAGATTATAACGGGTTCATAACCAATGCGCTTACTGTTCTTAAAGGAATTACGACTAATGGATATGGCGTCGTTTATAAACATATCACAAACGACATGAACGATGGGAATGTGTGGTATGCATGGATTGATTACAGTGGCGCAACCAGCAATCTGGAGGTGCGCCTGTCAACGAATAGTGCCCGCCCTGTCACACCGACGCTTACGAATACGGTCAACCTGTTGGATTATTTGCAAACCAGCAACGCCTATTTGGGTTTTACGGCCGGAACCGGAAGCGCCTACGAGCAACAGGATATTCTTACCTGGCAATTCATTTCCCCATATCACCCCATCGGGTCAGCCAATCCTGTCCCTTCAGTGGCGATAACTTCGCCGACCAACAATACTGTCTTTCTTTTTGGTTCACCGATTTCCTTGCGAGCCACCGCTTCCGAACAGGACGGCACCATTACCAATGTGCAATTCTTTAATTGGACGACCAACCTTTTGGGGACGGCTGTTGTGGGCGCAAACAACACCTACGCCTTCGCATGGGCCAATGCCCAGCACGGGAGCAACGCCCTCACAGCCGTGGCCACGGACAACGACGGATTGAATTCCACATCCGCAGTTGTGTATGTCATCATGGACAGCCCGCCTGTGGTCAACGCCGGCCCCAATCAAACGAATATCTGGCCGGAAGGAAGTGTGTCGCTGCCATTCAGCGCCAGTGATGACGCGTTGCCCAATGGAACGCTCACCGTCAGTTGGACCAATATCAGCGGCCCGGGCACCGTCACGTTCTCTTCGCCCAGTTACACCACAAACTCTGCGGTGGGCACGACCAACATCATCTCCGCAACCAATACCGCTGTGTTCAGCACGAATGGAACCTACGTGTTGGAATTGAGAGCTGATGATGGTTTTGTGACGAATACCAGCACTTGCACAATCACAATTCAACATAATCCATCTGTTGCCATCATTTGGCCGACTAACAATGCAGTGTTCACTTTCGGCACACCAGTCACGATTACTGCGACGGCTTATGATCTGGATGGCACGGTTACTAATGTGCAGTTCTTCAACGGGATAAACCTACTGGGAACGGCCGGTGCAAATGGCACGAACTATACTCTGGTTTGGACCAATGCGCCGCTTGGTACTAACACGCTTGTCGCTGTGGCAACTGACAATAATGGCCTAAGCAAAACTTCGGCCCCGGTTGTTATAACCGTCTTCAACTTGGCCACTACGGTTCAAATTATCTCCCCCATAAATCAAACTTTGCTGGCCCGGTCGAATGCCATCATCAGCGCCATGGCCACCAATTCAACCGCCGGTATGACGATCAGCAACGTGGAATTCTTCGTCAACAGCACAAACAGTTTGGGTTATGCCATTGCCTCAACCGATGGTTTCTATCAGCGCAACTGGATTCCGGCGGTGGGCGGCACAAATATTCTCACAGCCCTGGCTGTGGACAGCCAGGGATCGAACGCCTGGTCCAGTCCGGTGACAAATTATGTGAGAAGTCTTCCCTCCATCACCATCACCAGCCCGACCAATGGCCAGTTTTTTCCTCTATCTCTGCCTTTGTCTTCGACGGACATTTCCATCAGTGCGACAGCTTCGACAAACGGCACAACAATCACCAATGTCAGTTTTTATCAGGGAACAACCACTGTGGGAGCAACCAATGTTGGCTCCCCCTACGTTATTACTTGGAGCAACGTCACCAATGGCACATACACCCTAAGAGCCAAGGCTAACGACGACATTGGCGCTACGGGAACTTCTTTCCCGGTTAACATCACGGTTGAACCACCCAACCAGCCGCCCAGTGTGAATGCCGGCCCAAACCAAACGGTTTATCTTCCAACTAACACGGTGCAACTGACGGGGCTGGTTTCGGACGACGGCTTGCCTCTGGGCAGCACACTCACAGTAACATGGACGAACCTGAACGGCGGGACCAATGTCACTTTCGTCAATTCCAATCTGCCAGTCACCAGTGTGTATTTTGGAGCGACAGGCGCCTACACCCTCCGATTGTCGGCCAGTGACGGACAATATACGACATACAGCACCAATCTCATAACCGTGTTGCCACCCGATCTTGCGCCCACGGTTGATGCCGGAACAAATCAGACGATTACTTTAGCCGCGCAGTACTCGGTCACCGACAATGTTCCAAACGCAAATTCAACACAAAGCACTATAAGCAGTGAGGGAAAGGACTTCTGGCTGGGATTCCCGCAGGGCTATACTTCCGACGGATACCAGGAGGTGTATCAGTCGCAGTATCTTTGCATCACCAGCAAGACCAATACTTTTGGATGCGTCAGTATGCCGGGGCTTGGGGTTTTCACTAATTTCAGTGTGTCAGCCGGGGCCGCTTCAATCGTAAAGCTTCAGGAACCTCCCTATCCGCCCTACGTTCAAGTTGTAACAAACGACCAGGTGGAGAACAAAGGCATTCACATAACCTCCCAGGATGATGTCTCTGTCGTTGGAATGTGCGCCGGTTACGCGAGCAGCTGCACCTATTTGGGCCTGCCGGTAAATGCGTTGGGGACAAACTATATCGTCCTGGGATGGGAAAGTGATATTCTGTATACGGAACTTGAGGGAGGTCTTCCATCGGAATTTTTGATTGTGGGCACCGCCCCGAACACGACTGTCAGCATCACTCCCACAGCCGACGATATTGAAGGGAAGCGTTCTAATGGCATTCCTTACACAATTCACCTTGGTGAAGGACAAACATATCAACTGCAAAGCTCCGCCTCCTGGGAGGATTCCTCCCGGATCGATTTATCAGGGACCATTATCGCCGCAAACAAGCCCATCGCCGTCTTCGGTGGCAATGAACTTGCGGACGTGCCGGCAGGATACGGTTGGGGTGACACTCTTGTCCAGGAATTGATCCCCACCAATAATTGGGGTCGGGAATTCTTCACGGTTCCTTTCGTGAGAACCATCATGGTTGGCGACACATTCCAAATTGTCGCTGCTGCAGATGGGACTAGTGTTTCCAACAACGGAACATTCATGACAACATTGACCAACCGCCAGGTTTATGCGTTTGAGTTGACCAATGCGTGCCATATCACGGCCAGCAAACCGATTTTATTGGCCCAATACGCGAATGGAGCGGGATATCCCTACGACACCAACTATGCTGGGGTCAATGACAACTTTCCCGGAGATCCGCTGATGATGTTGGTTCCGTCCGTGGCACAATATCTTTCCACTTACACAATTTCGGTGCCCCCATTTGATTCAGTGCCCCAAGCTGACAATGACAACGATGACGCTGATGGATATGGGGGTCCTTGGACCAATTACGTCAATATTGTTGTTGGCAATACCGGGACCAACTTAATCTATCTGGATGGCACGAATATCAACACCGTTCTTTTCCCTGGCATTTTTACCAACATTGCGGACAGCAGTTTTTCGTTTGCGCGGTTGTCGTTAAGGACAAATAGAACAAATGCGCACCGCCTGACGAGTGCAGTGCCATTTGGCGTTTTCGTGTACGGATTCACAACGAATTTTGACGCTTATGGACACCCCGGCGGCATGTATTTCGACACCGTTGCCAACGCGGCTTTGGTTTCGTTAAGCCCGGAGGTGGCAACGAATGAAGTGGATACCACGTATTGCCTGATTGCGGGAGTGACCAATCAAAACAGCCAGCCAGTTGCTAGCATCAGGGTTGATTTCCAGATAACCGGCAGTAATTCATTGGGCGGATTTGCCTTCACCGATGAGAATGGGCAGGCCAGATTCTACTACACCGGAACAAACTTGGGCATTGACACCATAGTTGCATCAGTGGGGACCAACACCGCTGTCGCGACGAACATCTGGGCTTGGCCCTCTTTCACCCTTTACGGCAGCGTCTCGGATGATGGATTGCCAGCAGGGATCATCAATGTGTCCTGGTCTCAAATCGAAGGACCATCCCCCGCCGCCTTTTCCGATATCCACGCCACCAACCCGGTGGTTACCGTGACCGAACCCGGCTGTTACGTATTCCAATTGGAAGGCGATGACACCCAATTGACCAATTATGACGACGTTGCGGTGTCGTTGGTGCGCAACCAGGCGCCTTCGGTTGACGCTGGCACGAACCAGATTGTGACAGGCGCGTCGGCAACCTTGTATGGCAGCGTCACAGACGACGGGCTGCCCAACGGCACACTAACGACGGATTGGAGCGAAGTTAGCGGGCCGGGAACAGTGGCGTTTGGCACTGCCTCCCAGGCAGTGACCGCAGCCACCTTCACTGTTCCGGGCACTTATGTGTTGCGATTGACCGGCAGCGATGGTCGGGCGGCGGTTTATTCGGATACCAGCGTCACCATTCTGGTAAACCCGCAAATCGTTCAATGCGGCCAGACGATAATTACAAATCTGCCCACCAGCGGCATCCATTCCATCACCTTCAGCAGCAACTGTGCAGACTACTATCAATTCAACGGTCAGCGTGGCCAGTACCTGACAGTCACGATGACTTCAACCAACTTCAACACTTACCTGGCCATCCGCAACAACAGTCTGCAGTTGCTGGCGGAGAATCCTCTGACCACCAATGACAATCAGATCATTTATCAACTGCCTGCGAATGGGATTTACATCGTTGAAGCTGCTTCGTCTGAAGCGGCGCAGACTGGTTCCTATGCAATCCAATTTGAATGCGCTTGGCAATTCCTCCCGCAAATCACGATAATCTCTCCGCCTGACGGTTCCTTTTATCCGGATGTGCCTGCCGAGGTGGTTGTCACGGCGACAGCGGCCAACTTCAGCACTAATTACTTTTCTTCTGATCCCTACGTGGAGTTGGACACAAACGGGGTGCTGCTGGCTTCGGATTATTTCCCTACCGCTGACTACACTCATTACACCTACGACTGGACCGGGGTAGCCGCTGGATCTTATTCATTGACTGTTATCGCCTACGATTACGATAACCACTGGAACTGGACTTCCATCACTTCAGCGCCTGTTGTTATCAACGTCGGCTGGCCCAGCATTGTGTTAAGTCCTCCCGCAGTCTGCCCGCAGTTGTTGCCGGGCTCGGATACAATCACAGCCACATTGGAGCATGCGAACGGTAATCCAGCGACGGGAAATGTAACCTTCACGGTGACAGGAGCCAACCCCGCCAATGCCACGGTGACGAACTCCGGGTCTGGGGCTCCCTTCACCTATGCAGGAATCAACGCCGGCCGCGACGTGATCACCGCCAGGGCAACTATTGACGGAAAGTTGGCTTTTGCCGCTGTGGAGCGGGACTGGACACAACCTATTTCATGCGATCAGATTTTATCCGGCACTCTTACCAGTACCAGTAGCACGTCCTTCCAAATGTATTATACGGACTACTACAGTTTCAGCGGGTCATCCAATGAAACTGTGACTGTCACGATGAATTCAGGAAATTTCAACCCATACTTGTTTGTGCTGGATACCAACTGCAATGGCCTGATGGATAGTAGTGGCGGTACCAATGGAACCAACTCGCAAATCACTTTCACTCTGCCGGCCACAGGCGACTACATCATTGCAGCCTCCTCCTTCTTCCCGTATCAGACCGGTTCTTATGCAATCCAGCTTGAATGCGCTTTGCCTCCGCAAATCACGATAATCTCTCCGCCTGACGGTTGCTTTTACCCGAACGCCCCAACTAACATTACTGTTGAAGCATTCGCTTCCATTACTAATAGTGACAATTATGTGGTCGATTTATATACCAACGGCTGCATTCTCGCAGGCGGTCTTCCCCATCCCAATCGCGCCACTACTTATTCCTGGAGCGGGGTGTCTGCCGGAAATTATACTTTGACTGCAGTCGCAGAGGGGCCGGGCTTGTCCTCTTCCGTAACTTCAGCGCCTGTGATTATCAACATCGGCATGCCCAGTATTGTGTTAAGCCCTCCCACAGTCTGCCCGATGTTGTTGCCAGGCTCGGATACAACCACGGCCACATTGAAGAATGCGATCGGCAATCCAACGACGGGAAATATAACATTCACGGTCTCGGGAGCCAATCCCACCAATGCGACCATGGCGACATCGGGGTCCGGAGTGGCTTCCTTTACCTATGCAGGAATCAACGCCGGATGCGACGTGATCACAGCCACGGCAACCGTTGGAGGACTGCCGGCTTTTGCCGCTGTGGAGCGGGACTGGGCACAACCCATTTCATGCGATCAGATTCTACCCGGCACTCTCACCAATACCAGCGGCGCGTCCTTCCAAATGGGCTATGCAGACTACTACAGTTTCAGCGGGTCATCCAATGAAACTGTGGCTGTCACGATGAATTCGGAAAATTTTAACCCATACTTGCTTGTGCTGGACACCAACTGCAACGGCCTGATGGATAGTAGTGGCAGTACCAACGGAACCAATTCGCAAATCACTTGCACTCTGCCAGCCACAGGCAGCTACATCATTGAAGCCTCCTCCCTTCTCTCATATCAAACCGGCTCCTATTCGCTGACGTTCCAATGCAATCCTCCCGCTACAAATGGAACGCCACAGATGGCGGTTCTGGTGAATGGCCAGGTCGTCTCCAACTATTCGACCCTCAATTTCGGCTCAACCAACATTGGCGCTCAAGCCTCCATCAACATCACCATTACCAATCAGGGAACTGCTCTACTGACAGTCCAAAAAATCGGCATCCAGGGACATTATTATTATCTGACAAATAACTTCACACCGTGGATTCCGCCGTCCAATGCAACCACACTGATCCTCGGTCTCGATACGAGCATGAATGGATCATGGACCGGCCTGTTCACCCTTGACAACAATGATACCAATAACAACGACCCGTTTGTGCTGAATCTGGCAGGTTCAGTCAATATACCCGGCACTCCTCCTGCCATCGCCATCCTGTCGCCAACAAACAATGCCGTGTTCCCGTATGCAACGCTCATCCCTGTCATCGCCAATGCCAGTGTGACCCCCGGCTCGATTACAAACGTGCAATTCGTCCTGTCCAATCCTTTGGGCAGTTTCCTGCTGGGCACCGCTGCGGGACCGACGACAAATAACCTCTACTCCGTGAACTGGATCGGCTTCAATTCCGGCGCCAACACCCTCATGGCTGTGGCAAGTGACAACATGGGCCGGGTCAGTCAATCAGCCCCGGTAAACGTCCAAATCCAGCCTCCAAACACCAACCCTCCGCCGGTCGCGGTGAACGACCGGTTCACCGTTCTGGCCAATAGCGCCAACAATATCCTTTACCCATTGGCCAACGATCACGATTCGGACGGCGCTCCGCTGAAAATCGTTGCCGTGACACCACCGGGCAACCACGGGACCAACACAATTATTAATAACGGCACAGCCATCAGTTACACACCGCCACAGGGTGTCCAGGGTTATCCTGCGGACGGATTCAGTTACCAGATTTCGGACGGTGAAGGCGGCACGGCTTGGGGCAATGTTCTCGTGGATGTTTACGCCAGCACCATGCCCGTCGTCACCATCACCAATCCGCCCAACGACAACCTCACCGTTGACGCCGGAACCGTGGTGCCGGTCATGGCCAAAGTCACGCCGCCGGAGAATATCGTGAAAGTCGAGTTTTACATTGGTCAACTCAAAATTGGCGAAGTCACCAACGGCGTCAACGGCGTCTACACCCTCAATTGGACGGCGATAATGGAGGATTGCAATTGCGGCATCGTCGCCCAAGCCACCGACAAATTTGGGCAGGTGGGAAGCTCGCAGCCCCGGATTATCCATGTCCAGGCGCCCCCGGGCATTGCGCCCGTGGCCCAATTCGACAATCTGGCCGACACCGTGTCCTCGGTCGGCGACCAAACCTACACCAGCCCGGCCACCATTAGCGACGGCTTGTTCAACCTGATGGGGCGCGCCTATGACGTGGATTCCCCCGCCGATATTGCCTGGCAGTTGCAACTCTACACTACCGACGGCATGCTGCTGCGCGACTTCACGCCTAGACCGGTGGACGGCTCCGGTTTCCACCCCGGCTCGGTCGGCTCCGCCGCCGCGTCCGGCCTTCTGACCACGTGCGATTTCACCACCGTCCCCAATGGCGTTTACGACCTCGTGTTGAGAGCCAGCGGCGGTTATGTGGTGACGGAGAAAAGCGTCCGCATCCTTCTCAATACCCAGCTCAAAGTCGGCCAGTTCAGCTTTAGCCAGCAGGACCTTGTCATCCCCGTCGGCGGCATCCCGCTCACCATCATCCGCACTTACAACTCAATCAATCCCGACAAGGGTGACTTCGGCTACAGCTGGACGTGGGCACTCAACGACATGGACGTGTCTTTTGACGAAACACGCCAGGACACAATTGACCTGGATGGTGAATCCTTCAGCCTGCGCACCGGTGGCGGACGCGATGTTACCCTCACCCTGCCTGATGGGCGACGGGTGACGTTTGCCTTCAGGTTGGCGTTCCTTGCCAGCGGGAACGGCTGCAATGCGTATTGGGATCCGCCTCCGGGCGTTCATGCGACACTGGTTCCGACGGTCAACAATCGCCTTACCATCCTACCCTGCCTGTCCCAGCCGTGTTTCCCGCCATACTGGGAAGCAGCTGGCCCGCAGACGTCCTGGGAAAACTACGACTTCCCGAGCTTCATCCTCACCACACAAGACGGCACGCAATATGTCATCACCCGCGAAAATCTGGGTGAGCACTTCTTCTTGAGCGGTTACGACAACGATTACTACATCCAAGCCGCCTATGGCAAACCCAGCCTCTATCAAATCAAACAACGCTCCGGCGACACCATCACCATCAATCCCAATTCCATCGTTTATACCGCCAGCAACAATGTGCAGCGTAAGATTACATTCCAGCGCAACAGCGACGGCCTCATCACTTCCATCACCGATCCCAACAGTCAGACATCGGGCGGACCGCCGGCGGTCAAATACGAATACGACGCCAACCAAAACCTGATAAACATCATAAAACTGGCGGATCGGTTCGCTGGCACCTACGTGACCAATTCATTCACCTACACCAACGCCAACTTCCCCCACTACATCACCGGCATCATTGACCCGCGCGGTGTTACCGTCGCACGGCAGTTATATGACGAAAGCGGCAAGTTGATTGGCATCATTGACGCCAACGGCAAAACCAACGTTTTTGTCCATGACCTGAATGCGCACACGGAAACGATTTTCGACCGTTTGGGCAACCCGACTACTTACATCTACGATTCCCGTGGCAACGTCACCACCGAGATTGACGCCTTGAGTCACGTGACGCAGAACACCTATGACGATAACAACAATGTCACCTCGACAACAGACCCGCTGGGTCATACCACTTCGTATGGCTATGATGCCAACAACTATCGCAACGCGATAACAAACGCCTTGGGCGAAGTGACGAGCTTCAATTTTGATGATTATGGACAGTTGCGTTCCAAAACGGACGCGCTCACGAACACCACAAGCTTCGATTACGATTCAGCCGGCCACCGAACCAAGGTGACCGATGCCTTGAATCACAGCACGACCTTCAGTCACGACGTTTATGGCCGTCCGACGTCCGTCACTAACGCCTTGAGTCAGCTCCGGGCGACGGCTGGCTCCGACAGTTCGGGCAATTTGCAGTTCGTACAGGAAGTGGGCGGTCTCCAAATGAATTTCGGCCACGATGCGAACGGCAACACCACCAACACCAGCTTCAATTGGGTCAATCCCAATGATACCAACCAAACCCAAACCCTTGCCACCATCACGGAATTGGACGCTGCCAACCGCGTTATCCGCGTGACCGACCCGGATGGCAACTCTCGATTGACCATCTACGATTCAGATAGCCGGGTGACTCAAAGCATTGACCGCATGGGCAACACCAATTCCTACATCTACGATGCCTTGGGCAATGTCATTCAGACCACCTACGCCGATGGCTCCGTCACCCGAAGTGTTTATGATGCCGACAATCGGGTGATTTATACCGACGACCGGCATCTGCCCGGCATTGTCGCCAATGGCAATCATAACATCTATGATGCTGCGGGTCGTGTCATTCGCGCCGAACGTCTGGCCAATGTTCAAATTGACGGTGGAGTTTTCATTTCGGAGGGCACCGTCCTGTCCACTTCCGCCACCGCTTATGACGACGCTGGCCGCGTGCTGGCCACCACGAATGCCCTCGGTGCCGTGACAAGCTACGAGTACGACGCCGCTGGCCGCCAGACGGCTGTGATTGATGCACTCACCAATCGCACGGATTCTGTTTATGACGCAGCCGGCCAGTTGCGGTTTACCACAAATGCGCTGGGTCAAGTCACGGAGTATCAATACGACGCCAAAGGCCGGCGCATCGCAACCATCTTCCCGGACACCAGCTATACCACCAATAGTTACAACGAAATCGGCCAGCTCATGTTCGTTAAAGATCAGGCTGGATTGGAAACCGATTATGAATACGACAATCTCGGTCGCATTACAGCCGTCATCAAACCGCAGGTGTTCGATCCCGAAGGCGGCACCAATGCCAATCCGCGTTATGAGTATGACCACGATTCATACGGAAACATTCTGGCCATCCGCGATCCCAAGGGACACCAGACCAAGTTCACCTACGATGCGCTCGGCGAACCTGTCAGCCGCACGTTGCCGCTCCTGCAAACCAATCGCCAGTCTTACAACGCGCTTGGGCAACTCGACACTTCCGTGGATTTCAAAGGGCAGAGCAACCGCTTTGTTTATGATTCATTTGGGCGCGTGGCGACAAATCTGTTGTATACCGCCGGTTCAAGTGTTCCGAGCCAGACCAACGTTTTCATCTACGACGCCAATGGCCGTTTGTATCAGACCATCCGGCCGGAAGGCATCTCAACGTTCCAGTATAACATTGATGGTGCGGTCACGAACATCCTGTCACCGGAAGGCAGAATCAGTTACGAATACGACCCTGCAATGGGCTGGCTGACCCGCGCTTACACAATCAACTCGGATGTGCGCTACGGTTACGACAGTTTGGCTCGGCTCAAAACCGTCAGCGTCGTGAAACGCGACGGCGTGCCGTTGACACCGTGGGAAGTGACGACGAACACTTACACGGCATTGGGCAACCTGCAAAATGTTTACTTCCCCAACGGCACACGGACGGTGTATCAATACGACGTGATGAATCACCTGACCAATGAGGTTCATTACAAGGGCGCGAGCCAGGTTCTGGCCAGTTACCAATACACAGTGGCATCGGACGGCCAGCGGCTGGCTTCAGCTGAAGCGCGCCTGGAATCCGGCGGCAATTATTCCACAAATTGGATTACATGGAGCAACGACGCATTGCATCGGCTGGTGAAAGAGGCGAGCAGTTCGACGATTGCGTCGCTGAAATTAACGAACAGCTACGTCTATGACCTGGCGGGAAACCGGCTTTGGAGGACGAACTCTGTCAGGCTGGTGAAAACGATCACCGGTTATACCTATAATGCGAATGATCAATTGCTGGTGGAAAGCAATGCGTCAGCGTCGTTCACGAATTCCTACGATGCGAATGGCAGTGTGACGAATCGCAGCTCGGCTTCTGAACAAAATGTGTATTCGTATAATTTGGAAGGCCGACTGGCGAGCACAGCGGTTAACCAGCAGACGAACAAGTATTATTACAATCAATCCGGGATTCGCACCCGCATGGAAATGTCCGGTTCAGTGAACGGGACGAACATATTCTTAAACGATCCGCAAAATCTGACGGGCTTTAACCAGGTCTTGGAGGAATTGCCGGCAGTCGGTGCGACGCCCACGGTTACTTACACTTTAGGTAGCCAAGTGATAGGACAGGAAAAGAGCGGAACGGTTTTGTATTTAATGGCTGATGGACATGGCTCGACGCGGCTGCTGACGGACAGCAGCGGAGCCGTCCAAAATGCATTCACCTATGACGGGTATGGGAACCTGGTCGCATCCAATGCCTCGCCACAAACGGTCTATCTCTACAGCGGTGAACGCTTTGATTCCAATTTGCGGCAGTATGATCTCCGTGCCCGATACTACAATCCGACTGTGGGCCGATTTGGAGTGCAAGACCAAGTGGATGGCACGCCGGATGACCCGTTGAATCTGCACAAGTATGCCTATTGTCAAAACAATCCGGTGAACATGCGTGATCCCAGCGGGAATCAAGGAGATATCGGGAGCATGACGTTCGCCATGGGTATTGGGTCAATGCTAGAAACAATTGACATCACGCATACGCTTTATGAGGGGGGCAAGTTACTGACGGAAGCTACAGTCGCAGGCGAATCGCTTGAGCAGATCGAAGGTCAGCCTGCCACGCCAGCTGTCGATACAGCTACGATTATCGTCCATGGTGTTGCTGGCCACAAGATTGGCTGGTCATTGGAATATTTCCAACCACAGTTAAAAGCAGCCCCGAATGCGCTGAACCATGATTTTTATGAGTTCGATTGGGGTGGATTCAGTATTGGTAATGCGCTGCCGTTTCTTGTTCCCGTCAAAAGCGTGCATGATATGGCGTTTGTTCATTTACAAATGGCTCAGATGCTCGTGTGGATGAAAGGCTATGACAAAATGAATGTCATCAGTCACAGTTGGGGCACATGTCTTTCCTACGATTTGCTTAATTCCGGCGGCATAGAGATGAACGATTGGGTGACGATGGGTTCACCATTAAATCACAATATTTCTAAACCGTCTTGGAATACAGGGAAATGGATTAATTTCTATTCCTATTACGATCCAATCGTCTATCTGGATATGTATCCAAATCCGGGATGGCATTCACCCTTAAGTGCCATATTTTCCCTGCCAAACTTCACTCTTGGCGTATTCAATCCGGCGCAGGTTGACGATAGGATGGAAAAAAACATGACGAAGACATACCGATTATCCCTTGATGAGCATTCTGCCTATTTCAAGGATCGTGATGTAATTAACAGAATAAAAAATGATTTACAGTAGACTATATGAAAAACATTCTAAGTCTTATCTTTTGTCTTTCGCTTTTGTTGGTGGGGTGTGGAAAATACAGTGCGCGACTCGATCAGAGCTGGACTTTGCCAACGGAGGTAACCAAAAGTATAGACGGTTTGGTTGGCGGTATAGAGTTGTATAAATGGCATAACACGGTAATAGCATTGCAGGGGCTGGATGATGGATCCGCGAGATGTTTCACAATGAAACGCGACAGTAATTCTTGGCAGGAAGTGCAGCTTGCGGGTGTTCCTCGCGGATATTTATGGGCTTATCCTGCGATAGACCAAGCCACCGACCGGGTCTTTTTTGAGCAGGGCTACATGGAGAATGATCACCTGGTGATGAACGTCCTCGCTGGTCAGATGAGCGAAAATATGACAGCGCGAAATACAGTGGAAAAACAATGGATTACGGACAAGAAAGCGCTGTTTGAAAAAGCTCCTTCCAACATACGATTGAACGATCCAGGAAAGCGCGACTGGCCTTCTTTGGGAGTGGGACTTATAAATGGTTCAGATTACTATATTCCATACCGTTTAATGGGTGAAGCGTGGCTTGGGAATGGAATCAGCGTGGATGAAAGCTTGTTTCATAATGGTGTTTTTCATTCCTCCGATTCAGGCAAGACTTGGCAACTTGAAAAAATATCAGATTTCGAATCATGGTTGCCCTCCCTTTCCATGACTAAATCTAATTATTATTATCTCGGTGTAAAAAATGCCCAACGCGAGTTGTGGTTTTCTCACAAATCTACTCAAGATCGGTCATGGGATGCTCCACAGGTAATAACAAAGACTTTCTGCAATTCAGCATTGTATTGGAAATATGTTGCCATTGCAGAAAATGACACAGTTCATGTGTGTTGGCTTGATCGGCGGCATGAAAAAAAGAGGCTTAATTTGGAGGATTCAAGCTATAATAATTTTGAGGTGGCTTATTGCTATCGAACAAATTCCGAAAATGGTTGGAACAAAGATGTAATTTTATCGAAGGGAATACTCCACTCATGTGCCCCATCTATGTCTGTCGAAGGGGACAAGATTATTATCGTCTGGGCTGGCAGTGAGAACGAAGATACGGCCACAGATATTTACTACACGACCAGTAAAGATGGCGGCAACACATGGACAAAACCGCTAAAAGTTACTGATCGTGCAAAAGATGGAATTACTTCCGGCGAACCTCGAGTCATGCTGCTTAATGGAGTCACCCACCTGTTTTACATTCAAGGCAAAAGAAATCGGCAGCAGCTTTCTCCGGGTTTAACTCTACTCAACCAACCCCCGTGGCCAATTTATTACACGCAACGCCCGTTTCCAAATTGAACCGGAGTTCTGCCACGGAAGTGAATTCGTATTCCTACAATCTGAAGGTGCAGATGGCCAGGCAACTGCGGGAGGAGACGACGGTAAATTGGAAATGGATTGCAGAGAGACTAAAAATGGGGCACTGGCGCAGCGCGGCGAATGCCGTTCGCTTGGCTTGATGAAGCTAATATGCACTTATTCATCCCTGACCCCTTTAGGAATTGGACTATGAAACTAACTATTAATCAACAATGACCGTTTCAACGACTTTGCAAAAATGGACAGCCTTGATAGTTGGCAGTTTGGCTTTGCTAGTGGGCTGTGCCCGGAATCAGGGGAATTCATCCTCTGATTTCGCGGCTACAAACACTTCTCCACAGACAATTTCGCCGGAAACTATGCAAGAATTCGAGACCAACGAAGTCAAACGTAAACGTAAACGGGTCGTAAACGGGTCGGTTCCTAGTAATATAGTATTGACCATTGCTGGACGAGTTGTTTACTTCTCGCCATGGCCAGAAAGCTGCGCGTCCAATATCCCGGCGCCATATACCATGTCATGAATCGCGGTGACCGGCGCGAGCCGATCTTCAAAGACGACAGGGACCGCAAACTCTTCCTGCAAACCTTGGGCGAGGCCTGTGGGAAGACAGGCTGGTACATCCATGCCTGGTGCATGATGCCAAATCATTTTCATTTGGTGATCGAGACACCCCAAGCCAACTTGGTCGCCGGCATGAAATGGTTCTTGGGGACCTACACGGGGCGGTTCAATCGTCGGCACAAGCTCTTTGGCCACCTTTTCAGCGGTCGCTATAAAGCCCTGATCGTGGACGGTAGCGGCAACGGGTATCTCAAGACCGTCTGCGATTACGTCCACTTGAACCCAGCCCGGGCGAAGTTGCTGAGGCCTGAACAGAAGCTGGGGTCCTATCCTTGGAGCAGCCTGCGCTTTTATCTGCAATCGCGCCGGAAACGGCCAACTTGGCTGCAGGTGGAGCGATTACTGGGAGAGCATGGGATCCCGTGCGACAGCAAGGCAGGGCGGCGGGAGTTTGGGCGGCGGATGGAATTGCGTCGCCAGGCGGAGGACGGGCCCGGGCAATTCAAGACGGTGCGGCGGGGATGGTGTTTGGGGGACAAGGCGTTTCGCCAAGAGTTATTGGCGCAGATGAAAGA
>Ga0182011_10001527_pt1 | contig 20263 bp, 21 predicted proteins | sample 711E1DmetaG_FD_120481 | JGI IMG/M metagenome (GOLD analysis project Ga0182011, IMG submission 120481) | Permafrost microbial communities from Stordalen Mire, Sweden - 711E1D metaG | ecosystem: Environmental > Terrestrial > Soil > Wetlands > Permafrost | place: Sweden: Stordalen | collected... | reverse complement strand
TGCCTGTAACTGGAGCCAGGAGCGAGCTTGAAATTGTATCAGAGTTATTTTAAAACATTAAGATTACGGCGTTACTACAGTGAACACTACTGCCGGGCTGGATATTCCGTTCAAAGTCGCCGTAATGCTGGCTGTTCCAACCGCTCCGCCGGTAATAACACCGGTTGGGCTGATTGAAACGATTCCCGAAGAACTGCCAATCCATGTCCAGTTTACCAGCGAACTAATATCACCGGTTGAACCGTCAGTAAATTTGGCGGTTGCGGAAAGACGTTGATTGGAACGAACTGATAGTTTGGCGGGAACGGCAGGTTGTAAGTCAATAGAAACAATTGTTTCTGCGGTTAATACGACTTTCGTACTTGTTACTCCACTCAACGCAGCTGTAATGTTGGCTGTCCCGGCCGCAGCTATAGTCGCTAAACCTTTAGCGTTGATTGTTGCCGTATTCTTGTCACTTACCCAATTTACCTTGGAAGTGATATCAACTTTCGAACCATCGGAATAAGTCCCGACCGCGCTAAATTGCTGCGTTGCGCCAATCGTGAGAATCGGCAATGAAGCCGGTGTTACCGCAATGGAGGACAACGATATAACCGTTAACTTTACGGATGGACTGGTAATACCCGAAAGACTGGCGCTGATATTTGCTGAACCCGCCGCGACAGCAGTTGCGGTTCCATCCTTTGCTAATGTTGCTACCGTCGTATTGTCACTGTTCCAGATAACCTGCTGCGTAACGTCAGCGGTTGAGTTGTCGGAATAAGTGCCTACCGCTTTAAATGCTGTGGTTGCGCCGACAACTAAACTATCAGTGGATGAGACCGTCACAGAAATGGATGAGAGTGACGCTTTTGCCGTTGTAGTAGTTTTCGGTGTGCAGCCAACCATAATGATTGATAAAACCACAAGCAAGCCTGCAATTATTGAAAATCCAAGAAACCCAAATTTTTTACTTTTCATTTTATTATCCTTTTCCTTAAACCAATATTAGTTATAATTAATTTATTATTCTTCTGCGAGGATGGTCTTCCCTAAAATCCGTGTTATGATCGCACCTCCTTGAATTGGGAATTAATAGATTCAGAAACAACCATTGCTGACATTTACACCCGCAGTCTAGAGATTATCGTATAGATCCTCCACAAAAGTAAGACTCCCCCTATATCCTGCGTAAGTCCTGTTAAAGATAAGCCGATCTGTTATTGGATAAGAGATAACATTACATTGAATTCCTTTTTGTATAGCGATTTCGCGTTCGTTCGTGCTCCCAATAATCAAAGTAATATCTTCTTGTGATTCAAGTTCTTTTTGAATTTTCCATTGGTCCGTTTCAAAAACAATCTTAGGCGGGCGGGCATAGTCAAGTGATCTTATTTGCTCTTTGATTCGTTCAAAATCTTCCGGCCGGAAAACAGGGTCTGTAATAATTGATACCACGGGAGTGAAACTGTAATCATTCGCAAGGAAACGGATTACCCCCACCACTGTATTCGCGTCACCCACAACGGCAAATTGCTTCCAGCTTAAGGCGCCAATGGCTGTTTCGAGGTAACTGTAAACGTAATCTTCTTCATTTTTAATTACGGCTTCCGCACGTTTTTCTATTTGCAATGCTTTGGCAACCGCGCGAATAAAAGCCGATGTATCGCTCGCGCCAATGGGTAAGCCCGGCCACCTGAGAAAAGGAACTCCGAATCGCTCAGTATATTCCTGTGCAGCGCTCTTTAAAAGCCAGGGTGAAATTATAATATTTAGAGATGCTGCCGAAGAATTACGGATATCCTGAATCCCTTGATGGCGGGTAAAGAAAGTATTCACTTGGAGACCTAATTTTTCGAGGATCCGGGTAAGCTCCTCCAAATTACCTTCCCAGAACGGGTCGTGATAAGGCATAATCCCAAATAAATTAACCAAATGTTTCTGTCTTTCAGCAGGTTTGACGATGTGCTTTAAAAACGCCGTAAAAGCAATCTCATAACCTCTATAACTTTCCCCCAAAAAACCCGGAGTTTCGATCGGGTAGACCGGCAGGTTCTGTTTTCTAAACTCTTCAGTTATGCTGTTAATATCATCGCCGATGATTCCCGATGTGCAACCGGAAAGCACAAAATATGCGTCCGCTTCCATTATCTCAATTGAACCTTTAATTGTTTCCCGAAGCCGATCTATTCCTCCAAAAACAACATCTCTTTCCAGCATATTGGTACACGGGGTTGATACCCCCGAAACATAGAAAGGCATACGTCCGCTTGCCTGACCGGCTTCTCCGGCAGTAGTTTGCATGCAGCACCCCGGACCGGAATGATAAATCGGTACGACACGATTAACGGCTGATAATACGGCATTTACTCCGCCCAATGCGCAATTACCTCGTGGATTTTGTGTAATATTAGACATTAAAATCTCCCTTTTATAAATTGAAAAATTTGAAAAGGATACACGATCTAAAATGGTTTAATAAACTTGAAAGCATCTTCTTTATACCAGGATTCTTTGTATGGCAGGCGGGCGTGCGCGGCTAGTTTTACATTGAACCCCGGATTTTCTATCTGATTAGCGATTTTGTTGCCGAGGTACACCAGCCCATCGTATCCCATGGTAGGCCGTTTCATATCCAGAACATGAGTAGTGGGGATACCTAATCTGGCTGCCCATACCGGCACCCCGATAAAAACGTCCGGTTTAAGTTTTTTCACCAGGTTGATTTGCTCAAACGGCTGCATATTAGCAATGTCTAAAATATAAGCTCCGTGAATACCGTTAAGATATTCAATATCTATTTGCGCATCATCATCAAAAGTAGGCGTTTCCAACCCCACCAGTTTCATCCCAAAATCATCAATAAGGGCAGCGGCTGCAAATGAACGTCCGGTTCCCCCGCAGATAAATACTCTTTTGTTCTCCAGCCGCTGGCGGATATTTTCAATCAGCGGAAGAATACGTTGATGCTCTTTTTCAATGTAATCCTCAGCTGCTTTCTCTTTCCCGACCAAAGCTGCAACACCCCGGAACCAGCTATCGGAATTACGCATGCCGATTGGCATTACGGTATGTGAATAGGGAATTCCGTAATTTATTTCCAGATCCTTCATAAATTCGTCCGCAAAAACCTTACAAATTGATGTTGAAGCTTGTGCTGCCGGGATTTTATTTATCTTTTCCAGTGAACTGTAGAATGGGAAATAATTGGCGTGCAAACCAATGAGGGAAAGCATCCTTTCAATTTCCAACTGGTCCTTATAGCTGACCGTTGTTGGCGCAAATAAGTTAATCAGTCCCGCTTCTTTCGGTATCTTTTGTTTACTTAAAACATATTGGCTGATTGAAATAAAAGCAGAATCAAAACCGGAAGCTGCGATTTTTGATTTAAAACCCTCGCAATGAATAGGAACGATAATTGAACTGATTTGCTTCTGAACTTCAGCGGCAATCGAATCAACATCATCACCGATAATACCGGATGCGCAAGATGTAAAAATGAAAATTAATTTTGGTGTGTAGCGCTCGTATGCCAGCAAGATAGAATCTTTTAATTTTTGTTCACCGCCGTGCACAATATCTCTTTCATCCAAATTTGTCACAATCAGTCTGACATTTTTGATAAATTTCACACCGCGATGCGCTTGACCTACACGATATAAATCACTTGCCATCGTAGAACAGCCTGCGCAGCCCAAAGGTGAATGTACAATGAACACGGAATCATCCATTGACATCAAAGCTGACATGCTGTTAATCTGCTGGCATTGTAGACCCTGGCTGAAACTGCGGTCAGCCATTTTTAAACAACGTTTTTTGAATTCTCCGGCCAGTTGAATACTGTTGCCGCCGCAATCGCTGTAAGTGTACGGTCTGCTTTCTCTTATACCGGAATAGCGGTCACCAGCATCTTGCTCCGGCGCTGAAAGACTTTGAGTTTCTGTTCCCTGTGAGTTTAGTTTTTTTGCTGTCGCCATAATTACCCTCTTTCCGATTATTTATACCGTTGCTATCCGAACGCTGAGATTTAATAAATATTTTTCATTTGCAAGTTTTGTTATTTTCCATATCAAGCCGCGCTTATTCTGAACCGCCCCATTCTTTTTTCCAATATCCGGGAAAGAAGTTCGATCATTAAAATAAGACCCCAGTAAACGAGAGCTGCAGCAATATAGGCGTCCAGATACAAATAATTTGAAGAAGCCGTTATCAAGGTGCCGTTTAGTATATCTTTTACCGTAATCAAATACATAATTGATGATGCTTTTATGAGCCCGATGAGGTTGTTACACAAAACCGGTACAGCCACCGGTACGGCTTGTGGAATTACAATACGTCTCAGTGTTTGAACTGTGGTCAAACCGACCGAATACCCAGCCTCGTACTGGCTGCTATCTATGGACATGAAGGCGCCTCTTATTGTTTCGGAAATTATCACTGTGGCGAAAACAGAGAGTGTGCTGATGGCAACAATCGTCATGTTGATATTTTTAATGCTGGCAGTCATGGTAAAAAACAGGATGTAAAGGATTAATATCAACGGCACAGCTTTCAATGTGTCTATCACGGTCTTAAACAATTGCGCAAGATATTTAACCCGGAAAATCCGCACCATGGCAATAACGGCACCCAGAATGGTGCCGATGACAAATGGGACAATAGATAACAACAAAGTGGTCGGTATGCAGGCAATACCGGCCCTGGCAGCCACGATTAAAAATGATAAATCAGAACTGGTCATATTCTACCTGTTTACTCTGGCTATTCTGGTCTGTAATTTATTTTCTGTAAAACTAAAAAATTTATTCAATATTATGCTTAGAGCAATGAATATTATCGCCGCGGCTACATAACCCTCTAAAACATGATACGTTGAAACTCCGATGGCCCTGACCTCACCAATTACGTCTACCAGACCGATGGTAAAACCCAATGAGGTGTTTTGCAGCAGCCCGACAATATTCACTGAAATGCTTGGCATGGCTGTAAGCAAGGCCTGTGGTGCAATAATCCTTTGAAACGCTTGCCAGTTTGTCATCCCAACGGAGTAAGCGGCTTCACGTTGGCCCGCATCTACTCCCGTGATGGCACCTCGGAAAATCTCAGACATAAAAGCGCCCAAATTCAATCCATAAGTAACAATTACGAAAATTATGGTGTTCCAGTCATTGGCATTAATTCCTACTTTCTTAAGCAGTACAGGTAAACCAAAAAATACGATAAACAGTTGCACGATGATAGGTGTACCGCGCATAAAGGACACATATACAACAGCCAATTGCTGGAGTACAGGGATTTTATTTATTCTGACCAGGGCGATCAGCGTGCCCAAAATTACTCCGGCAATGGTCGCGAACGCTACAATAGTTAGCGTAACAGGCAGTTTCGCGAATATCTGCGGGAAATATTCAAATACGAGTTTGATATTAAAATAAGTGCTCATGCAATTAGCCGCCTAATTGTGTAACCCATAGAAATAATCACTTTTAACTTCGTTGTCACGTAACGGACTTAAATTTTAGTAAATCTGTTATTTTCCCTTGATACTGAGGGAACGGGATAGGTTCCGTATTATTTAAAAATCCAAGCGCAAAACCGATTGTTTCTGCCACACCCAGATGTAGTGCCCCTTCATCCACATCAAAATATTCAGTGTGAATATCAGCACCGGTACCTAATTCTTCATTGGCGATGCCCAAGAAAATCATTATACTGGGGTATAGTCTGGCGATAATGGAAAAACTTTCCGAACCCATTGAAGGATCTACCCCTGATACTAGAACCTCCTTTCCTAAATGTGTCCGGATATTTTTTTGGGCAATTTCAACAACTTGCTCATTATTGATCAGAGGAAACCCAGTGAATAAATAGTTTATTTGATAAGTACAATGGTACGCTTTTGTGATGTTTTCCAGGATGTTTTTAAATTCTTCTACGAATCTGGTTCCCACTTCGGTTTTAAAAAAACGTCCTGAACCTCCGAATGTGATGTCTCTGGCGATAACGTTTCCTCGGGTCCCGCCAGATAACTGCCCAATGGAAAAAGTAAAAGACTCAAACGGGGAAATATGCTTCAGTCTGATATTGTTTACAGCCTCGTAAATTGAAACAAAGCAATCAAGCGGATTATTAGCAATATCAGGTCTCGACCCGTGCCCGTCGCGTCCGCTGATGGTAACTGAAAAACCGGCACCGCCAGCCATAACCGGGCCATTTTGGGCAATAAATTTCCCGGAGTTAATACCGGGGTTCAAGTGAATGGCATGCGCGCCATCAATTTTTAAATGCTCTTCCTCAATATAGGTAAGTATTTGCCGGATATTGCCCCCGCCTTCCTCCCCGCGTTCAAAAAGCAAAATGACTCTGCCGTTAATTTCAGATTTGTTTTCCTGTAATATCTTGCCTGCTGTTAAAAGCATTGCAGTATGAGCATCGTGTCCGCAGGCATGTTGCACTCCGGTATTTTCGGATACTACAACTTTTTCCCGTTTGAGATTTCGTTTGTTTTCCTGGATCGGAAGCGCGTCTATGTCGGCGCGAAGAAGCACTGTTTTTTTATCAGTTTTATCGCCGATGAAACCAAGTATGCCGCCATCCGGAACCTCGATATATTCAATATTGAACTGCTTTAATTTATCTTTTATATATTGCAAAGTTTTGTATTCAACACTGGAGAGTTCCGGATTTTGATGTATATGCCGCCTCATTTCAATTAACAGAGGCTGATTTTCTATCGCAAGTTCACGTATATTCATTAAACCTCACCTAAGCCTCGACGGAAGCTGATACTTTTTTTGAACATTGGCGGTGGATTTCCTTTGCAGTTTAAAAAGTATCAGCTTCCATGTATTGGGACACTAATGGATTTCTACTCCGGGGATTAACTGACTGTAATCTGCGCCCAGCCATTTATTGCTTAAAGCGGCTATGGTGCCATTCGCTCTGAGTTGGGTTAAAGCCCCGTCAACCGCTTTTTGAAGCTGGTCATTACCTTTTTGGAAAATATAATATGTATACCCGGGAAGCAGAGGATCTCCCACTCCCTGGATTTGGTTATTATAAGCAACGTTGTAATCGTTTATCGTTCTTACATCCAGCAAGGTTGCATCAAATTGGCCGTCTGTCAGACCTTTGATTAAAAGATCCGCAGTTAAACTTCCGTAAACCAATTTGATCGGGGTTTTGGCAGTTTGATTGTAAGTTTCAAAAAGATTGGCCGCATTACTACCTGATGCAACGTAAACGTTTTTCCCTTGTAAATCATCTATATTTTGAATGCCTGTTTTACCTTTAGCGACAGCAATTTGGTATGAATAGTGTAAGTACGGCACACCTGAATAAAGATAATTCTGACCGCGGGTGGCATTCCATGCATAGTAATGCGCCGCGATGTCATATTTGCCTGTGGTAACGCCTACCAGTATACCGGCGAAGTCCGATGTTTGAAATTTAAATTGATATTGCGGCAGGAGTTTATTTACAGCATTTAGTAAGTCAATTTCGAAGCCGACCAGATTGCCATTGGCATCAAGATAGCAAAATTTGTCCATATCTATACCTGTGCCAACCACGATCGTTTGGACTGGGGTTGTTGTAACCGTTGTCGAAGCAGCTGAAGTTGCGGTCGTAATACTTGCCGTAGTGGAGGAAGCGGAAGAGCACCCTGCCAGCAGCGCAGCAACTATAATTATTAGTAAAATAGCGGATATTAACTTTTTCATTTATTTCCTCTTTTTCTTTCTTTATTAATTTTTAAGAAATCCATATTCTTCAACAACACGTCATTTTTTTAACCTCCGAATTTCAACCCCAAGAATTTAAATGGAAAAACTAGTTTCCGGCAACAACCTTCTTAAAAACTGCTTGGTCCGTTCTTCTTTAGGATGGGAAATAACTTCATCGGGGAGACCTTGTTCCACAATTTGTCCGGCGTCCATGAAAACTACTTTGGTGGCAATGTCTAGAGCGAAATCTATTTCATGTGTTACCACAATCATCGTTATTCCTTCTCTGGCCACTTTCTTTATTGCCAGCAGCACTTCTCCTACCAGTTCAGGATCCAGCGCAGAGGTTGGCTCGTCGAAAAGTATCACTTTAGGGTTCAGCGCTAAAGCCCGCGCAATTCCGACGCGCTGCTGCTGACCGCCGGAAATTTCGCAAGGATATGCTTTTACTTTATCAATCAGCCCCATTTTCTCTAAAATATGCAGGCTTTGTTCTTGCGCGGCGTCCTTTGGTTTTTTCTGGGCGATGATTAACCCTTCCATAACATTTTCCAGCACGGTTTTATTTTTAAACAGGTTATAATGCTGAAATACCATGGCGGTTTTTTTGCGTAAGGCGACTATTTCGTGTTTATTGCAATGCCGGCTGTTTACTTTAAAATCATCAATTGAAACCTCACCCTCATTCGGACGTTCCAGAAAATTAATACACCTTAAAAGCGTGGTTTTTCCGGAGCCGCTGGGGCCTAAAATAACGACGACCTCACCCTGCCCCACAGTTAAAGTAATTCCTCTCAGTACTTCGTGCTTACCGAAAGATTTATGAATATTGTTTAAGTGAATCACGGAACGCGCCTCCCCGGTTATCCCATTTAAATCGAAGTTTCCAATACTACTGAATAAATATCTTCCAGAAGCCTTAACGCGCCTTCATAGCCGACGTAGGAGCGATCAAGTATTAACCTTTGACTGACAGGCATGGATATTCCGACATAATGGCCTCTCAGTTCTTTAGCCAGCACTTTTTCCCAGATGCTTCCCAGAATGAGTGGTCTTCCATAATAGTTAGTTTTACGTATTTGCTCATGAACATCCTGGCCGTCCGTAGAGAATTCCACTTCAGCTTGAATCCCGTGATTGTATTTTTGAAATAAAGTGGATACCGATTCTTTATGTTCATCAGGGATCCCGTCAATAACAAACTGTTTAGCTGGAAAAAGCCCCATATCGTTTACCAGAAACCGGGAGACCGCTAAACCGTAGTGGCTATCGGCAATCGTGACAAACCTGCGCGCGATGGAACGTGTTTCTAAAAATGTATCAGCGGCACGTTCGACAAAGTAGTAATACTCATCTTCATGTTTTTTAATTACGGCTTCGACGATTGATGGGTCGATCCCGCCGAATTGTCCCACGGTTCTTAAAAAATTGCCGGTTTCCTGCGGCCCGATGGGTAACACTGGGTAATGCAGGAAAGGTGTGCCAAACTTTTGTTTTAAAAGTTCAACATTCTTGAGCCCAACCCATGGTGATATCAGCAAGTTTAAAGAAGCCTGGGGAACTTTATCTATCGCTTTTACGCCTTTTCCGGGACCAAATATTGTGTTGGGTATTAAGCCGATTTCAGAAATTAGTTTTTCAAGCTGAATCAAATTCCCATACCAGAACGCGTCATGAGCCGGCACTGTAGCCCAGATGTTAACCAGTTTTTCGACTACTGGTGCAGGTTTGAGATATTGTTCGATGATGGCATTAACAACCAGTTCGTGCCCTATCAGGTTATTTCCTTTAAATCCTGCGGTTTCCGCGTAAATTACCGGTTTCCCTGCATCGGCGAATGATTTCACAACTTCCTGGACATCGTCGCCGACGATCTCCGAGACGCATCCAGTCAGTACCACAAAGAAATCTGCATCTATTACTTTAAGGGCATTTGCAATTGTTTCTTTAAGTCTGCTTTCCCCCCCGAAGATCACCTCTTTTTCACTGATGTTGGAGGACGGGAAAATGTGGTACGAGATATAGCCTGAACCCTGCCCGCCGTTACCTTCTGTTAAACCTAAAGACAGTTTTGCTCCGCAGCCGGGCCCTGCATGTAAAATCGGTAAAGCTCGTTCGATGGAACTCACCGTCTGCATGGCGCCTAATGCGCAGACATATCTGGGTTGATCAATTAAATTAGTCAAATTAAGCCTCCGCCTTCTTCAGGAATGTCGAATTTGGTTGGTTTAACCACCATTCTGTGTAAGGTAGCTTGGTTCTTTTAGCGATATTGTTAGCCAAACTGCGGTTGGTGACGGCATCCAGAATCATATAAGCAAAATTTAAAGTTCCACCGTATCCGAAAGCAGTATACTCATCCATGACACAGACGGATGCTGTGCCCTGTTTTAAAGCCCAAACTGTTGTACCCTGGTGGCGGGAAAAATAGATATCCGGCTTTAGCGTGTTAAGTGTGTTCATTAATTCGTAATTCTGCTGGTCGCTGACACTGAATGGAATATCCGCCTGGTTGTGCTTAACCAGATAATCGAGGTCTTCCACTACCAACCCTTTATCGTATATGGGATCAAAATGCCAGGCAGAGGCCCAAATTGTTTCTACCCCTAATTCTTGTAAAACCCTGATGAAGTTAAACGTGTAACCCGGGCCCATACCCACTACAGCCTTAATACCTTTCAGTTGTTCTTTAACCTTTTCTAATTCAGGAAGTACTCGTGCCCGTTCTTGAAGAATGTAATCTTCTACTTCGGTTTCTTTCCCGATGACTTTTCCAATCCCCCGTAACCATTCCTCATAACCGGTAATTCCATGAGGGCGTAAGGTTTGCACATAGGGCACTCCGTATTGTTTTTCAAGACCGTTTCCGAGATAAGTGCCGAGTGTTCCGCAAATACTGACGGTAGCAATTGATTCCGACATTCGCGAAAGTTGGTCAACTGTGGTGCCTGCCGGAAGAAAAAGTGGCTCGACACCGAATCTGGCGAATAACTCAGTAATCTGCCGCTTTTCACTACCGAAGAAATTAATAAAATTTATAACATTTGTTTTTTTCTGCGGTGGCTTAACAATCCCGGTTAACAGCGCATGCCAAGCCATATCGAATCCGGTTGCCCAGATTTTGCTTTTAAATCCTTCGCAAAACAGCGGGATGACCGGAACCGGAATCTCGGCTTTTACCTCTTCGATAATACTTTTTATATCTTCACCGATTACACCGGAAACGCAGGATGTGGAGACAAATATCGCGTTGGGGTGATATCTCCGGTAGGTTTCGATAATCGCTGCACGCAGTTTCGCCGCAGCGCCGAAAACCGTATCGTTCTCGTTTAAATTAGTGCCCACAAACTGGGCGTTTCGGGGCTCAAAGCCTAACATCATGCCTAGATATTTCCGCACAACGCTGGCACCGATGGCATCAACTGTGCAACCTACGGGTGCATGGTTTACCACCGCAGCATCCAAGATTCCGCAAACCATGCCCTGTGCGCAGCCTGCATTGCATAAACTGGTCTGATTAAAACACCGCTCTCGGTTTCCAAGGCCGCCGCAACCCGCTTTTTGGGCGGCATCTTGTAATGTCCCGCAATATCCGGATATTGAACCAAGACGGTTTTCCCGCGTTGGAGCTTCTGCAACTTCCAGGTTAATTTCCATATGCTTTCTCCTTAAATCTACAGTTTGGTTTAAATATTCGCGCGTGCATCAACCCGCAATTCTCCGTTTTCGTAAGAGAGCAATAAATCTGCCCATTTGGCCGCCCACTCCCTTAACTCTTTCACATCCATTGGAGCCGGAGATTTCGAATCAGTATGTTGAGCAATTTTGTTAGCCAAAGAAGTATATATTTTAGCCTGCGGTGAATCAGGAAAGGCTTCAATTGTAGTTTTTCCCTGCAATTCTGCCTGGGTTACCGTCACTGAGCGTGGTATATATTCCACTACCTGGGTGCTGGTGTGTTTAACAAAATCATCAATAATTTCCTTTGCGTATGGTGCATTCACAGAATTTGCAATCAAACCACCGAGAAGCGCACCACCGGAGTTAGAGTATTTCTGAATCCCTTTAAATAGATTATTCGCGGCATACAAAGCCATAAAATCTGAAGAAGATACTGTGAACACGTGCTCGGCAATACCTTCTCTGATCGGCACTGCAAAACCTCCGCAAACAACGTCCCCAAGCACATCATAAATTACGTAATCCAAGTCGAGCTGCTCAAATACCTTTTGCTGTTTGAATAGCTGCACAGCCGTAATAATCCCTCGCCCGGCGCAGCCAACACCGGGGGCCGGACCTCCGGCTTCAACACAATAAACCCCGTTGAATCCCTCAAATATGACTTCATTTGCTTTCACTGTGTTTTGCTCTCTTAAAGTATCCAGCACAGTCGGAATGTATTTTCCTCCCCGCAAGGTATTTGTGGAATCGCTTTTCGGGTCACAGCCGAATTGCATAACTTTGAAACCGGCTTTCGAAAGAGCTGCGCTCAGGTTGGAAGTGGTGGTGGATTTCCCGATACCGCCCTTGCCGTAAATTGCTATTTGTTTTATATGTTTGGCCATTTTAAAACTCCTGTTCGTCTTTTTTGAAAAATGCTGTTAGCTAACGTTATATCTTTTGTTTCTTTAGATAAGAAATCAACTTGGGGAATATTTGCTCGATTTCACCAGTGACGGTTAAAAACTGTATCCCTTCAGCGTTTAATTTCGCCATGGCGCATGGCCCGACTTGATTTATCAACACAATACGGCAGTCCGTGAGCGCATTCACCGAGTTTTGCATTTTAGCATCATGTTCTTCCTTTGCACCGCATGAAGGCACGGTTTTCCGGTATTCAGAATATGTATATTTTTCATTGTCATCAACAATGTAAATAGCAAATCCTTCAGAAGTACCAAAATGCTGATTTACAAACTTGTTATCGTTACTGCCGACTGCTATTTTATAAGGCATAGGTTTTAAACTCCCTTTTCCCTGGTTGTTATCCGTGTGAAAATGTTTCTGCCTGTGTGGTATACAACATGCCGGCCAGGTCCTGACCTTTTCCCGGTATGCCGCAGGCATCTGCCCGGCAATGCTGGCAGTGACGGAAGACGGTCAGGTACTTTTCTACAGTTTCACGAGCTCGATTTAGCTCTTCGCAAGTGGGCGCTGCCCGATCTTTCATTTCATTTTGCGGAATAAGAGGGATAAGGTTAATCATCGAGGCACCGGCTTTAGCCGCGGTTTGCGCTATTTCTGCTACATGGCCGCTATTAATACCGGGGATTAATACTGTATTTATTTTTACTATCGCCCCAAGGGAACTGATTTTTGCTATCCCTTCCAACTGCGCTTTAATTAAACGTTCTGCCCCTTCCTTCCCGGTAAAATGAGTACCGTTTAATATGATGCCTGCGCAAATATTCTGTAATATTTCAGGCCGGACCGCATTCACTGTCACAGTTACAGTTGTTACTCCAGCTTCCACCAGCATTTGGGCCTTTTCCGCGAGCCGCAAACCGTTAGTGCTTAGGCATTTTATTAACTCAGGATATTGCCGGTGAATCAATTTAAACGTATCAACTGCATGAGTAGACGCTAAGGGGTCTCCCGGGCCCGCAATACCTACTACCGTGATATCGGGGCACAGTTTCAACGCTTTTTCTACAATCGCCAAAGACTCTTCTGGTGTTATAACTGAATTAGTGACACCCGGTCTATTTTCAAATTTGTTAAAACTGCGTCGGCAGAACTTGCATTGTATATTGCAAGCAGGACTGACCGGTAAATGGATACGCCCATATTTAAAATGCGCATCGCCTCCCAGGCAGGGATGTTTCTTTACCAGATGCTCAAATCTATTGTTATAATTTTTCCCTGTTACATTTGTCATAAGGCGTTCCTTTAAAATTAAAAGAGGCTAAACTCTTTCTCATTCGAGATTGTGAATTTAGCCTCCGGATGACCAGTCAGCCGTATTTATATATGGTAAATTTAATTATTGTTCTTTATTGATAATCCTCACTTTTTCCATCCTGTCAATTTGGACTACTTTATTGTCTTGGACAATAATTTGAACATAGCCGTAGTTTACACTTTCCAGTGCCTTAAGAATTTCTCTAACAGGGAAGCCGTTATAATATTCAGGGATTGGTTCACAAATATTCTTCTCATTCATAATAATAACCGCACTACTATTAACTACTTAAATTGAATAACCCTTATATATTGTTGATTATGTTAATCTTGTTAGTAAACAATAGCGATATTTATAAGGTAACATGAAACAAAACCTGTTGTCAACACAACTTTTAAAACTATTTTCCAGAGACGAATTGACAGCAAAGGCAATCCATGATAATTTTATAAGCAAGGCTTATGTTGTTTAATATGATTAAAATAGTCTACATACTAGATTGGCCGCGGAAAAACTTGAGTGATGTAAATTAGAACATCATCAATTACGGTCATTTTTACGCAGTAGTTACAAAAATAGGAAGAACAATGGAATTTGAGACCATTATTTCGCATGCCGGTAAAAATATGGACACCGCCTACGGCGCCATGTCTATGCCGATATATCAGACATCCAATTTTGTTTTTGACGATATTGGAAAAACCAAAGCCGGATACGACTATTCCCGCACTTCAAATCCCACCCGTAAAGTACTTGAAGATACACTTGCCAAACTGGAAGGCGGCCACGCGGGGTTTGCTTTCGGGACAGGAATGGCAGCAATAACAACCGCAGCTCATCTATTGAAAGCCGGTGATCATGTTATTTCCGGTGATGATATTTATGGAGGGACCTACCGTTTATTTCATAATGTCATGAAGGATCACGGAATTGAATTTTCATTTATCCGGATGAATAGTGCCAAGACGATTGAGGCTGCTATCAGACCGAATACCAGGATGATCTGGTTTGAATCTCCCTCTAATCCGCTGTTGAATATTGTTGACATCGAGATGGTGGCTGCAGTTGCTAAAAAACATAAAATATTAACAGTTATGGACAATACCTTCGCAACCCCTTATTTTTTAAAACCGATAGAATTTGGGATTGACATAGTGATGCATTCAACCACGAAATATTTGAACGGCCACAGTGACGTAATCGGCGGAGCGCTTATCACAAGTACGGAGGAGCTTAGCCGGAAAGTGCAGTTCTATTTAAACGCTTTAGGCACTTGTGCCGCACCGTTTGACTGCTGGCTGGTGACACGCGGTATTGCTACGCTAGCTGTTAGAATGAAGCAGCACGCTGAGAACGCGCAGGCAGTGGCAGAATTTCTTCAGCAGCACCCGGCAGTTGCAAAAGTTTATTATCCCGGTCTGAAAACTCATCCCGGACATGAAATCGCAAGCAGACAAATGAAAGGCTACGGTGGAATGGTTTCATTTGAAGTTAAAAAGGGAGAAGCCGCAGCCCATAATTTCCTGCGCAAAGCTAAACTATTCGCGCTGGCGGAGTCTCTAGGCGGAGTTGCGTCTTTAGCAGAATATCCCGCTTTGATGAGTCACGCTTCAATGTCTGCTGAAGCACGGCAGCAATGCGGCATCACTGAAGGTTTAGTCAGGCTATCTGTGGGAATTGAAAACAGCAAAGATTTAATTGATGACCTGGCACAAGCTTTAATTCCCAGTTAACGACAATTGCACCGGGTAAAAAAGATTCTGATCGTCCACATGTTCGAGGTTGCTTTATACCTGTACGTAAAACGACTTAAATTAATCTTTAGAATCCGTTTCTGTATTAGCTTTCTCGGCATTTTTAATCTTTTTCTTGCTCTGCCGCCTAATATCCACAATTTCGGCCATGATACTGATGGCTATATCTTCGGGTGTGTCAGTGGCGATCGGCACCCCAATAGGGGCATGAATCCGCTTTAACGATTCCTCGGCTACGCCTTCTTTGACAATATTAGCAAAGACGATTTTAACTTTCTTCTTGCTGCCTAATAAGCCAATGTAGAAAGCCGGAGTCTTCAAGGCTTCGATCAGCGTTTGTTGGTCCTCCAGGTGGCCGCGGCAGGCGATCACCAGATAAGATACCTTATTGATATTGATTTTAGCGAGTCGATGGAGACCTGCATAATGCCGCCGCAGATCAAACCTTCCGGAGTATCTTCCCGGCCTGTCATATCAATATCCAGTACGACCGGTGTTTCATCTTTAATTACTTTCATCGCGGTTTCCCAGACTGTCGCTTCGGAGCAGCCGCCGCCGATGGAACCAAGAATTGAGCCGTCATTTCTGATTAGCATCTTGGAGCCTTCAGGACGGGGAGTAGATCCTTTAACCTTGACTATACTGGCTAAGGCGCAGACCTCACCCAGATTTTTAATGCGCACGATTTCTTCATAAATATCTTCCATAAAATAGAGGCCTCCGTTGTTTCTAAGATAAACAATTTTATTGAATAAAAAAGTTCCTAAAATAGATTATATCAAACTAATCTGATTGTTTCAGTAGACTATTGACAATGGTTTTAATTCATGTTATTGTACTAACTATAGTAATTGTTGATAAACATGATGGTAATTGTATACAATACTTGGAATTGGTAATGATAATAACAACGCGAACACATTATGCGGTGCAAACTCTGTTAGACCTAGTGTTGCATCATGGAGAAGAAACTTTGGTACCGTTGAAAGATATAGCCAAACGGCAGGGGATATCACAGACGTATCTGGAGCATATTATTACCGCGTTGGTTTCTAACGGGATTTTACGCACCGTGCGCGGGCCCAAGGGTGGCATCAAGCTGGCCAAGAGCGCAAAAGAAGTTAACCTTAAAGCGATTGTGGAAATAATGCAAGGATCGTTTGATCCGGTGGAATGTCTGGTGGACGCCAGGACTTGTCCCCGGTCAAATTTGTGTGCGGCGCGTGATACATGGGAAGAACTGAAAGCTGCGATAGAAAAAGTGTTAACCGCTACCACACTCAGGGATATGGCTGACAGGCAGAATAACAAGTTAAAAACTGAAAATATGTACTATATCTAAACAAAAAAATAAAATAAACAGGAGCGATAAAAAATGACAACAACCAACAAAGTGCAAAAACTAAAATACAAGACCATTGAACTGCCCCAATTAACCCGCGGTATTGCCCGGGATTTGACCGAGACCATCGGTAATACTCCGCTGGTACGGCTAAACCGCGTAACGGACGGCGCGCCCGCCACCGTAGTGGTAAAGCTGGAATCATTTAATCCCATCCATAGTGTCAAAGACCGGATTGGTGTGGCCATGATTCTGGATGCGGAAGAAAAAGGCTTGATCAACAAAAATACAGTCATTGTGGAACCCACCAGTGGAAATACCGGCATCGCATTAGCTTTCGTAGCCGCCGCGCGCGGCTATAAGCTGATACTGACGATGCCGGACACAATGTCCGTGGAGAGAAGGCAACTTCTCTCCATCTTCGGCGCGCAGCTGGTATTAACACCCGGTGCGGACGGCATGAGGGGCGCCATTAAAAAAGCGGAAGAACTGGCGGCAGCAAACCCTAACTACTATATGCCGCAGCAGTTTAAAAATCCGGCCAACCCGGAAATCCACCGGTTCACCACTGCCGAGGAAATCTGGCGTGATACCGAAGGCAAGGTAGATATTCTGGTTGCAGGCGTTGGTACCGGGGGTACGATTACCGGAGTATCCGAAGCGCTAAAGAAAAAGAAGCCAGGATTTAAGGCCATTGCCGTGGAACCTGCCGGCTCCCCGGTGTTATCCGGCGGCAAACCCGGTACTCATAAAATCCAGGGTATCGGTGCCGGTTTCGTGCCCGATATCTTCAAAAAAGAATTTGTTGATGAGATTATTTCGGTGACTAATGAAAATGCCGGTGCTACCGCCCGCAGACTGGCCAAAGAAGAAGGCATTTTAGCCGGTATTTCTTCCGGTGCTGCCACCTGGGCCGCCATTGAGGTCGCCAAGCGGCCGGAAAACAAAGGCAAATTAATTGTTGTGATTATCCCGGATACCGGCGAACGTTATCTTAGTACCTGGTTATTCCAGGATGTGGTGGCCGTTCCTCCTGCAATCTAGAAATAAAATAAATTAAAAATATAAAAAAGGAAATAATAATGTCATACAGAATCGAAACAATATCCCTGCATGCCGGACAGGAGAGTCCGGATTCTGCAACCGGTGCCCGCGCCGTGCCGATTTATCAGACTACTTCCTATGTGTTCAAGAGCTCGGAACATGCGGCCAATCTCTTTGCACTGAAAGAATTAGGCAATATCTATACCCGTTTAATGAATCCGACCACCGATGTATTTGAGCGTAGAGTCGCAGCCATTGAAGGCGGGACCGGCGCGTTGGCGGTATCTTCAGGACAAGCGGCCATCACCTTTGCGTTACTCAATATCTCCCGCCCCGGTGATAATATCGTCGCGGCTAATAACCTGTACGGCGGCACCTACGAGCTGCTGCATTATACTTTCCCCAAACTGGGCCGCACGGCCAAATTTGTGGATTCCCAGAATCTGGAAGGATTCAAGAAAGCGATTGATTCCCATACCCGCGCTATCTATGCGGAAACCATCGGCAACCCTAAACTGGATGTACCCGATTTTGAAGCATTAGCCAAGATTGCCCACGATGCCGGTATCCCGCTGGTAGTGGATAATACCGTCGGCGTCGGGATTGTAAAACCGTTAGATTACGGCGCGGATATTCTGGCCACCTCCGCCACCAAATACATCGGCGGGCACGGCACATCTGTCGGCGGTATCATCGTCGACGGCGGTAAATTCAAATGGAACAACGGTAAATTCCCGGAATACACCGAACCCGACCCCAGTTATCACGGACTGGTTTATTGGGATGTCTTTAAGGATTTTGCCGGCATGGGGAATGTGGCCTTCATTTTCAAAGCACGTGTACAATGGCTGAGAGATGTCGGCGCGGCACTGAGCCCGTTCAATTCGTTCCTTTTCCTGCAAGGTTTAGAAACACTGCCGCTTAGACAGAAACAGCATTCCGCCAACGCACTGGAAGTAGCGCATTTCCTGAGCAAACATCCGGCCGTAGCCTGGGTCAATTACCCCGGTCTGGAAAATAACCCGAATCATAAAATCGCCGAAAAATACCTTAAGGGACAGTACGGCGGCTTAGTCGGGTTCGGCATCAAGGGCGGGTTAGAACCGGCCAAGAAATTTACTCAGCATGTAAAACTGTTCTCACATTTGGCTAACATCGGCGATGCCAAGAGTCTGGTAATCCACCCTGCATCCACCACCCATGCCCAGCTGACCGCGGAAGAACAGAAAGAAACCGGCGTCACCGCCGATTATATCCGTCTTTCCATCGGTATTGAGAACGTGGAAGACATTAAACAGGATTTAGACCAGGCGCTGAAATCAGCCTTAGCTTAAATTGATGCAGATTCAGGGAGAATAATAATGACAGACACAGGCACGTGGAAAACTAAAACCAGTCTGGCCAAGATGCTCAAGGGCGGGGTAATCATGGACGTGGTTACACCGGAGCAGGCTAAGATTGCGGAAAACGCGGGAGCCTGTGCTGTCATGGCCCTGGAAAGAGTACCATCTGATATCCGAAAAGCCGGCGGCGTGGCCAGAATGGCCGACCTCACCATCGTGGAAGAAATCATGAAAGCGGTGACCATTCCGGTGATGGCTAAATGCCGCATCGGGCACTTTGTAGAAGCGCAAGCATTGGAAGCGATCGGCGTTGATTTTATCGACGAATCCGAAGTGCTGACCCCGGCGGACGAAAGTTATCATGTCTGGAAACACGATTTTAAAGTGCCGTTCGTCTGCGGTTGCCGCGATATCGGAGAGGCGCTGCGGCGTATCGGCGAAGGCGCGGCGATGATTCGCACCAAGGGTGAAGCGGGTACGGGCAATATCGTCGAGGCGGTGCGCCATATGCGCACCGTGCAGGACGCCATCCGCAGGCTGGTTAACTTACCACGGGAAGAACTGATGGCTTTCGCTAAAGAAACCGGCGCGCCGTACCATTTAGTTGAAGAAGTGCACACTACCGGTAAATTACCTGTCGTCAACTTTGCGGCCGGGGGAGTAGCCACACCCGCGGACGCAGCCTTGATGATGCAGTTAGGCGCCGAAGGTGTATTTGTCGGTTCGGGAATATTTAAATCCTCCGATCCCGCGACCAGAGCTGAAGCAATTGTGAAAGCAACAACGCATTATAATGACCCGCAGATTATAGCCCAGGTTTCTAAAAATCTGGGAGAAGCCATGCCGGGGTACGATATCCGTCAGCTGAAACCCGAAGAATTATTAGCTACTAGAGGCTGGTAAATACCGATTTCAGATTCCAATTATAATAAACCGGGGATTAATTGGCGTCCCCGGTTTTAGGCTCAGTCTCTTTCTACAGTTATAATCTGATATGAGGGTAATTTATCATGACCAATCGTCCCATTCTGAAAACTTGCTCATAATTTATTACAGACAAGGCGGCATGAAAGTCGTTTTATCACAACATTTTAATCTACCAGCTTAAACTTTGTCGGCCGTTGTCGTCACTTTTAAAATATTCGATAGCGTTTGGTTATGATTTGGTTTTG
>Ga0182011_10001521_pt1 | contig 20305 bp, 18 predicted proteins | sample 711E1DmetaG_FD_120481 | JGI IMG/M metagenome (GOLD analysis project Ga0182011, IMG submission 120481) | Permafrost microbial communities from Stordalen Mire, Sweden - 711E1D metaG | ecosystem: Environmental > Terrestrial > Soil > Wetlands > Permafrost | place: Sweden: Stordalen | collected... | reverse complement strand
CGTTCTTCTGCAATGCGCTGTGAACTTTTTCGAGCGGTAAGCCTGTCAACTCCGAGATGCTTCGTTCGACGGCCTCCGCGCGGGCGCTGTTTTCTCCTGCCACCGCGCCACGTTCTCACACGAGCCGTGATGATACCTTGTTTGGCTTTATATCCCAAGCTTCTCGCTCTGTCGAGTCGCGTCGGCCTCGCGATACGAATAACCGCTGGCTCACGCCGCCAGGTTTGCAGGCGCTGCCACGTGAGACTTTTCACGTAGCTGCGTCCGGGGATTTTCCAGGCATCCCGTATATATCCATACATCGATTTCATTTTGATCTTGTCTCAAGCGGTTCAGCATTTACGCTACATTCCTCAGGATGCGCAATTAGCGTTCATTGAACGCTGCTTAAACAAGAGAATCATGGAACATATATCTTTCCTACTTGGCGCGCGAACTCGCGACTATTTTGATTATATCCCCGTTTTGAAGTATGTGGTGCTCGCCGAGCCGCTTTTGCGTGCGCGCGTCGACAGCGTAGATGAACCCGCGTCCGATATCAGAATGAACCTTGAAGGCGAGATCTTTGGCATTTTCTCCTTCCTTAATTAGAAAGGCATCGGGCAAGACTCTTCCTTCCTTGTCCGACCATCGGTGCTCGTCTTCGACGGGATATACAACGATGTATCTGAGAACATCGAACACTGCCTTGTTTAGGCATGTTTGTATTCCCGTACCATCAGCCTCAATGAATTTCTGCAATCGCTCAAGAGCCTTCCGCTGCTGCTGATTTGATCGCGCTGCTACGACAAAATGAGTGTTTCCTGGAACGTAGGTCACGAGCCCCTTTTGGTGAGCTAGTCGAAGCGCAAGTTCGGCCTCACCACTTGTTGCCACCACGTCTTGGTAGACGTCTTCGATCCGCTCTAAATTATGCGGTGAAGCGACGTCTCTCTTGTTTGCCGCTATGATGATCGGTTTCGCGATCATCCTCAGTTGCTGCGACAAGTTGACTATATCTTCGCTTTCCCAATTCTCCGCCGATCGCTCAAACAGCTCAAGCTTCAGCATAGCAGTTTTGACTTGGGTCTCCCCTATATTGAGACCTGCTAACTGAGTCGCAATGACGTGCGCCACGTTGCGTTCTAACTGTGCTTTCTTTGCGAGTCTGTGCCAATTCTTTTCAATAATGCCTGCAATCCACAGAGCGATCTCACTTTCAAGTAGGGTTACGTCCTCCACTGGGTCGTGCGACGCGGTGCCGAGCACGTTGCCCTCTATATCAGTGCCACCAGATGCATCAATCACGTTTATAATCGCTTCTGACTGCCGTAGATTATCGAGAAAAGCGTTACCGAGGCCTCGTCCCTTGTGAGCATCGGGAACCAGGCCTGCTACGTCAACCAGCTCAATAGGGACAAATCGGATTCCGTCAACACAGTGACCGCACCGGGCGCTGCGCTGAGCACAAGCACACGGAGCGCGCACATGCGACACCCCGCGGTTAGCGCTGATAGTCGTGAACGGATAATTTGCAATTTCGACATCCACAAGTGTGGCAGCCTTGAAGAAGGTTGACTTCCCCGTATTGGGCTTGCCGGCGAGAGCGATCGATACGCTCATTTGAAGTTCACATCCGCGTGTTCGAGCAGGCGCTTGGCCCATTGCAGCTTTTGCATCTTTCTCGGTGTAACGCTCGTGTCGGAAAAATCAAAACCAATCGCGCTGATCGCGCGAGCGCCGTACTCTTTCGCTAAGAAGATCGCCCGGTCTCCGTCAGTAAAACCACCTACGTCGAGTAAGAGCGGTTCAGGCTGCGTTTGCGTCGTACCAAGTACCGCGCTCAGCGACGGCACGTGCGCTTCGATCGCGTCGATGTTGTCGCCGTGCGCGTGAACGACCATTATCGCGCACATCGCATTTGCCCGCTTAAGATCGCTAATGCTGCCGTCGAGATCGGAAACGACTATGTGGGGGATGACCCCCTGCGCCAACAGCACCGAGGTTGCACCATCGGCCGCAATGATCGTCTCTTGACCCTCAATCTTGCCGCTCTTGATGTCACGAATCAGTATCGGCGCTTTGCCGCAGACGAGGATGTTGCATCCGTTGATGAGGCGGCTCAGTTTTTCCAGCGTTGAGTCGTGGCCTGTTTTTACAGCCAACAAGTGTGATAGAATCTGGGCGGAGCGCTCGTCTTGGGCGCAATCAAATCTGAACTCACGCACTATTTCCAAGTAGAAAGGTCGCCATTCTTTCAGGTTCATACGCTATTCCGCTATTGAGAGCACCACTTGGTGACCGTCGATCATCCACTCTTTTCGCAGTCTCGCTTTTTTAAGATCTCCTTTAACTATCGACGTCGCCAGCGTCTCATCTTTGAGATAAGAATCAAACGTTCGAATCGCTTGGGAGACTTCTGAAGGGCTACTGTACGCAACCCTGATTTTTGCGGCATACGGTAAATCCAACTCCTTTCGCATGACCTGTATTCTTCTGACGACTTCTCGAGCTAGTGATTCTTTCCGCAGTTCGGCTGTTATTTCGGTGTCCAAAAAAACGACCAGGCTGCTGTCGTCGCTTTTAACAAAGCCGGACTTTACTTTTTCTGAAACCTTCAGATCTTCCTTTGATAAACTAATAGGTGTTTGTCCGATTTCTAATTCGATGCCGCTATCCATTTTCTCGAGCACAGCGTGAGGCGCTAATGTGCTGAGAACTTGTTTTATTTTGGGGGCCAGATCTTTGTATTTCGGTCCGACGTTGGCGAAATTTAGGCCAATTTCGTACGCGATAAACTTATCTTCGTCTTTTTCAAAATCAATTGCCTTTACGTTGAGCTCATTTTTGATAATAGCCCGGAGTTCATCACTCTCGAGTTCCGGTCCTATGCAAATAATTTTCCCGAGCGGTTGCCGTGTTTTGATGTGTGCTGACGACCGCGCGGCTCTTCCCGATTCCACGATCCGCTTAGCATAATCCATATCGCGTTCCGCCTCGGGAAGCAGACGATCGGGTTGCGGGGCGGGATACGCTTCGAGGTGAACGCTTTCTCTGGCCTCGGGAGCATATCGAGCGAGGGTCTTGTGCATGTACTCAGAAATAAATGGCGCGAAGGGGGCGATAAGCGCACTTAACGCCCACAAAGTCTCGAAAAGCGAGACGTAAGCAGATGTTTTGTCTAGGTCATGTTCGTTCTTCCAGAAACGTCTCCTGGACGTTCTGACAAACCAGTTGCTTAGCTCGTCGATGAAAGAGTCGATCGCCAGGGTCGCTAAGTAGTAGTCGTAACGGTCCATATACTCGACCACGTTCGACACCAAACCATTTAGCCGGGAGAGCAGCCACCTGTCGATGATGTTTCTTTGCTCGTCCGCGAGCTGCCACTTCACGTCATACTGGTCTATCTGAGCGTACGTCGTAAAAAAGGAGAGGATGTGCCAAATCGTAGATATCGTCTTACGCTGAGACTCAATGATTGCGTCTTCATAGAACCTCTTGGGGGTTCCAGGGTTGCCGACGCCGAAAAGGTACCATCTGAGGCTATCAGCTCCCTCGTTGTTCAGGATTTGCCAAGGATCAACCGAATTCCCCTTGCTTTTTGACATCTTTCTACCCTGTTCGTCCACGATGTGGCCCAGGCTTATTACGGTGCTATACGCGTTCGATCCGAACACGGCGCTCGCTATTGCGTGTAGGCTATAAAACCAGCCGCGCGTCTGATCAACACCTTCGGCTATAAAATCTACAGGTAGCTTGAAGTCGTCACTTCGCTCGAACGGATAGTGCAATGAAGCGAACGGAGCGCAGCCCGAATCGTACCAGCAGTCAATTACGTCGGGAATGCGACGCATTATCTCAGCGCATTCGTCGCACGGAAAAACAATGCGGTCGATATACGGCTTATGGATATCGCCTAGCGGGGCATCATCACCGATTCGCTGCTTCAACTCATCGATGCTGCCGATGAACACTACGTGATCGTTGCAGCATTTCCATATGGGCAGTGGGGTGCCCCAGTAGCGTTCCCTACTTAGCGCCCAATCGCGTGCATTTTCGATGAAGTTTCCAAAGCGTCCGTGCTTAACCGTTTTCGGATACCACTGGACCATCTCATTGTTGCGCACAAGTACCTCGCGCATAGAGCTCATGCGAATAAACCACGCCCTTCGCGCATAGTACATAAGCGGCGCATCGCAGCGCCAACAAAAAGGGTAGCTGTGTTCGTACATCTCGCGTTTGTACAGCAAGCCCCGACTTTCGAGGGCCTTCAGTATTATAGCGTTCGCATCGGTGAAGAACAATCCACCGACTAACGGCACGTGATCGTCAAAGCAACCATCGGGTTTGACGAGCTGCACGAGTGGAAGGCCTTCGGCCTTTGCGACGTTAAAGTCATCTTCTCCGAACGCTGGAGCGATATGCACAATGCCCGTGCCCTCTGCAGTGTTAACAAACTCAGCGAGCACGACGGTTGGCTGCCCGTCGCCAAATAAGGGTACATATGGTGTGCCACTGAGCTCATTTCCTTGAAACTCAGCTACGACTGTGAAATGCAGCTCATCGCTCAGCACTGTTCCCAACAGCTCCTTTGCGAAAATGAGAAACTGGTTCTCCACCTTCACCTTAACATACAAAATGTTAGGGCTAACGGCAAGAGCCACATTTGAAAGCAAAGTCCACGGCGTTGTCGTCCAAGCCAAAAAAAAGGTTTCGCATTGGTCCGACAAAGGAAACTTCACAAAAGCTGCTTGCTCAGTTATGGTTTCGTACCCTTGGGCTACTTCGTGCGTGCTAAGAGCGGTACCACAGCGGGGACAGTAGGGAACGACATAATGTCCTTCATAGATAAGATCTCGCTCCCAAAGCCGTTTAAGCGACCACCATACTGATTCGATGTAGTGGGGGTCCATGGTCGTATACGGCGTAGTGAGATCAATGAAGAAGCCTATCCGCTTAGTCAATTCTGCCCACTCATCTATATGACTAAATACTGAACTGCGACAGACGTTGTTGAATCGTTCAATTCCATACCCCTCGATGCGCGCTTTATCCTCAAACTGAAGTTCTTTTTCCACAGAAATCTCGACTGGGAGTCCGTGACAATCCCATCCGCTCACGCGGGGGACGTAGAAGCCTTGCATGCTTTTGTAGCGGAGAAACAGGTCTTTTATGACGCGAGCATACACGTGGTGAACCCCTGGTGAGCCGTTCGCGGTCGGCGGCCCTTCGATGAATCGGAATAGCTCCGCTCCTTTGTTTGCGTTTATGCATTTACTGATGATGTCGCGGTCAGCCCATTCTTTGAGAATGGTTTCCTCCATAGCAACAAAGTTGAAATCGAGTTGCGAGTTTACCCCTGCCGCGTGCGCATCATTCTCGTTCACGAGTAGCTTTACCTCAGAGTTACCTGTTTGTGCTGAAATGTTTCTTTTTCACTTTATGAGACGAACATTTCTCAGACAAGATTCTATCCCGCGCTCGGTAATAAAGATTGTCGAATCGCTTTCATTTACTCAGGTCGGTCGAAGTATCGTTAATTAGTTCAGATTAGCGGGGTTTCGTCGCTCGTCATCCAAAGTGCCAAGACTCAGGGCAGGGATAATAAACATCTGAACTTGAAAAACACCGCTGTCCGCTATTTTTTTCCGCAAACCTCCTACATCCGGTGTACTTCCACGACGACGCAATCTCGAGGCGACTTTGGCGTCTGAATGAAGGTGTATGGTCGAGGCAATATGTTCGCGTTTTCGTGTTGGATGTCAGTCAAAAGGGAGATAAGCCACATTGCTCGCGATGGTAGACAAGCGTGATTACGTCGATCTGAGTTCCTTCTGTCTGACTGAACGAGATAATCAAGAAGATACCGCTTATAACGTCTGTGATCGCTTCGGATGGACAAGAGCAGCCCTTTTTGCTTATCACCTAGCCAAATGTAGCTCGAAATTACGGGTATTGACACCCTCGTCCTCACGAGTTCATCCTCCACCATGACCTCAGTTTCACGCAATAAGTGAGTTCTTGCGAATATTTATCGATCAGCTAGAAATAGACTGGTCTTTATAAAATTGTGTTTGTACTGATACGAGGCTGTGGCAAGTTTTGCGAGGGTCCTTTGGACTCTTATTCAAGAACAACGCAAAAATGATCCTTCACCCCTAAGACTAATCCACTGTTCAAGAGAGGACTTGACTGTCGGAGCCTACGAGATACGCTGTTGCCGGCCAAAGGGCGCCGTTTGGGTGCGCCCGGGGCCGCGATAAAACTATTCACTGTTCTCACTGATTTAATGCCCGGCTTCGTCCTCAGACGGCTTAAGGAGCTAGAGAGCCGTTTGTGAGATAGAACAGCCGCAAAAAAACGAGCAGGCTCGAATGTCGCGAACATTCGGAACTCAAAATCCCTCCGCGACTGGAGCGAATCTCCGTGCGACAACGAAGTCATCAGTTTCGTCCTTGGGCCACCTCTTTAATGCCGCAAGGTTGGCAGCTGTTTAAGAAGGCTTAGTCAAAATTGCTAGATAGCTCTCAGCGAACGATTTTAAGAGCTTGCTCTGCAATGAAATAAACTAAAAGGGTTCTGGGAACCGAGTTTTGGCACGTGTGCAGCCGCGGCTCTTGAATATCCAAAAGAATATAAATTCCCCAGTGTCCTATCACCTATTAGTACCGGAGATTTGAACATCTCCAAAGTAAACGGAGTTTTTTAGTTTGAGCACCACGTCAAATCCGATAGAAGGAACAGAGTTGCTGCAAGCGCGAAAAACTATTGTGCACATCATCAATTCACTGAGCCCGTCAAGCAGGCTTAAAGGTGTTCACATAGACGACATAGTAAGCTACAGCGAATCTCTCGGAATCTATCCTGAAAGCGTTATCGGGGTGATTCAGCAATTAGCAAAAGAGGGGCTAGTCGTCGAACCGTCGAAGAACCGTTTTTTGAACCGATTTCCTCCGGTCACCATCCCCAAAAACAACCCACAAGCGGGTCCGCGTAGGTCAATAGAGCAAGCAGTCGATTCTCAGCGCGACACTAGCGATGATCTGGAAAAGAAAGCCTTGCTTCTTGAGAAGAGTCACATCCTGTTGACCCCCGAGCAACTGCTTCAAATTGAACGGGAGTACACGAACATAATGGCATCCGGTAACCCCGATTTTTTTTACGACGGTTATCCAAACGACGCTGAAATTGGCAAACGCGTGGGAATAGACAAGAGAAAGATTCAAGGAGCGCGCGTCTTGCTAGGTCTTTTGACCGAGCGTGACGTGAAAATCAACTTCGACCGCGAAAAGCTTTTAGAGTGGCTTTCGGCGCCCAAGTCTGCGAGAAAGAGTTCAAAGGATTTTGCCGACGAGCTCGGCGTAAGCTACTCAACCTTCAAGCGAAAAAGAGCTCTTTGGGAAGCATATCTGTCTAAAAGCTCCGTCAGCAGTAAATCATTTGAGTAGTGTGCGAAGTGCATGAAGTTCTTAGCTGATCGAATGCTAGGGCGCCTCTCTTCTTGGCTCAGAATCCTGGGTTACGATACTCTAAGCGCGAATTCCTTCGCTGGTTTGTCAAACGCCGCTGAGGACACTTTCATGCTCCAGCTGTCAGGATCCGAGGAGCGGGCGTTGCTGACTAAGGATATACAGCTTCATACCCGAGCAAGGCAAAAGTGTGGCATCCCGTCACTTCTCGTTCGAGAAGGAGATGTGCTCTGCCAATTAAACCAAGTGAGACAGCAGTATGGCTTGGTCTTCCCCAAAGAACCCGAACCTGTTCGATGCAGCGTTTGTAACGGGACGCTTGAACTGGTGTCAACTGAGGACATTCTTCGGTCTCATGAGATCAATAAGCTTCGCACAAAGGGCGTCGATATTGAGAAATTCATTCACAGCTACGCTCACTTTTATAAGTGTAGTCAATGCAGCAAAATATTTTGGAACGGGCAACACTGGCGGAACATGGTCAATAAAACACGACACCTTAGTGAGGGGCACTAGGTGCCTTTTTAAGAAGTTTTTGTGCCGGTCGGATCGACAAAATGCGTCTTTCTGCCACTTTTACCCCCCCGTAAGATCGCAGCTCTGCACTCTAATCATTTGAGCCAGATGGTCGCGACTTTCCTTTACAGCTGTGCAGTCGTTAACTTCAATTATCGCTTTGTTTAACCCTTTTAGCTGAGTCCAGTCGATGGTTCCTTTACCGATTAGAAGATGCAGATCGCGTTCGCCGTCGTTATCACTCAGGTGATAGTAAGCCACCGGAAAATCCACCTGCAAGAAGTCTGTTACGGCGTTGTTCGTGTGTGCGTGCCCAACGTCGATTGTTGCAAATGCGCCGCACGTTTCATTAAAAAGTTTGTGTTGCTTAACGTCGGTGCAGAAGTATTTCATGTTACGGGGCATATTCTCGATGGCAGGCGCCATTCCAACGTCGGCGGCGTAGTTAGCCCACTTTTCAAGGCTATGCAGAGCCAAATCGAGCGATCGAGTCGTCAGTCTGTCATTTATTCTCTTCACGTAGCCAGGGTGGGTCGTGATCGTCGAAGCGTCTATAGCTACAGCAAGATCCACCGTCTCGGTGAGTTGTTTCGTTGTTTCCTCGCGTATTCCAACGTTGACACTGGCAGGATTGAGATCGACCGTAGGCGAGTGAATCGTTAGTTCAATATCTTACTGCGACGCAATTTCAAATTGCGAAACATTTCTTAAGGCATGACGCGGCAGGCAGGGGCCCTCGCATAGAACCTCGATCACGTCGAATCTGTCCTCAAAGGCTCGTTTCATGATCTTGTCAAAAGGCGCGTCAAATAGAGCAAGCACCGTGAATCCCACTTTCACAAAAAAGATGCGTCAACTACCGAATATAAACGTGTTAGCTACGGGTAACGTGGAGTGCTGCACCCTTATTACATTTAGTTCCTGGAAGCTGAGTTGGCTCGAGCAAACAAAGATGCAAACTGCTAATTTTACATTAGCAAAAAAATGACGGCACTAATTAGCGCGCAGGATAGTAGTCTTCCACTCGTACGATATCGTCAACAAATGGTGTTGAGACACTGTGCATGAGAGAGTTTTCTGTGGCCACGATTTTGTGCAAAGCCCCACGCGGAATATCCATTGTATCGTTTCTTCCGAAGAACTCCTTTTTGTGCTCGAATTGTACATAGCAGGAACCTTCGAGCATGTAGATTGACTCCTCTTTTTCTTTGTGATAGTGATATGAGGTTGTATAGCCTTCTTTTATGTAGATCTCTTTTGTGAGATAATTCTCGGTGCTGATGAGAACCTTTTCATAACCCCAAGGTTTGTCAGTTCTGTTTGCGTACTCCTTTTTTATCTCTTCGAGGTCCTTGGTCGTATCTATCGACATCCAAAACGTGTTTTCTTTGTAATATCCGAGTTGATTGGTGTCTGCGAGGACAGGAAAAACCGTCTTTTCTATTTCGCCCTTTTCAAAATTGCTAAATGGAATCTCAGAGTCGAGGAGATATATCCCCCCGTTTATGTAATACTCGAGGAGTGGCTTCTCTTTGAAAGAGCGGATATGGTCCTCCCCTAGTTCTACAATGCCGTAAGGGCTGCGCATTTTCGTGACAAACATCATAGCTTTGAAATCGCTGACGCTGTACTTTTTCATCATCTTCTTCAGGTTGATGTCGGAAACCACGTCGCCGTTGCGGATCAAAACTGTTTCTTTATCTTTCAGCAGATCAATTCCAAGTTTGATTGCATTGAGGGTGCCTAACGGTTTGTCTTCAACAGAATACTGAATTTCCATGCCACGATAGCTGTTCCCATATCTCTGTTCTATTAGCTCACTCAAGTACCCGGTCAGCAGTATCACGCTCTCAATATCGCTATTGGCCAGATCGTAGAGCTGTCGGTCTAGAATTGTGTAGTCATCCGTGATGTCTATGAGTGGCTTGGGTATGTCCTCAGTATACGGTTTGAGTCGCTTGCCATACCCCCCGCAGAGGATCATGCCTATCATATGAATCCTCGGTTGGCGCTGCTACGACTTTACTTTTTCTGTAGCAAAAAAAAAGCTAGCACTCTAACTGAAGTCTGTGGACCGAAGAAAAAAGGAGGGGAAGGAATCAACCCGCCGCCTGCACGGGCTTCTAGATAAAAAAAGGTTCTGGCGGCTCAATAAGCTAGCCGCACCCTCCGCTGCACGACCCGCATCCGGTGAGGCTCGGGTGCTTGATAGTAAATCCTTTTCCAAACATAGGGTCATCGACAAAATCAATCTCGGCACCATCGAGTGCCGTCTCTATGTTCTTTTCTAAGAAAATTTTTACGCCGTTTGATTCGCGTACATCTTCTGCTTTGGTGGGATTTTCGTCAAGGGACATCGTATACTGCGGACCGCCGCAGCCCATGCCGCCATATGATATCCTCAAACCATATTCGGACTTGCCTTCTTTTACGAGGAGATCCTTCAATTCTCTTGCTGCTATTTCGGTTACTTGAATCATTTTGAACTCCTATATTTTTCTCTCTCGTCGCATCTATTTAAAGCTACGCAACACCCTCAGCGCACTCAGAACGTCCGCAGAAAAAAAAGGAAAAGGGATGGGCCGCTTCACATTGGAGGCATGCCGCCCATGCCGCCCATGCCGCTCATGCCGCCCATGCCGCCCATGCCGCCCTCAGGCATCGGCGGAGCTGAAAGCTTGCTGGCCGCTATAACATCGTCAATTCTGAGAATCATTATCGCAGATTCTGACGCAGAGCCGATTGCTTGAGTTTTTGTCCTAAGTGGCTCCACAACGCCTGCATCGACCATATCGATTGCATCACCCGTAAAGACATTTAGTCCAGCAGTCGTCATTCCTTGTTCGTGTTTTGACCTTAGTTCAACCAACGTGTCGATGGTATCAAGACCAGCATTTTCTGCTAGGGTCTTTGGAATGACTTCCAAAGCGTCAGCGAATGCATTAATGGCGAGTTGCTCCCGACCGCCTATTGTAGAGGCGTAGTCTCTGAGCTTCAGCGCTAGTTCGACTTCAGTTGCACCGCCTCCGGCTACCAGTTTTTTATCTTCTATCGTGACGCCTACTACGCGCAGCGCGTCGTTTACTGCCCGCTCTATGTCGTCCACGACGTGCTCCGTCCCTCCGTGAAGCATGATGGACACTGCTTTCGGGTTCTCGCACTTCTCTACAAAGATCATATCGTCGCCGCCAACTTTCCGCTCTTCAACAAGGCCAGCATGACCGAGGTCGCCTTTTTCCAGTTCGTCCACGCTTGAGGCGATCTTTGCGTTGGTAGCTCTCGCGAGTTTTTCCATGTCGCTCTTTTTAACGCGTCGTGCCGCGAGAATTCCGGCTTTCGCCAGATAGTGTTGGGCGAGGTCATCGATCCCCTTCTGACAGAATACTACGGTAGCACCTTTGCTCTTGATCTTATCGACCATGCCCTTGATCATTTGCTCCTCTTGACTGAGGAAAGCTTGGAGCTGATCCGGCGACGTGATCGAGATTTCTGCGTCAACCTCCGTATCCTTAAGCTCGATTGCGCCGTTTATCAGAGCAATATTTGCTTTGTCGACGCTTTTCGGCATACCAGTCGAGACACGCTCTTTATCTATAATCATGCCCTCGACGAGTTCGGATGAGTCGATGCTTCCCCCGACCTTTTTCTCAATCTTGATGTTATCGATGTCGAACTTGTCCTTCCCGTCTTCAGTCTCAACTACAGCTTTTACCGCTTTAACACACATGTCAGCGAGTTTCTCTTTTGACGCTTCTGCGCCTTTGCCAGTCATCGCGGTAATCGCTACTTTTTTCAGAAGTTCTACATCATCAGGTGATACAGGGATCGCTACCGTGTCAAGCGTTTCTCGCGCCTTTAGTGCAGCTAGCCTGAATCCCGATGCTATGATGGTGGGGTGCACCTCTTGTTCGAGAAGGTTCTCTGCTTTTTTGAGTAGTTCTCCAGTAATGATCACTGCCGTGGTCGTTCCGTCCCCGACTTCGTCGTCTTGGGTCCGGGCGACTTCAACGATCATTTTCGCTGCGGGGTGCTCAATATCCATCTCCTTCAGGATCGTAACGCCATCGTTCGTAATGACGACATCGCCCAGCGTGTCCACGAGCATCTTATCCATGCCTTTGGGGCCTAACGTTGTCCTCACAGCCGAAGCAACCGCCTTCGCTGCGGTTATGTTCATACCTTGGGCCTCTTTGCCCCGAGTCCTCTGGCTGCCTTCTTTAAGAATCAATATGGGCTGTCCACCCAGTTGTCCGACTTGTCCACCCAGTTGTCCTGCCATTTTTTTCCTCCGTGTAACATGATGAATCCTAATGCGTATAGGTTCGGGCTTAACTATGCAGAAAGTTCTATAAAAGCGTTTTGTCCGACGCCTCAGCGAAAGCGCGGCTATTCTTCCGATCGCTCTCGCACGAGATGCATCAATTCAGTCGAGTTGTCCAAGTCCTCGAGCTCTTGCAGACGCACGATAACGGTGTGTAAGATCCTGAAGCATTTGGGCTCATCGTCAGTGATGTACAATGAGTGCGCGGATACAACTCGCGCTATGCTGCTCATCAGTTCAGCTCTTTTTGCCATCAGACTCGCGTTCTTGCTGATTCCGGTCAGTAAGGTTTCTTTATTGGTCTGTGACAGCATGTCAAAAGGCGCTTGGAACATGGGAAGCACCTTGAATCCTAAGTCAACGAGCAACGATACTGCTTGTCTCTCTATGGGCGGAAGTGAATCAGCTTTCGCTGTTTCCTCGTGAAAACTATGTCGCGTAAGCAGGCTTATGGGCACGGCAAGCGGCGCGTCTAGAATCGCCTCTAGCCTGACAGCTATTTCAACCTTAGCATCCATTCCTTCTTCGTACTTGCGAATACTTCTTCGTGAAACGCCTAGCTGCGACGCTATTGCACCTAAAGAAAGGTCCCTTCCAGTGCGAGCTGCATAGAGTGCATCCTCATCCAATTTCACGTAAAGTCCGCCGGGAGCGGCATAGATAAGCGGCGGAAGCTCATCTATGAAGAAATCCGACAGTGTGTCGACGTTAACAGCAGGGACCCCATAACGCACATACACCGCACCCTCCTGGAGTTCGTGATTTCGGGCTTTCTCGCCGACAAGCAAAGGCGAGGCATAGAAGCACTCTGCAAGTTTCTTCAGTTCAGACGCTGTTTCTTCACTTAGACCATCAATATTTGAAAGCATCTTCAAGAAAATTAGAATTGAGCCCCTCCTAGCGGCGATGTCGAAGCATCTAGAGCGAACGTCGCATCTCTTCGATGTTACGAAACCTGCCGTATGTAGCACCTCAGCAGTTTGATCTGTTAACAGATCCTGGCGCATTATTGGAGTCCTCCTAAGTGATTGCAAGCCGCTAGAGCTTGTTAATCTGCCCTACCTTAACTAACATGTTCAAAAAGATACTTATATACTTCTGTCGATAGAAAAAAAGAGGCTCCTGCTGGCATGCTTATTGGAATCGACGATACTGATTCAAAGCGCGGGATGTGCACTACTTACTTGGGCACTTTGCTAAAAAAAGCGCTCGAGCAAGAGCTGAACGAAACTGTTCAGCTTCGTTTAGTGCGGCTCAATCCGACAATACGATTTAAGACCAGAGGGAACGCATCAATTTGTATCTTCATAAGGCACTCGTATGACGTTCAAGATATCGTGCGAGAGCACATCGAACGAATGGCGCACCTTGATGACGACAATACACATCCTGGGGCTGTTTTTTTTGATGATGATGCAATTCCAGCTGATATCCGGTGCTTCGCGCGCGACGCGGTGCACGCCGAGCTCTGCTTGGAGAACGCCACCGAACTCATCGATGGACACGGGCTTGATTTTCTATCATTTAAGAGCGGCAGAGGCTTAATTGGGGCGCTTGCTGCAATAGGTGCAGCCGTTGAAAACTGCTCTTCGTACGAACTTATTGCGTATCGTTTTGAGAGGAATTTTGCAAAAAAACGTTACATAAATGAGCAATCAGTTTGGCGTGCTGATGCGGCTACTTACCCTTACACGTGGGATACGCTCGATCGAAAAGGTGAAGCAGTTATATGTGCCCCACACTCTTTAGATCCCGTACTATACGGAATTAGGGGAGATGACCCCAATCAAATACTCGCTGCGCAGCGCAAAATTATTTCAGAACCATTTCAGTATCTCACGCTTTACAGGACCAATCAGGGGACAGACGCACACGTTCGACCCGCTCAAATTCGAGAGTTGGAAGAAGGCTGCTCCTACAAGGTGACTGCAGCGGTAACCAGAGCACCTTGGACAATAACAGGCGGGCATACTTTTGTTCTAGTAGGCGACTCCGGTGCCAGGCTGCTATGCGTCGCATTTGAACCCACTAAGCAATTCCGTACTACGGTCCGTGAGTTGCGTGTTGGTGACAAGGTGGTGGTCCAAGGCAGCTATGTCAAAAACTGCCTGCACTTGGAGAAATTGCGAGTTCTGGAACTCTGCGATCAATATAAAAGCGGGAATCCTATCTGCTGCGACAAAAGCATGAAGTCGCTCGGGCAAGATAAGGGTTTCAAGTGCTCAAAGTGCAAGGCTGTCAAGGATGTTAGACTTAAATGCCAGGTATCGATAAAAAGAGAAGTAGCGCCTGGCGCGTATGAAGTCACCCCGTCTGCGAGACGTCATCTCGCAGAACCACTCATAAGGGGTCACAACCGTGGTTATGCTGTATTTCCAAGCAGATGAAGCAACGTACCAACGGTTCGTCCGACCCTGTCAGACACGTGAAAGGTCGTTAACTTTCGTGAAAAACGTGGAGTCATAGATTGATGTGCGCAAGATTTAATAGGCGTGTTCTCACAGGCTTGGGCTGGTTTGACGGGTGCATTGTTCACTTGACGCATACGGATCTAGATGCTGTGTGCTGTGACGCGCTCTTTAGGAGAAAATATGGAAATGTGTTTACGATCTTTTCATCCGTTCAAGATTACAGCTCCTACTTGGAGCTTCTCGCCCAGGCCAAAAAAAAGGTGGATATGACGTTGTGTCTTTCTGATCTTGGGGGCAGAACAGACGCTTTTGAAGGTGTTGCACGGTTGAAAAGCAAAGGATGGCGCGTTGAGTGGCGCGACCATCACGTGTGGGATGAGCGCTTTTTCGAAGATATCAAGAGCGTCGTCGACTACTTGCGCGTCGATCGCGAGCTATGTGCGTGCGAAATCGTATATACAGACCTCCTGGAAGGCGATGCAATCGCCAAGGAAGTCGCAGCGATAGGGAGAGATAGAGATTTTTGGATCAACAATGACCCACGTTCTGAAGTGCTCTCTACTGCGATAAGTGATGACAAGTCGCGAGAGGAGATCGCATTAAAACTGTCACGCGGGGCTTTTGCAGACGCCGAGATCGAAGCGATGTATGCGCTTCAAATCGGTCGGAAGAACAAAGCCATCAGCAAAGCGATAAGAAAATCGGTTCTGCTCGGTCATACGGCGGTCACGACCAGCAATGGTTACACAAGCGATGTGGCTGCGAGGCTTAGGGACGAATATCACTCAACAACGGAGCTCATTTTGCGAGAGAATGGTATATTCTCAGTCAGAACGGTCGCTCCGGTGAGCAACCAAATCGCAATGCTATTTAACGGAGGTGGGCATCCGCATGCTGCTGGCGGCAATCTCTCTTTCACGAGACGAGACCAGATAGGATTTAAGCTGGTCGCGTACCGACTCGCGAAGGTGCGGGAGCTTATCGAAGCAGCATCGAGGTTCGATCACTCGTGACCGACCAGAGTGCCCCCACGCAACTCTGCGATTAGAGCAGCCACCTCTTCTGGATCATAGACCTCCTTAAACACCATAGTGTGACCACTAGTGGTCTTAATAACGACATTTCCTGTTCTCAACAGCCTTTCTAAGAAGCTCTGTTGCCTTGCGAGCTTCGCAACTCGATTGAGCGGTATCACTGCTCTCTTTTTCAAAAAAAGGCCTTTTTCAATGGATATATCACGCGAAGTGATGCTGTATCTTTCCGAGTAGACGGTGAGGGCGATTCGAGCGGCGACAAAGAGAAGAAGCAGCACCGCGGCCCCCCTAAGCACGGTTGCGATTAAGCTTATGTCTATGAGCCTCTGGACAAAAAAAGACCCGAAAAGGAGGACCACTAATAGCAACACAAGTCCCTTTTGTTTTAACGTGCAACCCAAAATACTCGGACGGGCCAAATACAAGAGCTCTTTATCATCTATATCCACTCCGCCTTTGATGATGGGATAGGCGGGAGGGGGGGCGTTAATCCGCTTAGTGTCATAAGGGGCGTTATAGGATGAGCGGTCGCGAGTGGCTTGTGTGGAATATTCGCGAGTGGCTTGTGTGGAATATGATACATCCCCAGTGCGATCGTCGACGTAAGTCGCGACATAATCACGCATCTCCTCTGACACCGTCAACGCGATTCGTGCGATTTCGGGGCTAATCTTAATCTTATGAAAAGCGACGATGCCTGATTCCCACCAGTAATCTAGCGAGTCCGCGTTTTTCTCTATCTGAGCTCGCAACGCTGGGTTGAAAGCTAAACGTCCTCGACTCCTATATTCATCTTGAATGCAGATCTGATACAATTCGTTAATCCGGTGAGCGTTTAGAATGACCTCTTCATAATCGCCCGATTGATAGAAACGTCGCGCTTTTTCTATTAATCGATCTAGTGTTCGTGCGGCCGTGGCGAAATCGGTTGTTGAGGGGGAGCCGTAGCTGTCTCTGTTTTCTGCGCGCGGATGTTCCCAGTGGTCCGTACTGTACCCTACCATATACTTCACGCCAGCCCCAGTAGCTTGTGCACTTGCGGTATAGTCCTTACCTGACTTAAATGTCTAGCAGCGACATCCATTATCAAAAAGAGCTGATCGCTACCCGGGACGCTGGTTCGAAGTGAAGCTCCCGTTGTGGTATGTGCGACATCACCGACAGGAAGAAACGGGCATCACGTTTTGTGACGTTCCCTACGATACAAAGCTTGGAGCGCTATTGAGCGGTGAGCGCCCGGACACCTAAATTAAGACGAGATACGAGACGTGGTCGAGACTGTGCAGCCGAAAGTGCTGATTCCGGTACATACGCAGCACCCAGAAGTTTTCAAGAACCTCCACGATAATGTGATTCTTCCTGAAAAAGGACGAGAGATAGCGCTTTAGCGTTTATATTTTTTTGGTGAATAAAACGAATAGGAATTGTGAAGCCAATATTTATGGTCGATATGCGCCAAAGAACTAGAGTTATGACAAGTTGGATAGTCCACACGCGGTTTATACGGAGCTAAAATGTTAACATCCGAGCAAGCTCGAGAGTTGTTAGGAGACGGGGTCCCAAACGATCCGAAATGCTTTCGGAATTCCTAGAATTGCTAGATGGCGTTATAAAACAACACGGAGAGGGGTGGGTAAAAGCCCATAAGCTTTTGCTACTTGATGAATGGGGGTATGTCGAAACCTTGGTGGCGCAGGTAGCTAAGGACGTTTTATGGGAGGCTATCAAGGACGGCGCTAATAATTTGAATTGTCCCGATGGATTTTTGCCGGAATACTACAAAAAATTCGGATTCAAAGAAACCAAACGGGTTAAATGGGACGAACGGCGTGCGCCAAAGAATTGGAACTATGATAAGTTGGGCAGGCCAGACGTGGTCTATATGGAGTTAGTAGGCGTTGAAAAGAAAGAAGACATAGGTCGGGTAAAAAAAGCGCCAGAATCAAAATATGGCGAAGCATTGGTAGAACTCGGTTATAGACTTGAAAAGGGGCACGATTTTGACCAGGATTATGGTAAGGCTATGGAACTTTATAGATTAGCCAGCGCTGAGGGTAACAGTACGGCTATGAACAACATCGGCTGGCTTTATCAGAATGGTCTCGGAGTCAAGCGTAATCTAAAAGCAGCAGTCGAGTGGTTTGAAAAAGCAGCCCAATATGGTAACACGCTAGCCATGATCAACCTTGGCAACGTATGCGAGGAATATGGATTAGATGACGAAGGCAACCCGGACTATAAAGGCGCGATGAGATGGTACACAGAAGCCGCCAAATTGGGAGATCCCAAGGCCAAATTGAATCTTGGCAATCTGTATCACTACGGGCACGGGGTCGGGAAAGATTACAGAAAGGCTGCCGAGATCTATGAAGAGCTGGCTAGGTCAGGAAATACAGAAGGATACTTTTATATGGGACTGTACTTCCAGAATGGTTTTCATTTTAAGCAAAACTACGATGCAGCTAGATATTTCTACGAAATGGGAGCAGCCGCCAACGATTCTCTCAGTATGATGAACCTGGGTGTAATGTACAGCAAAGGACTAGGAGTAGAGGTTGATCAGGAAAAGGCTTTGTACTGGTACATACAGGCAGGCGTAAGAGGAGACACTCTGGCATATGTAAACATCGGTTGGTTCTTTGAAAAAGGACTTGGTGTCGAGCAGGATTATAGACAGGCTATTTATTGGTATAACAAGGGGGCTGTTGCTGGGGAACCTCATGCCTTGAACAATTTAGGGGCAATGTATGAGAGCGGACTGGGTGTCCAGAAAGACCAAAAGAAGGCGGAATATTGGTATGCCAAGGCTAGGGAAGCGTTGGCTAGGGGAGAGCTGGATTTTAAGCAGTTTTTAGAAAGCCCTGCGACTGAGATTAACTGATGGGGACTGTTGTGGCCGATACGAGTCATTTTCTAAGATTATAACAATTTTCGGAGAAGGACTTGCGGTGATTATCACTTTAAGTCCATAAAATCATTTAAGTCCAAAAGCATGGGGCGCTGCGAATAAGGAATAATATACGTTGAGGCTTGCCTTTCACTTAACTTCCCTCGTAGTTTTCCAGCACAGAAATCGCAAGCTTTTCTGCGTCATGTGAGCACATCACCTGCTGCAGCACGTCAATGATCTGGCGCAGAGGTGGCTCTGTAGCTTTTTCAGTGTCTGAGTATCTACGTGGCCCTACTAGAATCGATGTGACAAATGTAGTGAGAGTCTGGGCAAGCTGTTCTTTTAACTCAAGCGCAAATGTTCGTAAGTACGATCCATCAAGCTGTTCGGCTCTGCCGTGTAATACAATCGACTCAAGTGCTTACGCATTGACTCCAGTGGTGAAGTGAAGCCCTGTCATTTGCAATAATTGGGCCCTCGAAATACTGAAATCAACGGCTACTGGCTGTTGTCTAAAAGAACAAAAAAGTGACGATCAACACTGTTCGTTTAATGTCAGAACTCTACGATTTACGTGATTCCGCATGCTTTGCCGTCACTCAAGTTCAAGCTTAATGCCGCCAATTCTAGGCGCCAACGCGTTGTAAATCAGTGCTACAATCGCTATAATAATGTAGCCACTAATGAAGCCGCCGATAATGCCGATGATAATGACGCTAGCCTCAGCGGTTGCTCCTGTGCCGAGACTTGCCGTTATAGGAAAATCGCTGTGCAACGTCGAGACGGCAACGTCAATGCTAATAGCTGTAATGATTCCAGAAATGAGCCCTAAAACGGCTTCAATTATGGCACCCATCAAGGCGACTGCCCTAACAGGAACCCTCGTGATCGTTTTTACTTCGCCCATTACGTCACCTCCCTTTTGCTTAAATGGTTAAACATTGAGAAGCAACGCTATATCTTGATTTAGATTTGATCTGTGCGGCTGTCAGTACGCCGGAAGGTTGAGTGGAGCAACTATCGACATTCGCCGCAGCAGCACCTATATAATGTTTATATGAAGTATCGGAAAAAACGTGACTTTCAATATCTGTAATGTTTGACTTAACCTCAGCATTCCACCGCATCGTAATATGCCAAAAAAGCAAAACATAAAACTGATATAGCAGCGGAAGCGTAATCAGCAGCGTTTGGGTCTTGTGCGTAACCGATGAGTATTTCGTCATAATCCTGCGCAGACGTACGGCGTCGCGTCTTGTGAGTTTCCGATCACCCCCTCTATGGAAGAGAAGCCACAGTTCAAATGGGGAGTCGTCTTAGTTTCGTGCATAGCTATCTTCATCATCGTTCTCGATAGCTCCGCTATGAATGTGGCCATATCGGCTGTGGTCGTAGACTTACACACCGATTTGAGCACTATTCAGGCCTTGATCGCCATATATGCGCTCACAATGGCGTCGCTGATGCTTGCCGGAAGCAAGCTGCAGGACGTTTTGGGGAGGAAGAAGACCTTCCTTATCGGCGTTATCGTGTACGGCATCGGCACAGCCACAGCCACGTTGAGCGTGAACGTCTTTATGCTCTTCATCGGCTGGTCACTTCTCGAAGGCATAGGTGCGGCGCTGATGTTACCCGCGACGACCACCATGGTAAGTGCGGCGTACGAAGGCAAAGACCGACTGACG
>Ga0182011_10001519_pt1 | contig 20336 bp, 23 predicted proteins | sample 711E1DmetaG_FD_120481 | JGI IMG/M metagenome (GOLD analysis project Ga0182011, IMG submission 120481) | Permafrost microbial communities from Stordalen Mire, Sweden - 711E1D metaG | ecosystem: Environmental > Terrestrial > Soil > Wetlands > Permafrost | place: Sweden: Stordalen | collected... | reverse complement strand
GACCTGTCCATGCCCGGCTTTGAGATTGAGTCGGAAATCACCATTGAGAGCGTGAAGAAAGGCCTGCGCATTATCGAGGTGCCCATTACCTACCGGCCCAGGCCTGCCGGCACCAAGACCAAGCTGCATCCCTTCCGGGACGGACTAAAAATAATTCTCACCATCTTCCGCATGGCCAGGACGGAAAACCCCATGTTCTATTTCGGCCTGATCGGCTCATTCTTCGGCCTTATCGGTTTCCTTATCGGCGTTTTTGTGGCCAGAGATTGGTTCTTCTGGCGCATAGAACATGTTCCTCTCACCATACTGACGGCGATTCTGATCATTGTGGGCTTCCAGCTATTTCTCATCGGAATGCAAGGCGATATGATGGCATCCATGCACCGGGAGATGATGAGAGAACTGCATAGGAAGAAGAGATAAAAAATAATCAAACAGCATGCGGCCACCACAGCCTAAAGGATGGGGTATGCTCCGGGCCGCACGCCCTCACGCCCGGTTATATGGAATCCAGAAATCGTCGAGTCTTCGTTGCCCAGATCCTAGCCATAGGTGGGTGGCACCACCTGTGGCTAAGGTGCCAAGTACAACCTCTTACAAAAAGAAGCAACATTTTATCTATTTAAGAGAGCACAAAGAACGGGCGAGGGTTCACTTCATCCCCGACCTGAAGGTCTGGGTATTCTTGACCCTCCGCGCTCCCGATGTAATAAAAAGTTTATTTCTCAACTAATTCATACAATATCTTCATGCCCTTAGTGAAGGGAGGCATTCCCGAGGTCAAGAGAACGACCCTCAATACATCGACTATCTCATCCTTGGTGATTCCGAACTCCTTCATGGCGCTCATCATCTGCTTCTTTGTGGCCCGGTCGTCGGAAGATGCGGCGTTGATTCCCAGGGCAATAAGCTTCTGGGTCTTGTAGTCTAAGGATTTGCCGTTATAGATAGCCTCGTTCATGGTTACAATGGCATTGTACAGTTCGGGATATTCTTTCTTTGTCTTGGCCATCCCTTCGCCGAAGAAAACTTCTTCTTTCATTCTTATTTCACCAATCATTATTCTCTCTGCAAAGAGTTATAGATTGCTCTCTCGCTCTTTGCGCACTTTCTGACTCTGCATGATTTGTGACTCTCATACTCTGTGCCAATCCAGCTCTGCGATTGATGCTTCTCTCGCCACTGGTTATTGCCAAATGGCTAAGGACTATCACCGCAAACTGCCATAACCCTCGCAAAATATCTCTCCTTCAGCTTCAGGGCTACATTCACCAGTCCGATCAGCACAGGAACCTCAATGAGCGGCCCGATCACTGCGGCAAAGGCCTCCTGGGAGGCGATGCCGAAGACGCCTACAGCTACGGCGATGGCTAGCTCGAAATTGTTGCTGGCTGCAGTGAAGGAGAGAGCCGCCGTATTCTCGTAGTTCACTCCCAGTTTGTAGGCCATGAAGAAGCTGACAAAGAACATTAGCAGGAAGTATATGGCTAAAGGTATGGCCACTCTCACCACATCCAGGGGAAGCTGTACGATATAGTCGCCTTTCAGTGAGAACATCACAACTATGGTGAAGAGCAAAGCGATCAGGGTCAGGGGCGAGATTTTAGGTATGAAGTCTCTCTCATACCAGTCTCTTCCCCTGGCCTTGATCAGGCTGAACCTGGTGATCATGCCTGCCAGAAAAGGTATTCCCAGGTAGATGAAAACGCTTTGTGCAATCTGGGCAATGGTCACGTTGACGAGCGTTCCCGAAGCGATTCCCAGGGCTGCAGGCAGCACTGTGATGAAAACATAAGCGTAGACAGAATAGAACAAGACCTGAAAGATGGAATTCAGCCCCACCAGGGCAGCGCAGTACTCAGTGCAGCCGCAGGCCAGCTCGTTCCAGACGATGACCATGGCGATGCAGCGGGCGAGACCGATAAGGATTATACCGTACATAAGGTGAGGATAGTCTCGCAGGAAAAGAACCGCCAGCACAAACATCAGAATGGGACCTACGATCCAGTTCTGCACCAGAGAGAGGCTGAGGACTTTTTTATCCTGGAAGACTTTCCCCAGCTCTTCATACTTCACCTTGGCCAGGGGCGGATACATCATCAGAATCAGGCCGATGGCGATAGGTATTGATGTTGTGCCGATCTGCAGGCTTAAGATGAACCGGGTTATGCCCGGCGCATAGTTTCCTATTCCTATTCCCAGGAACATGGCTACAAATATCCAGACAGTAAGGTATCGGGATAAGAAATCCAGGCTTTTGCTGACACCATTTGACATTTAACTTTTCCGTCCTGCTGCAATCTTATTGATCACTTGCAACTCAAGCTTTTATATATTTTGGACAGAGGGGTCTTCGATCCGGCTGCAAGGCTGCTGATAATTCAAAGGAAAAACAAAAAAAAGCAGCCCCGGTTCCGGATGAAACAAAGCCTGAGCCAATGCGGAACTGATATAACGTTGCACATCTATAATAGTATGAAACGGAGATGTATGAATTGGGACGTATAGAAGGCAAAGTAGCCATAGTCACAGGGTCAACTTATGGAATAGGTGAGGCCATTGCAAAAATACTGGCTAAAGAGGGTGCAGTATCCATTATTACAGGAAGATCTCAAAAGGAAGGGATGAAGGTCCAGGAGGAGATCATCCATGCCGGAGGCAAGGCCGAATACTACTCCCTTGATGTAACGGACGAGAAGAGGATCGATGAAGTAGTCAAAACAGTTCATGAAAAATATGGCAAAATCGATATCCTTGTGAACAATGCAGGCGTAGCCGGTCCCAACAAGCCCACTCATGAATACACTCGCGCCGAATGGGAATCGGTCTTCAATGTGAACGTCACCGGTGCCTTCCTCTGTACAAAGTATGTTGTCCCCTACATGCAAAAGCAGAAGAGCGGAAATATAGTCTACATATCCTCTATCTACGGCATAATCGGCGCTCCCGATCTACCCGCCTATCACGCCACCAAGGCCGCCAACCGGGTCATGGCCAAGATCGATGCTTTGCTTTACGCTAAAGACAATATCCGTGTCAACTCCGTTCATCCCGGATTCATCTGGACGCCTCTGGTCGAGAACTTACTCAAGGATCAATCTGCGAAGTCGGGGATAGGCTGGGAGGAGCTGAAAAAGCAGCTCGACTCCAAGCATCCCATAGGCCACATGGGAGAGCCGAATGACATCGCCTACGGCGTACTATACCTGGTATCGGACGAGGCTAAATTTGTGACAGGGAGTGAGCTGATCATAGATGGTGGTTACACCGCCACCTAACCCTCATTTCTTGAGCATCTTCTTGATCTCTTCCACGCTGCCGGTCTTTCCCATCATTTTGGACTCGCCGTCTATGAAGAGCGCCGGAGTCATCATCACTCCGCGCTCCATGATCTCCTGTATGCTGTCTATTTTGATGATCTCCGCTTGAATGCCTGACTCAGAGACCGCCTTCTCCACGTTCTTCAACAGGCTCTTGCACTTGGCGCAGCCCGTTCCCAAAACTTCTATCTTTACCATTTTCATTCACCACTAGAGTTGATTTGCCAATTAACCCCATAAACATAAGCCTATTCCTGAAGTCTAAATCAGTTGCCAGTAGATGAGCGGGGTCAGAGCCAATAGCGTAATTCCCGTTATCAACCTGATGGCAACTCTATGTTTGTTCCGAAAATTATCCACTTGCACTGGACTCAGACCTAATGCGATGATTCCTCCCAGGAGCAATACTGGAAGTGCTATTCCCAGGTTATAAATCAACAGATAAATTAGCCCAAACGAGGCAAATCCATGGCTGGAGATCATGCCGATAATGGCGATGTACATCCCTCCCACACAGGGGGCCCTTACCAGCGAGAAGAGAGCTCCTAAGAGGAAATAGGAGCTGAGACTCCGGCTGGCAATGACACCACGGACATATTTTTTGGTCCAGTCAGTGCGAAAGAGGGACGTTCCACCACTATGCAGCCTTCTCGCGTCCTCCATCTGCATTGTCCCCAAAACCAATAGGATAGCGGCCAGTGCAAAGCGAAACACTGCGGCCGTGGACTTTTCCTGTAGAACGCTGAATAGACCCACTCCAAAAAAAATGTAGACCGCGAATGTGCCCAGGGAAAAGAAGACAACCATTGTCAAGATATCTCTTCTGCGGCCCGTGCTTGCCAGCATTGAGCTTGCCAGAAAGGCGAGCATTGCCAGAAGACAGGGGTTGAAGCCAGCAATTAGGCCAGCTGCAAAGACGGTAACGGCAGACGATATGGTGAGATCTTTGAGAGCATTTCCGGTAGCGCATGCCGGAGCGGTAATTACTGCGGTCTGTAAGTCACTACTGGCTAAGGCTGGTGATAGAACCATGAGCAATACTACTATCAACATAATTGCTCTGATGCAGTATCTCACTCTCTGCATTTCAGTCTTACTGATTCCAGTCTTACTAATACCAGTCTTCCCGGATAGGTGTATCATGGTAATTAAAGCTGCAAATTGGGAGACAGCCGGATGGAGGTTCTATCCGACCATGTTATGCACAATTTCAAACCAATTCACCTCTATTTTTCTTAGATTATGAGACGATCGCTCCGTAGAGCATGCCCACGAGAGTGGAGATTATCACGACCAGACTGATGTAGACACCACCTTTCTTTAGGCCTATGACTCTTGTGATCACTATCATGCTTGGCAGGCTCAGCGACGGCCCGGCCAGAAGCAGAGATAGAGCCGGACCCGGGGCCGTTATTCCGGTGCTGTAACCGAAGAGCGTACCCACTATGGGTATCTCCAGCAGGGTTGGCATGTAGAGCAGAGCGCCCACGACAGAAGCAATAAAGCACGACAGGAAGCTGTTTGAACCTAAATAGGTCCTGAGCAGCTCTGTGGGCATAAAGTAGCCAATAACGCCCGTTATAAAGGTTCCAACCACCAGCAGGGGAAAGATCTTCCTGGTCAGTGACCAGGTCTCGCTGAAGAAGGCGCTCTTCTCTTCGGAGGAGAAATACTTCGTCAGCACATACGCAGCAACCACTATGAATGCAGCGACTATCGACCATTTCATCACGAACTCAAGTTGCGAGGTGGCTGATAGCAACACTCCAATTAGGAGCGCAATGAATAGTACCGCGATGCGTTCAGTCCGACCACTTTTTTGAGGCTCAGTCGTCGTCTGGGCCGCTTGAACTGGTGCACTGCCTGATGAAGTCTCGCACTTCTGGGGGCTTCTCTCAAATATGGCAGCCATGATCAGGCCGATGACGACCGCCATGGAAACTGCTGATACCGCTCTGGCAATTCCCAGATCCAAACCCAGAACTCGGGCCGTAAGAACTATGGCCAGGAGATTTATGGCAGGGCCCGAGAAAAGGAAAGCGGTTGCTGGACCTATTCCTGCACCCTTCTTTTCTATTCCTGCGAACATGGGCAGAATGGTGCAGCTACAGACCGCCAGTATTGTTCCGGATGTAGCTGCCACGCTATAGCATAACCACTTGGGAGCGTCTTTTCCAAAGTATTTCAGTACCATTTCCGTCTTGAGGAGCGCGGCTATGGCACCGGCAATGAAGAATGCAGGTATCAGACAGGTCAAAACGTGCGCCGAGAGATATCCCAGCAAGGTTGTAAGCCCTGCTTGCAGAGCCTCCATAATAGTAATCGTATATTCAACCATCTGAGATCAACACCTATTAGCTTCTGCCTCGAACTGAGAATTGTGGAGGGATTTTTCCAGAATCTTTCCGGCATCAGTAAGCAGCGATATCTGTCTCAGAGCCAGGGCATCCACCATCCTGATCAGATCGAATACCAGGGGGTCTTTTATTCTGTAGAGGGTCCTCTTGCCGTCTATCTTCCTTTCCAGGATGCCGGCTTCGTGGAGGATGTTGAGATGTTTGGATATGGTAGACTGAGACCTCTGAAAGGCAGGCAGAATCTCGCAGACGCAGCGCTCTCCCTGGGAGAGGAATTCCAGCAGCTCCAGACGGGTGGGGTCTGAGAATGCATCAAGGATCTTGACGCGCAGATCCGAGACTGATTTTTGGGTCATGATAGGACATATCTAGAACGTATTCAGATATAAACATATCGCGATAAGACGATATTACAGGCAGTATGAGATTCGATTGAACAAAACCGAATGGATTTCAGCTTGAATGAATGTCAGCTTGAATGAATGTCATTTTTCTATTCGGTTAACTCGATGTCAGTAGGCGACTATAACCTAAACAATTCACTTAACCCCGATTGCCTTGAAAAAAGTATAGCAAAATGTCCCATCCGGCCCCGCAGTGCTGTGGAGATCCTTTATTCCCTTTATCCAGTCGTCACTATCCACGAGTCCCCTCTGCAGAGCCTGCGCCTTTACCCCTTCCACCATTGCAATGATGGTATTCTCTACAAAGCCGGTCCTCATCTCTGGCCGGCTGAAGTCGCTGTAAACAACGCGTGGCGAGACTCTAATCTCTCGAAAACCCGCACGGCATAAGAGCGGATAAAGCTCTCTGCCGATATGCGAGTTCCCGCCCAATTCCGCCTGCACGGTATTCAGAGAGCGCCAGCAGGCCAGAGCCTCCCGGGTCTCAGGATGAAAATAGCAGGAACCATGATCGCCCTCGATCACCGTCAGTGTGCCGCCGGGCCGCAGAATCTTCTTCAGCTCCTGCAAAGCCAAGGTGGGGTCAGAAAGGTGCTCCAGCACAAAGCAGAGAAAGATATGGTCGAAACAATCTTCCTGGAAAGGTAGATGAAAGATATCCGCCCTCTGGAACTGGACGTTGAAGAGGCCTTCGTCCCTCAACAGACGCCTTGCCTGATCTATCGAACCCTGGGAGATGTCCATGGAGATGATTCGTGTCTCCGGACTCTTTTTCGACAGGATGACTGTCTGGGCTCCTACCCCGCATCCCGCCTCCAGGACCATCGCGCCGGCCGGGTAGGATGTGTCATGATGAAGAAGGCCTGCAAGTGTCCTGGCCTGATCAGAGAGCCTCTCCGACTCGCGGCCCGAGTAGCCGTGTACGTATTCGCTCATAATTCTTCCAATACTCTATTCCCGAACCGATTATGGTGGGCAAATCCAGCTACATCCCGGCGCACTCTCAGCGATTGGGACGATTTCGAGATGGGATATCCCAGACGGATGGCATAGGCGATCTTCAGATATTCGGGAATCTCGAGAATCTTCTTTACTTCTGATTCAACTTCGTCTCCGCCAAAGACGCTCATTATTTGGAAACCGATTCCCAGCTCTTCGGCCACAAGCCACATGTTCTCCATAACACAGCCAAGGCTTATGAAGCCCAAAATATCACCAACTGATGCCGGTGCCCTCTTCCTGGGGTCATAGGTCACGATCAATAGCACCGGACTGCCCTTAATGGTTTGATCAAGAACCGATGGCTCGCAATCCTTTGCAATCCGGCGCCAGTCACCAGGAGTCCTCCAAGATGGAGGAAACATGGCACCCAGGATTCCAACCTTCTTTTGCAGCAATTCCTCTTCCGAGTGTGAGAGCTGTTGATAGTTCTCCCTGAGGAAATCTTCGGAAATCCTGGATTTAATATCTCCCAGCTCCTCCAGCTGTTTCTTGTCGTCAACGACGATTATCTCAAAGTTCTGCATGTTGTGGGCGGTAGGTGCCCAGCGTGCCGCCTCAAGTATCTGCATTAAGTCCTTTTTCGATGGCTGATGGTCCATGTCAAAAGGAGCTCTGGACGAATGCCTCTCCTGGATGATTCTGAGAATTTCGCTCATAGTTAACGTCCTCCCATTTTAAGGACTGCACGGAAATGAACCTGTGCAGACATCATTCTCTCATAAGCAAAGGCTGCCTGCTCCAATGGAAACACCTCAACCATTGGTCTGACTCCAGTAAGGACGCTGAAGCGCAATGCATCTTGCGGATTGCCTCCAACCCAGCCGCAGATGGATCGACCGCCACGCATCAGATTGCCTGGAGAAATCTGCATCGCTTCATTTACAAAGGTGACTATGATCATCTGCCCATCCTGGCTCAGGCCGGAGACAAGGCCGGAGATGGCCTTGCCGTTTGGTGCCGTGCAGAGGATCGCCTTTGCTCCACCCAGATTCATCAGCTCTTTTGCTGCATCGGATGTATTGGTATCAATGAAGTGGTGGGCGCCTAGCTTTCGAGCCAGTGCCTCCTTTTCCCTGCCACGCGATAAGACCGCGGTCTCGAAGCCGAGCTTGATGGCGAACTGTAAGCCCAGATGTCCGAGCCCCCCCAGACCGTGAATTGCCACCAGGTCGCCGCCTTTTGCTCTGCAATTTTGCAGTGCTCCAAAGGTCGTCCTTCCCGCGCACAGGAGAGGTGCGGCCTCTACCGGGTCAAGATTGTCGGGAATGGAATTCAGAGCCTCCATGCGAGCAACCATGAACTCGGCGTAGCCTCCATCGGTTGTGATGCCCGTCGTCAACGATTCCTCGCAAGCTCCGAACTCGCCTCTTCGGCATGGCGGACAGTGGAAGCAATGCCCTCCGAGCCATCCCACTCCGACTCTCTCTCCCACCTTCCAATACTTTGACTTAGATCCCAATTGATCTATCATCCCAACAACTTCGTGGCCGGGAACTCTGGGATATTGCAGCCCGGGAAATAGACCTTCCTTGACGATCGCATCTCCATGACAGACCCCGCAAGCCTCCACTTTGATGAGTACTTCGTCTTCTTTTGGTTTGGGAACGTCTTTATGAACCAACTCGAAGTCATTCCCTGGGGAACTTACCTGAATTGCTTTCATCAATGCCATGATAATACCTATTAAATCCCGGCTTAAATAAACATATACATTCTGGAATCGATTTCAACGCATTTGAACGGATTTTGGTCGAATATGCCCATATTTTTACCACATATATTTATGCCAGGAGATCAAAGCATCGATGGCAGAGGCATAACATGCGGAAGGCAAAAATGTTTAGATACAGGATTTTATCGGCCTTGATCGCGACAGTCATGATTTCATGTCTACCAGTATTTGCCGTGGTATGGCAATATGAGGATAACTCCAGCTCAGAACTTCAGCAGAGCCAGACCTCTCTCTCGCCCGCCGTAATAGCAACAAAAGCCCAAACCATTGCTCAGTCTACCAACAGCTCATCAGCGAATGATGGCGATATCTGGAGTTGGGGAGGAACACCAAGGGGGTTTTCCACTTCTAACGGGACGCTTAAGTATCCTTTGGATTACTACACCTCTGGTTTTAAACTTGGATACAATAATAGCGGTTCCGCCTACGGGCAGAATAATCTCCAAAATTTAAGCCATTATTCCACGGGATTCACTACCGGATACCTTCCAGGATATGATATATCCAGCCTTATCTCCGATGAAAAATCCTCCTATGATCCCTGGAACAATTATCCAGGATATGATCCGAATTATCCTTATGGATACACCAGCTCCTGAGGCATCATGGAAGCATGATAGCTGATGGAGACGCATTTGAGGGGCGTGCGTCCAGCGATTTCCCGCTCATCCCTCCTAACCCGACAAGCTAAATGATTGTGTCGTTAAGATAGTCGGTCCCGGTGCCGGAGACAAATAGAGGATAGTTTTTGGGCTCAGTTCCCCAGGACCGGAAGTCGGGGGATGTATCTTTGAACCCATTCAGGTTTGTTGAGTTGTTGGTTGCATTCAGAGAATCATTGGTTTGATTCAGAGGCCCTTCGGTCAGGCTATTCAGCAAGGTCAAGCCTGCAGAGCCGTTCAGTCTGACAGGCATTTGACTGCTGGTTATAGCAGCCATCACTACCAACGAGAACAATATCAGTATCAAACACTTCATATCGCTCATTGAAAAGGTTTCTAGCCCATTCATGCTTATTTATGCTTCGCTGGAATCGAGAATTTGGCATTTTCCTTAACGATCACTATCTTATACTGCTTCTGCATTCTAGTCAGCATGGAGAACGGGTTGAGCCCCAGGATTGGTAAATCCACATTGGTAATCCTAGCGATCACGGTTCTAGCGATCACGGTACTGATTCTTTCCGGTTTAGCGAATGCCACATACTATGTCAAATCGGGACATAGCATCCAGTCGGTTATAGATGCCGCTAATCCAGGCCAAATCGTAGAGGTGCAGAACGGCACCTTCCACGAGAGGGTTAACATGACCAAAGAGCTTACCCTCAAGGGTATGGGCAAGCCGGTTATTGACGCCGGCGGAAAGGGAAGCGCAGTTACCATCTCGGCCAACGGTTCAACCCTTATGGGATTTTCGGTTACAGGATCTGGTTCGGATGCCAAAGACGCGGGCATAAGGGTGCTCTCCGACGGGAACATAATCAAAAACAATACAGTCGTCAAAAATGGTAACTACGGAATTATCCTTTACTACGCCGACAAGAATGCCGTCTTTTCAAATACGGTGACGGAAAACAAAAACGGCGGATTCCTGCTGATTCATTCCAATAACAACCAGATATGGGGCAACTATGCCGGCATGAACTGGAATGGTATCACCATAGAAACATCCAGAGGAAATAACATCATGTCCAACAACTTGACCCGTAACAAGATGGGCATAAACATCTCGAACATTAACTTAAGCGAGAGCGTCACAACAAAAGGCAAGGGAGTCACCATAGCGTACGTCTCCGGCAGCCAGGCGAAGACCTACAACATCGGACAGAACAGCACGAACGCCTCAAAAGCCGGCGCCAATGTTCTCTACCTGAACAATCTACTGAACAACGTTCAGAATGCCTTCGACGATGGCTACAACCAGTGGGACAACGGCAAGGCAGGCAACCACTACAGCAACTACGATGCCCGGGAGCAGGGCTGCCTTGACCGCAACAGAGACGGGATCTGCGACAGCGGCTACGGCATTCTTGGAGGGCATAACGTGGACAATCTGCCGAAAGCGTCTATTGATGCCATACTCAGTTATAGAGCCAAGGGATTGATGGGCTCAGTGCTGAAGCTGGACCACAGAACCTACATGCCCGGAGGAGATATCAACGCGTTTTATGTGGCTCCCGGGAACTTCTCCGGCTGGATGGGAATTATGAAGACGGATCAGACCAGAGGAAAAGCCAGCCGGGATAAGGCTCTATCATCTCAGAACCTGGAAAGCTCATCAGGTATACTGAAGCTGAAGGCTCCTGCCGGGAATGGATCCTACGATCTTCGCCTGTATGACACCAATGGTGTGGAGATGGACTCTCTAAATTTCAATGTTATGGTTCCGACCGTCACTGCAACTCCGGCCTCGGTGAACACCTGCGAGGAGATCACTGTTAGCTATGCAGGGGCTCCGGGTTATGAGAATGACTGGATAGCTATGTATAAATCCGGATCACCCGACACCAGCTTCACTTCCCGCCAGTATCTGGACGGAAATGAGAACGGCACTGTGATTCTGGATGCTCCCGATCCGGGCATGTATGACTTCAGGATCTTCGAGAACGATAGTTATACCCGGCTGGCCACCAGCAGCAGTATAGAAGTCAAAATATTTAAGGGCAACAAAGTCATAGCCTCACCATCGCATGTTGCGCCCGGGGGCAAAGTCACGGTAAGCTACTGGGGAGCACCTCCGGAGGGAACAGCAGTTATCGGCATGTACGGCGTGAACAGGCCTGACAAGTTCCCCGTGGAGACGAGGTCGATAGGCAGCAATAATTGTGGCAGAATAACCTGGCGGCTCCCTGCTGATCCGGGCACCTATGACTTCAGGATGTTCCGATCTGCTATCACCGATGTCGGTCAAGGGGCTTACCAGCTCCTGGGCCAGAGCAATGTGGTGACAGTAGGCTGAGACTCCGAATAGACAAATCCGACAAAAAGAAGAAGCCTCCAGAGCATGGCTCTTCGAGGCTTCTGACGGATCATGTCCGAATTCCTGACAGGTTTTAATGAATGAAGCTCCTGGCAACTATCCTGGGGCAAGTGTGTTGGCAGAACCATTTATCCAGCAGGATCTAATCAAGTTTGCTTTTCTTTTGGTAAATTTAGTTTTTTAAATAATCTTAAATAATAAGTCTTTCTATACGAGCGCGGCGAGGAGGTTGGAGATTACGAAGGATGTTGCAGCGAGAAGAATAGCCGCAGATATGAGGATTATCCTGGAGGACGAAATTGCAGCTCGGAAATTATATACAGGGGCATTGCCATCTGGGGCGATCTGATGGAGTCATATTATCTATTTCTGATCTTTCTCGTGCTTTTCATAGCGATGCTGGTGGGCATAAGCCTTCTCACATCTCGCAGACAGAAATCGGTCACTGACTTCTGGCTTGCCGGAAGAGATTTGGGCGCAGGAATTATAGGTTTGTCCACAGCAGCCTCATGGATCAATGCGAGCGCACTTCTCTTAGCGACCGGCATGTTCCTCCTCATAGGCATAGGTTCGATTTGGATCTGGGTCTTCCCCAACATCGCCGCCCTTATCATAATAGCGGCGATCTCTGGAAGGATCAAGAACATCCCGGCATTGACTCAGCCCGAGCTCATGGAAATCAGGTACGACCCACTGATCAGGGCTCCTGTCGCCCTGGCAGTTACAGTCATGATGGTTCTCTTCTCGGCTTCTGATTTCATTGGATTTAAGCTGGTTCTGGGCTCCTTTTACGGAATTGAACCCATCTATGCCATCCTGATAATGGCAGCGGCTGCTGCACTATATGTCAGCATAGGCGGCTTTCGTGCCGTCGTCTTGGCCGACGTGCCAAAATATGCATTGCTGGCGGTGCTGGCAGCGTTTGTGGCGGCAATGGCTCTATGGCTTCCAGTCCAAAAAGGTTTATCCATTACGGCAACGGCCATTGCTCTCGGCCCGGAGTGGTGGAATCCATTCGTCATGGGAGGGGTATTGGGTGCGCTGGTGCTCCAGCTGGCCCTCCTGCCGGGATGGGTGGCAGAACAGGATCCCTGGCAGAAGATCTGGTCCGCTCGAGATGAAAAATCAGCCAAGAGAGGTCTCATCCTGGGAGCCGGGCTCATGACGCTAATCTATTTATGCTGCTTCTTGACCGCCATTGGACTCCGTGCCCTGTATCCCATGCCGACAAGCGAGGTGGAGGCAGAGATGCTCTATCCAGCATTCATCAGCGACAATGTCTCCCCCCTGGTTCTGGCGCTGCTTACCATTGGATTCCTTGCCGCATGCATGTCCTGCACATCCACCTTTGCCACGTCGGGTGCTTCCTGCATCTCCAGGGACCTGATACAGAGGCACATCAAGCCGGAAGCTACCATGAAAGAGATGCTGACCATAAACAGAGTACTTGTAGTGACCATGATTGCCGTGTCCGCCATCATAGCCCTGAAGATGGACAGCATCCTGGAGGCTGTAATAATCGCCACGGTCATAGGCACCACCTCCTACTTCTTCCCCATAATCGGAGGCCTCTACTGGAAACGTGCCACCAAGTGGGGAGCGTTGGCAGCCTTGATGATCGGAGGAGGCACTCAAATCCTGCTCATATGTTACGAAATCTTCTGGCTGCATCAGTCGCTGGATACCATATCGCCCTACCTTACGGAGCACGGAGTACTGGTGGGCCTGTCCCTCAGCGCTGTCTTCTTCATCGGAGTATCTTTGGCTACACCGCCAACAGAGAGAATAAGGCTAGCGCCCTTCTTTTCGGATGTTGCGAAAGATGTATTCCGGGGCCAGAGACTGGAAGTGGATAAAAATAGCCCTCTTTATCGTGAGGTGATGGAGAGTATAGACCAAAAGATATCTGGAGATAGGGCTCACCTGAACCTCTCCATTTATCTGCAGCCGGTGAAATCGGATAGTAGGAGCATTTCCACCGAGCTTGAATGGGATGAATATGTGGAGCGTCTAAAAGCCACCCATTCCAGCTGGTATACTCCTACTGGAAGCCATATCGTCTACAGGCTCTCCCAGGCGGATATGCTGGCCAGCATCAAGATGGTTAGGGGTGACGTGCTCCAGATATGGCTATCTGCGGAGCCGAGGCTGGCACAGATCGACCGTCAAATAGACGAGCTCTTCCTGTCTTACGAGGAGATAAGGGACTCCTTGAGTGAGTTCGGTCTGTCGGCGTCTCCATATCCATCAAAATCATGAATGTGAATGTGAATAGCAACATATTTGCAGGCTCGAAAGCGGTCAAATGAGTTGATATGGCAATATATGCAACCCAGGAAATCGATCTATGATATTGATCCCTTTTTTTCTGCGAACATGATATACATGTTTGACCAGTTGGGCCATGAACAGAAGGGCCAAAAGACATATATTCTTTAATAACTTCCTTAATCTTATTAGATTTATGTAAGCCTAGGATAAAGGTCCAGGTGAATTTATATTTACAGAAAATTCGGCAAACTACCTGGATGATTGATAAAGGAGGGATTTTGTGAAACCATTTTATGAATACAAGAAAATATGTTTAGTCTTATTAGTGGGCATGCTGATCTTCTCATCATTAGGGTGCTCAAAAGAGGTCGCCCAAAATAAAAGCCAGCTCGAAGGATACCCGATTGCGTCCGATGTTCTTACGACGCTCCAGAGGACGGTAGTGCCCGACTCGATACCTTCGGGTTCCCAGACGGTTCTTCCTTATGAGATTTCGAAGTTCAAGCAGAACGGCTATGGCAATTGGAGTTATGGACCAGGTATCGATTCAGTAAAGCGTCTTGACATCATGCCGACTAATTATAGCGGCGCGTCATTCAATAATTCGACAAGACTTTTGAATTTCTTTACCATAACCGATATCCATATCACCGACAAAGAAACCCCTGCTCAGGCGATCTATTATGGCTACAAAGGCGGTGTTTCTTCAGGATATTCGCCGGTTATGCTATATACGACTCATGTTCTCGACGCGGCCGTCCAGACGATAAACGCCCTTCACAAAAAAGAGCCGTTTGATTTCGGAATCTCTCTGGGCGATACTTGCAACAACGAACAGTACAACGAACTGAGATGGTATGTCGATATCCTTGACGGCAAGAATATAACTCCTGATTCCGGCCTTAAGGATGATCCAGTCCCCGGACCTCATAATGATTATCAGGACGAATACCAGGCGGCAGGGCTCAATAAAACGATCAAATGGTATCAGACTCTCGGCAACCACGATCACTTCTGGATAGGCTTCCTGTCGCCGAATGATTATATAAGAAAGACATTAATCGGCGATGAAATACTCAACTTAGGTAATCCATTCGTTGACCCCCTTGGGGTAGATAGCCGTGGCTTTTACTTAGGCGCAATCGACGGCCGGACGCCTTATGGAGACCTTATAGGTGTGGGACCTGTCAAAGACTTCGCAATACCTCCGAAGGTACCTGCAGCCGATGCGAACCGCCGTTCACTTTCGAGAGGGGAGTGGATAAGCGAATTCTTCAATACATCAACAAGTCCGAAAGGACACGGATTCAATCAATCTGACGTAAAAACGGGATTCGCCAGCTATTCCTTCGAGCCGAACTCGACGAGTATACCATTCAAGGTTATCGTGCTCGACGATACCCAAAGTAATAACGATCCCAATGATCCCGCTACCCTCGGCTATGGAAATGGCTCTTTCGGCTACGGGCATGGCTCTCTTGACACTGAACGCTATAACTGGCTCGTAAGTGAACTTGATAAGGGTCAGTCTGAAGGTAAGCTGATGATCATCGCTGCGCACATACCGATCGGCGTCGAACAAGTGCCTTCCATGATGGATTGGAACCCGGCATTCGAAGCCAAGCTGATTGCCAAACTGCATACATATCCGAATCTCATCATGTGGATCGCAGGACATCGTCATCTCAATACAGTTACCGCACTAAAATCGCCTGATGCCGCCCATCCTGAACTCGGCTTCTGGGAGGTTGAAACCTCATCACTAAGGGATTTCCCTCAGCAGTTCCGCACTTTCGAGATTGTCCGCAACAGCGACAATACTGTCTCAATCATTACGACGGACGTTGATCCGGCAGTCAAAGACGGATCACCTGCTGCGATATCGCGTTCTTATGCTGTCGCGGCTCAGCAGATATTCAAAAATGAGATGGCACTACTGCCCACCGGTTCATACAATGCAGAGCTTGTCAAGCAATTGACTCCGGAGATGCAGGCAAAATTGTCAAGATAGAGAGGTCAATAGCCATCAATAGCCATGATTACCGAACACGATCATGGCTATTTTTATGGCTCGCCCGGGAAGGGTGCACTTATTCAATGGTGAGAGTCCTTTACAGGGCTAACAGGAGGAGCTGTTAGGTGGACCGCGAAGCCTAGACCTAACAGGTCGGAGTCTCCTTCTTTTCTAGGACTGGCGGACATCACAAATACTTTTTTGCTCACTTGTAATGATCCCCATATTCTTGATCGTGTTCTTATATCATTTCAAGTTCATGCAGCCGCACGTGTACCTCATTCTGCGCAATTTTTTTGCGTCTCCGCCCCGGACTGCAAGACCATCCAGATTGCGGGCAAAGCTTGGTGATATCCGTAACGTCTCCCCTAGACGGTTTCCCACGTTCGTGCAAACCGGTACAATGGTTTTTCCAGAAAAATCGTTTCCCGATAGAAACGCTACAATCGGCGTGGGTATCGTATCCACCAATTGGGATTGCCAATGAAAACTACATCTAAAGATTCCATGTTCTCGACTTTTGTTTTCAGTTTTGGTCTGTATTCCTCTCTAAGTTCCTTCCGTGCCTGCTCCACAACCTCATGGTAATTGCGAGGATACGGATCGACGGCCACAATTTCAAAGATATCGCCGCCGACGCTTTCATGTATCTGATTAGCAATCACGCGCATGTTGCCGGAATATGAAAAATAAGCCGCAAGGATATTTTTATCAGTTATATATTATCCTCCGAGATGGTGAGGTTATAGTCCGTATTACCCATGCCAAGAATCTTCATATATTCAATTTGATGACGACCACTGCGAGATTCAATGCGTTCAATGATATCACGATTTTGTTCCGCGGGAAGTTTATACACAAGATCAAGGGATGCCTTGTCAATAGCTACAATATCCGTTGAGCCAAGGATACCAATATCTTCACATTTCGGTGGGGCACCATTTCCTTCGCAGTCACAATCAATGGATATATTTTTCAATACATTGATATAAGTGATATGACCTTTGAAATGATCAATGATCGCTTTGCCCGATTCAGCCATTCTTTCAAGAAAAGCAGGACCGATGTAATCCATAAAGATAACGTCAGGTTGATCAAAGTCAAAACCATGAACCTGTTTTTTTCCAACACGACCGGAAGCTATACCGATACCGATGTTCTTCAGTGAACCGCCGAAACCGCCCATTGCATGACCCTTGAAGTGGGTATATACCAATAGCGAGTCATAGCGGAGCAGATGATCGCCGACAGCAACTTCCGTTAAATGATCACCGGGAACATAACCCTGGCCTTTGGCAAGAAATTCTTTCATTCCCGGCACCGGCAGCGAGACATTGCCTTCTTCGTCCATAATATCGACTGGACAGAAATCGAAGCCGTTCGTTTTAATTACTTCACGATGACTGGCTGTTTCATGACGCGGACCCGGATATAATACATTACATTCAACAATAGTACTCTCCGGAATTTCAGCCTGTAAGCCTTTAATAAGCGCGATCGGGAGAAGGTTTGAACCATGCGGTTCGCCGGTATGCAACTTTATACCGACTCTTCCGGTCATTCCTCGATTTATCTGAGAATAGATTTTTAATAAACCTTTGACACTAATGTCCTTCGTAAAGAAAACATTAGATTTACTGCCATCTAGCAAGGTGTCTGAAATTTTATCCATCAACATCGCCTCTCTCGTACCGCCATTTCTTGTACTAGCAGATAGCGCTAGAACATTTTTCTTTTATGTTATCCTCCAGCTACTTCTGCCCGCAAAGATAGCTTCCTCATATCACGCTCGATGTTAGCCTGACTATCGCGTCCCTGGGTGCTCTAACTTCGGATCATCTACTTCTTCTACGGCAACTTTTCCAAATGTCCATGTACAAACGGCCTTCACAGGAATTCCTCCAAAACAAATAATGATTCTATGCTCTATTGATATATAAGGCGTACAAACAAACTTGTTACATACTGACAAAATTGATACCAAGCATAACTGGGGAATCGATGCAAACTTTGGACTAATTGGCTACTTTGCGTGTGAAGAGAAATCTATGACAAAGCAATGCAGGAACTATTAGCAATAGAGTCTTCCTTGAATCAGCGTCGCTTATTAATCGTATTCTGCTTGCGGTAAAATACGAGGTAGACGATGCTATCCCAGGCGTTATGAATGCCGATGAAAAACAGCAGCAGCGCCGCAGCTCCAACGCCAAACAAAGCCTCTCGCGTAAATGATAGAGCCGTGAATGCTGATAGAGCGAGTACTGCATATGCCGCCAGAGGCAGCAGAGCATAATACAACCAGTCCCCGAACTCTGGTTTGTATGCGGTTTGTACGCTCATTTTCCTAGCACAATGATTATGTACACTACTCCACTAAGGCCCATGAGACCCAAAATAGCTGCGACGAAATTGACCTCTCGCCATGGAGTGGACGATTGTCGGAGTCGCAAATGCGGTACACCAGGCTTGGTCGATTGGCCTTGCCCAAGGCTACGTAAACGCTAAAAAGCACTTCGCTGGGGACGGTGTTGAATGCGAGCACTACTCTCGTCTTTGGAATCTTCTTTTCAAGTTCCTCCGCGCCCGACGAGGTGCAGGCTACGACAAGTTCTGTGTCGTTATCGTTCATCGAGAGACAGCATGTGATGATCACCTTGCCAGACAAATCGCCTGCCTGATTCAGCACATCATCTATTCTCGACCAGTGCACGGCCAGTAGTACTGCATCCGCATCCTGCACGGCTTCACGCGATGTGCCATGCTTTGCCCTTGGCGTCCCTTGCGAGCATCTTTAGCTTCTGCTCGCTGCGGGCATAGCTGAATACCACCTCATGTCCGGCTCCTGCAAAGATCGTTCCGAGCTTTGCGCCCATCAATCCTGAACCCAAAATGCCAATTCGCATGGTGCTCACCATTTCACTCACGACCTGCCGTATTATTTGCCATTAACGACCTGTCCTCTTTTCCAGTTCCTCCGGATAGCGATCTCCCGCAATGGCGATCTTCGAGAGTGCGGAATTTATATAGCGTAATTCAACGGGCGTCAGTTCAATGTCCAATGCTCCCAAATTTTCAACAAGGCGCTCCAACTTCCGTGTGCCTGGGATCGGAACAATCCATGGCTTTTGGGCGAGCAGCCATGCGAGTGCAATTTGGGCCGGTGTCGCATTTTTCTCTGCTGCGACCGTTTTAATCAAATCGACCAGTACCTGATTCGCATCGAGATTCTCCGGAGTAAAGCGTGGGACAACGTTACGGAAGTCCGAGCTGCCAAATTTTGAATGTTTGTCAAACCGTCCTGTAAGGAATCCCTTACCCAATGGGCTGAATGGAACGAAGCCAATTCCGAGTTCCTCCAGCGTAGGTAGCAACTCAACTTCAGGACGCCTCCACCACATGGAGTATTCACTCTGAACTGCGGTGAGCGGCAGAACTCTGTGCGCCCGACGGATTGTCTCCGCCCCTGCTTCAGAAAGCCCCCAATGCTTAACCTTGCCTTCCTGAATCAGCTCTTTTACGGCTCCTGCCACCTCCTCGATAGGCACATTGGGATCGACACGATGCTGATAAAGCAGATCGATGGTTTCAATTTTGAGCCGCTTAAGGGAGCCCTCAACCGCTTGCTTGATGTGTTCCGGACGACTGTCTAGACCTGCCTCTTTTCCGTCTTTAAAATTGAAGCCGAATTTGGTGGCAATGACAACTCTGTCTCTGTAGGGAGCGAGCGCTTCGCCTACCAGCTCCTCGTTCGTGAATGGGCCGTAGATTTCGGCGGTATCAAAGAAAGTAACGCCGCGTTCGACAGCGGAACGAATCAGTGAAATCATCTCAATCTTATCCGACGCCGGACCATAAGCATAGCTCATTCCCATGCAGCCTAATCCAATTGCAGAAACCTCAAGACCGCTGCTTCCTAATTTACGTTTTTCCAATTTTATTCCCCCTTTCCGTTATGATTAAATCAAGTTTTTTTATCCAGTTTGCAACACTTTTGTCTGCTCTATCAACACTATCGCCTTGAATCGCTAAACCGGACAGCACCTTGGCATTCGGACAAATTTTCTTGATATCGCGTTCACTACTCCCCATTCCACCACCTTCATGTGTGCAATATGGAATAATGGTCTTTCCTGAGAAATCATACGACTCTAAAAACGAAAATACTGCCATCGGCATCGTTCCATACCAAATCGGATACCCGATATAAATCACATCATATGAATCTATATCATCTACTAATTCTGTAAGCTCAGGTCT
>Ga0182011_10001518_pt1 | contig 20350 bp, 22 predicted proteins | sample 711E1DmetaG_FD_120481 | JGI IMG/M metagenome (GOLD analysis project Ga0182011, IMG submission 120481) | Permafrost microbial communities from Stordalen Mire, Sweden - 711E1D metaG | ecosystem: Environmental > Terrestrial > Soil > Wetlands > Permafrost | place: Sweden: Stordalen | collected... | reverse complement strand
GCGCACGATGTTTTCGAGCATCACGATGGCGTCGTCCACGACGAACCCGACGCACAGTGTCAAGGCCATGAGCGAAAGGTTGTCGAGGCTGTAACCGAGCAGCGCCATCGCGGCGAACGTGCCAATGATGGACATCGGCAGCGCCAGGCTCGGAATGAGCGTCGCCGACAGGTTTCGCAGAAAAATAAAAATGACCAGCACCACGAGACAGACGGCCAGAAAGAGCGTGTGTTCGACATCCGCCACCGACGCACGAATGGACTGCGAACGGTCGAAAAGAATGTCCAGGTTCACCGCCGCCGGAATTTGGTTGCGGAACTGCGGCAACAAGTTGCGGATGTTGTCCACCACGGCGACGGTGTTCGCGCCCGGCTGGCGTTGGATGGCCAGCACGATGCCGCGCGTGTTGTTATACCACGCCGCGGTCTTGTTGTTTTGCACACTGTCAAGCACTTGCCCCAACTCCTGCAGACGCACGGGATTGCCGTTGTGATAGGCAACGATGAGCGGCCGGAAATCCGCCGCGTTATTGAGCTGGCCGCTGGCCTGGATGGTAAACGCCTGATGTTTGCCGTAAAGAATGCCGAGAGGCTGGTTTACGTTGCCCTGTTCCACCGCCTGCTCGACCTGGTCGATGCCGAGGCCGTAGGCCGCGAGTTTGTTCGGGTCCACCTGGATGCGCACGGCGTATTGCTGCGAGCCGTAAACAGAAACCTGCGCGACGCCGTTTACCATCGAAATCTGCTGCGCCAGCATGTTTTCGGCGTAATCATCCACCGTCGAAAGCGGCAGCGTGGGCGAGGACATCGCCACGTAAAGAATCGGCGCATCTGCCGGATTGACTTTGTAATAGGTTGGCGGCGCCGGCATGTTCGGCGGCAATAGCCGCGCCGCCCGCGTGATCGCCGCCTGCACGTCCTGCGCCGCGGCGTCAATATTCCGGTCGAGCGAAAATTGGATCGTGATTTGCGAACTGCCCTGTGCACTGACCGATGACATGGAGTCCACACCCGCAATCGTGGAGAATTGTTTTTCCAACGGCGTGGCCACCGCCGAAGCCATGGTTTCCGGACTTGCGCCGGGGAGGCTCGCCGAGACCTGAATCGTCGGATAATCCACGCTCGGCAAATCGCTGACCGGCAACTGTTGAAAACCGATGATGCCAACCAACAAAATGCCCGACATGACCAGCGTGGTCATCACCGGGCGGCGGATGAACAGTTCGGGAACGCTCATGGGGTGCTGGCCGGCGCGGGCTGGTCTGGAGATTTGATGTTCACTTTCACGCCGGGCGCGAGACGCAACTGACCGTCGGTCACCACCGTCTCACCGGCTTTCAATCCCGTTTGCACCACGGTCTCGCCTTGATACGTGATGCCGATGGTTACCGGCCTTTCTTCAACGGTCTGATCCAATTTCACCACGTAAATGAACACGCCATTTTGTCCCGTTTGCACTGCCTGCGATGGCACGACGACCGCATCGGTCAATTCCGACAGGTTCAACACCACATGCACAAATTGTCCCGGCCATAAAGTGTTGCTGTCGTTCGGGAACGTTGCTTTGAGTTGAATTGTTCCAGTCGCTTCATCCACTGCGTTGTCCACGAAAGTCAGTTCGCCTTGCTGTGTCGGCACGGTCATGTTTTCAAACGTGACCTGCACCTTGAGTGTCCGGTTGCTCATTTCTTTTTGGATTTCCGGGAGATATTGCTCTGGCACGGCAAACGTGACGTAAATCGGGTGAATCTGATTGATGGTCAGAAGCGTGTCGTCCGGCGCTTTGACCACGTTGCCCTGATAAAATTGCAGCGCTCCCACCACACCATCAATCGGCGCGCGGATTTCGGTGAAACTCAAATTTAATTCGTCCGATTGCACGGTTGCCGCGAGCGTATCCCTGTTGGCTTTGCTGGCATCGAATTGATCCTGCGATTCAATTTTTGCTTCAGAGAGTTTTTGATCGCGATTGAATTGCGCCGTCGCATTTTCCAATTGCGCTTTGTCGTGCGCCAAAGCCGCCTGCGTCGGTCGCGGATCAATCGTGAACAGTAAATCGCCCGCCTTGACCTCTTGTCCCTCCTTGAAATGCACCTGGTCGATGATGCCCCCGACCTGCGGACGCACTGTCACCGTCGAGTAAGCCATCACATGGCCGACCGGCGGCGGATTGATTTGCACCGGGACATTTGTTTCAACGGCTTTTGCCACGAGCACCGGCGCGCCCGCGCCACCGGCGCTCTTTTTTGCGCTCTGCGAACAACCGCTCACCAAAACCGCCGTGGCGGACACAATCACACCTGAAATAAAAATGAATTTTTTCATACGCTTCCTAATTGGTAAAATGGATCTTGACGCGTTGCACTTCTGCCGGCTGAAACGCCGCTGCGAACCTGCGCAAAAATTCAACGCGCTCCTGTTGAAATTTTGGGTCAGAAACAGGGCGCCCCATGATCATTCGGGTCAGTTGGGGGAATGCCGCCGGGAACATTGTCAGCGACCGCATGGCCAGCATGACGTGGCGCGGGTCGAATTCACTGGATACCTGGCCGCGCGCCTGCTGTTGGCGGATGCGTTCCACCGCCCGATCCACCGCCGCGCGCCGCCCTTTTTCATCAATCACCTTTCGTTTTTTGCCCTCCAACGCTTCCCACTCCAGCAAATGTATCCAGTCCATGTCTTTGCACGCGGCTTCGAACCAAAAGGGCAGGCTTTCCGCGGGGTCGCCTGACAGACCTTCTGCCCACGCCTGCCGTTCGGTGATTTTCCGCCGCAATACCGCACGGAACAAACCCTCCTTGTCGCCAAAATAATGGTAGAGCATCCGCTTGTTGATCGCCGCGCGCCGCGCAATCACGTCCACGCGTGCGCCGGCGAAACCGTTCGCGGCAAATTCCTTGAGCGCTGCGGACAAAATCCGCCCGCGCGTGCGTTCGGGATTGCGCAGCGAGGCGCTTGAAGTTTTGGCGAATCTGGCCATAGGCGCGCAGTAAGTAACCATCGAGTTACTTAAAATGCAAGTCCGATTGTTTGTTTGAATGGATTCCGTAAAGATGGCTGGCGGCTAAAGCGGCGGTTTCTCCCTGTGCCAATGTGTGCTCCCCTCGTAAGCATTGGCGATTTTCAAAATGGTTTCTTCGCCAAACGGTTTGCCCAGCAATTGCAAACCGATGGGCAGCCTCGTTTTTTTTGTGAACCCGCATGGAACGCTGATGCCGCAAATGCCCGCCAGATTGCACGAGATGGTGAAGATGTCGGACAAATACATTTGCAGCGGGTCATCCGATTTCTCGCCGATTTTAAACGCCGCCGTCGGCGAAGTCGGTGTGACGATGGCATCCACTTTTTCAAATGCCTTCAAAAAATCGTTGCGGATGAGTGTGCGGACTTTTTGCGCCCGCAAATAATAAGCGTCGTAATAGCCGCTGCTCAAAACGTAAGTGCCGAGAATAATGCGCCGCTTCACTTCAGCGCCGAATCCTGCGCCGCGCGTTTTACAATAAAGTTCAATCGGGTCCGCGCCGTCCACGCGCGCGCCGTAGCGGATGCCGTCGAACCGCGCGAGATTCGCCGACGCCTCCGCGGTGGCGATAATGTAATATGCCGCCACCGCGTAGTCTGTGTGCGGCAATGAAATTTCCACAATTTCCGCGCCGAGCGACTGCAATTGTTTTATAGCCGTGTCCACGGCGCTTTTCACTTCTGCATCGAGTCCGCCAATCATGTATTCCTCTGGCAATCCGAGCTTCAACCCCTTGATGTCTCCGGCCAGAGCTGCAACGTAATTGGGAATGGACTGGGGCACGCTGGTCGAATCGCGCGGATCGTGTCCACCGATGGCACCCAGCATCGTTGCCGCGTCGCGAACATCCTTGGTGAGCGGCCCGATCTGGTCGAGCGACGATGCGAAAGCGACAAGGCCGTAGCGCGAGACGCGACCGTAGGTTGGTTTCAAGCCGACGCACCCGCACAACGCGGCGGGCTGGCGGATGGAGCCGCCGGTGTCCGAGCCGAGCGCGGCAATCGTTTCGTCCGCCGCGACCGCCGCCGCTGAACCACCGGACGAACCACCCGGAATTCGGGTGGTGTCCCACGGATTTCTTGTGATGCCGAACGCTGAATTTTCCGTCGAGCTGCCCATTGCAAACTCGTCCATGTTCAAACGGCCGAAAACAATCGCGCCCGCCGCCTTCAATTTTTCGATGACCGTCGCGTCGTAGGGTGAAACAAATTTGCCGAGAATTTTAGAGCCGCAATTAAGCGGCTGATTTTTGACGGCAAGCACGTCTTTGACAGCGACCGGAATTCCCAGCAAGCACCTTGCGGTGCGGCCGCCTTTGGCCAGTTCCTTGTCCGCCGCATCGGCTTGTGCAAGCGCATCACTCGCGTCGTGGCTGATGAAGGCGTGGATTTTTCCATCCACGCGCGCGACTTGATCGAGACACGATTGCATGACTTCGCGCGCCGAGACTTCGCGTTTGGCGAGTTTGGCGGTCAGTTCGGAAATGGTCAGTTGGTTCAACATTTTGTCTGCAAAACGCGCAGATTTCATTCAACAATTTTTGGCACCATGAACAGCCCGTTGGCCTTGGCGGGCGCGTTGCGCAGGGCATCGTCATGCGGGAGCGACGGGCGCACTTCATCGCGGCGCGTTACATTGACCATTGGTGTGGCGTGCGCGGTCGGTTCCACGTTGGCAATGTCCAGCCCCTTCAGCTTTTCAATGTAGCCGAGGATGTTGCCGAGTTGCGCGCCGAATTTTTTCTCTTCATCGGGCGTGAGATGCAACCGCGCCAGGTGCGCGACGTATTTGATGTCGATTTCAGCGGAGGCCATGCCTAAAAACTAGAGTCCAAAGCCCAAAGTTGAAAGTCCAAAGTCGGGTCGAAGAAACCAATGCCGCCGATGATGCAAATGTCAGCTCGAAAAATTTCGGCAGCCCGTTCGATTTATTCCTCGTCAAACTTTCGCCGGACGAGGGCTTCGAGTTCGGCAATGGCCTGCTGTGCGTCCGCGCCGCGAACATACAGGGTCAATTTGCTGCCGGGGCCGGCGGCGAGCATCATCAGGCCCATGATGCTTTTGCCATTGATTTTTTCACCGTCCTTTTCGACGAGAATTTCGGACACAAACCGGTTGGCGGTCTTCACAAAGAGAGCGGCGGGCCGGGCGTGAATGCCCAGCTTGTTGATGATGGTGAGTTCCCTGGTGAGGAACTTCTCATCCGGCAATTTTTTCACGCTTACTATTTTGCTCATTTTGCACCCAGTGGTTCCGGCCGGATTTAATGCTTATTTTTTCGCCGGCGGGGGCGGGTTGTTCGGAACCATGCGGGCGATGAGACGCTGGTTTAAATCCTCGGCGGCGTTGTAGCCGGACAGTTTCAACTTGGTTTGGAACGCGGCGACTTCGATGAGCCTCGCCAGATCGCGTCCGGGGCGCACGGGAATGGTAATATGTGGAATGTTGACGCCGAGCACCTTGACAAATTCCTGTTCCATGCCGACCCGATCCACATCCTCAACCTCATTCCACGCCTTGAGAGTAATAACCAGATCGAGATTTTTTTCCTTGCGGATGCTTTTGACTCCGAACATCGCGGCGACATTGACGATGCCAATGCCCCGGATTTCCATGTGGTTGCGGGTCAACTCAACACTGGTGCATTTCACCTCGCGACCGTCAATCAATATCACTTTTGTCACGTCGTCGGCCACAAGGCTGTAACCGCGTTCAATGAGCGCGAGGACGGCTTCGCTTTTGCCGATGCCGCTTTCACCGCGAATGAGCACGCCCACGCCGAGGATATCCACTGTGCTGCCCAACTCCGTGCCGCGCGGGGCGAACATCATTTCCAGCGCAAAGGTGGCGGCATTGATGAATTTCATCGTGACAAGCGGCGTTTGGAAAATCGGCACACCTGCTTTGGCCGCCACGGTCAGAAATTCCTTGTCCGGCTTCAGATTGCGGCTGAACACAATGCACGGAATTCGGTAGGCAAACAGTTCCGTGTAACGCGCTTCACGCCCCGCGTGTGTAAGCGATCCCAGATAATACGACTCGGCGTGTCCCATGACTTGCACGCGTTTGTAGGCGAAGTAACGAGTAAATCCGCTCAACGCGAGGCCGGGGCGATTGACCGTGGGTTCGCGGATGATGCGTTTGAATCCACCCTCGTCGGTCAGCAGGCGCATTTCCAATGCTCCGGCATGTTCTTTGTAAAAGAGTTCAACAGTGACAGGTTGGCGTGCCATAATTTTACAAGTTAAATTCCGGCCCCAAATAAATCTCCCGTGCCTTTGGATCGTTTGTCAAAAACTCCGAACTGCCCTCCACCAGCACTTGACCCTTGTGAATGATGTAGCCGCGGTCAATCAACTTCAAGGTTTCACGCACGTTGTGGTCGGTGATCAAAATGCCCAACCCGCGTTCCTGCAATCGGCGCACAATCTTTTGCACTTCATAGACCGTGATTGGGTCTATGCCGCTGAAGGGCTCGTCCAATAGCATCAACTTCGGACTGGTGACCAGCGCGCGGGTGATTTCCAGCCGCCGTTTCTCACCGCCACTCAACTGATACGCCTTGCTTTGGGCCAATGGCGTCAAATCCAGTTCATCGAGCGAATACTTGAGCCGCACCGCGCGTTCATCGTCCGTCATTTTGCACGTCTCAAGAATTGCCAGAATGTTTTCCTCAACCGTGAGCTTGCGAAAGACCGACGGCTCCTGCGTCAAATAGCCAATGCCAAGCCGCGCGCGTTTGTGCATCGGCAGGTTTGTGATTTTGCGTTTTTGAAAAAGAACCGCGCCGCCGTCCGGTTTCACAACACCGACGACCATGTTGAACGTTGTCGTCTTGCCCGCGCCATTGGGGCCGAGCAACCCGACGATTTCGCCCGCGCTGACACTCACTGAAACGCCATCCACCACCCGGCGGCCATGATACGTCTTGACCAGCTTTTGCGTGGTGAGCAACAGGCCATTCGATTGTGTCGCTGTCGTTTCCATTCAAATCAGTTTGGCGCAGCCGGGCTGTTGGTTGTTGCTGAAGGCGAATTGGTGTCAGCCATCGCGCCACTGATGCTTTGGCGGAAAACCATTTTCGGGTTCGAGATGGTAAGATGATTTCTCGCGCGGTCCCAGACAATCACGTCGCCGGTGGACTTGCCCTGCGCGGTTTCCAGTTCAGGATTGCCTGTCAGTGTGACGGTTTCATTCGTCGCGCCGCTTTGCGCCGAATAGACATACACCATCTTGTCGCCTGTCGCGTGCATCGTCTGGCCTTTTTCATCCGTGAAATCAATGACTACATTTGTCTCGGCGACGATGTGATCGATGTGTCCGCCGTCCTGCGGCAAATCAGCGGTAAGATATTCGCAAGTTAACTTCATTTCCGGGTCATCTACGCGCACGTGGATGTGATAAATCACCCTGCGTTCGACCAAATCGAAATCTGCGGGGCCGTCCGCTTCAATCCTCATTGGCTGGCGCGGCGGTTTCGGTTTTGAAGCGGGCGCGTTCGTCGTCACCAACGCCAGGATTTCATCAACGGCATTCGTGTTTGTCTGGGCGCGCAACGACCCGGCGCCTGCCACGGCGATCAATCCGATGAGAAGATAAACAGTTTTCACGATTCAAGCTTTCTTTCCCGATTGAATTTCAATCACAGTCCGGACATGATTCGAGATGGTGAGCAATGAATTGGTTTGCCGCCACAAAAAACCATCACCCTCGACGCGAAATTTTCCATCGCCCGTCCGCATCTGCAACTGGCCGGGCGAGGCCGCCACGCCGTTCAGCGTGTCATAGACGCACTCCGGCGCGTCCACAATGATCTCTGATTTTCCGTTTATGTCGAATGTTTCAAGCTTGAGCTGTTTGACGACCAGTAGTCCGCCCGGTTCCGGTGACGCTTCCGCGCCCGACAACCGCGATTTAACCTGCTGCTGATGCGGTGCTTCGTAGTATTCGACCGAAGTGAAATCACTGGCATGGCCGCTCGTGTTTTGCTGCGCGCGTGTCACGACGATGGCAAATCCCAGCACCGCGAGCATTGGCAAAATCCAAAAGGTAAGAACGCCGCGCCGCGGTGTTCCTGCCGGTTTGTTTTTCTTTTTCATTTACGGTAAACGGCAATCAGCGAATCCCATTTTCCCTGTGCTTTCAAAATCATTTCAACCGCCTCGCGCACCGCCCCGTGGCCGCCCGCCGCCCGCGTGACATGATGCGCGGCTGCCTTTACCTCGCTCACGGCGTTTGCAACGGCAACTGCGAATCCCGCCCGTTGCAGTGGGCCCAAATCCACAACGTCATCGCCAATAAAACAAACCGCACTCCAACCCAGTTTTGTCCGGCGCAGCAGATTTTCGACCGCATCTACCTTGCCAAGGTTGTCTTTTTGTTGGACAAGAAAATCAATTTTGAGTTCACGCGCCCGCAATGTTGTCGCGGGCGACGGTCGGCTCGAAACCCAGCCGGTTTTGATGCCCGCCCGCCGCAGAAACACAAGTCCCAGCCCGTCCCGGATGTTGAACCGCTTGGTTTCCTGCGCTCCGCCGATGAATATTGAGCCGTCAGTCAACACGCCGTCCACGTCGCACAGGAAAAGCCTGACGGCTTTAAGTCGAGAGTTGAGGGACGAGGGACGAGGGCTTTTCCTGCGCTCGACTCTCGACTTTTCCATTCTCCGTAGCAGTGCTACTGCGGAGGACGGGCGACCCACGACTTTCATGTCACTTGTCACGCGTCACCTGTCACCTTTTCACCGCTTTGAAAACCTTTAACAGTTCCCGCAATAACGCGGGCATTTCGGCCAGAGGAATCATGTTGGGGCCGTCGCTCAACGCGCGCTCCGGCCGGGGATGCGTCTCAATGAAAATGCCATTCGCACCGGCGGCGATTGCCGCGCGCGCGAGCACGGGCGCGAATTCGCGCTGGCCGCCCGATTTGTCGCCGCCGCCGCCGGGCAATTGCACGGAATGTGTCGCGTCGAAAATCACCGGAAACCCGAAACGCTTCATCATCGGGATGGAACGCATGTCGGCGACGAGATTGTTGTAGCCGAACGTTGTGCCGCGTTCGGTGAGCAGGATTTTTTCCGCGCCGGAGCGCCGGGCTTTCTCCACCACCTGGCCCATTTCCGCCGGCGACAGGAACTGGCCTTTTTTGAGATTCAGAATCTGGCCGGTGAGCGCGGCGGTCTCAATCAAATCGGTCTGGCGGCAGAGAAACGCGGGAATTTGCAGAACGTCCACGATTTCACCCGCGACGGCGGCCTGTGTTTCGGTGTGAATATCGGTGAGCACCGGCACGCCCAATTTCTCGCGGACTTTGGCGAGTACGCGCAAACCTTTGTCGAGACCCGGCCCGCGAAAGGATTTGGTGGAGGTGCGGTTGGCCTTGTCGAAGCTGGCCTTGAAGACGTAAAAAATACCGAGCTGGGCGCAGGTTTTTTTGAGGGACGCGGCGACCTGCAGGCACAGCTTTTCACTTTCAATCACGCACGGCCCGGCGATCAAAAACAACCGGCGCGGCGAATTGAGGTTTTTCCAGATAGCAGCGTCGTTGAGCACAGAGAAGTTTTAACACCGGCGAAGCCGAAAGTAAATGGCGCAAGGCGCGTTAGATTCGTCCCCAAAGTGATTGAATCGCGGGCAAATTTAAGAATTCTCCGGGTGTCACCACGCGCGTTGCACCGTAATGTTTTTGATCGAAGTGGCCGTGTGCGGTGTTAACCGTGATAAGAAAGTCCGCAGAAATCGCGAACGCGCATTCGATGAACCGGTTATCCGGCTCGTGATGGATGCAATCCAGTTCAGTCAACGGATAACACACTTCAAATCGGTCATGGATGAGCGCGAGTAGCTCGGGTTCGGGTGCAAGGACGGTGGAATATTCGTCGAGAATTGAGGGCGACACCCAACATTCCGCCAGACCATCCCAACAGAGTTTCACAATCAAAGCCGCGGGATTGTCCGGCCTTGGAAAAGTGGCGAGCTTCAGGACGCAAGTATCAAGGACGAGTTTCAAGGTAAGGTTTCGCCCGGCGCAAAGAAGTTTCGCGGCGTCTCCGCTCCACGAAGGTGACTGCCTGTGCCTCGGTCATGGACTTTCCGGCGTTGCGTTTGTGCGCAACCGCCAGCGCCGACGGAAGCCGGAACCGCAGAACCTTGCCGCGAACTATTGCTGTCCCATACACAACGTAAAGTTAACTTACGCGAGCTTTCCTTGCAAGCGCTGGATTGCAGCATTGATGCACGGCGATTTTTAGGACTGGCGAAGCCGAAAGTAAATGGCGCATGGCAACCTGACACCAACAAGAAAATTATCCCTTGCAGCCTATCCTCATGTTAGGCGGCGTCATTTTTCTTCGTAACCAATCTCATTGTTAATCTTCTCAAGAGCTACCCACGCCATCTCAACACAGGCGTCGCCGTAGAGTGCAGACAGATGTGTCTTGTATCTACTAAGTCGCTCTCTTTTTTCTTCCGACCTGTAGGCTCTGAATGACTCTCTCGCTCGTTTGGCCAACGTCTGCAACTCCTCGTCGGAGAACGGGAGACTCTTCAAGTCAAGCCTCGTCGCAAGCCTGGTAAGTGAATCCTCAACCACGCGTGCTTCGTAAATCCTGTGTGCTTTTGCTTCTCGGCTCATCGTGATGTTTTTACGCGCTCAATGCCGCCTAACAGATGATGGACGACCATGTTTGCCGCCTATCCTTTTTCATTGGAATGATCTTATTTCTGTCTTGCCGTTTGTTCAAATCACCGTCCCGTGCGGGATGATGGTTTTTTTGGGAATGATGACGATGCCGTCGCGGATGTAATAAAGTTCGTGGTCCACCGTATCGGGCTTGCCGGCGGGCGAGATAACGACGTTGTTTCCGATGCGCGCGTTTTTATCGATGATGGCGTTCTCGATTTTGCAATGGGCGCCGATGCCGATGCGCGGCTTGCCTTCGCGTTCGTGCTGGTCCACCGATTCCCGAGGTTCGTAATAATCGCTGCCCAGAGTGATGACGCGGTTCAATTCGGAGCCGTCGCCGACGATGGTGCGCAAACCCACGATACTGTTCGTGAGGCGCGCGCGGTTGATGATGCAACCATCGGCGAGGAGCGCATGGTCTATGATCGCTCCGTTGATTTTGGAACTGGGCAAATACCGCGGTCGGCTGAAGATCGGCGCGTTCATGTCAAAGAAATTGAACCGCGGCAGTTCGGAAGCGAGGTCGAGATTCGCCTCGAAAAATGTGCGAATCGTTCCGATGTCCTCCCAATAGCCTTGAAAAATGTAGGAAAAAACGCGTTGCGAATTAATGGCTTCAGGAATGACGTTCTTGCCGAAATCAGACAGTGAATTGTTGAGCAGGTCTTGAATCAAACTGCGGTTGAAGACGTAAATCCCCATCGAGGCGAGGAACGATTCGCGTCCCTCGGTGACACCGAACTTGGAATGCCATTCCGGTTGCAACCGGAGTGAGTCGAGCAGGGTGGGATCAGTCGGTTTTTCGGCAAAATGATTGATGCGCCCCTCTTCCGAGATTTGCATGATACCGAGCGATTGCGCCTCGTTTCGCCCGACGGGTATCGTGGCCACGGTGATGTCCGCGCCGGTCTCGGCGTGCTGTGCGATGATGCGGCGGAAATCCATCCGATACAGTTGATCGCCGCTCAAAATAAGCAGATAATCAAAATCGTGGTTGAGGAAGTGCGTGAGATTCTTTCGCACGGCGTCGGCGGTGCCTTCGTACCATGTCGTGTCCGTGGGTGTCTGCTGCGCCGCGAGAATTTCCACAAAGCCGCTCGAAAATAAATCGAATTTATACGTGCCCGTAATGTGCCGGTGCAGCGAGGTGGAATTGAATTGCGTCAAAACGTAAATGCGCCGGAAGCCGGAGTTGATGCAGTTGGAAATGGGGATGTCCACCAACCGGTATTTGCCCGCCAACGGCACGGCCGGTTTCGCGCGCTCCTTCGTCAACGGGAACAACCGCTTGCCCTGACCCCCGCCCATGATGACGCAAAGGACGTTCTTGCCATAGAAAGGTCGGCGATCGGGGTTTGCCATAATTTTACTGAACTGGATGAATCATACACCGCTTCCAATCGCCAGACAAGCCGCTGTTTTGTGGTGGCATAGTCTGGTGAGGCGAGGCTACCGACGAGCCGGCCTTGGCACGTCTCGATCTATGAGCAGAGCTTCCTAATCGGAAACCGCAGTCTTTGCGGCCATTTCATTAACACCCTGCTTTAGCGGGGTGTTGATGGCCGATCTGACGCCGCAACTGCTTCAGCAGTTTTCTCCGCGCTGGAAACCGCTGAAGCGGTTGGTTGGCCTTGTCTTCGCTCTACACCCCGCTAAAGCAGGGTGTTAGTGAGAGCCAGACAGAAATCTGCACAAAAATTGAGATGCGCCTACCTACGCATCGCGCACGATGTAAGGCGCGAATTCGTCGTGATGATGCGGTGGAATGCGGGCTTTGAATCGCGCGGTTTTGCCGCTGTAACGGCGCGTAATGACCTGGCCGACTTTGTGCAATCGCGCAATCACCGCCGCCTGTTCGTGTGGCACGCGCAATTCCAAAAATTCGCGCTTCGGCCGCAATTGTATTCCGATTTCAGCGAGCAAGACTGGAATGCCTTCGCCAGTCGTTGCGGAAATTGCGACCGCGTGCGGGTGGTGCGCTTGCAACCGATTCAACATTCCATCGCTCTCAAGCCGGTCCATTTTGTTGAAAACCATGACGGTCGGCTTTTCGCCTGCGCCGATTTCGGCCAGCACAGTGTTCACCGCCTGAATCTGTTCCTCGGCTTGTGAGTGGCTGACGTCCACGACATGCAGCAACAAGTCGGCCTCGACAACTTCCTCAAGCGTTGCCTTGAACGCTTCGACGAGTCCATGCGGCAATTTGCGAATAAAGCCGACGGTGTCCGTTAGCAAAACATTCTGGTTCGTCGGCAACCGCAAACGGCGCGTCGTCGGGTCGAGTGTGGCGAACAAAATGTCCTTCACCAAAACATCCGCGCCGGTGAGCGCGTTGAGCAGTGTGGATTTGCCCGCGTTCGTGTAACCGACGATGGAGGCCAGCGGCCAGTTGTTGCGCTGGCGCACGCTGCGTTGAATGCCGCGTTGTTGCCGCACCAATTCCAGTTCACGCGAAATTTTGGCGATTCTATCCTGCACGCGGCGCCGGTCGGTTTCCAATTGTGTTTCGCCTTCACCACCGCGCATGCCGATGCCGCCTGACTGCCGGGACAAGTGACCCCAAAATCGCGTCAGTCGCGGCAGCAAATGCTGAAGCTGCGCGAGTTCAATCTGCAGTTTGCCTTCCCGTGTGCGGGCGCGTTGCGCGAAGATGTCGAGAATCAACGACGTGCGGTCGAGGATTTTGCAGTTAAAAATCTTTTCGAGATTACGGCTCTGTGCCGGCGAAAGCTCGTCATCGAAAATCACCGTGTCCACGTTCTGACGCCGGCAGAAATCCGCGAATTCACCCGCCTTGCCTTTGCCGATGAACGTGGCGGGATTCAGCGATTCCGTTTTTTGCAGGCCGTCGCCGACAACTTCGCCACCGGCGGTCACCGCGAGTTCACCGAGTTCGGCAAGCGAATCGCGCATGTCCGCACGGTTGCGCGATTTGAGTTCGACGGCGACGAGAAAGACTCGTTCAGGCCGTTTCTTTCTGGTTTCAATGAGGGCTTTCAACGTCTGGGGAAAGAAATGAAACTTTTCACTTAGCGATTGGCTGATGAGCCCGCATGGGAGGCCTACCTTTTGAACAATGGATCATTGTGGCCAAATTGGTAATCATTTGGGAACAGTTTCGGAAAATCCCCCCGGACTTCTTTGTCAACCTGTGCTCGCTCCTTTTTGGGGACACGGGTCACAGGGAAGTAAAGAAAATCTCTGATACGTTGCTGCACCTCCGGATCTTGGGCAACTACAACGCTGGAATATTGCTCGGGGCCCATTGTCTCTCCCAAATTTAGGAGACTGCTGTAAATCACCTGACCATAAGTGCGGGCGTTCTGATCTAGGCTTTTGAACGTCAGGGAGAATCTGAAAATGTGCGCTAATGCATTTGTGTCTTTCGCGTAGGCTTGCTGTAGCTCCGAACTCAAATCAAAACCTCTTTCTTTTGCGAACTGAATCAGTTGGTCGGTATCACTATCCGTGATCTTGCCAAACGGCATGCCGTCATCCACGGACTGCGATGCGTCATCCGATTCAACCTTCGTGCCGTTGCAGCCAACAAATGCCACACTCATCAAGATAATGAAGTAAGCGAAATATTTTGTCATACGCGTAGTAGATTTAACAGCAATCAGACCGCATTCTGCAGTTTGGTTTGCATTCCAAATCTAAAAGTCTGTCGCGGATTTCTTTTTCGTTTTGCTCAACACGCGCATTTTTGGGGCGTTGTAAATGACAATGGAATTTGGCGGGACGCTTTCCATGAGGAACACGTTGCCGCCAATGGTGCTGCCCGCGCCAATGACCGTTTCGCCGCCCAGAATTGTCGCGCCCGGATAAATCGTCACGCGATCTTCAATCGTCGGATGCCGCTTTTTGCCGCGCAGTTGTTCCACGGCGGAGGTGGATTTCGCGCCGAGCGTGACGCCATGATACATCTTCACGTGATTGCCGATGGTGGTTGTTTCGCCCACGACCGTGCCAGTGCAGTGATCCACAAAGAAGTGCGACCCGATTTGCGCGCCCGGATGCAAATCCATGCCGGAACGGGTATGCGCCCACTCCGTCATGATGCGCGGAATCAGCGCGACATTTTTCAAATACAACTCGTGCGCCAGCCGTTGCACCGCGATGGCTTCGACAAACGGATACGACACCAACACCTCCTCCTTGCTCTTCGCCGCCGGATCGCCGTCATAGGCCGCTTCCATGTCCGTTTGCAACACTTCGCGCAATCGCGGCAGGCTGCCGAGGAATTCCAATGTCAAACTATGCGCCGTTTTTGAGATGTCCTTTTTCTGTAAATTGTCAGGCGGATTGTATTCGAGACTCTTGCGGATTTCGTTCTCCAATTTTTCCAGCACCAGATTCAGCAACGCCGCCGTCTCCGTTTTGATTTCCGAGGAATGCAGCGGCTTTTCGTCAAAAAATCCGGGGAACAGCAGCCGCAGCAAATCCTGCGTGATGGCTGTGATGGCGCGTTTGGACGGCAGGTTTTTCCCGTCCAAATGGTTGATGCCCCCGACGCGCGCGTAGGACGCGACGAGTTCATTCGTAAGATTGGTGACCGTTTCCACGGAGGTGAATTTACCACGAAGGCACGAAGGCACAAAGGCTAATTCCACAGCAGATACTTCGCGTCTTTGTTGTTCAAACTACTTCCAAAACGGCTTCCACAACGCGCTCGACGCTGATACCGTTCATGCAGCGAAAATCAATCGGGCATTTGCGGCGAAAGCACGGTGAGCACGGCGCGTCGGATTTCAGCAGCTGGTGCCGCAGGTCGCCCGGCAGACCGGGCCCGGTCAGTTCCGGCGATGTGCTGCCGAACGGCACGACCACCGGTGTTCCCAGCGCGGCGGCCACGTGCATCGGGCCGGAGTCGTTGGTCAGCAGCACGCGGCAAAGTTTCAGAAGCGCCATGAGTTCGCGGAGAGAAGTCTTTCCAGAGAAATTGCGAATTGCGAATTGCGAATTGCGAATTGAGGACGAGATTTGATCCGCAACAACTGCGTCGTTTTTGCCGCCGAAAAGCAGCCAGACGCAATTTGTTCGTTGCTGAATCTCACGCGCGGCGGCGATGAATCGTTCGACCGGCCAGCGTTTGGCCGGGCCGTATTCCGCACCGGCGTTCAAACCGAAGATCGGCTGCGTGATTTTCTCCAATCCGAATTTTCTCTTCGCGGCTTCAATTTCTTCGGGTGTGACGGCCAGTCGCGGCGGCAGTGGTTCGGGATTTGCGCCAAGCGCGGCGACGAGATGCAGATATTCGTGGATTTGGTGGCTTGGAAAATTTTGAGTTTTGAGTTTTGAGTTTTGAGTTTCTCCGATTGGTGAGTTGATAAGTCGTTGAATTTCACCAACAGACCGCTTTTGCATCTTCACCGCTTCGGAACGCGGAGCGATTGCGTTCGTCAGGAAAAAATTCCGCCACGGGCGCGCGTAGCCGATCCGCTGCGGAATTCCCGCGAGCCAAACTTCAATCGCTGAACGCGGCGAATTTGGGAATATGAGTACGAGATCAAATTTGCCTGCGCGCAATTTTTTACCGACGGAGGAAATATTTTCGTTGGGCGCAAAGAAAATAATTTCATTGATGGCGGGATGATTCAACCAAAGCTCGCGCAGTTTTTCAGGCGTGAGCAATGTGATGTGCGCGTCGGGAAATTTCTCGCGCAGCCGCAGCAGCGCCGACGTGGTCATCACAGCGTCGCCGAGCCAGTTCGTCCCGCGAACCAGGATGCGGCGGGGTTGAATTTGCTGCGGTGCGCTCATGTCAGTCTTTCCAGCGGCGGTGGACCCAGAACCAGTTGGCGGGGTCACGGCGGACGGCGGCTTCAAAGGCGCGATTGACATCGCACATGATTTTCCCGGATGGCCGGGGGCGGTTATTTTCGTGCGTGGGAATTTTTTCGCCGAGTTCGATCCGCCATTTTGCCAATGCGACGCGGTAGCAGAAGCCGGTGAAGAGTTCGCACTGATAACGCAAGGCGAACACGGCGGGCGCGAGCGTGGTGGAACAGTCGTGGCCGAGAAACGGTCCGCGCAACCCAATCATGCTTTGGTCGGCGAGCAATCCGAGAATGATTCCCTGCCGGTTCATGGCGGCGCGCAGCAACGGTCCATCGGCTCGCCGTTCAAAAAAAAGGCAGCCGGAGCGCTCGCGCAATTGTTGCATGAGTTGATTGAACATGGGTTGCTTCAGCGCGCGATACGTCGTGGCGCATTGGTAGCCGGGCGAAAACTGGTGGAAACGCGCATACAATTCAAAATTTCCGAAGTGTCCGATGGCCACGACAATGCGGCGCGGCGGCTGCAGACGATCCACACCATCAAACTCGACGTGCGGACGCAATTCCTCCCAACTCATCGCGGAAGTTTTGACGGCACAGGCAAAATTTTCCCCGATACGCCGGAAGTTTTCCCGGGCGATGGCGCGGATTTCCTCCGGTGATTTTTCTTTACCAAAACACATTTCCAAATTTTGCAACACGACCCGGCGGTGCCGCGTGTCGAGCCAGAAGGCCAGCGCGCCGGCCGCCCGGCCGAGGCGCGCGACGAGGGTGAGCGGCAGCGCTTGAATCAGCGCGACCAGGGCGCGGGCGGGCCAGTAAATCAAAATGTCCATTTTGGGGTGGTGAGCGGCTGCAAATTTGTTTGGAGTCCCGCCTTCAGGCGGTCCGGATGGAAACGGCTGACCATCATTGGTAATCGCCGCCTGAAGGCGGAACTCCGAACGCGTTTCAGACATTCGTGTTCATTCGTGTTCATTCGTGGTTTAACGGAAACAGATTTTGCGGACGCAATCCTGAAAGTCGTTTGCACCGCTGACGATTTGGATTTCCACGCGCATGAAATAAATCGGCAGGTCGCGCCGGTCGATTTTGGGGAAGCGCACGGCGTCTTTTTGCGTGGTGATAATGGTGGTGGCCTGGCGCTTTTTCGCGCGATTGATGACGTTGAGAACCTCCTGCTGTGTAAAGCGGTGGTGGTCGGCAAAACGCTTGGAATAGACCAGCTCCGCGCCAAGTTTTATAAGGTTTTGCTCAAAACTTTCCGGTTGCGCGATGCCGCTGAACGAAGCGACTTTCCGACCTTTCAAAAAATCCAATCCGGTTCTCTCGGCGGTAAACACGTCTTCGAGGTAGAGCGGATGATGGACACATTCGATGATGGCGGCATCGGGGTTGATTTTTGCGATGCGCCGGCGCAGTTCGGCGGACTGGCCGTCGCTTTTGGTGATGAAAATCGTGTGAGCGCGGGCGAGATGCGATGGCGGTTCGCGCAACGTGCCGCGCGGCAGCAAGTGTTCATTGCCGAACGGCTGCTGGCGGTCAACCAAAACAACATCGTGCCGGCGTCCGCGCAAATCCCAGTATTGAAAACCGTCGTCGAGCAGCAGTGTGTCGCAGCCGAATTTTTCAATCGCATAACGCCCGCTTTTCACACGGTCCTTGTCCACCAGCACGACGACGTCTTTGAGGTTTGATGCAAGCATGTAGGGTTCGTCGCCGGCCATTTCGGAATCGAGCAGGAGCGATTTGCCGTCGGACACGATACGCGGCGGATTTTGGTCCTCGCGCAAAAGGATTTTGTTGAACAGCCATTCATGAAACGGCGGCGGCTTGGAACGGTAACCGCGCGAGAGAATGGCCACATTGCGTCCCGCGTCACGGAGTTCACGCGCGAATTTTTCCACAACCGGCGTTTTGCCCGTGCCGCCGACGGTGAGATTGCCGATGGCGATGACCTGGACGCCCAGGGTCTTGTCGCGGAGGATGCGCATGTTGTAAAGCCAGCGGCGGATTTTAACGCCGACTTGGAACAGCTTTGAGCTGCCGAACAGAAAGCCGCGCATCAACACCGCCTTGGTGTCACGGCGTTCGCCGGAAATGACTTCAAGGGCGAAGGTTTCGAGATTTTCAGTCCAGTCCCGGAATTGCTCGCGCATCGCGCGTCAATGTGCCAAAACCGAAGGAAGTTTTAAATTTTTAATTTTGAGTTTTTAGTTGGGGGATCCTCCGTCTCTTGGGCCTTGGATTTGCCGCGGAATCACGGCAAGAACTGTAAAACCAAAATGGTGGGGCGAGACTCCGTCGAGCCGGTCTGGCGTTATATTTGCCGAAGTCAGGGCTCGAGAGACTCTTGCCCCATCCAATCAACAAATAGAATTTTCAAAATCCCATCCGCGAAATCTCTTTTTCCAGCGCCATTTGAAATTGCTGCACATCCGCCGCAGACGGTTTGTAACCCTGCTGTTTGGGTATGACGCCCAGCCGCCCTGTTTGGTCAAGATGCCAGTCCGCCTGTTGATTGTCGCTGAACGTGACCTTGCCGCTGGCGATTGCTCCGGGCCGCGTCAATTGATCCACGCTCACGGAAACTTTGCCGGTTGCGAACGATGCTTCGGCGGTCGGCGATATTTTTTTGGCGTCGGCGGGTTGAGCTGGAGTTGCCGCTGGTTGCGGATTGACTATGACCATGGGTTTGGGTGGTTCCGGGTCTTTCAGCGTGAGTTTCAAATCGTCCACGAGGAGCCGCACTTCCATGTAAGTGAGCCGCTGGCCGAATTCTTCGGCGAGGCGGCTTTGGATTTCCGAGAGTTTCGCGCCCTGGAGAACCCAGGCGGTGATGCGTTGGCGTTGTGCTTCGTCCGGATTCATGGCTCAAGCCTTGACAGTTTTGCCTTTCGTAATCCAGTCGTAACCTTTCGCCTCGAGTTCTAACGCGAGTTCCTTGCCGCCGGATTTCACGATATGGCCATCCACAAGCACGTGCACGAAATCGGGAATGATGTAGTTCAACAAACGCTGGTAATGAGTGATGACCAGTTGGGCGCTGTCGGCACGTTTCAGTTTGTTGACGCCGCCGGCCACGATTTTCAGCGCGTCAATGTCGAGGCCGGAGTCGGTTTCGTCGAGAATGGCCAGCCTGGGTTCGAGCACGGCCATCTGGAAAATCTCGGCGCGTTTTTTTTCGCCGCCGGAAAAACCTTCGTTGACCGAGCGCCGGAGCAGTTCCTCGGAAAGCTCGAGTAGTTTCATTTTGTCCTTCACGAGCGTGAGAAATTCCATGGCGTCGAGTTCGGACTCGCCTTTGTGCTTGCGGATTTCGTTGAGGGCGGCCTTGAGGAAATAGGTGCTGTTGACGCCGGGAATTTCGACCGGATACTGGAACGCGAGGAACAGTCCTTCACGGGCGCGCTCCTCGGGATCGAGTTCGAGCAGGTTCTTGCCCTGGTAAAGCACTTCGCCGCCGGTCACATCGTAGCCGGCGCGCCCGGCCAGCACCGCGGCCAGCGTGCTTTTGCCGCTGCCGTTCGGGCCCATGATGGCGTGGACCTCGCCGGGCGAAATTGTCAGACTGACGCCCTTGAGGATTTGCTTGCCCTCAACGCCCGCGTTGAGGTCTTTGATTTCGAGTATCGGTTTGCTCATTTTCTAAAAAATTATTTTACCACGGATGGACACGGATAAACACGGATTAAAAATTACAGGACAACACGCTCAAATTCCAGCCGGGCGTTTTTGAAATTCAAAATCAAGCCGACCCGCAACTTTGTGATGCGGAGATAATTCAGCATTTGGCCGCGCTCATGGTCGGTAATGCGATCAATGACCTTCGTATCCACAATCACCGAACCAAAGGCAATGAGATCG
>Ga0182011_10001517_pt1 | contig 20351 bp, 17 predicted proteins | sample 711E1DmetaG_FD_120481 | JGI IMG/M metagenome (GOLD analysis project Ga0182011, IMG submission 120481) | Permafrost microbial communities from Stordalen Mire, Sweden - 711E1D metaG | ecosystem: Environmental > Terrestrial > Soil > Wetlands > Permafrost | place: Sweden: Stordalen | collected... | reverse complement strand
TTGAGAAAAAAAAATCCCGCTTGGTGAATTGCCGAGCGGGATTTTTTGTCGGGGTGATAGGATTCGAACCTACGACTTCTTGCTCCCAAAGCAAGCGCTCTAGCCAGGCTGAGCTACACCCCGCTGAAAATTAGATCATTTTCGCGGTTTTTGTTCCTCTCGATCCTTCAAATAGCCAACATCAGTTAGCAATTAGTTAGCAATTTCACTTCTGCCAACGGTATATCCTCCTACACATTCCGCACGCCAGACGGTGCAACGCAGGAGGAACAAGTTAAAGAACTTTTGATTGATAGCGATTTGAATGTCCCGGTTGCGGGAATAATTTACTAAACTACAGATTAGCAAACAAGCGAGGGACGACAGTTATTCGGGTAGCGCGTCGACGGCGGAATCAGTCAGCTGAATTGTTTCAACAGCAGCGCGCAAATTTTCATGTTCGAGGTGTGCGTAGATCTGGGTCGTGACCACCGAGACATGGCCTAAGAGCTGTTGGACTTCAGCGAGAGGAACGGAGGACTGAACAAGCCACGATGCGTATGAATGCCGCAAGGAATGAAGATGAATTCTGTCGGAGACGCCGGCCTTGGCTGCGAATCGTTTGAATTTTTTCGTCACCGTCCCTGCTTTATATGGTCTCCTCTCCTCATCTACAAATACGTAGTCGGACTCTTTAGGAATATTAAGCAATAGATTGAAGACGTCCTGGTTCATGGGAATCGTCCTGGGCCGCATAGCCTTAACCGTGAAATACTCACTATTCTGTATATTGATAATCCGGGAGCGCATATCGACGTCGTTCCACCGCAAGTTTACAATCTCACCTCTTCGCATCCCCGTGAGAGCCGCAAATGACACCAAAAGTCCAAACCTGCGGTCATCGATGGAATGCAACAATTTAACGAACTCCTTTTTTTGTAAATACGCCGGGGTGATCTTGGGAATGCGAAACATCCTACAGTCTTCGAACGGGTTTGATTCTACCAACTTCAGCCGGAGAGCGATGTTGAACGCCGTCTTGAGCGACCTGAGATAGTCGTTCGCCGTCACCATGGTAACTTCCTTGACGAGGTATCCCTTGTATGTTTCGACGTCCAGCGTAGTGAGGAACCGTGTCGGTTTGTTTCCGAGGCATTTGATGAGCCGTGTGAAGGAAATGTTGAAAAGGTTGAGTGTGCTTTGTTTGTAGTTGAGCCGTGCGTACTGCAAAATCCGGTTAAGAAGAATCTCCAGCGTCATCCGCCTGGGGTGCTCCAGGGAAGGACGTAACGTTTCGAACTGTCCTCTAGCCTCCGCATTGTCACGGGTGCCCAAGGAGTGCCATACTTGCTTTCCGTTGTCACGGTAAATGACATAGAAATATCCATTTTTTCGTTTGACCAATGAAGCCATTTTTGATCTCGTCGCTTTTGCAACTGGAAGGTGCGACATTCGGCAACCAGATCCCGTCCAGGCTCCCGATCAACCGGGAGCCTTTCACAGGATTGCAACGGGTTGCCTCAAGTCGAGTACATTTACCTCCAGTTCGTGTGAAGTTCATCGGCTTCATTTACTACCTCCATCCTGTGAAGGATTAAAAGAAAATTAGTAGAGCGTGCCGTTTGAGTAAGCCATTTGCCTCGGGCACGCTCTATCGAATCAGTTCTGATCCTAATGATTATGCCTGCGATACCGGGGTTTGCCCTTCAAAGAACTGTTTGAAGAACTTCGTCTTCACCGAAGGGTGCTCGTTCAGCGCGATAAAATATCCCTCATGCGATTTTTTCACCACTCGCATAAGTTCCTTTCTCGCCTCCACCGGTTTCGACTTGTAGCGCTCGGTCAAAGTTTCCAATACCGCCTTATGTTCCGGCGATACCGACTTCATCCTCGATTCCAACATTGACAAAAACAGTTCCGAATTTCTACCGGCTCGATGGCTCAAGACTAACGCCGCCAGGTATAAACTCGTTTCCATTTTCGCGTCAAGGCTAAGGGCTTGATGCTCTGAACGTAAACTCATCCGCTCATACTCCGCACGCTTCAAAGCATACCGCGATTTCTCCAATTCCACCCTCATGTCGCGGCACCTCGTTTCGGTAAGGACGACCTTGACCTTTTTCTTCTTCAACCCAGGCCCTTCTGCATCTTCCCACGTATGCCCTCTGGAGATGCTGAGTCTGGCCTTCCTGATGGCCGACTTGAGGCTCATCATTTCCGCATCCAATGCTGCAATGCGTTCAGAAAGCCGGTTAATTTTGGTCATGTCAACCTTATTGGCGTGACGGGTTGACGTTGTTGTTTGTGTTGCTGCTGAATGAAACATATAGAGAGACCTTTCTGGGCTATGCCCAAAAATTGTTTACACCTTTTGGAACGCCACTTTGGCGTTCATCACAAATTTCTTTTAAACTCTCCGGCACAGCCATCAACGTGTGATGGAAGCGTATGCGAAATTGCTGTCTATTATGGTGGATTTTTTGGTCGACAAACCTCTCTTTTTTTATGAATGTTGCCATTGATTTATTACTCGCCGGTTGATGATCTCCAAAAGGGAAGGAAGAACGGGAGGGGTACCGCACCCTAAAAAAAATCCCGTTACGGAATCCGCAACGGGGTCTGGGAAACGACTTTAAATGAAAAAAGGAGCAAAAGCCGATCAAACAGTTCCCGCTGCGAAATCACCTTTCCTTTGGAAAAATGATTCTACAACTTTCCTGTAAATCTGCTTTTGTTCCTCTTATTTTGGCCCTAATTGGCGATTATCTCGTTATCGCTTCTTTAGGCGGAAGCAAAAGTATTTCAAAATTGCAATTTCAGCGTCGAAGTACAATCAAATTACGAGGTTGACGCTGCTATAATATAATAGCTGGGATAATCATTGTCAAGACCTTCTCAAAATAAATCTTGTGAGCCCGGCAAAAAAAAACGGCGGAAGTAAAACATGGCATTGACAAGATTTAGATATTGACTCGAAAAGCATGGGAGGCATAGAACCGGCGAAAACGATCCGAAAGTGAATTCCGCGTCGATGCCCTTCTAACATGTCGGAGGATCTGGCGTGAAGAGCAAAAACAGCTAAGGAATTCGTCGGTGCGGGTGCCGGAGAGAATGGTCATTCTCCAGTAAAAACACTTTATGGGGTCACGCGATCAAACACACATTCACCGGATACCACTCCTTCACATCAATCTCTCCATCTTTCACCACAGCCTTCGCACACTTCAGTCCGACGCGACGATTTGCAGGGTCACCCAACCGGCTAAGTATTAGCCTGCCGTTCGCTTCCGCATCTGAGTGCGACCTGAAACAAAACGCCTCATTGACATCCTTTGTCCATGTCATTAATTCCGGATCGAAGAACAGAAAATGAGACAGATATTCGTAGGTGTCGGTTCGGGAGAGGATGGTATAGGTGGTAGGGATGCTCATTCTTGGGCAAAATTCCTATTTACATATCAGAACTTCACTCTCGACTCGCTCTAAACAAACGAATATAAAATCGTGGACAGCAAACTCTCATACAAGCCAGGTACCCTGTTTTGAGAACATCGGCTCAAGGTAACTCAACGCCCGAGGAAATTCGTTTTGAACGGTAACAGCAAGATATAAATTTGCACGCGACAACCCGACGTAAACATATTTATCAATCATCTCTGGATATTCGTTGGCTATGGAATCTATGTCAACAAAAAAGACAACTTCAAATTCCATACCTTTGATATACTCTACTGCGAACAATCGCACTGATTCTGGGTCACCCAGTACGTTTCCGTTTGCACACGCCGCAACGCTAATGTCAAGCTCCATCAAACTCTCATGTCGTGATAATTCCTTTGCATACTCTAACATGTGAGAATCATTTTTGAAAAATATCGCAATGCTGGGTATGCTGTTTCCGTAAATTTTATGAATTTCAACTATTCTCTCGGCTATCCAATCGACTCTCGTCTCGAACAAACTATGTTTGAAGAGTAGAGCATCCGGATCGCCAACACCATCAGTTGTATCTGAATTGAAATCAGGTTCGACACCAAGCTGCTTCCGATAGATCTCCTTGGCAATATTCAAAAGCTTTGGGGTTTGCCTGTAACTGATATTTATTTTCCTTATTTCTGTGTCCGGATGCAGAAGCGTAAATTCTTTCCAAGATATGAGTCCATTCTTATTAAGCCGTTGCATCAAATCACCGGAAAGAGTAAAACAGCTAAAGCGAGGATGGCTCAAGGATGCCATGCAGGCCAATTGAAGCGGTGCAAAATCTGTTGCTTCGTCAATGGCAACGACAGCCTTAGCATGACTTCTAAAACCCTGAATCTGTGGATATGCAGAGTTACTAAATAGTGTAGGATCAATTCTGAACAAAGAGTGGACGGTGTGGCAGGTGCACAACAGAAGAAGTTCCATTTCGTCTTCACTGACCTTTTTGTTCTCGGCGGAAATGAAGCCTGCAAGTTCCCTCTTACCGTTTTCGGTGAGAAGATCGGAAGTCAGCAAAACGGTCCTCCTAAAACCCTTATACGAACGGGAAAGGTCACGCATGAGGCTCCGCTCAACGCCGCGAGTTAACTTATCGAAGTATTTCCTAAATAAAGCGCCTTCTCCAATCACGGCAAAAAAGGACTTGTCAATGAATGGTTCTACTTTGTTATAATCCTCACGCGCTTTTTTTGAAAATCGAGTGTTTCGGTCATATTCGCTAAGCGCTCCGATACGAATCAATCTTCTTAACAATCGATTCAATTCCACATCATAATCGTATTTCAATCCACCCTGTAACGCTTCCTCTTCTTCTTCGACATCTTCTATTTCACCCTCTTCATCCTCTACTTCTGACGAGATTTTCTTTTCAAATCTGGAATGAAGCTCTTCATCGAAAGATTTCCACTGTTCTTCGTTCCGTTTAAATTTAGCCTGTGTGCTATCAACAAGATCCTGTATGCCATTCCGAAACTCCTCGGATATCCGTGCTGCCTTTTCCCGATATTCTTCTTTCAATCTTGTATAGAATCTGATCCACTCTTCGTATGAGGAAAGAGATTCAAAACCACTTACCGCCCCGCGAATACTGTTTCCAAGTGATTGCCACGAGACTTTATCGATGTCTACGTTAAGCATTCTTTCGATTTTCGACCTTTGACGCTGAAAGTGAAACGACTCGAACTCAGCAATTAAACGTGAGACCGTCTCACCGCTTCCCTTGAATATCCGAATGTGGTTTGTCGAGGCTTGAAATGGACGACCTGTTGCAGGGTTGATAAAGCCGAATTCACGGAATAAGATAGAACGAAACTTATCCCATACAACGACTTTGTGTTTATCTGCAGAAAGCCCTTCCTGATCCATCGCATTTCGAAGATATTCCCGCAATAATTCTGAGGGACTAAAGAACATCCAGCTTGTTAGATCGTTGAACAGAATTTTCTTATCTACTTCAGAGAGCTCTGGTTTGTATTCAACAATAGTGGGAGAAGTTAAGAATGTGATCCGTTGAATCAAGGAAGTCGTCTTCCCCGTTCCGGGGCCACCATCTATTATTAGTCCTCCATCAAATATTTTGCATCGTTTTGTATCTTCCTGTTCTGGATCAAGAACCGCCTGTCCCCGTAGTTGATTAGAACGATTTCGGTATTTCTTTACCTTTTCCTGCTGAGCCCTGAGTTCTCGCCGTTTAAGATCTAGCCTTTGATGGAGATCGATCTTTTCTTCTTCGGTCTTCCGACAATCTTCTAATTCGGTTTCTAATTTCTTAACATCGCTTTCAAGCCTTTCAAGATTTTGAAGCTCCTCTTTAAGGGAGTCTGCAAATTTGAGCGAATCTTCCGTGGTAGTAATGATTCCTTGGGCCGCATCGTCGCGTAACGGGATAGGATTGTATTTTGCAAGAGTGAATACATCCGCCGTGAGTCTATGATTATGTTCATTTATTAATTCGTTTGTCCCAATAGTAGACGCAATAAGTGAACCGCCGAATTTGCCGTCTCTGGCAACTATTGTAGTATTCTCCTCCTCAAGAAAGGGCTCCGGACCAGCTAGTGTGTCTACTATGTTTCCGTTTATATCCCGAATAACAGTTGTCGCCGATGATCTTTTTCTTCTGATAATCCAAAAAGTTTCTCCCTTTGCAGACTCATTAAGCAGTAGTTCAACTCTGCCAATTGCTGGTTGTAAAATGTGCTTTTCTCTTCCAACCCTATCTAGTATAACAATCGCAACATCTTTTGATTTCATTTGCTCTTCCATTCTAAAATATGAAGACATCACTCTTAACAATGAGTGAGTCGATACGGTAACGCAATCCTGTAATCAAATCGGTTGCCTCATTAGAAACAATATAAACCTTTTATGTTTGCGTTGACACTGCATTTCGAGATTCACTCCCGTTCATAACTTGTTAGGCACGGCCTTTCTTAAGTATTTCTTGACGCGCAATGCTGTGTTTTTTGGCATAGCACTTGAGCGCGGAATTAATGCGTTCACCCGAAGAGTCATTGGTCGCCAATGCAACGAATGCAATATTTCCTTCATGAGCTGCAACAGCGCTGTGTGCATATTCCAGACCATTCTTGAGATCGGCAAATATGTTATTCCACATTCGGCGAGGGCGATGCTGGTGAACAATTGCAACGGGCGTCCTGGCCAAGCAGGAAAGAAAGTGTTTCAACTCACTATGGCGCATCCACTTCGTTCCACGCTGTGTTTTTTGTTTCAAAACCGATTTCGGGGGTTAACATGGGAGCATAAACCAACTGGTCGAACCGAGGTGACGACTTCGTGCATATCGAACGCAATAGATCCCCTTTGAAAGCGTCCCGTGCGTCATCAAGGTATTGTAGCTTCATACACACTTAAAGGACTAGTGTGACCCTGAGCGATGAAAGTGTAATTTGGTCGTGATTTTGTGCAATAGGGTGTATCAATTCCAATATCGTTGTTTCAAATATTTAATAACCGTCTGGATGTCTGAACATCCCAATGCTGGCAATAAGAAATCTTTTGGATCAATCACAGAATATTTTTCTGGTGACTTTAAAATGTTAATCCAAGTTTCTTTCAAGTTTTTGCCATCGAGTTTTCCTAATGCCGTATTTACTTCCTTTAACTCTTTGTTGCGAGATGGAATGACATGTAAGTGCAAGTAGTCGGTGGCTCCGTATTCTTTGGCCTTCACCATTTCATTTGCGAGCAATGTTTGTCGCATAAGTTGATAATATGGTTCGGTAAATAGTCCTTCTAGATTCATAACTCGTAAAGGACAATCAGGTTTTTTGAGGAATGGTGAATAAATCCTTATTCTTGTTGGCCCACCGTCATCTGTTGCTTTTGATGCGCCTCTATATTGTTCCACATATTTCCATTCAATCGATACAAGTTTTCGTTTCCCATTCTTCATCTCTGCTAACATCATCGCATCAACTGAAGTAGAGTTTGCCCCCCGAGTATGACTCTTTTCTCCAAGATAATTTTCTCGTCCAACTACTTCAAAGTCCACGTAGCCACTATCTACACCTCCGTTGTCCATCCGTAAAGCACTCTTTACATTTTTATCAACTCCTTGGAGAATGTTTGTCGCTACGTCTTCACGTTGCCTAATAAAGTATAGATGATTTAAGCATGCGATTTGAGATGAAAGTAAATGTCCTGTCGGTTCATCCCCGCTGTCCCAAAAAGGTATTCTGTTCACTTTGAAGTATTGAACCACATCCTCCCTGATGCCCGCCCAAAGATTTTGAATTGGCTCTTTGAGAACAAACTCTCTTTCTGCCTTTTTGAAAACACCTCCACCAGGATCCTTGAACATTTCATCCCGAAGTGCGGTTGCTTTTTGCCTTTGTTCTTCTAAATAGCTCATGGCGTCACCTAATGTAATTCATGTGTTCGTAGCCTGCTAAACAATCTACAACTATTTTTTAGCCTCTCTTGACTTGCCTAACTATCGCGTCGTAGAACAGCCGATCGCTTTTGCATTGTTCTTTCCGAACGACAGCTAGGACCACGTCGTATCCGGATTCGGATTATCTTTCCGGATTAATCTTGTTTAGCTTTTTCTCTTTCTTGGTCAATTCAATAGGAATGCGTTTTGATTTCTGAGCATTCGTGAAATGTTTGTTCATCCACACGACTTCTATTCTTTTGTGACTATGTCCACTAGCATCCCTAGTTGTGGTCTTTATCTTTCTGGTAGACCACCCTTTCGCTGGTGTAAGCATCGCATCATAGAGTTCATTCTCGTAGCCGCTGATAAAGATCATGCACCTAGCTTTGTTTGCAATCCTAAGTAATTCCCTGTGAAACTCTTTATCAACTATATCCTTTGTATAGCCATTCGTTCTATCGGCCAAATATGGCGGGTCAAGATAGACTAACGTTGCAGGTCTCTTCATGCAGTCTTTCAATAGCTGACGAGCATCTCTTTTTTCAATTCTTATTCCGCGAAGTCTCTCAACAACATTCGACAATCTATCCGGTAAGTTATACCATCTATTTACACGTGCCTCCCTATGATTTCGCGTATATGAAAGAGAATAGGAAAATCCGCCGTGTTCCTTTCCAAAAACCCCATTCACAGCCATCATAGATTCGACGAGAAATCTCCTCGCTTTTTCGAGACTGTTTTTTGGCTTCTTGGCATTCCGGGCTATTTCAAGTTCTTGTCGTGCATATGGAGTCAATGCGACTAGTTTACAGAGATCCTTAGGACGCTTTCTTAATTGTTCAAAAAGATTTACAATTTGTCCGTCGAGGTCATTAATGACTTCAATCGGGGCCGGAAGTTTCGCTAAAGTAACGGCAGCTGATCCGCAAAACGCTTCAACCCATGCACTATGAGGTGGTAAGCGTTTGCACAAGTTCAGCGCAAGTGTTTTCTTAGACCCAAAATATCCAAAGGGTGTATTCTTCCGTTTATATTTTTTCTTTAGCACCATTTTCTTCATACTAATTTACCTAGATCAAAAGCACAATTAAGAATTAACGAGGCAGCATTCTACTTACATATTTTTCCCTAGGCTCCTCAATTGTTGCTCCAGGGCTCTTATGCGCGTTTCGATTTCTTTGATAACCTCCAATGCCTCTCCCCACCTACTTTTCTTAATATTGGAGAGATCTAGCCCTCTATTGTTTAGTTTTGCCAAGGATGAGCTCAGCAAAACCAATGGAGTATCTTGTGTCTGTTTTATTTCTAGGGCCGCGTAGGCTCGCGTTACTGTCTCGGCAATTAAATTACCATACTTGCTATTCCAAATTATATCTTTTGTCGACTCGTCTAGCCGGTGTCCGACCCCGTCTACAATTTCCTCTTTTGTCAGGATGAATTTCTTTTTGTCTTTCAATTTAAACAACTCTTTTTTCGAACTTGGATTTAATAGCAACTTCGGTAGTTCACGCATAATTTGATGCACTTTTTTGTTCAATCCAGTCAACTCTCTTTTTCTTATAATAACGAAGGCAATGTGTTCGACTGACTCGACTTCTTTGCGCGTCAGGTTAAGTTTTTTTCGTTTCTCAGTATTAGACATTTTCTTGTATGTGCTCTTATAATAATCTAAGAAAGCCTGCCATCTCCCTCTGCTATCCGATCTCCCTTCAGAGATGGTATTATAGTGAGCTGGTCGATCGAAGAGGTAGAGATATCGATCAACGCAATTCAAAGGCTCCAAGTATTCTTCCTCAAATTGTCTCAAAGCCCTACGGAATTCCTTTCTATTTAAGGATGCATAATTCGGATCGTCTCGGAGTTGTTCAACTAACGAAAAACCATTTTCAATCTTGCGTTTAATTGAAATCGCTTTGTCAAAATTGTAGTATTCTGCCCTCCCCAGAGTTTGCAATTGGTAACGATTTTCTATTTGCTCAATTTCCTTTTGGGTCGGCGGTCGTTCGTCATCATCGAACCCTGGGAGTATAACGACCTTGAGATATCTGAACCGCTTACTGTTTGGATGTTTTTCATATAAATCATCAAGCACAAGTTTTCTTCGATTTCCATTAATCAAAAACCCGTCAGCTGTGATAACTGCATTATGTAGTTGGCCGTACTTTAAAATGGAGTTCTTCAATTCACTGGTTTTTTCTGGGTCTTTTCTCGCCAGAAATCCTCTCAGAACCGACTGACCGTAGTCTGATGTTTCATTCAGGACGCCTTTCCTTGCTTCATAAGTGAGGACGTCAGAAGCAATCCGGCCATTGTCTTTCCGAAATCTTAAGTATTCGATCGGAACCAAATAAACCCGTCTTGCCCGATCGAATTTCTGATCACTTCTGAAAAAGATTTCTTCATGTGCCCTCGTCGGCTTACGATGGGTACAAATTTCAAGAGCAAACTCCGGAACAATCGACCTTTGGTTCCGCTTTGACATTTTTTTCATAGCATCACTCTCAATAAAGTTTAAGCTTATAGAGGACTTCTAATCCAAACGCACTTGCGTGATTTGCTGCAATCTCTTGATATCCTGCTGAGTCCGCTCTTGCCTTTTTATTTAATCGGTCCGAAATACCTCGAATTATAAGAGCCTGAATCTGTGGATAGTTATGTAGTGCGGAAAAAAAACCGTTCGATTCCATATCGACTGCTATTGCATCATTATAGTGAGACTTGATGAGTCTAAAGGTAGCTGACCTGGTCGACGTAATCACTTTTTCTCCAGATGCGATCGGTTTGACTACTACTTTGCTCTTTTCAGCGCTATTCCCTTTTAATCTGCGTTTCCAATCAAGTTTTTTTGCTTCAGCTTTAGCGCGCTGCAAGATGACCTCGGTTGAGTTTCCTAATTCAGGCCTTGTAAGGAATCTCCCTCTTGTCGCCTTTCCAGACTCGTAGTTGTATGCTTTGTCGCCTACAACTACATCTCCAAGTTTCACATCCTTGATACCACCCGCAATACCGATGAAAAGGATAATGTCGGGGTTGAAATGTGCGATTGCTCTCTCTGTCCCGAGACCAGACCTTACATTTCCCATTCCGACTTCTGCAAGTAGAATTCTATACCTATGAGACTGGCCTTGAAAAGAGCCTAATTCATAGACTGTGCCTCCATGACGTTCTTCTTTGACTTTCTTCAAGTGTCTCCGTACTGCCTCGTATTCCACAGGAATCGCAGTCAAAATTACTACTCGATATGTTTTACGCTGCTTGGTAATTGACATTATTTGGTGACACCAAAGGGGATAAGCCGAAGAAAAAAAAGCGTATGAGTTTTCTCTTCCCATTGAAACAGGGAACGGGTGAAACAATTCTTCACAATCTGACTTCCCTCAAACTTGAGTATATCACCACAATACCCAATCAATTCCACCCTTCTGATATGAAATGACATTCATGAGACCCCTTGATGGATCCAGAACATATTTGTCACTCATTATTTGAAAAAGAGTATGATTCGATTTTTCTCAGCCAGGCTTCTTTGTTCTGAAACACAGTTCTATAGGGATCCTGGATAATCTTCAAATTGGAACTATCAAAGGTGCCATGATGATTAGTTGGGACCAAATATAGAAAATAACGAGTGCCCAAAATACTAGAAGTATAAATTTCATTTTGGGACCAGAAGAATCTAGTTTGTGGGAGTTTGACGGCTTTTACCTCGATGTATCTTATACTATGACCATCCCGGCTGTCGTCACCCTCAAAGCTTGCAATATCATAGCCGGCCCCGACGTCACTTTCTGAGACATGAACTATACTCTTTGTCAAGTCTGGGTATTTCGCGAGTCTCCGCCGTTCATATTTCAAGACATATTTCTCAGCTTCTAGACCTGTCTCCTGCTGCCTACGCAATGTTTCTGCAAACTGTTCAGAAGAGAGAATCCGACGCTCCTTCTTAATCTTGACCAACTGAGTGAATTCGGTTTTCAAAACATAAGTATTCTCTCCATTGCCACTGGAGATAATTCCTGATTCAAGTAGAAAGTTCCTTATACCACTCTCCCTTAAACGCGCCGAAGTCTCTGGAGCGTATTGTATCTCATCTCCGTTCATTGAAAACTTTGACAAATACTTTTCAATTTCTGTTCGATATACGGTCTTAGTTTTCTTCATACTCCTGATAAGCAACTGACCAAACGCTGATGCATCCATACTTCCGACCTGCCGCTTATTCAGGCGACCCAGTATTATCTTATCTCCGACTTGCATAAGAAGCTTAGCCTCTAGGAGGAGTCTTAAACTATCATCGAAATACTTGCCCTGTCTTTCATACTTTTGTTGGATGAGTTCAGACTCGCGCGAGGAAGAGGATACAACTGTTCTCCAAAGAAGGAAAGCATCCGAGAGAGTTATATGTTCAAACAATTTTGATTTCACGATGTAAACAATCTCTGATAAGCTTCCAATTCGTCGGTGTCGTCTCCCATATCCATCGAGTATATACAATAGTCTTCATCAATTATAGCGCTCATCTTACGGGCTTTTCCCTGCACGCTCGCCAGAATATCCTGTTCAATCGTTTCCTGGTATTGAAGGAAATAGTAGTAGGCCTCTTGCTTTTCGGAACCCCCGACCCGATGAATGCGATCCAATGATTGCAAGTATTGTGCGCAATTGTAAGACAAATCATAATAAATTGCATTGTGACAGGTCTTATGAAGTGAAATCGATTCAGCACACGCTGCGGGATTTGCTACCAATACATCAAGTCCACTCAAATCATTAACAAATTCATTTCGAATCTGCTCTCGCGTTTCCTCCTCGCTGACTGTAGCTCGTTCAATTGGGGTATCGCCAATAATCTTTTTTGAATAATATCCGTTTTCTCTGCAAGACTTCATTATCAACTCTATCGTACCGATGAAATTTGTCCAGATAACTACTTTTTCCTTTCTTCTCTGAAATTTCTGGATGAGGGACATCAGTTTTTTTAATTTGGCCGGCGTTTCGAGTTTTGAATAGTTGTGAATATCATATCTCAAATCATTGTCCGATTCCAGCAAGTCCTCATCGTATTCCCCAATTGCATCGTCAAGAAGGCCGGTAAACGAAAGACATTGGCGCAAACGCATCATCCGCCCCTTGCGAAGTCCATTGATTAGGTCAATATTTTTCAAATAATCATCTTTAGCGTAGCCGCGGATTTTTCGGACTATCGCCTCATAGACTTTCTTTTCGATAGGATTAGGTTTTACTAACACAGTTGGTAGGAATATTTGTTTCTTTAGATTTAGCTCTTTCTTTCTCACTCTATAGAACAGAGGACCAATCACTGGCTCTAGTATTTTCTTCGCAGTCGAGTAGTCTCTGTGATCTTCACAGTAACGTAATCTTGATTTCTTGGTTTGATCGAGAAGAGTATGGTGTGGCCAAAGAAAACTGAAGATGTTGAATAAATCCACATAACTGTTCGGAATTGGAGTTCCAGTCAATACTGATCGATATTTGGAATGGCGCGAAATTCTCAAAACTGCGTTAGCCCAATTGCCATCCAGTCGCTTGATATAATGAGCCTCATCGATAACGATAAGTGCATTAATGTTTTGACTTCCCAGAAAAGACGAAACATCTTGCTGATCATGGAGAAGCGTCTGAAAAGTAGTAAGATACAATTCTCCATAATCTTCGAAGTTGTAGTATTCAGTTCTTCTGGCTGTCTTATTACCACCCGCAAGAATAATATACTTTGGCCGTCTTCCGAGAACTTGTTCGAATTCGTCTCGCCAGGGCCCAAACGAAGAGGCCGGTCCGACCACGAAAAGAACATTGACCTTACCTTCAAGGCGCAGCTTTTCAAACACACTCAGGAGGACGGCTGTCTTTCCGCTTCCTGGGACTGAAAAATTGGCACCATTGCCTAATAAATATAGATGATAAGCCGCTTTAACTTGATGCCCTTTGAGCCTTCGCACAGTATGAGATTGCAAGAATTTGCCAAAGTCACTGAACTCCTGTTCATCATATTGTCCGTCCTTGAACTGTTCTGCTTTGCGGAAAATTTTTGTAAGTTCCGCGGATCTTTCTTCAATTGCATCGATAAAACTCCTACAAGCAGGGCTAAGCGCATATACCAAGTTCTGTTTTCGTAAATAATCCTCCACCTTCTTGATGAGTGACGGTTCTTCAGGACTCAGTGAAGCTTCATACCTCCCCGCCACAATCTTCTTAAAGCCCCATGCACTCAATTGTATTACGTGGCGAGGTTTGAGTTCTTCTTCCTGTTCCGTGAGTCTAAGGATATTTTTGTCGCAGTCAAATAACATTAACGTTTGTTTTTGGCATACTTGTTCTTAAGGGCTTTTAGTTTTTCCTTGGTGTCGTTCTTCAGGTGGTCAAATTCATTGTACAAATGATGGGCCCGAGTTTGTATCTGGTTCGCCCAATTTGCTGCTTTTTCAATATCTTCGATTGCTACGGCTTCAGGAGTCATGTTTTCATGATTCAGTTTCTTGAGTGCTGCTTCTAGCAAGGTCAATGGAGTCTCTCTTGCCGTCTCATACTCGACAATTTTTTTAGCGTCTTTAACTCTCCCAATCAGCTTAGTTGCATTCTTGTTTCCCCAAATCTGGTCCTTCTCTCGCTCTGAATACTCCTTTCCTTCGCTATTGTAGCACTCAGTTCTGGGTAAGTCGAATTCAATATCGAGCAACTTATAGAGTTCCTTCTTGGCCTCTTTATTCGAGATCAATTTGGAGAAATCCCTCATTATCATATGTAGCTTGGGTAATTCGGGAAACTCTCGTTTTCGAATTATCTTGAATGCAATTTCCTCAACATCGCCAATTTCATCTTCTTCAATACCCATCGTATTTCTTGAGTTTGCATCGTCCAATTTTCTTCTTACCCTTGCATAGTAATCTAGAAACGCCTCCCAGCGGCCCTCCTTGTCAGCTGTGCCTGAGGCAATCGACGTGTAAAGCCCTTCTCTGCCTAGGAGCTGCAGATACCGATCTACACAGGATAAGGGCTCAAGATAATCTATTTCGTATTCTTTCAATAGTTTGTCTTTTTCTTTTTGAGTTAAACTGATGAAACTTGGATCGTCACTTAGTTGCTCTACTAGCGACATTCCCTTGTTTATCTTATTTCTGATGGATAGCGCTTTGTTAAATCTTGAGTATTCGGATTTCCCCTCTCTCTGAAGTTGGTACCTGTTCTCTATTTGTTCAATTTCCTTTAGCGTTGGCGGACCGCCCGGATCGACTCTTCCCGGCAAAATAACCACTTTCATCCATTTCCATTGATCAGTCTGATATTTCTTGAACAATCGAAGTAAGGCCACTTTTCTTCTGTTTCCATTAATGAGAAAACCATCAGCTGTAATTATCGCTGGATCCCGTTGACCGGAGTGGTAAATCGAATTCACTAATTCCTCCGTGCTCTCGGGGTCATTCTTCTCAAGAAAGTCCCTGAGCACTGTTTGTGCGGCACTACTCCTTTCAGACAACGGACCCTTATCTTTCTCGTAACTGAGCACGTCCGATGCAATTCTCCCATTATCTTTCCTAAACCTTAAAAGATCTATCGGCACTCTAACCACATCGCGTTCGGTGTTGCTAATGTGTTCGCTTCTGAAGAAGATTACAACTTTTGATGGTTTTGCGTCTGTGAGTGTATGGGCCTTGATTTCTTCCGCAAAATCTTCTATGATTTCTCGTTTGGGGTCGCGAGTGATTTCATCCATGGCTACACCTTTCAAATGTGGCTCGGGTATTGATAGTTCTCGGGCAATTAAAAAACCCGCAAGACATTTGCCAGAGGCTCGTCCTACGGGTCAATTAGTCATCAGAATTTCTAAAAATCCTATGCCCCGCAAGCATGTCCTCCGGCAAACTGTCGCTAATGTATGCGATTATGTTTCTAAATGCAATGATTGCTCCGGCTAAGGCGTTCAGCGATCAAGAATTGACCAAAATGAAGATGAATTATCAAATCCGAATCAAAAGAATTCGTAATTCGTACAACCACGACGAAAATTTTGTGCAAAATTATAGTCTTGAACGAGATTTTCGTGAAAGTCTCTGCGCGTACTGGGAAATTCTACGTCACGACGAACGTAACCATAATTATGTCAATGGCTTAACCCGTATACACTTTTTGTCAGCATTTTCCCTCGTTTACGACTCGTTTAGTCATAATTTCCCGATTGAAAATGACTGTTTGGCTCTTGCCTCGACATAAAGAATCTTTTGTTCGTCACTCTTCGCGTACGAAATTCACAGAACAAATATACGGAAATCAGATCACCCTCCGAGCTACATTAATTCCTTTCCTATCCTCGCGTAGAAGCAACTCCTCGTTACTCCTGTAACACTGCTTTACATTGCGGTATAAGAACAACAAGAATCAAATCTTATCACAACTTGGAGTTCTTATGCGTTATTGTATTCGTACTGTCGCATGGAGATTCCGTGAATCTATAGAACTTGACACGGAATTCGCCAACAAACGATCGATCATCATTCGCTCACCTTCCGACGTTTTTGAGAATTACCAGTCACTCTTCAAAGACCAAGTCAGAGAACGCTTTGTTGTGCTTTGGTTGAACTCAGCGAATAAAGTCATTGGCTTTGAAATCATCTCAGAAGGAATTCTCAACAGCTCGCTTACACATCCGCGTGAAGTCTTTCGTGGAGCAATCGTATCAACAAGCGCATCGATCATCCTCGCGCACAACCACCCTTCCGATAATCCTGAGCCGAGTCAGGAAGATATTTCTATCTCTAAGCAGCTTGTCGAGTCGGGGAAGATCATCGGCATTCCAGTACATGACCACATCATATTTGCCGGCGATACGTACACATCACTTGCTGAACGAGGATTGATTTGACGGTAAAAAAGAGCGCAGGTGATCGCGCTCTTCTCCTGTCATAAGTATTCGACAGCTTTCTCTTTCAGTTTTGCGCGGAGGATCGGGAGGTGGGAATATTGAATGTGGTTGCGTTGGGAGATTTCTTTCAGCGAGTAACCGGCTGTCAGTTCCTCCAGGAAAGTTCGCTCCTCGTCTGTCAGCGCTGACATGAAGTCCTCAGCTTGTGCATAATCCAGCGGCGTGATTTTCATTGGCAGAAGAAACTCAGCCAACGATGTTGTGCAGCCATCACCTGGAACAGGCTTATCGACATACACGCGATCATGGTTCCACGCATCGAGTTTTCTTTTTCCCATTTCATCAGCCCGAAATGCAGAACGCTTGTTGAGTTCTCTGCTGCGGAAGTGCATGACACTCTTCATCATACCCGGCGTCACGTTGTCGCCCATCTTCTTCTTGCCCATCACATACGCCATCGTGATCAGTTCGCTGCGTTGCAATGGGTCACGTGAAAACTGCTCTGTGTAGTGCCATAGATTATCATAGAGTGCCTCTGTCATCACGCCTCCTATTGTGAATAGTTAGTATAGAGTTCTTCCATACTTACTTATCACATAAACGGATGGTGTTTTTACAGGGTATAAGTCTGTAGCAGTGCCGCTAGCTCATTTCCCACAATCCATATATGGAGTATCTCACTATGTCAAAACTGAAGGCAGTAATTCGCATAGTTGTCGAGGTAGGCAAAGTGGTTCTTCGTTATTTGAAATAGGAGGGTGCGCGTGCTATTACGCCATTCGCTCCTCAGTCTTTTCATTGCTCGGACCTGATTCCCGTTGACATATTTCGCAATCTTTCACTACATTATGCCAGACCAAGATAAAGAGACAAAGTGTACGCCTATGCAATTGTGCTCGGCAACCGTATGACACGGTTGCTCCAGTATGCTACTTGCATAGGTGTCCTCTTTATCTTGGTCGATAATCAGGTTGCCGAAAGCTTGGGCTACTGGAGCTTTTTATTTGTGCCGGTCGGGATTTTCATGCCTCTGATTCTTCGGATGATGAGGCGTTTTTGTTTAAGAAGGTAAATACAAATAATTCAAGTTCGATACTCATTTTGTTTCAGGAGGAACATATGTTACGAACATTACTCATTGTATCTTCTCTGGGATTGTTTTTATTGATCCCAGCTGCTAATTCCCAAATTCCGACAAACGGGCTTGTTGCCTATTATCCCTTCAATGGGAATGCAAATGATTCAAGCGGGAATGGAAATAATGGCAGCGTATATAACATAAGTAGCGACTCAGATCGTTTCGGACAAGCAGGCAAGAGCTTCCATTTTAATGGAGTAAATAGCATTGTTACTATAAATGACAGCACGTTATTCAACTTCGGAACAAACGATTTTTCCATATCATTATGGACCCGAACCTCTGTCGAACAACCAGGCATTTATTTGATTTCAAAATACGCTCTCCCAGATGGTAGTCCAGGTTACGGAGTCGGGACTGGTGACTTCACAGACCCTTATGCATTCCTAACCATTCAATCGGGTACGAGCAGGGATGTTCGTGGAGCTATTCCATTCAATGATGGTATGTGGCATAATATCATATGCGTATGGCAAAGGAATGGGAGACTTACGATTTTCTTCGACGGAAATAATTTGGCATCGACTGATATAAGTTCATACTCAAACGGAGTAGTTCAAAACAATGCAAAACTAAACATCGGAGGTCGTGCAAATTATCCGCAATTTAACGGCGATATTGATGACATTCGAATTTATAATCGCGCGCTCAACGTAACAGAGATTGGCTCGCTCTACCATGAAGGCGGATGGCCAAACCCCATCCCGACAAACGGACTTGTTGCCTGGTATCCGTTCAATGGTAACGCGAATGATTCAAGCGGAAATGGCAACAATGGAACCGTGAATGGGGCGACGCTATCGACAGACAGATTTGGGCAGCCGAATCATTGTTATTCGTTTGATGGAAATAGCAATTACATCGGAGTACGGGATACTCAATCACTTAACTTTGGGACGAACGATTTTTCAATATCATTATGGGCACAAACGTCTGTCTCCCAGGCTGGTTGCTATTTTATCGCAAAGTACCCCGTACAGGATGGTCCGGGATATGGGATTGGAACAACAGCGAATAATGATCCTTATGCCTTCATGTTCGATGATCTGGGATTAAGTATGGATAGAGATACATACAGTGGAGGCCGCCCAATCAACGATGGATTATGGCACAATTATACAGTTGTATGGGATCGCAAAGGATTCTTAACAATCTATGTAGATAGCGTCGCAACGACGCAAAGAGACATGAGCGACGCCTCAGCTGGAAGTGTTTCAAATGACGGAATACTCACAATTGGTGGTCGAGAAAACTCTCAGCTATTTAGTGGAGAACTTGATGATATCCGCATCTATAACCGCGTCTTGGATACGGCAGAGATTGGCTCGCTTTACCATGAAGGCGGATGGACGCTTCCGCTTCCTGTCGAACTTACATCCTTCACTGCTGCAGCAAATTCAAACACTGCTGATCTTAAATGGAACACAGCAACAGAAGTGAACAACTACGGTTTTGAAGTCCAGCGAACAGTGAACAGTGGAAGTTGGGCAAAGGTTAGTTTTGTTGCAGGTAATGGAACTAGTAATGTTCCGCATAATTATTCCTATACCGACAAGGTAGGAACTGCAGGAACATATTCGTATCGGTTAAAGCAAATTGACCATAACGGCGCGTTTGTATATTCACAAGTGGTGCAGGTAACAATAGAAGCACCAAAAGTATTTGCGCTGAATCAGAATTATCCTAATCCATTTAATCCGAAAACGGATATCCAGTTCACTGTGCCCAGTGATGGACGAGCGACGTTGAAGATTTTTAACACTCTCGGCCAAGAAGTGGCAACGTTGTTCGATGGAGCTGCGACGGCAGGAGAATACCATCAGGCGACGTTCGATGCGTCACAGCTGGCGAGCGGGATATACTTCTCGCGCCTGGAGTTTAATGGAAAAATGCAGGTAAAGAAGATGCTATTGCTGAAGTAACACGACTTGACACATTCGCACGGAATATTTATATTTCCGGCGACCTGTGTGACAACCCCTCCCAGGTTGTTGCACCTAGAAAGGGTCACTGCCCGACTTCCCCCCAGTCGGGCTTTTTGTTGGTTGCATTTGAATCCGATTAGCAGTAGTTTTGCAACAGAGGGGCGCTCTTAAACCTACCGGCCATCCCTCATTATTATATTATCCTGCGGGGTGCACCAATTCATATCGATAATCAACACATACCCGCTACTTGCAGTCTAAGCATTAAATTTCAACGCGTTCCTGCAGTGTGCAGTCTATTATATTTAACCTGCTATACGCAATCTAATCATAGTTAGGTGGCATAAAAAATAAGTTCGCTAAGAAAGAAATAATTTCAGTAATTGAAGCTTCGTTTTTTGATTCAAGCTTCTAAAGATATGAATCTATTAGCAGTCAGATTTTCTAATTGCAATGTCTGCAAGAAAGTGGTATCATCTCGTACGGAAACTTTCCTGGCAATCATAGTTGGGAGCTATGTCTATAAACAGTATCAATAACGATAACATTCTTAAC
>Ga0182011_10001514_pt1 | contig 20363 bp, 14 predicted proteins | sample 711E1DmetaG_FD_120481 | JGI IMG/M metagenome (GOLD analysis project Ga0182011, IMG submission 120481) | Permafrost microbial communities from Stordalen Mire, Sweden - 711E1D metaG | ecosystem: Environmental > Terrestrial > Soil > Wetlands > Permafrost | place: Sweden: Stordalen | collected... | reverse complement strand
GTCAAAGCGACGAAGTGGCTGACCGTGGACGCTGGTCGCTTCGTGACCACTGCCAGCGCCGAGGTCATCGAGTCCAACAAGAACTGGCTCTACAGCCGTTCGATGTTGTTCTACGGCGTCCCTCTGTTGCACACAGGTCTGCGCGTGAATGCCACGGTGAACCCGTCGCTCAGGCTGCAGACCAGCCTGGTCAACGGCTGGAACAACGACCCGGATAACAACATCGGCAAGACCTTTGGCGCCAACGCCACCTTTGCCCCGCCGGATTCCGGCCTGAATGCCTCCCTGACCACCTACATTGGCAAGGAAACCACGGCTGGCTCAGGCGGTAACACGAGAATTCTGATTGACGGCGTGGTGACCAAGGATATTGCCCAGGCATCCGTTGGCCTCAACGTTGACTACCTGAAGGACGGCACTCCCTACTGGATCGGCGCGGCGGCCATGGGGAAGTACGCCTTCACCGACCTGTTCAACGTTGCTGCCAGGTTTGAGTTGGTGTCGAGCAAGAGTGGTGGGTACACCTTGGGATTCGTCACGCCGCCCGCCACCGCCTACACGGGCGATGCGGTTCTTTACGAAGGCACTTTGATGGGCGGTCTGACCGTGGCGAAGCACTTGGAACTGCGGCTTGAACTGCGCGGGGATTTTGCCAACAAAGACATCTTCCAAAAAGGCGACGCAGGCGAGGTGGCCTATAACCGCAAGAACCAGCTCACCGGGCTGGCCGCTTTCCTCGCCTATTTCTAGGCGGTTTGCCCCCCGCTCTGCACCTGGAGCCAATCTCGCGCCATCCGGGGGTTCACATCGGCGCGACTTGCCAAAGTTCCGGCTCTGTGGCCTCTCTGGTGAAAAGGCCAACCAAGTCCCAAGGCCAGCGGTGACGCGTGGCGGAGGGCCGCCATTCGCCTACGATGCTTCCTCGTAGCGTTTGCGTTTTCGCCACAGAGTCGAGCTGTCGATGCCCAGGGTGACCGCCGCGGCGTCGAGAGAAGTTGAGCGCGCAAGAACGGATTGAATGTGTGCGCGCTCGATGGCGTCCAGGGTGAAGTCGCCGCCCACGGTCGGCTGGGGCTGCTTTGCGCCCGCGATACGCTCGGGGAATGCCTGCGGTTCCAGGCGCGGCGAGGGCCACAGGATCAGGGCGCGTTCAATGGTATTGCGCAGCTCGCGCACGTTGCCCGGCCAGGCGTAGGAGGCCAGCGCCTGCTCGGCTGCAGGGGAAAGCTCGGGCACCGGGCGTCCAAGGGCTCGTGCGAAGAATTCCAGAAAGTGCCGCGCGAGGGGAAGAATGTCCTCGGGCCGCTCGCGCAGAGCGGGAACCTTGATCTCGATCACGTTGAGGCGATACAGAAGATCCTCGCGAAAGGCACCGGTCTTCACCTCCACCTCAAGGTCGCGGTTGGTGGCCGCCGCCACCCGCACATCGGCCCGCCGCGTACGTGTCTCGCCCACGCGTTCAAACTCCTTGTCTTGCAGAAAGCGCAACAGTTTGGCCTGGAGATTGGCGGGCATTTCCCCTATCTCGTCGAGAAATAGCGTGCCTCCCTGAGCCGACTCGACCCGTCCCGGCTGATCGCGCACGGCTCCGGTAAAGGCGCCCTTGGCGTGGCCAAAGAGTTCGCTGGCCAGAAGTTCTTCGGAAAGGGTAGGGCAGTTGACCACGACAAATGGGCTCTCGTGCCGCTTGCTTTGCTCGTGCATAGCGCGCGCCAGGACCCCCTTGCCCGTGCCGCTCTCTCCCCGAAATAACACGGCTACCTCCGCCTGCGCCGCGCGACTGACTACTTCCAGAACCGAACGCACGGCGGGCGACGACGAGGACAGCAAGATATCGGGCGCCTCGTTGCGCAGCCGGTTTTCCAGATCGTCGGCGCGCGCGCTCAGCGACCGCTGCTGGGCTACGCGTTCGATGAGATGGCGGATCTGGGCAGGCGCAAAGGGCTTGGGCAGATAGTCCCAGGCTCCCCTGCGCATGGCCTCGACTGCGGTTTCCACCGTGGCATAGGCGGTGACCACGATGATGGTGAGGTTGGGATTCTCGGCAAGCAGAAGCGGGATCAGATCCAACCCACTGTGCATGCCCAGACGAAGATCGAGGAAAACCACGTCGTAGGTCGCGCGGCCCATGGCATCCAGGGCGGCTTGTGGTGACGCCGATTCGGCGACCTGGGCGCCCAGGCCTTCGAGACACACGCGCAGGGTGGCCCGGATGTTCTTTTCATCGTCGACGATGAGGACGTGCAATTGCGACACGCGCGTAGCATACCGCACAAGCCGGCGGGCAGTGCGAACCGCCTTTTTGCGTGCTCTCGGGCAATCGGGCATGCTCTCGTCATGCTCAACCCCACAGCCTGGACTCGCCTGTTTCTGGTTTCGACGGCCGTCGGCCTGGGTTGCGGAGACAGCGCGGGTGGGCCTTCGGGCTACACCGGGCCGGGCAAGACGCTCAAGGTGATGACCCGCAACGTGTACTTCGGCGCCGAGGTCGATGCGTCGCTGGCCGTGTCGACGCCAGCGGAGATCCCGCCTGCCGTGGCGGGGTTGTGGGAGACGGTGCAGCAGAGCGATTTTCTCGGGCGGGCCAAGCTGATCGTCGATGAGATCGTGGCCGAGCAGCCCGACATCATCGCGTTTCAGGAGATGGAGCTGTTCCGCATGCAAAGCCCGAGCGACTTTGTGCCCGGGGCGAGCCCCAACGCCGAGGATGTGGCGCCGAACGGTGACTTGCTGGCCATCATGCAGGACGAGATGACGACGCGCGCTCTCGACTATGGGGATCCCGTGCTAGTGGACGCCCACACCGATCTAGAGTTGCCGAGCGTGGACGCCAGCGGCGCAATCTACGATCTGCGCATGACCGACCGGAACGTGGTGTTTGTGCGGTCGAGCATCAGCGCCAGCAACCCGCGCGGCCAGGATTTCGCGAACTCGTTCAACGTTCCCTTAGGCGGTCTAGCCAGCGGCATCTTCATCAAGCTGACCCGCGGTTTTGGTGCGGTGGACTTGGTGGCAGACGGCGTGCCCTTCACCTTGGTCAACACACACCTGGAGGTCGGCGGCTTCCTGGCATCTGACCAGGAGGGCCAGGCAAAGGACTTGGTCGACGCGCTGGCGCCGGTGTCCGGCCAGGTGATCCTCGTTGGCGATTTCAACAGCGCAGCCGACGGCTCTGATACCACGAGCTACCAGACCGTCACGCAGGCGTTCACTGATGCCTGGCCGGTAGTGAACCCAACCGATCCCGGTTTCACCTGCTGCACCGACATCACCGCCCCCGCGCTCTCGCCGACCCAACGGATTGATCTGGTCCTCTATCGCGGCAAGGTGCGGCCCGAAGCCGCCAACCTAGCGGGGCTCGACGCCAGCGCACGCACCGCCGGTGGCCTGCTTCCCTCGGACCACGTGGGTCTGGTCACCACGCTCACCGTCGGGCAATAGCGGGAGCGTCCACCTGACGAATCCGGCTGGCTGGCGCAGGCTCTCGTGTCGAGTACAATCGTTGCCCCGTGACCTCCCAATATCCCGTCGCATCCTCGGTCCCGATTCGCTTCCTCCGCCTTCGCCCGACCGCGGTGCTCCCCCACTACATGACGTCGGGCTCGGCCGGCATGGACCTGGCGTCCGCTGCCGACGGGCCGGTGACTGTACCTGCGGGCGAACGAGTGGGGATCCCCACCGGGTGGGCCATGGAGTTGCCGCCTGGCTATGAGGCGCAGGTGCGCCCCCGCTCGGGGTTGGCCTGGCGGTCGGGGCTGACCGTGGTGAACGCGCCGGGAACCATCGATAGCGACTATCGGGGCGAGGTAGTGGTCTTGCTGGTCAATCTGTCTAAGCAGCCGGTGGTGGTTCAACCAAGCGATCGTGTGGCCCAGATGGTGATCGCGCCGGTTATTCAGGGGGCTGTGGAAGAAGTGGCCGAGCTGTCAAGCAGCAAGCGCGGCGGAGGCGGTTTTGGGCACACCGGTTGATTCGAATGTGTCGAGTATGATTAGGTGCACACATGAGCAGCACCGTGATTGACGTTTCCTCAAGGCGAGCCGGCATCGTCGGCGTCTCCGGCTATTCGGGGATGGAGCTGGCGCGCATCCTGGCCAGCCATCCGAACTTCTCCCTCGGGCTGGTGACCAGCGACAAGTGGGCGGGCAAGCGTCTGGGCGCCCACCTTGCCGTGGCAGCGCCCGCGGCCGACTTGACCTGCTTTTCGCACGAGCGGGGCCAAGCCCACCTGGGCGAGGTCGACGTCGTCTTCCTGTGCACCCCGGCTGAGGTTTCGGTCGAGCTGGCGCCGCGCGCGCTGGCTGCGGGAGCTCGTGTAGTGGATCTCTCGGGCGGGTTCCGGCTGGCGGCTGACCAGTTCCCGCAGTGGTATGGCTTTACCCATCCCGCGCCGGAACTGCTTGCCCAGGCCGTGTACAGCATGCCTGAGGCCACCAACAACGCCGAAAAACTGCGCACAGCCAGGCTGATTTCCAATCCTGGCTGCTACGCCACGGCCTCGGTGCTGGCTGTGTTGCCGCTTCTGCGCGCGGGCTTTATGGAAGCTGACTCGGCGATCATCGACGCCAAGAGCGGAACCACGGGCGCGGGCCGCAAGGCGAGCGAGGAGATGTCGTTCTCCGAGGTAGCTGACGACGTTCGCGCCTATCGCATCTTCCGCCACCAACACGCGCCCGAAATCGAGCTGGCCCTGGCCTTGGGCGGTGCGCCCCACGTGCGCGTGACGTTCATTCCCCACCTTCTTCCTGTGCGACGGGGCATCTTGGCCACCGCGTACGGACGGTTGCGCCATGGCACCGGGGGCAGCGACCCGGCCGGCGGCGTGCGCAAGGCGCTGGATGATTTTGCCGAAGAGCGGCCTTTTGTCCGGGTGGTAGCCCCGGAAGAGGTTCGGCTGCAGGCCGCGGTGGGAACCAACCGCGTGGTGCTGGGTGCATCCGCCGACGCCAGGCTTGGCATGGTGGTGTCCTTTGCGGCGATTGACAATTTGATCAAGGGGGCGGCCGGACAGGCCGTGCAGAACGCAAATTTGATGTTCGGATTCGCGGAGACGGCGGGCCTTGTCGGGCTTGCCGGGGCCATGCCATGACCGACAGCCGCGGGCCGCAGCCGGAATCCCTCGTCGATCGACGCGACCTGGTGGTCGAGGCTCTCAAGTACATCCAGAAGTTCACTGGCACGCGCGCAGTGGTCAAGTACGGCGGCGCCGCCATGATCAAGGATGACCTGAAGCGGAGCTTTGCCCTTGACGTGGTCTTGCTGCAGGCCGCGGGCCTACGGCCGGTGGTGGTTCACGGCGGCGGGCACGAGATCACCAAGACCCTGGACCGCTTGGGCCAAAAGAGTGAATTCATCGACGGCCAGCGGGTGACCGGCGCGGTAGAGATGGGCGTCGTCGAAATGGTTCTGACCGGCAAGGTGAACACGGAGATCGTGGGCCTGATCAACACCCTGGGCGGAACCGCCATGGGCCTGTCGGGCAAGGACGCGCATCTCATCAGGGCGCACAAGCTGCCGCCCCGGCCGGGCAAGCCCGACCTCGGCTGGGTAGGCGAGGTCGAGAGCATCAACACCGACGTGCTTGAGATGTTGCTCGACAAGAACTACATGCCCGTGATCTCACCGGTGGGCTTGGGCACGGACGGGGCCAGCTTCAACATCAATGCCGACATGGTGGCCGCGGAAATCGCGGTCGCGGCCAAGGCGAAAAAGCTCATCTTCCTGACCGACGTGGCCGGAATCTTGGACGAGAACGGCCAACTGCTGAGCGAGCTGCGGGCGGCGGATCTGCGCGGTCAGTTGCAGGAGGGCCGCGCGGTCAGGGGCGGCATGCAGGTCAAGGCGCAGGCCATCTTGCGCGCCCTGGAGGGCGGAGTGGAGGCAGTGCACGTGGTCGACGGCCGCGAGCCCCACAGTGTGGTGGTCGAGCTGTTTACCGAGAAGGGCGTGGGGACGCTGGTAACGGCGTAGGCGCTACGATCGCTGCGCTGCCACGATTTCCTTCAGATAGGGCAGGATCTCGTCCCTGAACTCCTTGCGCTTCAGCGCGTACTCCACCGTAGTCTTGATGTAGTCCAGCTTGTTGCCGATGTCGAAGCGTTTGCCTTCGATCGTGTATGAGTGGACGCTCTCCCGTTCATTGAGCAGCCGTATCGCGTCGGTCAACTGGATCTCGTTGTTCTTGCCCCGGGTCGTCTTTTCGATGGCGGCAAAGATCGCGGGCGTCAGCACGTAGCGCCCGCAGATCGCCAGGTTCGACGGCGCTTCGGCGAGGGTGGGTTTCTCCACGAACTCGTGCACTTCCATCACCCGCTCGCTGATCATCTTCCCGCCCAGGATCCCGTAGCGCGATACCTTCTCCTTGGGCACGGTCTCCGCGCCCAGCACGGTGCCGCGGTACTGCTCGTAGATGTCGATTAGCTGCTGGGTTGCCGGGATCACCGAGTCCAGGACGGTATCGCCGAGGAGCAGAGCAAAGGGCTCGTTGCCGGTATGGTGGCGGGCGTAGTAGATTGCGTCGCCCAGCCCGTTGAGTTCCTTTTGACGTATGAAGTGGATGTTGGCCATCTCCGACAGCCGGCGCACCTCGTGGTACATGGCTTCGTCCTCTTTGCTCGACAGCTGGTCTTCCAGTTCGAAGTTCCGGTCAAAGTGGTCTTCGATGGCCCGCTTGCCCTTGCCCGAGATGATCAGGATGTCCTCGATGCCGGAGTCGACCGCCTCCTGCACCACGTACTGGATCACCGGCGTGTCTATGATCGGCAGCATCTCCTTGGGTTGCGCTTTGGTGGCGGGAAGGAACCGGGTCCCCAGGCCCGCGGCCGGGATTACTGCTTTGCGAACCATGAGTCACTCCTTGGCAGAGAGAGCAGGGGTCAGTTGACGTATGGCTTGATGACCCTGACTTTGATCTGTTTGAGTTCGACGATAAGCTTGTTGAGCACCTCGTCGCTCGGGTAGATGCCGATGATTGAGCCGCCGGAGCCGGGGAACTTCGCAGATGCGCCGCAGGCCCGGGCGCACTCGACCATTTCAATGTTGCTGTCGCTGATGTTCATGATCTTGCGCCGGAGATCGAAGTTCTCGTTGGTGAGCCGGTTGAGCGTGACATAGTCCCGCTTCAGCAGCGCGGTCTTTCCCTCCTCGGCCACCTGCGCCAGCCGGGCCAGTGTCTGGAGGGTGAGTGGGTCGTTGTTCTTGTAGCGGGTCGCCAGATCGTTGAGCACGACCCCGGACACCTTGCTTAGTTGGGTTTTGTAGCCGATGTAGAGATTGGGCAGCAGGGACGTGTCGAGGCGTTCGTACTGGCCGTGTCCCTTGGCGTCCATGATCTCCTTGGCGAAGTTCATGTACACGCATCCCTCGTAGGTCTGGATGACCCGGTCCTGCAGTCCGGCGTTGATCCCCAGTTCGTCCTTTTCGGCCGACAGGATGAGTGAGGGGAGCACTTCGATGGGAACGTCGATCTGGTAGAATTTGATGAGTGCGCGCATGGTCGCCGTGACGATCGCGCTGGATCCGGCAAGACCCACCTGCCGCGGAATGGATGACCGGTAGCGCACTGCGAAGTTCCGGTTGTGAAGCTGCAGATTGTTGCTGCGCGCATAGCGGTGGAAGGTGCGGATCGCCGCCTTGACCAGCCGTTCGCCGCCGTAGTAGCCGTTCGCTTCCAGAGAGTCGGCCAGTTCGTGGATGCTGCGGTAGACGCTCAGGTCCTCGTCCATGGGCTCGATGCGCAGTTCGGGCGCCTCGTACAGGGACACCGAGGCGGAGAAGTTCTTCACGATGATGGAAATGGTCTTGCCGAAATACCCGTCGGACGGGTTGCCCAGGAGACCGGCGCGCGCGTAGGCTTGTGTCTCGATGATCATTGGATGTGCTGGGCTCTCACTTACGCGGGGAGGGGATGACGATCGCGTGACATGACGTTGAGGAGTTGGAACCCATGCGCGCTTCTGTGGAAAACAACGGTAAGCCTGCCTGTCCTTTGAGTGCCAGAATACTGCCTTTCATTCGGGAAGGCACAGCCGGATGTAGGGGACGTGGTTGCTCACATGGCCAGCTGGCGCTGCGACCCGCGAATCGCCAGCGCCTTCCCAGCGACGATGGCCGAGCGCAATGCGCGGAGAACTTGGCAAGTGACCAGAACGTACAGGGACGGTTCGAGGAAGAACTTGAAACGCATGTTATCAGGGCTCTCCCCGACCACGCTGACAGCCAATACGTAGATGACGGGCAGCGCCATCGCCAGAGCGAAGCGCGCACGATGACGCCGAGTCTGCCAGATGCCCAACCCGCAGGCGCAGAGCACCAGCAACTCGAGCCGCCAGCCGGAAAATATCCAGTCGGCCGGTCCCCGCCACGGCAGTCGATCCACGAGCGCGTTTCTCTCGTATCGGCTCGACGGCTGAAGGAAGACGTCGAAGTTCTGGGAGTAGCCGGACAAGAGCGAAGCCGTCGAGCGATGGACCAGGTTGTTCCGAAAGCAGGCCATTAGGCCGCGCTCGATATTCAGACGATCGAGGTGGTTGAAGTTCTCTGTGCCATCGAGTTTGCGCCGCTCCGTCAGTACCGGCGCTGTCAATCGGAGGCGGGGTACCGCGGCCACGGGCTCCATTCCCTTGCAGTCCGCGCCGATCGAACGCGTGAGGTTCGTCCCCTGGAAGGTCGACGTCGAGACGGTGCCGAACAAATAGGCCTGCTTGATGGAATACAGGCCAACTGTCAGGCCAACGACCAATCCAAACACGAGCAGCCGGCGTAGCGAAACCCGCATCAACACCAGGGATGCGAGCATAACCAGCACGAACGGCCACTGGTAGATGGAGCGGGTGAAAAAGGCAAGCAGCACCGCCGCGCTCAGCCGGCCGATGGATCCGACGTCGGCCCTTCCGATCTTCCAGGTTTCATAGACGATCCACGTCGTGAGTAATGAAGAGAGCAGAGTGCCGTCCAGCAACGTCGCGAAGGCGAGGTTTGCGGGGTACAGCAACCAACCCAAAGTGAGCAGCGCCGCCAGCGCACCGGGAACGCGAAGTCTCCGAAGCCAAGCGTCGATCAGTGCGGCCAACGCACCCCCGGCGAGGGCCCACGCATGATTGAGGTCGCGGTCGACCTCGAGCATGACTTTGATCCAGTCGGCCTCGCGGTGGAAGGCCACAATAACCGCGCGGATCAAGTTGGTGACCGGCGGTTGAACGTGCAAGTACCAGAGCGACTCCAAAGGAGCTGCGCGCAGCTCGCGCAGGGAGACCGATTGCATTATCTTTTCCGAGGACCAACCCTGAAAGTAGACTCCCCGGGAGGCGTACTGGCGAAAGTAGGCCTCAAAAATCTCGATCACGCCGAACGACAACACGAAGACGATGAGTGACCGGATTGGTAGCCCGGCGATCCGGCGGCGCGTCCACCTTCCAGTCCACTGTTTGGCGGCGCGTATGATACGTGCTGAGGAGTCTGTTCCGACCACAGGGCGCAGTCTACCGCATCGCGCTCTCTGCGGGAACACGGCCAGTCCTGCCCTGCTACGCCACGGCTTCGGTGCTGGCCGTGCTGGCAGCGACACATACGGGAAAGGTTGAACTCGAATCCAACCAGTAGAAGAACCGCTGGCAGAGCGCCAACGGGGACGTTGTCTTTTCGAACGACCCCAACTACGATCCCAACTTCGATCCCAGTGCCGCGCACACGGATTACAAACGCAGCGGGGTGAGGCCCCGGTAGTGCTTGCGGCTTTTCGAAGAATTGGCTTTTTGCAAGATCATGGCCGCTGGATAGGCGAAAGAACCCTGCACGATGAGCCACTTCGCAGCCGGTTTGCTACTGAAAGCCGAGAACGGAGGGGTTCATGCGTCGTTTCCAATTCTTTCCGGGTCTTCCAATCCCCGTACTTCTTCTGACTGCCATCGCGTGCAGCAGCGGCAGCGAGAATCAGCCAGGTGGCACGGGCGGTAGTGCGGCTGGCGGGGTGAATTCCGGGGGCGCCAGCAGCAGTGGTTCTGGCGGCGCAGGGGGAAATTCCAGTGTGTCATCGGGAACTGGGGGCGGGACGACCGGTTTGGGCGGAAGCACAGCGACCGGCGGCAACTCCGCACCCGGCGGATCCGGCGGCGTGAGCAGCGGGGGCAAGGGCGGCACTGGCTCGGGTGGGTCGGGAAGCGGCGGCAGCGGAACTTCTACCGGAGGTGCCACAGCAACCGGTGGTACCTCGGGGCGCGGCGGCAGCGGCGGCACCGGCGGAACCGCGACGGGCGGCGCTGGCTCGGGTGGGTCGGGAAGCGGCGGAACCGCTACCGGAGGCGCCACAGCAACCGGTGGCACGTCGGGGCGCGGCGGCACCGGCGGAACCGCGACGGGCGGTGCCCGGTCGGGCGGCGCGAGTGGCTCAGGGGGATCGGGAGGTTCGACAGGCGCGGGTGGCGCCAGTGGCGCAGGAGGTTCTCCTGGCGACAGCGGTACCTCGTCCACCTGCGGAACAGGCACAACCCCGGCATCGAATCCATTCGGCTGCACGTTCGCTTGGGGAGTCAACGGAAATCCAGCGAGTTATCTACAGTTCGCTTCCGCTTGGGCTGGCTACAACATTCCGGCCAGTGGCGTTTTCGGTTCTAATGGCTTCGACTCGGGCAACTGGCTCAAGTCCTTTACCACGGCCGTTCCGGCCTACTACGCGTACATCATCGGGTATTACGGACACGCCAACGGTCTCCAGGACGGGAACGTGAATCCTGGCGGACCCAATCTAACGAACGGGATGGGACCGTTGCTTCTCGGAGTCGACAATGCCGCATGTCCATCGGGCACGATTTGTGACCAAAATCTGATGGTCAAGGCGTACGCGTGGTACGCCGCACAGACCTACGCCGCCTACAAGAAACCCGTCATTTGGCTGCTCGAAGGAGACTTCATTCAGTACTCGGTGGAGGGCTCGTCGTCGGGTCTCTCGTACGCGCAACTCGGCCAGCTTGCCGCGCAGATTACCCTGGCGATCAAGTGCAACGATCCCCCTGCCGTGGTCGCCATAGACTACTCGGGCTGGATCAGCTCCTCGCAATTGACCTCCTACATTGGCGGGATAGACACCGCCATGGCCGCCTTGGGCACGAGCTACGACATGATATGGACAACGGGACAGGGCAGCAGCGCGAGCCCCGGAACCTCGACTTATGCAAACTTGCACACCGTGACTGGCAAACCCATCCTGGTTGACGAAAGTTTTGGCCTTTCAGCCGCGGGCGATAGCTGGGCGAATCAGTCGGCGGCGACCATCAATGCGCGCATCGCCGGAGGTGTCGTGGCGGCGAACATCACGACGTCTACGCCGTCGTATCTACAGACCAATGTGACGACTACGCTCGCACCGTCCGCACTCAATTCGACCTGCCCTTGAAAAGAGGGACTGACACAACCGGACGGCGCCCCGCCGGTGTCAATGGCCTAGCGTCGCGAGATCCCGCAGCGCGCCCCGTTGGCAGAAGACCGCACGAAGCTCGGGGCGATCGATGCGCTCCCTGGCTCCCGTTGGCCCCAGAGAGCTACCCATGTACCACGCGCCTTGCCACGCGCCGAGACGCAGAACCACGAGGTTGCTGGCGTCGCGAGACACGTCTAGCACCGGCACGTTGAGGGCCGCTTCCCCGATCTCTTGGTAGGTCACACCCACGAACAGACTCTGGCCGCCGCACGAGAACCGAAAGGGATGATTCCAGTGCGCGCTATCCAGAGCTGTTCCATAGAGCGACGAGGCTTGAGCAGTCATGTGCATCTCGATGCGCGAGGTGGGCGGTGGGTCCGCTGCTGCCCAGTCAATGTCCGCGTCCGTGAAGGAGACCAACAAGTCCTGTGGTAGCGAGGCGATTTGCGTCTCGAGACTGGCGTATTCGTAGGAGGGGCTACTCATGTTTGCGGAGAGCACGTCGACAACGCAACTCCCCCCGGGCTCGATGCAAGCCGCTGAAAAAACGCAGCAAGGTGGTCCATAGAGTCCGCACACGTCGATGCAGTCGCCCGCGTCGCCCGCAGAGCTGCCGCCGGTTCCAGCCCCACCAGCACCGCCCGTGCTGACACTGCCGCCAGACCCTGGGGTGCCGCCAGTGCCAGTCGATCCGCCGCTTGTGGTTGTTCCTCCAGAGGCGGTCGATCCGCCTCTGGCAGATCCGCCGGCGGCCTGCGTCGCAGTGCCACCTGAACCGCCGGACCCAGTGCCGCCCACACCGCCGGCCACTATTCCGCCAGCTCCACCCGAGCCCCCGGTCTTCATGCCAGCAATCCCGCCGGTTGCCGTGCCGCCTGCGCCACCCGATACTGTCCCGCCCGCGGTTGTGCCGGCGTCCCCGGACGCGATTCCACCGGCACCTCCGGACGCGACTCCGCCTGCGGCCCAAGTCGCAGTTCCGACGGAGCCACCGCTGCCACCTGAGATGCCGCCAGTACTTGCTGGCGCACCTGCCGCCGCCGCTGCATCGTGAAGGACCGTGGTCCCGGACCTACCGCAGCCGCTACTGGCAAGGGTTAGAGCGCCGGCTGCCATGAAAAGGAGTCGAGATGTCCAGAATGGTCGCATGGGCCCTCCGCCAGTGTGCAAAAGGGGCTCGCCGCTCGGGGCAAGTATGCCAGCTCCAGGCGTTCCCGGGAAACGGAATCCCATGACTGTGGCTGAGGAAGACGTCGTATGCAGAGGCCGGCGGCGTCAGGTTTCCATATCTGCCCATTTGCCGCGCCCCTCGTGTATCATGGCAAGGTACAGTCGAGGGATCTCATGTTCGCCCGCTTTGCACGTGCACAGGACGCATCCTCACGGGTGGTCGTGGTAGCCGTGCTGGGAGGGGCCCTCTTGGCGGCGTGGTCGGCCTGGTTTTTCCTGGCGCGCGTGGGACTTTACGAGGTCAGTCGCTCGGCCCGCTTGGAAGTGGCAACTGCCCCCTATGACGTCGACTCGCCGGTGGCGGCCCGCCTGGTACGCAGTGCCTTGGTGCTGGACCGACAAGTGCAGCAGGGCGAGATCCTGGTCGAATTGGATGCCGAGGCATTCCGCCTGGAACGAGCGGCCGAGGAGAGCCGAGTGGCGACGCTGGGCCCGCAGATCGAAGCCTTGCGCAAGGAGCTGACCTCGCAGGAGCAGGCCATGCGTGGCGAGGGGCGCGCCAATGCGGCGCAGGTGAATGAGGCGCGCGCCCGGCTGCGCGCCTCGGATGTGGTGGCCCAACAAAAGGAGGCGGAGCGCGCGCAAATCCAGTCGCTGCACGACAAGCGCCTGGTGGCAACCCTGGATCGCGATCGTTTGCAAGCCGAGGCGCAGCGGCAGAGTGCCGAGACCGAAGCGGCGCGGGTACAGGTGGGCCGGCTGGGCGACGAGGGCGCGGTCAAGGTGAGCGAGCGCAAGGCGCACATCGCGGGCCTGCAGGCGGACGCAGCGCGCCTGCAGAGCGAGCGCGCGGATGCCGAGGGCAAGGTGCGCATTCTCGATCAGAAGATTGATTTGCACCTGATTCGGGCACCGGTTGCTGGCCGCATCGGGCACATGGTGAACCTGCGCGCGGGCGCCATGGTGGCCGAACGTACCCGCTTGTGCACCATCGTGCCCACCGGCGGACTGCGCGCGGTGGCCTTTTTCGACCCGGCTACGGCAGCCGGCCGGGTGCACACCGGCCAGAGCGCGCGCCTGCGCATGTTCGGTTTTCCCTGGACCAAGTACGGCATGCTGCTAGCCGAAGTCGATCGCGTGGGCAACGAGCCCAAGGACGGCCTGATACGGGTGGAGTTGGTCTTGCGCTCGCCCCAGCGGACGAACATTCCTTTGCAGCATGGCCTGCCGGGCAGCGCCGAAGTCGAGGTGGAACGGGTTTCACCCTTTGCCCTGGTGCTGGATGCGGCCGGCCGGTTTCTCATGAGCGTGCAGGGAAGTGCCGAGTCCGCCACGCCCAACCCTGCACCCATATCAGACCTTTGAGCATGGCTGCTTCCGAGGACGAGGACCAGTCCGAGAGCGCGCGGGAACGGCGGCACTTTTTCGCCCACGAGGTGGTGCAGACCTCGGGCATGGACTGCGGCCCCGCAGCCCTGAAATCCTTGCTGGAAGGTTTCGGCGTTCGCGCCCACTACGGCCGGTTGCGCGAGGCCTGTCACACTTCGGTGGACGGGTCGTCCATCGACGCGCTGGAGGAGCTGGCCAAGAGGCTGGGCTTGGACGCCGCGCAGATGATGATGCCGGTCGAGCACGTTCTTCTGCGCGAGGCCGAGGCGTTGCCCGCCCTGGTCGTGGTCAGGTTGCCGTCGGGCCTAACCCACTTCGTGGTGGTGTGGCGGGTGCTGGGGCCGTGGGTCCAGGTCATGGACCCGGGTCGCGGCCGGCGCTGGATGAGCAAGCGAGATTTCGTGCGCGACCTGTATGTGCACGAAATGCCGGTTCCGGTGGCGGACTTTGGGGCGTGGACGCGCGAGCCTGGTTTCCTCGATCCGTTGCAGCGCCGCTTGCAGAAACTGGGCGTGTCTGATGCCGGTCCGCGCATTGCAGCCGCCGCAGCCGTCGAAGACTGGCGCCCCTTGCTTGCGCTCGACGCCTGCGCCCGGGCGACCGAGCGTCTGGGGCAGGGCAAGGTGGTTTCCCGCAGGCGCGCCGCGCGGGCCTTTGACTGTCTTGTCGCAGATGCGACCAACCGTGGAGCGTCGGGGCTTGTCCCGGAGACTCTGTGGACTGCGCGCCCTGCCGCAGGGCCAGACGGGCAACCCACGATACTTCTGCGCGGGGCACTTGCGCTGCGGGTGGCCGGCCTAGCTGCGGACAAACCAGCGGAAACGCTACCACCCGAGCTTGCGGCAGTGCTGGCCGATGACCAGTCCGGCCCGGCGCGGAAGCTGGTTGAGTTGTTGCGCGCCGACGGGCTCTTGCGCTTCTTGCCCATCGTCGCCGGGTTGGCACTGGCCGGGGCAGGGACGGTGGTGGAGTCGCTGCTCTTTCGCAGCGCCATCGATATCGGCCAACGCCTGCCTCTTTTCGAGCAGCGCCTAGCAGCGGCGGGCGCGCTGCTGGTGTTCCTAGCTGCGCTCTTCTTGCTCGAATGGCCCCTGGCCCGAGTCTTGTGGACCGCCGGCAGCCGGTTGGAGATGCGGCTGCGCCAGGCTTTTCTGCGCAAGCTGCCCTTGCTTGGGGATCGCTACTTTCAGAGCCGGCCCATTTCTGACATGGCGGAGCGGGCGCATCTTCTGCACTGGTTGCGCCTTCTGCCCGGGCAGGGCGGCCAGCTCGTGCGCACGATCGGTGAAATGCTCACCACCACCGCAGGCGTGATCTGGCTATATCCGTCGGGCGCACCCTTGCTGTTGACTATGGCGGGGCTGATGCTGGTCCTGCCGCTGTGCTGCCAGCCGGCGTTGGTGGAACGGGATCTGCGCATGCGCGGCCACGCCGGTGGGCTGGCGCGTTTCTATCTGGACGCACTCTTGGGCCTGTCGGCGATTCGCGCGCACACCGCAGAGCCCGCCCTGCGTGCCGAGCACGGCGGCCGCCTGCGCGAGTGGGCACGCGCGGCCCGGGACGCCACCCGCTTGGCGGTTCTGATCGATACTGCACAGGGCTTGCTGGGCTTCGGTCTGGCGGCGGTTGTGGTCTTTCGCTATTTGGTGTCAGCCTCGGGCTCGGGCTGGGCGATCTTGATCGTGTATTGGGTTTTCATGCTGCCGTCCTTGGGCCAAGAAATCGCTTTTCTGATTCAGCAGTACCCACAACATCGCAACGTGACCCTGCGCCTGTTGGAGCCGTTGAGTGCGCCCGAGAGCCCAGTTGAAGCGGAGGACAGCTCGCTTCCTCAGTCGGCTGCGGCCGGGGTTGCGGTGGACTTGCGCGACGTGCGCGTGAAAGCCGCGGGCAACGAGATCCTGGCACTCGACCAGCTCAGCCTCGCCGCGGGCGAGCACGTGGCGATTGTGGGCGTCTCGGGCGCGGGCAAGTCCAGCCTGGTCGGCCTGCTTCTCGGCTGGTATCGGCCAGACGTTGGCGTGGTGCGGGTCGACGGCCAGGAACTGCGCGGGCGTTGGCTGGAGGAGTTGCGCCGCCAGACCCTGTGGGTCGATCCCGCGGTGCAATTGTGGAACCGGTCGCTGCTGGAGAATCTTCGTTTCGGCAGCGACGGCGAGCATCGGGCGGTGGGCGACGCGGTAGAGGCCGCGCAGCTCGACGAGGTGCTGGCCCGCCTGCCCATGGGCCTGCAGACGCCCCTGGGCGCGGGCGGGGCCCTACTTTCCGGCGGCGAGGGCCAGCGGGTGCGGCTGGGTCGCGCCATCTGCCGGGGCGCAGCCCGCCTGGTGATCTTCGACGAGCCCTTCTGCGGACTGGAGCGTTCGCGCCGGGAAGACCTGCTCCATGCCGCGCGCGCGCGCTGGGCGACGTCGACGTTTCTCTGCATCACCCACGACGTCAGCCAGACCCTGGATTTTCCGCGCGTGCTGGTAGTGGACAAGGGATGCGTGGTCGAGGACGGCGAGCCCAAGCGACTGGCCGGCCAGGCGGGTACGCGCTATGCGCGTTTGCTTCTGGCCGAGGTACGGGCGCGGGCGCGTCTGGAGGGCCCCGAGTGGCGGCATTTGCTCCTCGACAAGGGACAGATTGTGGAGCGCGCGCCGTCGCGTGCGCAGGGAGGCAGCAGGTGAGCAGTCCAGGCCGTGCGGCGAACATCGCCAGCCCTGCGGCCGCGGCTTGGCCGGCCGGCCGGCTGGGCGACGCGCTGGTGGCCATCGCCGAGGGCCTCTTCCCCCAGCGACGGGCGCCACACCTGCAGGATCCGCCGGCCGAGATTGCCGACAGCACCGCGCTCGCTGGTTTCGTGGAAGATGCCGCCTGCCAGCTCGGCCTGGAAGTCGAGGCGGTGGACGCGCGCGTCGCGACCGTGCGCGGACTTTTGGCTGAAAGTGGCCCGGTTCTGGTGGCCCATCCGGGCTCGGGACCGTCGGAGTTCTTGGTCCTGCTGGCCTGCGACCGGCGTGCTCGTGTGGCCGAGGTCCTGGGCGCTGATCGGTGCGTGCATCGTCTTGCCGCCGCCGAGATAGACGCCTGGCTCGATGATGAGAGGCGCGGCCCGGCTGGTGAGGCGTTTGCCGGTTTCGCTTCGGCCGTGGGTCTCGCGGCTCGCGATCAGGAAGAGGCGCAACGGATTCTGGGCGGCGGGGCGGGGCCCAGTCGGGCGGCTGTGGGCTGGGCGCTGCACCCGGCTGCCAGCCGCTTTGGCGAACGCCTCCAGCAATCAGGTGCCAGGCGTGTGGTTGGCACCGCGCTGGTTTCGTATCTGGTCGGCTTTGCGCTCATGGTGGGCTCGTGGTGGTTGCTCGGGGCTGCGGCACTGCAGGGCCACTTGGAACGAGGCTGGCTCTGGGCATGGGCGATGTTGCTGTTGACTTTTGTGGCGTGTCGGGCAAGCGGGGTGTGGGCAGCCGGCCGTTTGGCCGTGCAGGTGGGCGGACTGGTGCGCGAACGTTTGCTGGAAGGCATCCTGCGCCTGCCCGCCGACGAGGTGCGGGTCAAGGGCGTCGGTCACCTGCTCGGCACGGTGCTGGAGGCTGACGCCCTGGATGCTTTCGCACGCACCGGCGGGTCGGTGTTGCTCGCTGACGTTTTCCAGTTCTTGTTCGGCGCCGTGGTATTGGCCCTGGGTGCGGCACCCATCCTTCACCTCGTCCTGCTGGTTGGCTGGCTAGTATTGGCCGTCGGACTGGTGCGCCGTCTCTATGGGCGGCTGCTCAACTGGGCCGACGCGCGTCTCGCGCTCACCGACGAGCTGGTGGAAACCATGGTGGGATATCGAACCCTGGTGGCGCAACAGCCGGCGGCGCAGCAGGGCCAGGACCGGGGCTTGGCCGTCTACGGCCGGAAGCAAGCCGCCCTCGACCGTGAGATGGCGCGTCTGTCGGTGCTATTGCCACGAGGCTGGCTGGTGCTCGGTGTGGCGGCGCTCGCCCCGGGTTTTGCCACCGGCGCGGCGCAAAGCACGGCGCTAGCGGTGAGCCTGGGCGGCGTATTGCTGGTGTACTTGGCCTTTCGCCGCGTGGCCATGGAGACAGGGCCGGGCCTGGCAGCGGCCTTCCTTGGCTGGAGACGCACGCGGCCTCTGTTTGAGGCTGCATCTCAGAAACTCGAAAGTGTGGAGAATGTGGCGGTGTTGCCCAGTGAAGTGGATGAGGCGAGCGCGGGCCGGCGTGGATTGCTGGTGGGCCGCGACGTCAGTTTCAGCTACCCGGGTCGGCTGGATCCGGTGCTGCGAGGATGCAACCTCGAGATTCGGCGTCGGCAACGCATCCTCATCGAAGGAGCATCGGGCTCGGGCAAGTCTACCCTGGGCGCGCTTCTGTGTGGGCTGCGCCAGCCTTCGGGCGGCCTCCTGCTGCTGGGAGGATTCGACCATCACAGCCTGCGGCCCGAGCGTTGGCGCCAGCGCGCCGCGGGTGTGCCGCAAAGCCATGAGAACCACATCTTGTCCGCGCCTCTGTTGTTCAATATCGCGATGGCGCGGCGCTGGCCGCCGCGAGCAGAAGACGAGCAGGAGATCGAGGCGATCTGTCGCGAGTTGGGGCTGTCGGACCTGATTGCGCGCATGCCAGGAGGGCTGCAGCAGATGGTGGGGGACAGTGGCTGGCAGCTCTCGCAAGGCGAGCGCAGTCGGGTCTGCGTGGCACGGGCGCTGCTGCAGCAAGCAGACTTGCGCGTGCTCGACGAAAGCTTCGCCGCACTTGACCCGGAGACCATGGACCGAGTGCTCGAGTGCGTGGTGAGACGCTCGGAGACCCTGGTAGTGGTTTCGCACGCGTAGCGCTGGAGGTCGAGGGAGCAATCCTCGTCACCGCGAACCTGGATGACATGACGAGAGTTCCCGATTTGCAGGTCGAGGACTGGGCACGCGACTGAGAGTAGCGTCGAGAATCTCGGGCCATCTGACGGTGGAGGTACCTGGTACTGCCGGCTGCGCAAAAACCTCGGACTGGTTTGTTTGGGCATCGCCTGCGCCGAACATTCCCTCGGACCACTTTGCTGATAATCTGTTAGCTATGATCTGCGAGTGCCGAAGGTCAGCAATCGCTGCGGCGTTGTGGATAGCCGGGCTCGCCTGCTCGCGGACGCCGATGAGCGAACCGCAGGGTGTGACGATGAACGGCACGGGTGGAGGAGGCACGACGGTCACTGGCACCATGGGAGGCGCGACCAACTCCCCAGCCGGGACGGCAGCGAGCGGTGGCACGGCTGGTGGAAACACGACAGCAGGCGGAACGCCACCAAGCTGTAGCGGCCTGGCCTCGACCTGCGGGCCGCTAGGCGAGAGCTGCTGCACCAGCTTGCCTGTCCCTGGCGGAACATTCTATCGGAGCTACGACGGCGTGGAGTATACGGACAATAGTTACCCGGCGACGGTGGATGACTTCTACCTTGACAAGTACGAGATCACGGTGGGCCGGTTCCGGCAGTTCGTCAACGCGGGCATGGGCACCCAGGCTAGCCCCCCCGTGTCTGGCGCGGGCGCTAATCCGCTGATCGCGGGCTCGGGCTGGGACTCGACGTGGAACAGCTATCTGCCCGCGGACACGGCCAGCCTGAAAGCCGCCATGAAGTGCGTTGCGATCTATGAGACCTGGACCGACCCCGCGGGGAGCAACGAGAGCAAGCCGGTGAATTGCATGGACTGGTACACGGCGTTCGCATTCTGCGCGTGGGACGGGGGACGGCTGGCGACCGAGGCAGAGTGGAACTATGCGGCCTCCGGGGGGAGCGAGCAGCGGGCTTATCCGTGGTCGAGCCCGCCAACATCCACGACAATCGATGACAGTTACGTGGTCTATTGCGGCGGCTCATGCGCTAGCGCGCAGAACGTCGGCTCGAAGTCGCCAAAAGGCGACGGGAAGTGGGGCCAGGCCGACCTGGCCGGGAACGTGTGGGAGTGGACGTTGGACTGGTATTCAAGCCCATACCAAATGCCATGCGATGACTGTGCCGATCTCGTGGCCGCAGCCGGCCGGGTGATCCGGGGCGGCGTCTTCGTCCTGGACGCCTCGGGCCTCTGGTCGTCCTACCGAATCAACTACGGCGCCGGTAATCGCAACGGCGGCATCGGTTCTCGGTGCGCGAGGAACAGTTTGTAGTTCGCTCCCCGTGGTGGCGTGCTCTCGAACAGGGAACGCTAGGGAGCGGCGGGAACAAGCCTTCCGGCCGTCTCATGAAACGGTTGGTGGGCGCACATGCGGATCACCGCGACGACTGACGTTGACGTTTGCCACGGCGCCGAAGCCGGCTGGCCACGCCGAGCGCCAGCATCGCGCCCCAGGGCACGGCGCTGCGGTCGACCCCAGCGAGTCGACAGCCGCACCCTGAATTGCCAAGGCCGACGTTG
>Ga0182011_10001510_pt1 | contig 20384 bp, 19 predicted proteins | sample 711E1DmetaG_FD_120481 | JGI IMG/M metagenome (GOLD analysis project Ga0182011, IMG submission 120481) | Permafrost microbial communities from Stordalen Mire, Sweden - 711E1D metaG | ecosystem: Environmental > Terrestrial > Soil > Wetlands > Permafrost | place: Sweden: Stordalen | collected... | reverse complement strand
GCGATCATATTCGTCTGCGTAACGGTTTTCCTCGTTGGGCTCCGCGTGGTGGCCATGATCGCCTTTCCGTCGCTTGCCATCAGTGCATGGCTGATCGTCCGCAAACACCCGAAGATGTTCGAGCTTTGGGGCTTGAGTTTAAGCCAGAGGTCTTACTATGACCCGCGTAAACACTGAGCAGTTGAAATACACACCGTGGTTCGCCAAGGCCGGGGCAGCGTGCAGCATCGTTCCGATTGCACGCTTCGTCAATGACCGGATCTTCGCGTTGAAAGGTGGCGGCTATGGATGCCTCTTCTCGCTCGTCGGTATCGACGAAGAAGGCGTGACCGATCAGGGGCTTGAGGCGCAGATGCGCTCGATTGAAGGCGCGCTGCGCGGCCTGCCCGAAGGGTCGTGCCTGTACCAATACACCCGCGTCATGTCGGGCTTCAACCTGCCGCGCAAAGAGCACTACGCCAATCCCGTCACACAGGTATTCGTGGATGACCGGCTGGCGTTTCTCGAAAAGACGGCAGGCTTCCGCCGCATCGATCTGCATTGGTGCCTGACGCTGGAGCCGCCGAAGACATCGGCGTTTGCGCGCAAGCCGGGGGAACACGCTACCGACACGACGCGGATGCTGGCCGACCTCGAAAAGACGGCCACACTGCTGGAAGGTCATCTCGGCGGTTCACTTGGGATTCACCTGCTTGAAAAAAACGCGACCTACCAGTTCTTCAGCTATTTGTTCAACCTTGAAGAGTGGGTAACGCAGGATAACTTGTCCGCCGATGACGGCGTGGACCGGCAGATCGTGAAAAGCCCGGTGGCATGGCACAGCGACCATCTCACCATTGGTCGCAAATACGTTCAGATGTTTTCGCTGAAGACCACGCCGGAAGCGTCCAGGCCGTGCTTGTTCTCAGGTCTCACTACGCTCGATTGCGACAGCGTGTTGTGCTCGACATGGCGGCCTAAGTCCACGGCCGCGGCGCGCGGCGAGATTGACGCGCAGGAGAAGTTCATCTCCTTCTTCAAAGTTGGTGTGCTCACGCGCGTCATGAGCGGGCACGACACGGCTTCGCTTGAAACCGGTGCGGGAGCCAGAGCCGCCAACACTCAGGTCGATGACCTTGGCGAGGTCATTCGCTCACTCGACAAGAAGGCGCAGGGCGAATACTCTCTTCGCTTCCTTGTGGCCGCGCGCAGTGTGGATGAACTGCGCGGGATCGCGCCTGACGTGCATCGCGTCTTCGTCGATGCGCGGGCGCAGGTGATGGAAGAGACGCTGGGGAACTTGTCGGCCTTTTATGCGCTGTTTCCCGGCAATCAGAAGTTCAACGTCTTCCCCATGTGGCTTGCGGAAGATCATCATGCGCGCCTCTCTTCGATCTTCGCGCCGCATCTCGGCCATCCGTATTCCGAAGACCTCGATAACGAGTACCTGAACATCTTCGAGACGCGCACAAGAACGCCGTTCTTCCAGGATGCTTATGTCGATGGTGTGCGGGTCATGCTCATCCTCGGGCCTACGGGCAGCGGGAAGTCCGTGAACGGAAATATTGCCATTGCGCATGAGCAGAAATACGGCGGGTTTACCTACATTTTCGATATTGGTGGCAGCTATGAAAGCGTGGTCGAGCTGTACGGTGGCCGTGTGGACCGCATCGGCAAAGACGGCCCGCGTGTGAATCCTTTCGCTCTCGAACCCACCGAGAGCAATGTCACGTTCCTGTATAGCTTCGTCAAGCTGCTGCTTGTGAACAGCGGCGCGGAGTTGGAACCGGAAGACGACGATGTAATTCACAAGGCCGTGCGGGATATGTACCTGCTTGACCCGGAGAATCGGCGTTTGTCGAATCTCTTCCTGCCCAAGAAGCTTGACCGTTACTTGTCCAAGTGGGTTGGCAACGGCGTCTATCACGCGGTCTTCGACAACGTGGAGGACAGCCTCTCGCTGTCGCGCCTTCAGTGCTTCGACTTTCAGGGTGTCAACAACGAACAGTATGCCGACCTGATCGAGCCGGTCATGGTGTGGCTGCTGCGCCGCATCAACGATGTTCTTTACAACCCCGGCAATCTCGGCGTACCGAAACACATCCTGATCGAAGAGGTTTTCTCTTCAATGAAGAATAAGCAGCTATTGGATGGCGCGCTCGCTTCCATCAAGACGGTGCGCAAGAATCTGGGCGGCGTAACCATGATCGGCCAATCTGCCGAAGACCTGGGCGCGAACGCTGACAGCATTGTCAATTCCTGCACGTCGTTTCTGTTTCTCAAAGATGCCACATTCAACCGCAAGCGGTACGCCGAGTTGTTCAAGATGAACGAACAGCAACTTGCACTCTTCGAGAGTTTGCAAGACCGTGAAGGCCTGTACATGCGCCGCGACGGATTAACCAAGGTCATCAAGCTCAATCTCGACAGCCGTAGCTACGCAGTCTTCTCGACCAAGCCGAAAGATCGCGTGCGCCGCAACAAGTTAATCGCCAAGTACGGACTTACCGAGGGCATCGATCGCTTTGCCCGCGGAGAAACCGAGTAACACAACTCGAACTACGAAAGGAGCCTCCATGCACCTGCCGATACCCCTTACTGTCTTTTTTGGCCTCACAATGGCCGGGTCATCGCTTCACGCCGCGACCGATCCGCATCCACTCCAACCCGGCGCTCCGCGCACAGTTGTCGTTTCGGAGTCGGATAGACCGCCCGAGATCCGTGCAGGACTGCTGCAATCAACGCTCATTGTGCTTCCCGCCGAAGAGAAGGTCGCCAACGTCTTCGCCGGCGACACGGTGAACTGGATCTTCGATGGCGGCCACGTAGCCTCGCGCTTTATCAGCGTCAAGCCCAAAACCGCAAACGCCGCCACGGACATTCATATCGTCTCCGATCACGGCAACGAGTACACCCTTCAGTTGCGCGAGGTCTCAAATGATCCCGATCCGCATTTCGATTCCAAGGTCTTTATCAATCCCGGCGACCAGGCTGCAAAGGACCGTTTGGCGCAGCTTCCAGTCTTTGTTCCAGCAGCGGAACTGGATAAGGCAAAACAGGAAACTGCTGCCGCGAAGGCCGCTCAGACAGCAGAGCTCAAAGCGGAACAGACCAAGGCGGAACAGTATCGCTCGGAGTATCCAGGTTCTCTGCACTTCGATTACGCATGGGACGAGAAGAAAGGCAAAGAACTCGGGCTCCAGCAAATCTGGCGGGACGATAAGTTCACCTATCTGCGCGGCCAGTTTCAGGAAACACCGGCGCTTTATGAAGTCAAGGATAAGAAACCGTCGCTCATCAACTTCGATTTCAATGGCGGGCTCTATACCGTGCCAAAGCTCTTGGACAACGGGTATCTCGCCATCGGTAAGCAGAAAGTTGAATTTCACCGCGTGGGAGGTACGAAATAGCCATGACCGAACTCAATCAGAACACTCCCGCAACCGTTCCCGAGCAGCCCGAAGCAAAGCTGCCGCTCAAAAAAGGGATGCCGGTGGTGGTTGCCCTCGTGGCGATCCTCGCCATACTCGGCATCGCCAACGTGACCAGCCTGCTGCACGGTAACAAGAAAGCCGCTCCGGCGAGCAGCTTGCAGATGCGCCCGGTTTCACCGAATGCGCAACAGGTGTCGAGCTTTGAAACGCAACAGCAGTTGCAGGCCCAGCACGACGCCGAGGAAAAGCAGCGGCAACAGCAGTTGGTTGCTGCCATGCAGCAACTCCAAGCCGCCGAGGGCGCGCCCGGTCCCGAGTCAGCCACTGCCGCGCCGATGACTACAGCGCAGCGCGACACCATCTACGGCGCGAGTTCCAATGCGCCGCAACATACTTCCAATGTCTCCGAGGCGCAGGCCGAGGTCAAACAAAAAGCATTGGCGCGGGAAAAGCAGAAACAGGACGCCATCAACAGCGGAACCGTGGCGCTTGACTTCGAGCATACGGGCGAAACCGCCGCTCCTTCCGCTGTGATTCCAGCGGTGACGGCAGCGCCGCAGGCCACGGCCAATGCCGATGTGCCTGTGGCGGCACCGGTGAAAGCAAATGCCAAAACCGATCCGATGGGTCCGTATGAGTTCGACCAGTATCAGGGACGGCTGTATCGAATCTTCGAGGGCACGGTCCTTGAAGGCGTTGTCACCAACCACATCGACGGGGGTTTCAGCGGGCCAATCCTGGTCATGCTGACCACCGACTATTACTCGCACGATCACCAACAGTTGCTCATGCCGCAGGGCACGCGCCTGATCGGCACGGTGCAGAGCGTCGGCAACGCCCAGCAGCGCAAGATGTTCGTCACCTTCCATCGCGCCGTCTGCCCGGATGGGTTTTCACTCGACTTCGACAAGTACGTCGGACTCGATCCGATTGGAACAACGGGCCTCGCTACCAAAGTCGATCACGGCTATTTGATGGCCTTCGGTGCTGCCGCAGCCATCGGCGGACTCGGCGGCTTGGCACAGATTGGCAACAACGGCAGCACTCTTTCGGCGTCGACGGAGATTCGCAACGGAATTTCCGAGCAGTCGGCCGCCGAGGGCGAACAGGTTCTCAATCACTTTCTCAATAGGCTGCCTGTCATCACGCTCAAGGAAGGTTCTCGCGCCCGCGTGTACATAGGCCGAGACATTCTCATCCCGTCCTATGCGGAACATCGCATGGACCCAACGCTCTGAAGAGAGGCAGCGGCCATGAGCCGATTCAATGATCGCTACAACCATTTGCTCAACAAAGCACGGCAGGTTACTCGCTTTGGCCGCTGCGCCTGGGCTGTGCAGTCCACCGGCGAGCAAGTCGCCGTCGCGCTCGTACTCAACCGCGCCGATTGGCTGGAGGAGCAGGGCTACACCATTGCCGAAGCCATCGAACGCGCTGGTCAGGATTGGGTCGCCATCATCCCGCAGGTTGCTCACCAACTCGCAGAGGAGGGGCTGTGACGCAAGCAAAGACAAATCGCCGCAAGCTCGCTGGTTATGTCGCGCTGGCCGTGGTGACGCTTCTCGTCTTCAGAATACCTGCCGTGCAGAACGCCATTGCGGAGGCGTTGATCGAATTCGTGGAGATCACGGAAAGAACGTTGCGTTTTCCATGCGCACTTCTCGATTACGACAGGTGTTTTTCCCTGGACAGGTTCGACCCGACCTGCCCGCCGTACCTGTAACCGTTCGACCACACCCAAGGAGGCATTATGCCACTTCAACTCAAAAAGCATCGCAAATGGATCATCCTCGGCGTAGCCGCACTACTGACCGCACCGCCAAGTTTTGCTCTCTTTGGCATAGGCGATGTCGTCTTTGACCCCACTAGCTACGCGAGCCTTGTCTCCCAGCTCACCACTCTGGAGACACAATACAAGATGCTCAAGAACAACATCACCCATTTCTCTCTCAAGCAACAGTGGCAATCCGCGCTCACTGCCTTGAAGAACACCAACGTCAAGAACCTGTTCGGCGAGACCAACGGGATGACCACGGCGCTCAATACCAATTCACCGACGGCGTCCACAACGGCGTGGACCTCTGCGACGGTGCCGGTATCGAGCAATACAACCACCTACCTTCAGGGTCAGACCGCGGGCAGCGCGCAGCTCTCGCAGCTTGCCATGATCGAGGCGTCGGACTCCGTTTCGCCCGACTGCCTCACCGCTGTGGGCCAGTACCGGGCGGCGCGCACCCAGAACGCGACCGCGGTCAGCACGCTCAGCTCCGACGAACTCGACGGCTCGGACTCTAGCAATACTGAAGTCGAACAACTCAATCTCCTGAACGCTGCCGAGGCTCAGAAGATGGCCGAGATGCAGTCGCAAGGCGTCCTGCACGCTTGCCTTGCTTCGCAGATGGCCGTCGCCAATATGCAGCAGCGCAACGCTGCGGCGATTGACCTGAACACTGCGGCCTTCGTTCAGCAGCAACGGGCGTCGAACGATGCCAGCGCCGCCCGCGAAAGCAACACTTGGCAGACCTATCTTCCCTGAAAGGTAAACCCATGTTGAGACTCCTTCAGACGAAGATTTTGCTTGCAATCCTTGCGGCGTTGGGCATCCTCGCCAGCGCCGCGATTTACCAGCAGCACGAAGCGCACAAAGCCGCTGTCTTACGTGACCAGCAACAACAGAGGGACGAACAATTCCGCAGACAGGTTGAGCAGAACAAGAAGCAGCACAACTCCGCCGCCGGTAAGGAAGGCAATACTTGGCGGTCCTACGTTCCCTGATTCGAATCGAGAGGGAGGCAGCGATGATGGTTTCTCCAACTTTATTGGCACAAGCGTTACCGAGCGCAAGCTCCGGCGTGGACTGGCTCTATCAGTTCACCAACAATCTAACGAATCTCACGACGCAGAACGGCGGCGCACTGACGCAGCTTGGCCTCACCGAGTTGAGCGCCATCGCCTTGTTCACGCTCATCAGCATGGTCATCAATTGGAACACCTCCGGGATGACGTTGCGTTTCCATACGCACCCAGTCCGCGCGGGCGATCTGACGCACTTTCTGCTGAGGCTTATCGTCTGCTGCCTGCTCATCAATTACTGGGTCAATCCGCTCCCCGGCGCGAGTTTCGGCTTGAACCATTTCTTCAGCTATATCGCACAGGCGATGGTGGCGGCATTCGACCAGAGCTCTCTCGACAATCTGCTCCAGCTTTTGAAAACTGCCGGGGACAATACGTCCATGCCGTCGCTGACCGCTCCGGTGGAGATTCTCTGCTACTTCTTTGTGCAGGCACTCTTGGGCCTTGCGTCAGCGATTCTCTTCCTTATCAATTGCAGTTCGTTCATCCTCTATGGTGTGACGGCGCTCTTTGGTCCGGTCTTCATTCCACTGCTGATGACCAGGACTTTCCGAGGTAAGTTCTTCCACTTTCTCGATGTGCTGCTCAGCTTCGCCATGATCCGCGCCGTGGCCGCCGCATTCATCTTCGTATGGGCCGGATTCCTAAACACATTTATCCAGCAAACCTTCAACGGAACCTACTCGATGGAGATGTGGTTGGCGAATCTGATTCCATGCACGATGGTCTTCATTGCCTTCATCATCAACCTACTCTTTATCCCCAGCATGACGCAGGCGATCTTCGGAGGCACGGCAGGCATGGCTGATAGCGTGTCGAAGGTCGGCGGAGCAGTGGCTTCCATAGCCATGATGGCGGGATGAGGTCGTGAGATGTGGACTTTCGTCGTCAGCTTTCTGTTGCTTCGTCGGTTGGGTTTGTCGAGGCCCATCCGGATTGTGCTCGTGGTGTTCATGGCTGGCCTCATCATCGTAGTTCTCATCTACACAGCGAACCTGTTTCTCACCCTTGAAGAAAGGACAAGTGCTCCCTATGTCCATACGCACAGCTCCCATTGAAACACCGTTGACGCCCGCGCAATCGCTGCTCGTTGACCGTATCGGTAACGAGGTCTATTCGTCCCACTATGCCGAGCGAAAGGCATACCGCTTCATCATTGCCTGTGGCACGGTTCTGCTGCTTGGATCGCTGGGGATGAATCTGTCATTGGCGCATCGCTCGATTGCCAACCGCTACATCCGTATCGACGAGATGGGACGCGCCCAGGCAATCCAATACAGCGATCTCAATTACAGCCCCCGCGAAGGCGAAGTCCGCACGTATCTGACCGATTGGGCCAACTACCGCTACACCGTCAACCGCGATGTAATCGCCAAGAAATATCCGCTCAATTACTACTTTCTCTCGCAGGCATTGGCGTCGCGTCTTATGACCGACGACAACCAGAATCACTTGGTTTCCCAAGTCACAGCAGGTCAGATCGAATCGAGCGATGTTCAGGTCCAGAACGTAACCATCACGTCCATGTCCGAGGAAATGCTGCAGGGCACTCGCATCGCCCGTGGAACGGCTCTGATGACCGTGGATCGGTTCTACTCCGCGCAGAACTCGCGCGAGCCCCGCACGGAGCATTGGATGCTCAGTATCACTTACTACCTGAACCCCAAACAAGTCAGCGACCAGTCCCGGATTTATCCGCAATACGAGTTCATCAATCCACTGGGATTGACCATCACCGAGTTCCACGAAAACCGCATCTCTGTCGATCCCATTAAGCCGGATGCAACGGCAGGAGCGACAAAACGAGTTACGAACTGATTCTGCCGTTCTTTCCCGAGGAACTGCGCGAGCTTTTGCTCGACCCGTCGATCTCCGATCTGATGATTAACGGGACGACAGGAGTGTTTGCGGATCGGAACGGCGTTGTCGAGCATATTCCGCTGACAACGCCGTACACGAACGAGCGGCTACAGGCTGCAATCGAGCGCGTCGCGCGCATTCTCGGCCAGGACCTTACAGGGCAGAATCCAATCCTGAATACGCGCTTGCCGGACGGCTCGCGCGTGGCCGTCGTCGGTCCGCCTTCATCGGTCTACGGACCGACGCTGACGGTCCGCAAATTCAACCGCTGGTTCACCTCGGATGAACTGGTTGCATCGGGCAGTCTCCCCACCAGCGTTCGAGATACGGTTGTACGGCTGATTCAAGCACGCAAGAACGGCATCATCGCCGGTGGAACCGCATCGGGCAAGACAACCTTGATGAAAGCGCTGCTCGACCACGTTCCCATGCAAGAACGGCTCATTGTGATCGAGCAGCCAGCCGAGTTGAAGATCGATCATCCGAATGCGGTTCGCTGGGAGGCGGTCGCAGCCATTCCCGGACAGGTTGCAGTGACTCCGAGCCAGTTGGTGGCCGCTGCGCTGCGCCATCGTCCCGACCGCATCATCATGGGCGAAATCCGCGATGAATGCGGTTACGATCTGCTGCAAGCCATGAACACAGGGCATGGTGGAACGCTCTCGACATTGCACGCCGATTCCGCTCTCGACGCACTGGATAGGCTGGCGGATATGGCACTCAGCGCGCGGACAAATCTCAACCAACAATTCATCCGGTCACAGACGGGTAAGGCAGTTGATTACGTTCTCTACTGCGAACGTGATTCCACGGGCCGACGCCGAGTGCGCGAACTCATCACCGTGAAGGGATACAGCCACGCGGAGCAGTCCTTCGAGACGGAGGAAATCTACCGGGCTTCCCCCACGACGACGGCGTGAATTTCGGTCTGATCGAGCAGATGGAAACGCGAGTCGGAGGCACGGCTATGCAGCACCTTCTTGGGCACGGCGTGACAATCGGAATCTCGTCCTTGTTATGCGCTCTTGAGCATGGCCGCTCCGAACAGCAGAGCGCGATACCGGATGCGAGATGCGTCTCTTTGTTCCACGGTTTGGCAGCGAGGAAGGCGGATCTGGATTTGCCGGTCTTTGGGCTTACGGCATCGCCAGGAAGCGTGGAGTTTGTATCGTTCAGATGCGAGTCTCCCCAGATCAATTCCTCACTTGCTCGGTCACTGCTTCGGGGCTTTTGCGACGCCCGGCGGCACGGCGCCGTTCTGCTTTCCGGACTCCTCTCCCAGAGCGAGTCTGGGCCCCTGCTCCAGAATGCACGGCTTGGCGCTTGGGAGTCGCGCCCACTCGCATAGCTTCGCCAGGTGTGACCCGAGCAGATCGGGAATTCAAAATCAGGAGACTCGAAAATGTTTCTCAATCGTGCAACCCTCATCGGCTACCTCGGCAACGACGCCGAAGTTCGCACCGGCAAGAACGACCAGAAGTTCACCACCTTCTCCATCGCCACCAAGACCTCTTACAAGGACAAAGAGTCCGGCGAATACATCTCGCACACCGAGTGGCATCGCTGCATCGTCTTCGGTAAGTTCGGCGAGTTCGCGGCCACGCTCAAGAAGGGCGCGCACGTGCAGATCGAGGGCGAGATTCGCCACACCGAGTACACGCCCAAGAAGGCCAAGAAGCAGGTGCGCACCGACAGCATTCGCGTCAACTCCATCCTCAAGCTCGACCGCGCGGAAAAGGCCGCCGCGGAAGAGCAGGAAGTCGAACAGGAGATTCCCTCCGAGGACGGGGCCGAATAGGCCCTGTCTACTTCACGGCGAAAGCCCGGCTCGCGCTGGGCTTTCCTACTGACAATGGTCCGTGGAATCGCGTTCTTGAGAGGTCAGCATATGAATCAAGTCGCCACCAACTTCCTCACCCGCAGTTTCGCTTCCAGCGAAACGATTGCGCTCTTGCTGCGCCGGGAAGATACACCCCGGCCACAGCAGCGCGTGGTCACACTCGAACAAGTTCTCACGCCTCGCTATATGGCTTGGCTCACCTTTGAAAACGACAACGGCGCGAACATCTATGTGTCCGCCAATCCTCTTCGTGCTGGTAGCCGCAAGCGCACCAAGGAATGTATCGCTTCCGTCCGGCACATCTATATAGATATAGATACCGACGGCGACGCCCAGCTCGCTGCGCTGAGGGCGTCGGATCGAGTGCCAGCGCCGACCGCGATTGTCTCGACATCGCCCGGCAAATATCAGGCGCTCTGGCGGGTCGCCGGTTTCGATTTCGAGCGGCAGGAACAGACGCTCAAGCTGATCGCCCAAGCCTTTGGCGGCGATCCCGCTTGCACCGACCGAAACCGGGTGCTGCGCGTACCCGGTTTCTACAACCGGAAGTATTCTCCCGCGCATCGTGTCGCGGTTGAATACCCAACTGACGCGACCTATGGTCCCGCCGACTTTCGGCTTGATGATGCTGTCGGCTCTTCCGTGCTGCCGCTACGCGGGAACGCACGGACATCGCCCACCGACAAGCACTCGCATTCCGAAGACGACTGGGCCTGGGTTTGCGACCAGCTTGCCCACGGCAAGGATGTCGCGAAGCTGACGCACGAACTGGCTGCTCAGCGCTCCGATAAAGGCGACCCGTTCTACTACGCAATGAGGACCGTAGATGTTGCTTCGGCTCGCCTCTGGCTGGCCGATGGTATCCCCATCGACGACGTTATCACCATGCTCGAAGTTCGCCGCCGCTTCGAGATTCCCGCCGCACTTTGCTCCGCTCGTGCGCGGGAGATTGCGGCCACCGCACAACGCATGATTGCCCGTCGCAAGACGGCCTGATTCCACAGCCCAAGGAGGCTTGATATGCCACTGCTTGAAGTCGTCCAAACCCGCTACGTCAGCGCATCCATTCGGTTGACGGACACGACCGCATTGCAGCTCGATCAGTATGCCGCTTTCATCCACGCAACGGCGGATGAAGTAATCGACCAGGCACTCGCCTATGTGTATTCCAAAGACCGCGACTTCCAGGAGTTTCTTCGTACTCCGGAAGCCCAGCGCATTACGCCAACATTGCGTGTGCGTCGGCCATCCGCCAATGAGCTAACCGAACCGTCTCGAAGGAAGCCGGTTTCGGTGGCACAATCGGAGTCCCAAACGGCAGCAGTCGCGGCGGGATCGAAGGCATGATCCCGCGCCGACAAAGGTGGCAAAGCCACTGCGGTGCTACGCACCGGAAGAATTTTGACACTCCATCCCTAGTAGGGTCGTGCAGGTATACCAACGTAAACCCGCACAAATATAAGGAAATACGCTAACGCCGGTATACCCAGGTATACCGGTTGGGAGGCATCAGAATATGCCCTTACTCGAATCGCAGAATGACTCAAAGAAAGCGGCCAGCAAGACCATCTTTCGGAATACGACGCGCTGCCTCAAGCTCACTCAAGAGGAGGCGCGGCTACTCGATATGATCGCTACCGCGGAAGGTGTTCCGCGTAGTGAATGGATGCGCAATGCAATTCTGCGCGCATTGCGCCCAACTCAGATTGGTGATCCGTCATTGGCCGAGATTCTTGGTGTCCGCCTGCTTTTGGTCAATGTGCTTCGCCCACTGGCCGCAGGACAAAAACTGACCCCGGAAACATTCGACAAACTGCTCGACGAGATCGGCACAGCCAAGTATGAACTGGCCGGAAAACTCGCATCCGAGCGCAGGAGGTAGCTGTATGCAGAACACCACATGGGGACGTAAGGAATCGATCGTCTGGCCCTACCAAATTCCGATCTATGCTTACAGCGCGGTGTTCCTTTCCGCCGTGCTGACCTTCTCCTTTGTTTGCGGCTGGATTCACTTTTCCACAACGCCCTTGCAGCGCTATTACCTGCCGCTCTATGAGCGGACTTCGGCGATTGGTGCATTCAGCAAAACCCACAGAAGCAACTACCGTGTGCTCTTTGTAGCGGGTCAAGGACTTTCGCCGCGCCCGGCTCAAAACGCTGAGGTGATGCTGGGAAGGACGTCGGAACCAGACGGCAAAACCATTCCACTTCAACTCTCGGCAGATGCTCCGTTGCATGGATACACGCTCCTTTTCCGCAGTCCTCTGCGCAGCTTTTCCGACGTTCGTCTGCGCGATTACATGAAGGATATGGTTTATGACGGAACCAGCCTGTCGGCATTCTTCCGGCCCCCGCTGATCGGTGGCGCGGCGGTCCTTCTGATCCTGCTGCCATTTGCAGTCTTCAAAGATGTCCATCGGCAAAAGCAGCTTCGCTATGGACGACGGTTGAAAGGTCCGGAAATGCTTACGCCACGCCAGTTTAACCGTGTCGTCAAGGGGGACGGCATCGGCTTCAAGATCGCCGGGATGCGCAAGATGCTGCGCATCCCGGCGCGCGCCGAGGCCCAGCACATGCAGATCATCGGAGACACGGGAGCCGGTAAATCCGCGCTCATGTTCCAGCTACTCCGGCAGGTCAGCAGCCGGGGTGATTCAGCCATCGTTTATGACCCGGCGCGAGAGTACGTGAAACGGTTCTATGCCCCGGCCCGCGGCGACATCATCCTCAATCCACTTGACCGACGCTGCCCGTATTGGGGACCGGCTGAGGAGTTGCGCAGCCGCTCGGAAGCCAAGGCCCTGGCTGTCTCGCTGTTCCAGCCGCCGCAGGACAAGAAGGGCGAGTTCTTCATCGAGTCGCCGCAGAAAATCTTTGCCTTCCTGATGGCCTATGGGCCAACGCCGGATCAACTTGTCCAGTGGATGTCGAACCCGGAAGAGATCGACCGCAGAGTCCAGGGCACCGAACACGCGCACCTGATCGATCCGCACGCGCACCAGCAGCGCGCCGGTGTTCTGGCTTCGCTCGGCTTGGTTGCCGACAGCCTCCGTCTGCTCCCGAAAAGGAGCGAAGCCAATGGAGCGTGGACAGCAACGGAGTGGGCCGAAAAGCGCCAGGGTTGGATCTTCCTGACCTCGCTTCCGGCAGAGCGGGAAGCGCTTCGGCCCTTGCAGAGTTTGTGGATCGATTGGCTCGTTCTGCGCCTGCTCAATGAGCCGACCGCTGCGCAAAAGCGCGTCTGGTTCGTGATCGACGAACTGGCGAGTTTGCAGAAACTTCCGCAACTCCATACCGCCATCACAGAAGCCCGCAAGAGCAATAACCCTGTAGTGCTCGGCTTCCAAGGCAAGGCCCAGCTTGAGTACCTGTACGGGCATCTTGCCGAGGTCATGCTCTCGCAGCCGGCGACCAGTGTTTGGCTCACGACCAAGGAACCGAACGCCGGGGAATGGGTCTCAAAGTTCATTGGCAAGGTGAAGATCGAACGATTGCGCGAAACCCACTTCGATGGTACCCGCGCAGGCCGCAACTTCGCGCTTGACCGGCAGGTTGAACAGTTGGTTCTGGAATCTGAAATTGCCGGCCTCGCTGACTTGCACGCATACATGAAATACCAGAACTACGTGACGCGGTTTTCTTTCCCGTACTTCAATATGCCTGAAGTTGCCGAGGGTTTTGAACGGCGCGACCGGCCCGACGACAAGTTGCCCTATGACCCAGCGCGCGTGCATGGCAGTGAGCCAAATACGGAGTTGAAACAGGTTCCGAAAGATACTCCCTCATCGCAGCCCAACGCGCTGCCTGTGGTGCAGCAGATCGAACCCGAGCCAACCGTCGCTCCCGACGCCGACGATCAAAATCTCATTCTGAGAGGTTGAGGTGAAACTATGCTGACCATTTCCAAACCACTTTCCGCGAGTCAGGCGCAGACCTATCACGAAAAGGAATTCACCGCAGCCGAACAGAACTATTGGAAACAGGCTGACACGATTCAAGGGGAATGGCACGGCAAGCTGGCCGGTAAATTCGGCCTTGCCGGTGCGGTGGGAGCAGAGGAGTTCGCGCGGCTCTCCGAAGGCCAGCACCCGGTAACCGGCGAACAGTTGGTTCGCCATCGCAAGGTCCATGAATACAAAACGGAAGACGGCAAGACCGTCGCTCCGGTCGAGCACCGCGCCGGGTGGGATGCGACCTTCAGCGCACCCAAGTCGGTATCGCTGACCGCTCTTGTCGGCGACGACGACCGCGTGAGAGAGGCCCATCGGGAAGCTGTCAACGTCGCGTTGAACGAATTGGAACGCTATACCCAGGCGCGGATCGGTGGCAATCAGCCTGCGGAAATGACCGGCCAGTTCGTCGTTGCAAAGTTCGAGCACGACACCGCCCGCCCGGTCGATGGTTACGCCGCACCGCAGCTTCACACCCACTCCGTCATCTTCAATATGACGGAGCGTGAGAACGGTCAGATGCGCGCGCTCCAGGAGCGCAGCTTCTTCGCTTCGCAGAGCTACGCGACCGCCGTTTATCAATCGGAACTGATGTACCGGCTACGCAACCTTGGCTACGAAATCGAGCCGGGCAAAAGTGGAGCGCCAGAGATCAAGGGATACTCGCAGGAATATCTTGATGCCTCCAGCCCACGGCGTCAGCAGATAGAGGAAGCCATTGCGCACAGCGGCTTCAGCGGCCCGGAGGCCGCGCAGATTGCGGCTCACAACACCCGCGACAAGAAGGTGATTATGTCGCCTGACGAAGTGCTGGCGGCGCACCGCCAGATCGCCACCGAATTTGGCAACCAGGCCGATCATGTAGTTGCCGAGGCACGAAAGCGGAGCATTGGTCAGGCTCAGAAACCAGTGGCCGAGGAGCGTCAGAAGCAGGCACATTCCGCGCTGACCTTTGCGCGCGACCGGGGTTTTGAACGCGAAGCTGTTCAGGATGAGCGGGCGTTGCTTGTCGATGCGATGCGGCGCGGCATGGGAGAAACGACCTACCCGGAGGTCCGCGCCAGCTTCGAGACCCGCATCGCTTCCGGCGAGTTTCAACTCGTTCCCGGCGAAAAACACGATTCGGCGCGCAGGTTTACGACTGCCCATATGGTCCAGGCCGAAAAAAAGATCGTCCAGACGGTGTTGGATGGACAGGGCCGCCCTCCCCAGCTCATGTCCATCCAGCAGGCTATTCCACTCTCGGAGGCGAATCCCCAGCTCAACCGGGCGCAGCGGAACGCCATCGAAAAAGTGCTCACTTCCAATGATCGGATACAGGGACTGCAAGGATTCGCCGGGGCCGGAAAAACGACAACACTTGCCAGCATCCGTCGGGGAGCAGAGCAGAACGGCTACACGGTCGAGGGTTTCGCCCCGACCTCCCGCGCCGCCCGCCAGCTCCGCGATGCGGGCATTGAAGCCGATACGCTGCAAGGATTCCTTGCGCGTAGCCGGAACTCCGGCAACCCAACGCAGAAGCATCTCTATATGGTCGATGAGTCATCGCTGGCATCGACACAGCAGATGCGGGATTTCCTCGGCAAGATTGGCTTACAGGATAAAGTGTTGCTCATCGGAGATACTCGTCAGCATCAAGGCGTTGATGCCGGAAAGCCCTTCGAGCAGTTGCAACAGGCCGGAATGCAGACCGCTCAACTCGATCAGATCGTGCGCCAGAAAGATCCAGAACTATTGAAAGCTGTCGAATATCTGTCGAAAAATGAAACCGCAATTGGTGTGCAGATGCTTCAGCAGCAAGGCCGCGTGACGGAGATCGTAGACCCGCAGCAACGCATCGAGGCGATAGCGAAGAACTACGCGGCGCAACCTGAAAACGCGATTATTGTCTCACCCGACAACGCCTCACGCCGTGCCATCAATCAGGCTGTCCGCCAGGAATTGCAGGCCCACAGCATTGTCGAAGCTGAAAACCACCCCATGCGCGTGCTCACGCCGCGCTCAGACATGACCGGCGCGGACCGGGCCTGGGCCGCCCGCTATCAGACCGGCGATGTTGTCCATTACATCCGTGGGAGCAAGGAGTACGGAATAGAGCGCGGAAGCTATGCCCAGGTCGTCTCCACTGGCCCGAAAGAGAATCTTGTGACCGTGCGGAAGCAGAACGGCGAGCAAGCGACCTATGATCCTTCCCGGCTGCGCGGTATCAGCGCCTACCGCGAGATCGAGCGTGAGTTCGCTATTGGAGATCGGGTGCAATTTACTGCTCCGAATAAGAAGTTGGGCGTTGCCAACCGTGACCTCGGAACCATCCAGCAAATCGGGGAGGCCGGAAAAATTACTGTCCGCATGGACGGAGATAAAGAGAAGAGGGTCACGTTTGACCCGGCGGTGATGCGGCACTTCGATCACGGATACGCTGTGACCTCGCACAGTTCCCAGGGACTTACTTCGGAGCGGGTCCTCGTCAACATGGACACCACTGTTCACCCAGAACTCATCAATTCCCGCTTTGCCTATGTCTCGGTTTCACGCGCCTCTCAGGATGCGCAGATTTTTACCAACGATGCGGCCACGCTCGCCGAAAGCCTCAGCCGCAATGTCAGCAAGGCGTCCGCGATTGACTTCGGCAAAACCCAAAGCCCGCTTGCGAATGTGGGCTTGGACCAGGCTGCGGCTGCGTTGAAGAAGGTGCCGGCCACTGGCCTTGGCTTGAGCCTATGAGAGTTGCGTCTTTAAGCCACCCCAAAGCCGATCCCTTAGACGCGCAATGATGGCTCAGATCCCCGCTGGCTCGGCCAAATATGAATCAAACCCATGGGGCAATTCTCCGCCTTTACCTTATTGCACAGATTAGCGAGATTCTGCTGCTCACCTTCTAAGGCAAATACGCAGGCTTCATCGGCACCCAATCTCTGTGCAACAGCAATCAACTTATCAATCTCCTTGCGATTGAATTCCCGCACATCTGTCTTGACCTCACCAACGACAACCTTGCCATCCGCGATACATACTAAATCGACTTCAGCGGCGGGGTCTTTGTCTTCATAGCGTTCATAAAACTCAATACCGGAGCTATAAATAAAGCTATCCCGCGCTTTCTCTCGCAGCCTCGCTAAGGCCAACAGCAGAGCTACCGTGCCGTGATGCGCGATTGAACCGCGCAGCAGAGAGTTTACCCTATAAATCCATTTGCTATCTACGCTTGTATGGACTTCGGCACCGCAGCCATCGCAAGCGTGTTTTTGATTGAGATTGGATAGCTCCCGCCATAAGCGCGAACCGCAATGGGTGCATCTTGAAACAACCCCCTGTCGGAGAATTCCGCGATCAACAAGCCATTGCAAATTCTGTCTCAAATCGCGTTGAATTGAGTCAAACTCCTCTTCCTCGGACATCTCCTGTACACCCTTGTACTCCGGATTTTTCTCGTAGAATTCCCTTCGTTCAAGGGCGAATTGCTGTTCCATGTATTCCAAGGTGATCTCGCCTTCTTTCGACTTCACTTGATGTAACAGACGCACAACTTGCTCTGTGATCCGCCCGATGCTGGCGTCTTGGTTCTCTGTCGAGTCGATTGTCCAGCGGTCAGGGTGCTTTCTTATCTTGTTTGCCACATCCTTCCTGAAGCGCTCGACATCGGACCCAGCGAGTTCGCTGAAAGTCCGTCGCCAGAAACGAGAATTGAAGAATTGACTGGCCGTTTCCAATCCTCCAAATAGGTCGATGACGCCCCGACAATATCTCGCCTTATCTGAGGGCGCGTGGTCCTGATAGGCTGGAGGAATCTCCCGCCATTGCAAGTCTGCCGTGTAGCCGTTGCGACTTCCGCAACCGATGGCTCCCAAAAGTAGATCCCTGTCCTCGGGAATTTGTACAGGCAGAGGCATCCGTTGCCGCATCTCGAATGCCAGACCGCCGTGAAGGACGATCCTTCCCGGTGCTTTTGAGAATGCACGAGCTATACCGTTTCTTCTCGGCAATTTATACGTTAGCTCTTCATTCACGAAGTACGGATACTTGGAAACATATTGAATCCGAACATCCAGCATCCAGCGTCCATCACCGTGAAACCGAAATGGCAGTGGCGGTGGAGTGAGTAGTCCGCCTTCCTTCGGGATTTGCTGAATGCTCGTCTGGATTTGGTCGGGATCGCTCGGAACGATATTAGGAAGTCCATAAGACTTGGCATCATCTGCTTGCAGCATGGGGAAGTCCAAGGCTTGCCGTCTGACTGACCGAAAGATCGCATCCAACGTCTTCACCCGGTATGGGGAACTGAGATCATTCAGCTCTTGTTCGGTTAGCTCTTGGGAGACCCAATTCAGATATGGAGGATGTTGTCCGTTTCGACGCACAAATCGGCGAAGGAAAGTGAGAAGCGCGGGTTGCACATTGGGATCACGTATCTGCTCGACGGGCAGGCAAAGAGCTTTCCATCCAGTTCTCCCACCGGGGCTCAGATTAAATATATGGTTCCAGTAGGTCAGCCAGTCCTCTACGCCCTCACCCACAAAGATCGTATAGCCCATCGTGTGAGTATCACGTCCGACATTCAGGCTCGCTTGCGCAGCAGCAAGGTTGTAAGGAAAGACGGTTGGATTGCGTCCGGCTGCGACAAGTTCAAGGAACGAGGCAAGACTTATGTCATGGGCGAAGCTGACTTGCGGGACGTCATCTGGGATGGGGCGTGGTCCTGCATCTTTTTGAAGCACGCCAAAGTTCCGTGCGATCAAAGGATGGACGCGGCCACCGCCTCGGCCTTCACAGGTGACGAAAGCGGGCTTGGGCAGCCAATTTGGTTTCAACTCAAAAGGAATAAGACTTTCGACCGGGACTAGGTGATCCAGGTTGCTCGGGAAAAAATGCGGCTGCTCCCCTTGTGTTAGATAAGACGGATGTCTCTCGATACGGATGGGATCTATCTCGAATTCAATCCGGTCCACGAGTGTCTGAGGGAGTGCAGTATAGGTATATATCGAATCCGGGTCGTAAGTCAGTAGCAGATTCCAGTAAGAAGATGAAATCTCGCCGTTGACGACCGGAATTATCGGAAATAACCGTCCTCCCCACACACTACTTGAATAGGAAAAAAGAGCGTCGAGCAATTCGACACAGCTTTCCGACGGATCAATCAGGAAGGCCACACGAAATTGCCGCGGTCGAGTAGCAATGTTCAAGAATTGGCGATCATCGTTCCCTTGGGTCATACCATCAATAATACTGGCGTCGCTCCTCCTATACACGATCTCCCCTAACGAGAACCTTACCGCTTCATTTGGGGAGGAGTCTCCTCCCTGGCTTCAGCCGCCGATGGTGCCGGCGTCTTCCACCACCCTCCTCAGCGGGCCGTTCCTTCCCCGCAACGCCCCTCCCTGAAAACCATGCGGAAGAGTACCGAATTTCTTCTTCGTTTAAGTACCCCCGCTTCATGCGGCTTTATGGCAGAAGCGGTCGGAACCCGTCAAGGGTCTCCGCTGCGCTGCGATGAACGCGCAAAAACGCGCGCCCTTGACTGAACCCGCCTCGCCTCTGCCCGCCGCCCAAGACATGAAGCGGGGGCACTCAAACAAAGAAATTTGGTTTGAGGCAGACGCCCTCCTTCAAATTCCGCCCCTCAGCGGGCAACACAGGAGAGCGAAGACCATGCCTTACACCAGCAGCAACACAGCCACCACCACCGCGCCGCACAGCAAAAATGCGGCGCTCCGCAACCAGAGCGAATCGCCTTACCAGCAGCGCACCACGCAGAAAGACAACCCCACACAGCAACTCATCAAGCAGGCCGTGGACTTTTTGCTCCAGCAACTTGAAGCGGGCAAGAGCGAGACTTTGACCGCGTATCTGGCCGCGATGGCGCGGTTCCATTCCTATTCCTTCGGGAACATTCTCAGCATTGCGAGACAACGCCCTTCAGCGACCAGAGTAGCCGGGTTCTACGCATGGAAGGAGCTGGGCCGTTTCGTGAAACGTGGCGAGAAGGGTATTCAGATTCTCGCTCCGATGGTCGGACAGCGGCGCAGAAAGGACACGGCAGAGCAGGAGCCGAGCACGAACAGGGAGACGAAGCCGGTGCCTGTGTTGATTGGCTTCCGTGCTGTGTACGTCTTCGACGTGGCGCAGACCGAGGGCCAAGACCTGCCCGAGTTCGAGCAAAACATCACTGGCGACGTGGGCGAGCACCGCAACCGGCTCGTTGCTTTTCTCGATTCGCAGAATATCACCCTCGAATACAGCGAGAACATCGCGCCCGCTCTCGGCGTCAGCTACGGCGGGAAAATTTCCATCCTGCCCGGTCAGTCGCCAGCCGAGGATCTGGTTAGTCTGGTTCATGAAACGGCTCATGAGCTATTACATAAATCCACTCGCCGCACTATGACCACCGCCACCGTGCGCGAAACAGAGGCCGAGGCCGTGGCCTTCATCGTGGGCCAAGCCATCGGCCTTGAGATGGGAAAAAGTTCAAGT
>Ga0182011_10001509_pt1 | contig 20385 bp, 14 predicted proteins | sample 711E1DmetaG_FD_120481 | JGI IMG/M metagenome (GOLD analysis project Ga0182011, IMG submission 120481) | Permafrost microbial communities from Stordalen Mire, Sweden - 711E1D metaG | ecosystem: Environmental > Terrestrial > Soil > Wetlands > Permafrost | place: Sweden: Stordalen | collected... | reverse complement strand
CCCGCGCCTGGAACCGCCAGGTCAATCGACATCGGGTCAAAATCAATTGGCAGTTCACCCGCAACAGGGCACGCGCAAAATTCGGCTATAAAAGGAATCTATTTAGGCGGTCAAAGACCTAGGGGCTGGGGACTGGGGCGAGGGCAATTCAAGAAAAGGTAGGCAGTAGGTAGTGGGCAGAAGATTTGGGCAATGTGCTGGGGCAGCACAACAATCAAAATTCAGAATTCAAGATTCAAGATGGGCTTAAGCCCGAGTCCCGAGCCCCCAGCCCCGAGTCCCTTCGCGGGGGTTGCTGTTCCCCCAACCAGGCAGGGAGGAAATCCTATGGCTGAGAATCCATTGAGGCAACTTAACCGAGCCGGCCAGAGCGTTTGGTTCGACTACATCCGCCGGTGGGAAATGGTCTCCGGTCATCTGAAGCGCTTAATCGATGAGGACGGGCTATCCGGAGTCACATCCAATCCCAGCATTTTTGAAAAGGCCATCGCCGACAGCAAGGATTATGACGAGGTCATACAGAAGCTGGTGTCTGAGGGCAGGGAAGCGGCGCAGATTTTCGAAACTCTGGCGGTTGAAGACATCCAGATGGCCGCCGACTTGTTCCTGCCCACGTACCGCGCGACGGATGCCAGGGATGGCTATGTGAGCATCGAGGTTTCCCCGACTCTGGCGCGCGACACCACCGGCACGATCGCGGAAGCCCGCCGGCTTTATCGCGAAGTGAACCGCCCCAATGTGCTGGTGAAAGTGCCCGGGACGGTGGAGGGACTGCCTGCCATTCAGCAACTGTTGGGCGAGGGAATCAACATCAACATCACCTTGCTCTTTGCTGTCGAGAGGTACGAGGCGGTGGCGGACGCGTATATTGCAGCCCTTGAGAAGCTAGCTGCTGAAGGCAAGGACCTGAAGCGCGTGGCCTCCGTGGCGAGCTTCTTCGTGAGCCGCATTGACACGCTGGTTGACCAGCAACTGGAGGTCCGGCGGCGCGAGGCCAAAACGGAGGCGGAGCGCGAGAAGATTTCGGCGCTCTTCGGCAAGGCGGCCGTTGCCAATGCCAAGCTTGCCTACCAGCGCTTTAAGGAGATTTTTGCCGCACCGCGCTTTCAGCGGCTGGCGCAAAGCGGGGCGCGAGTGCAGCGGATGCTGTGGGCTTCGACGAGCACCAAGAATCCAAAGTATCCCGACATCTTCTATGCCGCGGAATTGATTGGTCCCGATACCATCGATACCATGCCCGCTTCCACCCTGGATGCATTCCGCGATCACGGCAAGGTGCTGGCGACGATCGAGGAGGGCCTGGCCGAGTCCCGCCAGGTCATGACCCAACTCGCGGAGGTGGGCATCGATTTCGCTGCCGTTACCCGAAAGCTCGAGGAGCAAGGGGTCGAGGCTTTTGCGAAAGACTATCAAAAGCTCCTCAACAGCATTGCCGAGAAACGCGCGCAAGTCCTGGAAGTAGGGGCGGTTCGCGAACCGCCCCCACAAACTGAAGCGGGCAGCCTTCGCTCCGCTGTGGCCGCCACCCTGGACAAGCTCGAGGAGCAGAAGTTCCCGCAACGGCTTTGGGACCGCGACGCATCCTTGTGGAAGAACGATGCCAAATCTCAGGGAGTGATTCGCGATGCGCTGGGTTGGCTCCGGGTTTCTCATGCGATGCTGGGGCATCTGGACGCCCTTTCGAGTTTCGTTCAGGAAGTCAAGGCAGCAGGTTTTACCCACGCGGTCGTCCTGGGCATGGGAGGCAGCAGCCTTTGCCCGGATGTCTGTCGCGCCACGTTTGGGACGGCGCCGGGGTTTCTCCAGCTTCACGTGCTCGATTCCACAGTTCCCGCCAGCGTCGCGCAGATCGAAAAGTCCGTCGATCTTGCCCATACACTCTTCCTCGTCTCCAGCAAATCCGGTGGGACGATCGAGCCGAACAGCTTCTTCAAGTACTTCTACGAGCGTGTCCGAGCCTTGAAAGGCGAGCGGGCGGGTGAGAACTTCGTGGCCATTACCGATCCGAAGACTTCTCTCGAAGAGTTGGCGAGCGAGAAGAAGTTCCGGCGCGTTTTTCCCGGGGTTCCTGATATAGGTGGACGCTATTCAGCGTTATCGAATTTCGGAATGGTGCCGGCGGCTCTGGCCGGCGTGGATGTACAAATCTTACTCGAGCGCGCGGAACGCATGGTTAACGCCTGTGGACCGTGCGTGCCGGCGAGGGAAAATCCAGGCATGGTCCTGGGCGCAACTCTGGCGGAAGCGGCGCGCCGTGGGCGCGACAAGATCACGTTTGTGATTTCCCCTGGCATCGAGACCTTCGCGGACTGGGTCGAGCAGCTCATCGCTGAAAGCACCGGCAAAGAGGGCAAAGGCTTGGTGCCGGTGGCGGGAGAAGCCCTGGGTGAGCCAGGGGTTTATGGCAAGGACCGGCTCTTCGTTCACCTCAAGTTAGATTCCGAAGCGGAGGGGAGCGACGAGCAGGCCCTCAATGCCCTCGAGGCGGTGGGTCATCCCGTAATCAAACTCAGCCTGCATGACAAGCTGGATTTGGGTCAGGAGTTCTTCCGTTGGGAAGTGGCGACGGCGACCGCCGGCGCGCTGCTGGGCATTAACCCCTTTGATCAACCCAACGTCCAGAAGAGTAAAGACAACACCAACGACCTACTGCAACAATTCTTGTTAGAGGGGAAGTTTGGAGAGAAGGAGCCCGCGCTCGAAGCCGATGGCATCCAGCTTTACTCCAGTCCGGAGATTCATGCCAGCCTGGAAAAGGCCGAAGCCGCGCAGGGCAGCATGTTGCCTTTGGCGGACGGCTACCTTGCAGCCTTCCTCAACCAGGCGCGACCCGGCGATTACATTGCGCTGTTGGCTTATCTCGAGTCCGCGGCCGAAAACGGCGCTCTTCTCGAATCTATACGCACCCGCCTGCGCGACGCAACTCATCTTGCGACGACCCTCGGGTACGGTCCCAGATACCTTCACTCTACGGGTCAACTCCACAAGGGCGGAGCGAATAACGGCTTGTTCATTCAGATTACTGCCGACGATGCCCGGGCTTTACCGATTCCCGGAGAGCGTTATAGTTTTTCCATCTTGAAGCAGGCTCAAGCTCTTGGCGACCTGCGTTCGCTCGAAAGCAAGCAGCGGCGCGTCCTTCGACTGCATCTTGGGAAGGATGTGCGGGTCCAATTGGCACGGCTGGAAAAACTGGTTGAGAGCGCGGTCAAGTCATGGCTGACACCACCACGTTGAACAATCCTCTGCGGGAAGGGATTCGGATTCATCGGACTCCCGAACCGTGCGCCATGGTAATCTTTGGCGCTTCCGGCGACCTGACGGAAAGAAAGCTGATCCCTGCGCTCTTCTACCTATCGCGCGAGCGCATGTTGCCTGCTGGGTTTTCCGTCATTGGGTGCGCTCGGACGCCAGCCACGGACGATAGCTTTCGAGAGGAAATGGGACAGGCGGTTAAGAAGTATTTGAAGCTCTCCGCCGAGAGCGATGCGCTTGTCGAGAGCTTCGGCAAGGGCATCTTCTACATTGCTGATGACTTCAGCCACGCAGCGGCTTACGAGCAACTGAAGACCCTCCTGGATCGGCTAGACCGGGAAAGGGGCGCCTCCGGCAACCGTCTCTTCTACCTTGCCACGCCACCCAGTTTCTTCCCCGTTATCGTAAGGCATCTTGGAGCGGCAGGGCTGGCCAAGCCGAAGTTTCCTGAACAATCCTGGACGCGAATCATCATTGAGAAGCCTTTCGGGCGTGACCTTGCCAGCGCCAGAGAGTTGAACCGGGTGGTGACAGAGGTTTTCCGGGAGGAGCAGGTATACCGCATCGACCATTATCTGGGGAAGGAAACTGTCCAAAACCTGTTGGTGTTTCGCTATGCCAACGGGATTTTCGAGCCGTTCTGGAACCGGCGCTACATTGACCACGTGCAGCTCTCAGTGGCCGAAGACTTGGGAGTGGAGAACCGTGGTTCGTATTACGAAGAGGCGGGGTTGGTGCGCGACATGATCCAGAACCACGTCATGCAACTCCTCAGCCTGGTGGCCATGGAACCTCCGGCCACCTTCGATGCCACTTCCGTGCGTGATGAGAAGGCGAAAGTGCTGCGCGCCATCCGGCCTCTGGGGATTGACCGGATCGAAGAGTTCGCGGTGCGGGGCCAATATGCGGGGGGCTGGGTGGGTGGAAAGAAAGTTCCGGGCTACCGCGCCGAGCCGAAAGTCTCTCCCACATCGACCACGGAGACTTATGCCGCCTTCAGGTTCCACATTGACAACTGGCGCTGGGCGGATGTTCCCTTTTACCTGAGGTCCGGCAAGCGGCTGGCGAAGCGCGTTTCAGAGATTTCCATTCAGTTCCGCCGCGTGCCTCACTTGCTTTTCAAGGGTGATGGAGCGGATGGCATCGAGCCCAACGTGCTCACGGTTAACGTTCAGCCGAACGAGGGGATTTCGCTGAAATTCTGCGCCAAACTCCCCGGGGCCACGATGCAAATCCGCCCCGTCCAGATGGAGTTTCGATACGGTGAATCCTTCGGCGCCACGCCACCCACTGCCTATGAGACCCTGCTGTTGGATTGCATGTTGGGCGACGCTACGCTGTTCAACCGCAGCGATGCGGTGGAGCTTTCCTGGGAATTGGTGGACCCGATCCTCAGCTATTGGCAAGAGCAGGGACCAAAAGGCCTCGCCTCCTACCAGGCCGGGTCGTGGGGACCAGCCGAAGCCGATGCCTTGATCGAGCGAGACGGCCGCCAGTGGCACCGGCTCTGAAGAAAGCAGAAACTAGAAAGTAGAAATCAGAAGGCAAAAGGCAGAAGGGTAAAGGCTAAAGAGTAAAGGCTGTAGGCTTAAGGCATAGCTCCCCGAAGAGGAGCACTTTGAGTAGCCGTGGGTGAAACCCACGGAGGGTAGGCGTCAACGATACCCGGCCCTGACGGGAGCGAACTGCTTTGGACTGCTTTGGAAAACCCCCTCGGGCGGACAGGATTTCAGGGGCGGGTTCCTACAATTGCGCTGAGATCTCAAGGTGCTGGAGGTGCACCACCAGTTTCCAATTTCGATTTTCTGTTTTCGAGTCTCTGATTTCTAATTTCTGATTTCTGATTTTCGGGAGTGTTGCTTGGCAGGAACAATCGAACCGATTGAGTTGGGCGAGCCCCGGGCGGTCCCGCAGGGCGGGATGGCTGATCTGGAAGCCGAGCTCTCGGCTCTGTGGCGGTCGGCGGCTGAAGATCCCGCTGCAAAGAACGCCGTGACTCGTGCCTGCACTTTGACTCTACTCATTTACGTGGAGAGCGATGAGGCGGCATACGAGGTGAACAACCTGGTTGCCGAGGTGACGCGCCAGAACCCTTGCCGGGCGATTATCATGATGCTGGAACCGGAAGCCTCTCCCTCGGGGCTTGAGGCGTGGGTTTCCGCGCATTGCCACCTTCCAGTGGCGGGCGAAAAACAGGTGTGCAGCGAGCAGATTACCATTCGCGCTCGGGGTGAGGCAGGGCAAGGGTTGGCCAGCGTGGTTCTGCCTTTGACGGTAGCTGGATTGCCGATTTTCTTTTGGTGGCGGGCCGGCGATTTTTCGCCGCCTCCCTATTTTGACGAGATCCTCCGCCTTACGCAGCACGTCATCGTGGACACGGCGCGATTTTCGCCCAGCGGGACGCATTTGCTGGACCTGGCCGCGTGGCTTCATAAGTTCGCGGGGAGGACTCAGTTGACTGACCTGAACTGGAGCCGCATTACTCCCTGGCGCGAGCTCATTGGCCAATGTTTTGATGCGCCCGATAGACGGCCCTACCTGGACCGCCTCTCGGAGGTAAGGATTGAATACGAGCAGGATTCCGCACGACTGGTGACGCAGCGCGCGCAGGCCCTGTTGCTGACGGGCTGGCTGGCCAGCCGCTTGGGATGGGAATTCCTGAGGTCCGAAAGGCGGAAAGAGGGCCAACCTCGCACTTTTTGTTTCAAGTCCGCAGGCGGCATGGTGAGAGTGGAGCGAAACCTGAAAAGAGTTGACAACGCCTGTGGTGTTTGTTTCACCATTGAGTTTAGATCTGAAGGGCCTCCTGCCGCCAGATTCTCGTTCACGCGCGGGGCGGATGGGAAAGTGGTGAGGACGTCGGCTGAAGTACCAGGCTCATTGCCCATAGGGCGCTCCGTGCGTCTGGAAGTTCTGGATGAAGCTGAGATATTGAATGAAGAATTGAAGGTGGGAGTTCGAGACCGGGGTTACGAAGAGGCCCTGAGTGTGGTGGCGCGCATGATCGCCCCCTGATGCTGGCCCGCCATCGCGCTTTGAGGGATAATTGAGTGAGAAGGAGCAGCCCCCGATGGGTAAACACGATGTGAGGGTTTTTTCCAGCTTGGAGGAGATGAGCTGGGCGGGAGCGTGTGCTTTTGAAGACTTGGCGCGCCTCAAGGCCATCGAGGGCAAGACTTTCTCCGCCGCGCTCTCCGGTGGGTTGACGCCCCGGTTGCTGTATCATATTCTCGCCAGCCGGGCCCTCCTGGGACGCATTCAATGGAAGAACATTCACCTCTTCCAAGTGGACGAACGATGCGTTCCACCTGACCACCCCGACAGCAACTATCGGATGATCCGTGAGGCCCTGCTTGATAACGCCGGTATTCCGGCCGAGAACTTTCATCGCATGCAGGCCGAGCAGGCAGACCTCGAGCAGGCCGCGCGTGACTACGCCTCTGAACTCGCCCGCGTCCTCCAACCCCAAGACGGCGACAGGCCGCGCTTGGAAATAGTATTCCTGGGCATGGGCCCGGATGGGCACACGGCTTCGCTTTTTCCCGGGACGGCCGCATTGGAAGAGCAGAGTGTGTGGGTTCGGCCGAATCACGTTGAGAGACTGGGATTGCGCCGCCTGACCATGACTCTTCCGTTGCTGAATGGCGCAGCGCATGTGATTTTCCTGGTGGCGGGAGCTGACAAGGCGGAATGCCTGCGCAAAGTGCTCGAGGGCCCCGCAGGGCAATTGCCGGCCCAGCTAATCCAGCCGCTCAATGGCAGTTTGAGCTGGTTTCTGGACGAAGCGGCTGCGAGGAAGCTCAGCCCTGCCACAAGAGGTGAACGGTGACCAAGATAGCGCCATCTATACTTTCAGCGGATTTCACACGACTGGGCGAGCAGGTGCGGGCGCTGGAGGCCGCAGGAGTGGAACGATTTCAGGTGGACGTGATGGATGGCCGCTTTGTTCCCAATATCACCTTCGGCGCGCTGGCCATTGAAAGCCTGCGCCCCCTGACACGCCTGACCATCGAGGCCCACCTGATGGTCGAACCGCCGGAAGATTTTATCGAGCGATTCGCCAAGGCCGGCGCGGATACCATCATCGTCCACCAGGAGGCGACGCCGCACCTGCACCGCGCCATCCAGCAAATCCACCACTTTGGAAAGAAAGCCGGCGTGGCCATCAACCCATCCACTCCGGCGAGCACGCTTTCTGAAATCCTGGGGAGTATGCAAATGGCTTTGGTCATGACGGTCAACCCGGGATTCGGAGGCCAGGATTTCATTCCCGAAACGCTCCATAAAATTCGCCAAGTGCGCAACGCCATCCAGGAACGCGGTCTCGATTGTGAAGTCGAAGTGGACGGCGGCATCAACCTTCAGACCGCGCGCTTGGTGGTAGAGGCTGGCGCCAACGTGCTGGTGGCCGGCTCGGCGGTTTTTGATTCGAAGGACGGCATCGCCGCCGCCATCCAGAATCTGCTTGAAAGCTGTGCATAGGGCAGTGACGAGTGACAAGTGACAAGCAAAGAGGTCAGCTCATTTCCTCCTGCTCGTCACTCGTCACTTTTCACTCGTCACTGATGTGTGGATGAGTTCCTTGATGGAGATATCCTGGAGACGGGTGCGATTTCGTTCGGCAAAATCAAGCATGTCTTGCACAGCCTGCCGCCGCGCCTCCGCGGGCTTGGTCGCGTGGCCGCGCGCCTTCTCGCGAAGAGTTGCCAGGGCCTGCCAGATTACCTCTTCGGCGCTCCTGTATTGCCCGGAGCGCAACTCCTCGTTCACGATTCGCTCTTGCTCGGGGTTGAGCGTCACCGCCATTCGGGACTTACCTCCTTCGTCTTGGACATGCCCTGGGCCGTAGTTTTCGTTGCGCTCAGCACACGCGCCAGTAGCCTAAGTATACGCCTACTCAACGAGGCGGGGACACTTTTCCAGGACATCTTGCTTCGGACAGAAGGTGGCACAGGTCGAGTCCAACTTTGCCAGGGACTTGCGCCTCTTCTGCCAGCTTCTGTCAAGGTACCACAAGGTTGAACAACAAAGCCCCGCGTAATCTCATTCAAAGCGCCGCACCAACGCACGAACTCTCACTTTAGGGATCGCACAAACCGTGCCGCCCGGTTGGTGTATTCCAGAGCTACCCAGCGCGGTGGACTTCGCTGGATGCCGGTGTGACCGTTGAAGTTCCCGAATATCCTTTGCATCTGCGGCGATAGCCTGTACAGGGAGTGGCCAGCCTTGTCCTTTCCCACCGAACTGATTTTTACCGCCTTCTCCAGAAGTCGGCTGCCCGTGCCACCCCTCACGAGGACAAGGCTGTGCTTCTGTTGTTTGAATACACCCGCGTGCATTACGTGGGAATTCTTCCGGAATGACCTCAGTTCTGCGCGCGTGAAAGAAGCTGCCAGGTCTGCATGTCTCACCTCGAAATACCCAATGATGTAAAGGGCAGGTCGGCAGGCGAAGTCCAATCCCTTAAGACCCGCGTAAAACACAAGGAGACTGCCTTCGTTGAGTCGCTGCAGAGATACCTTGGGCGTCGTTGGATCCCCATAGGTGAACGTGCGGAACTCGGGGTCAAAGTGAATGGACTGACCGGACATCGTCTTGCGGCGCGCCTCAGGGAAGTAGTCGATCATCCTTTCCCCATGCCTCCCACGCGTATTGCCGTACGTCCTTTTGTCAACGCCCCGCCGGTCCGGAATTGGGACGAACTCGAATGAACCATCCCTGAACAGTGGTCCAAGGATTCCGCCGCTTCCAGTGTCGATGCCTACCCTGAGCAGGACTACCTGCATTTTCGCCCCCGGCATCCAAGCTTCCCTTTGAGACAGGACAGTTCCTCGATGCACGCGGTTAAAATATTGCGCTTTCCGTTGAAGCTCTTGAGAACACGTGCCGTTTCCGATTTGGTAAGAACCCTGCGAACGTGTCTAGCGTTCGTTGCTGGACTCAGTCTATGAAGGGGGAAAGCGTGATCAAAGGAGTAGACCTTCGTTTCGCCAGCTACAGCCCAGAATCCGCCGCGGTCGATGCACCGTTCCTTGTGAATGTAACCCACTATGTACCGCTTGTCTTTGTGCTTACTCTTTTTTCTCGCACACTTCGTAAATAGAAATAGGTACTTCTCGCTACTCTTGAGAAAAGCTACGATATTTCGCTGCCAACAGCAACAGCAGTAGTTTTCCGCATTCCTCTCCAGGTGTGGTTCGGTCTTCAGTCCCGCGCCTTGCTCACCCAACACGCCTCGAATCGGCAAGTCTGAAGAGGGAGAGTGATAGAAGTAATGCAGCCTGCCTGTTTCGTCCAAGTGCGTGAGGTGGAAGTCGCGCGAACCGGTAGCGCGATGGGATTTCCTGCAACAACTCATAGGTACTCCTCCTGTCGAGGGGGCAAATATCTATGCTCATACTCTTATTTGATTTAGAAGCTCAATACAATAGTACATTCGGACCATGCCAGTAATATGTAGATGTCATTGTCCTACGAATCCATTGGGCTGGGGCGGCAAGCGTAGAGCAGACGGGCTCTTTACGACGGATTTCTTTCGGGAGGGGTGGAACTGACCCTTCCCCAGCCCCCCTGCACCGAAAACCGGGCCGTGGGATTGTACACATTGGGCGAACCGCCTTATAGAGGAGCCCACACGGCCCGCATCACATCTGCTCCGCATCAAAGCCGCTGAGGCGGGCGGCCGCCCGCAGCTTTTGGTCGGCGGTCAGGAAGACACGGCCTTGGGAAATACCCTCGCACCACTCCAGCGCCGCCGCCAGTTGCAAGCAGTCCGCCGCGCGCAAGTCGTAACGCTCCACAAGGCGTGCGGCCTGCGCGCGCAGGGCGTGCGACGGCTGAATGACAGACCACGAGTCCGCGAGGCTCTTGGCGAGCTTGTGGGCCTTGGCGCAGTCACCAGAGTCGATTTGCCGCATCCGCACCAAGCGAGCCAGCGCGCTCGCGATCTCGACAGGGGTGGCCCACCAGACAACCACCTCATAGCTCTTGTAAAGCGCGAGGGCCCGAGGCGTGATGCCCTGGCGCACGCAAAGAGCAACCAGTGCGCTTGTATCCCAAAATGCCGAAACCCGCATTACCGGCTCTCGCGTTCTTCCCGCCATATCTGTTCCATGACCTCATCGGAAACATTCCCCGGCGGTTCCGGCCATGACACCCTGGCAGGCCGTTTCTTCAATGGAGGCGTGAGAACGCCGCGGGCAATCAGCCGCTGCTCCTGCACGGAATGTTTTTCCAAACGGCACGGCACGATTCGAGCCACGGGCTTGTTGCGGTCGCAAATAAGCACCTCTTCGCCCTCACGCACAAGCTGGATATGGGCGCTGAGCTGCGCTTTCAGGTTGCTGATATTCACGGTTTTCATAAGACGATTATAACCGATCTGACCATGTTGGTCAGGTCTATTTTCCTCTCCTTGCAATGAAGAGGGCAGCCTTTTCCGCGCCTCAGCACGCCCTACGGTGAATGCAAGTTCCCCAAATGACATCAGTACCCACAGGTGGTTTCTGTATGACACGGCGCCCAGGGTCATGCTCGCGAGGAGGGGCCGAGTGAATATTCGAGCCCCCTGTTGCTTTTTCTTACCCGTTGGCCTATAACAACCCTTCTCAAAGGCAGGTGCGAAGAATGCAACCTGAATCGGTGTGGGAAGGATTACGTGGGGAGGGGATTGTGGCCACGAAAAAGAAGAACGGGAAGCTGGAGAGGCGCGAATTCCTGAAGAAAGTGGCGGCTGGCGGGGCGTTGGCCGGCAGCGTTCAAGGGTTGGCGGGGGCGGAGTCGCGCCGGCCTGCACGCAAGGCTGCGGCCGCAGAAAAGCCAGCCTCGGGGTCGGCCAGTGCGGGCAGTCGCATCACCTTTCCACGCACCTTCAGCGGCCGAAGCCTGAAGATGATTGCCTTCCCGCTGGGCGGAATCGGCACGGGCACGATTTCGCTGGGTGGCCGGGGGCAGTTGCGCGATTGGGAGATCTTCAACCGGCCGGACAAGGGGAATACGCCGGACTACTGTTTTCCTGCCATCTGGGCACAGGAGGAAGGGAAGAAGCCGGTGGCTCGGGTCCTGGAGGCGCGGATTGAGCCGCCCTACGAAGGGCCGAGCGGGTTGGGGGCGAACAACGTGCCAGGCCTGCCGCGTCTTGCTTCCGCCAAGTTCACCGGCGCCTATCCCTTTGCGCGCCTCGAATTCGAGGACGAGAAGCTGCCCATCCGCGTCAGCCTGGAAGCGTTCAATCCTCTTGTTCCCTTGGACGTTGAAGCCTCCGGTTTGCCCATCGCCGTGCTTCGTTACCACCTCAAGAATCCGGCCCCGGCGGCGGTGAAAGTGGGTGTGGCCTTCAGCCTTCAAAACCCTGTGGGAAAGGACGGGAGACAGGCGAACTTTCGCCGGGCCGAAGGCGTGGCCGGCTTGTTCATGGACAATCCCTTCTTAGCCTCGACTGATCCGCCGAAAGGGTCGATGTTCCTGGGTGTGCTGGGCGCGCCGGAAGCAAGCGTTTCGTACCTTCGGGGGTGGAAACGGACGCAGTGGTGGGATGGGCCGTTGACCTTTTGGGACGACTTCACGGATGACGGCGCTCTCACCAGCGACTCGCCCGCAGTGAGCCCGGTGGGTTCGATTGCCGTCACGCAAACGCTGCCTGCGGGCGGCGAATCCACCGTGACCTTTCTCCTCGCCTGGCATTTCCCCAACCGCACGCCGGATCGTTGCGGATGGCCTGCGCCTGAAAACGAACAGAAGACGGTGGTGGTGGGGAACTATTATTGCCAGCGGTTCACCGACGCCTGGGAAGTGGCTCGGCAAGTGGCGCAGCAACTCCCTTCGCTGGAGGAGCGCAGCCGCTCCTTCGCGGCTGTAGTGGAATCTTCCACCTTGCCTCCCGCGGCGCTGGAGGCGGCGCTCAGCAACCTCTCGACCTTGCGTACGAACACCGCTTTCCGAACCGCGGACGGTGAATTCCACGGCTTCGAGGGGTGCAACGATCAATCGGGATGCTGCCACGGGACTTGTACCCACGTATGGAACTACGAGCAGGCGACGGCCTTTGTCTTCCCTTCGCTGGCTCATTCTATCCGCGAATCTGAATTCCTGCGCAACACGCGCCAAGACGGCCTGATGGGTTTTCGCTCCTACCTGCCGGATGGAAAAAAGATCTGGGATAAGGCGGCTGCGGACGGCCAAATGGGCTGCCTGATGAAGCTCTACCGCGACTGGCAGCTTTCCGGTGACACGGAATGGTTGCGGCGCCTGTGGCCCAACGCCAAACGGGCACTCGAATTTGCCTGGATCAAAGGCGGCTGGGACGCCAACCGGGACGGCGTGGCGGAGGGCGTTCAGCACAACACCTACGATGTCGAGTTCTACGGTCCCAATCCACTCTGCGGCGTGTGGTATCTGGGGGCGTTGCGGGCGGGGGAGGAAATGGCGCGCGCCATCGGCGACCAGAATTCAGCGGGCGAATACCGGCGGCTGTTCGAGAATGGCAGCAAATGGATCGACTCCAATCTGTTTAACGGCGAGTATTACATCCAGAAGATCGAGGGCCGGCCGAAGGAAGAGGTGTTTGAGGGAGTGCTGGTGGGTATGGGCGCAGCCAATCCCGACAAGCCGGATTACCAAATGGGCGAGGCGTGCCTGGTGGACCAATTGGTTGGCCAGTACATGGCGCACGTCCTGGGGCTGGGCTACTTGTTAGACGAGCAGCACGTGAAACAGGCCCTGAAATCTATCTACCGGTACAATTACCTGCCGGACATGAGCGAACACGAGGCGGTGCAGCGCACCTTCGCGTTAAACGACGATGCCGCCGTGGTGATCGCGTCGTATCCTCACGGGAAACGCCCCGAAATTCCGTTCCCCTATTTTTCGGAGGTCATGGATGGGTTCGAATACCAATTCGCCGCGCACCTGATCTACGAAGGCATGCTGGCGGAGGGACTGACGGTGGCTGAAAGTGCTCGCCTTCGCTTTGATGGGGAGCGCCGCAACCCCTGGAACGAGCCCGAGTGCGGCCATCACTACGCGCGCGCCATGTCCACCTGGGCGCTGATTGTGGCTTTGAGCGGCTTTCACTACTCGGGGGTCGACCGCAAGCTGACGCTTACGCCGCGGGTGCGCGCTCAGAACTTCAGTTGCTTCTGGTCGGTCCCCGGCGGATGGGGGAAATTCTCCCAAACCATAAGCACCGCAAGCCATGCGGTCGAGGTCGCGACGCTCGAAGGCTCAATGAGCGTGGCGAGCCTTGCTCTGGGAGGGAATGGCAAGGTGGCGCGGAAGAAAGTCACTGCCCGCCTCGGCCAAGAAGCCATGGCTGCGAGCTTGCTCGAAGAAGGGAATCTGCGACTGGTGGCGTTTGAGCGGGAAGTTCGCATCGTGCCCGGCCAATCGCTCACGGTCAGCCTGCGGGCGTGAAGCGCGCTTCGATCCCAGCTCGGGGTCATTGATTGACATTGCAGGACCTTCCCCTTATGATTCGAAACATCCGGGAGTCCACTCTCACCGGTGGCACCGAAAGTGTACAAATTGCTGAAGGGAGGCGCCGAGCAGCGCCCGACAGGAGGAGAATCTAATGAACGTTCCCGGCACGCGGAGGTATTGGACCAGGTTTGGAACACTTTTCCTTGCGTTCATCACCTTGGCAATTATTGGCTTGACCGCACCCGTGTCCCTTCGCGCCCAGAGTTTCCGCGGTTCGTTGGTTGGCACAGTGCTCGACCAGAGCGGCGCTGCCGTGCCCGCCGCCCCGGTGGTCGCCATGAATCAGGCCACCGGCGTTTCGCGATCCACCTCCACCGATGCATCCGGAGACTTCTCAATTCCCGAGTTGCCCATTGGCAATTACACCGTCAGCGTCACCGTCCAGGGATTTACGCCCGTCAGCCAGAAGGACATTCACGTGGATGTGGCTGCTGAACGGCGCGTGGATATTACTCTGAGCCCCGCCCGACAGGTGCAGACCATGGAGGTCAGAGCTGAAGTGCCGATGATAACTACCACTGAGGACACGCTGGGCGGCACTATCGAGTCTTCCCAGGTGGAGAACCTGCCGGTGAACGGCCGGGATTACACCAAGCTGATCTACTTGAACCCCGGGGTGACCGGCGGTCCCGACCAGATCACGGATTCTCCCGGCTCTTTCGGGGAGTTCTCCGTGAACGGTGCGCGAGGACGTTCCAACAACTTTCTCCTCGACGGCACCGACATGAACGACGGCTACCGCAACGATCCAGCCATCAACCAGGCGGGAGTCTTTGGAACACCCTCGACGATCCTCCCGGTGGACGCAGTGGCCGAACTCGCCGTGCTCTCCAATTTCGCTCCCGAATACGGCCGGAACGCCGGCGCGGTGATCAACATCGTAACGAAGTCCGGCACGAACCTGATTCACGGCACGGCTGCGGACTATTTCCGTAATGACGCGCTCGATGCGCGGAACTTCTTTGACCCGGCGCCCGTCCCCAAGGCCGCTTTCCACAACAACCAGTTCGGCGGCTCGCTGGGCGGGCCTATTGTTAAGGACAAAGCCTTCTTCTTCGGTGACTACGAAGGCCAGCGCGAGAACGGCGGTTTGAGCAGCACGGCTTGCGTTCCTTCGGCCAATAATATTGCCCAGACGGAGAGTGCGCTGGCAGCAAAAGGGATCAGCGTCAATCCCGTGATCGCCGCACTGTTGCAGCGGAATCTATGGCCGGCCGCCAACTCCTCCACCCCTGATTCCTGCGCTACCGGCCCCAACGTTTCAGCCACAACCACATTCTTCAACAGCGTGAACAGCGTTATCGCCAAGGCCGACTATAACCTGAATGAGAAGAACCTGCTGACTGCCCGCTACTATTACGGCACCAGCATCCAGAGCTTTCCCCTGGGACTGGGCGGCACCGGTGACCTGCCCGGTTACAATACCGTTACGCCGACGAATGTAAACCTATTGTCCGTCTCCTATCTCACGACGCTTTCGGCCACCAAGGTCAATGAAGTCCGCTTCGGCTATAACCGCTTCTACGAAACCTTCATTCCCGAGGACCACACCTTTAACCCTGCCTCTATCGGGCTGGTGACGGGCGCCGGCGCCCAGGACGGCGGTTTGCCCACCATCAACATCGGGGGGGGCTTCACCTCCATCGGAGCAACCTATTCCGATCCCCGCGGCCGCACTGACGTGAATTGGCAGTTCATTGATAATTTCTCCTGGAAATTCAACAAGCACGCAGTGAAGTTCGGCTACGAGTTCCGCCGCACCACGGTGTACCAGTTCTTTGATGAGAGCTTCCGAGGCATCCTGTCATTCGCGAGCTTGAGTGATTTCTTGCAGGGCATGCCCAGTGGCGGCAGCATCCTGCAAGGCGATACCAACCGCAACACCTTCCAGGACTCGCACGCCCTCTATGTGCAGGACAGCTTCCGCGTCAGTCGCCAGCTCACGTTCGACTATGGATTACGATGGGACAACTTCGGAGTGATCACGGAGAAGAACAACCTTTTTTCAAACTTCGACCCGGCCAACGGGGTACTGAGCCAGGTGGGCACGAATGGGCTGTCAAGCCTTTACCGGCCGGACCACCGCAATTTCGCGCCGCGCGCCAGCGTGGCTTACGACGTCACGGGCAAAGGCACCACCGTGATTCGCACGGGCGTTGGCTTGTTTTATGACTTGTTCTCGCAGGACTTCTTCCTTGGTCAGGTGCCCTACAACGCGGCCACTCCTGGGGCTGCCTATAACGACATCGGACCCAAGCCGATTCTCTCCAGCTCAACGGTCACCTCTCAGATCGTTTCCGGACAGCCCGTCTTCAGCGGTTTCGGCGCTTCAAACAACCTCTTCGCCGTGGACCGGAACCTCCGCACACCCCGCATGTTGAACTACAATTTTAATATCCAGCAGCAGGAGGGCAAGAATATCGTTTTCCAGGTGGGCTACGTAGGCTCAGAAGGCCACCATCTCTTCCGCTTCCGCGATATCAACCAGACCCTGTCCCGGGTAACGACTGATCTTCCTTACCCGCAATATGGCTACATCAACTATCTGGAAACCTCTGCAAATTCAGTTTACAACTCGCTCCAGGCGCAGCTTCGGATTCGCAATCTCCACGGTTTCGAATCCACCGTCAATTACAACTACTCCCATTCGATCGACAATGCCAGCGACGGCACGGACTTTGAGCCCAATGCGGCGCAGCCTAATGACAGCTACCGCACGGACCTGGAACGCGGCAACTCGAACTTCGATGTGCGCCATCGCTTTACCTGGATGGCCGATTACAAGTTCCCGTCGCCCCAGGGCGCCGGGGCCTGGTCCAAGCTCGGCGGTGGATGGGCAATTGATAGCGTCCTGACCTTGCAGACCGGACAACCCTTCCAGTTGAACTTCTTTTACAGCGGCAACTGGGACGGCACGGGCGAGGGCTTTGCCCGTCCTGACGTGATCGGCAATCCCTACGCAGGAACCAGCCTTCCCAATGACGTTATTAACCTGTCCGCCTTCAAGGTTCCTTGTACCTGGTCGGCCGCGCAAGACACTTGTACGGGAGGCTACCACGACGGCAGCGAAGGGCGCAATTCCCTCTTCGGTCCTGGATTCAAGCAGTGGGACCTTGCTCTCTATAAGGACACGGCGATCAGCGAACGGCTGAAGGTACAATTCCGCGCCGATTTCTTCAACATCGTCAATCACCCGAATTTTACGAATCCGTTCTTGCCGACCTTCTTTGCCGCCTGCGACACCCACGGAATCAATCCGAACAACGGGGCGTGCGAGGGCTACCTGCCTACTACAGCCACGGGCGACGTGGGAGAAGGCAACCCTTTCATCGGGGGAGGCGGCCCACGCGGAATCCAATTAGCAATTAAGTTAATGTTCTAGGTGGCGCAGACCTGTTTTCCAAGGTCTGCGGCTCTTTTCGCAGGTCACACCCGAAAGCCGCGGACCTACAGAACAGGTCCGCGCTACCCACTTTTGACTCCTGAATCCTGTTTCCTGCTCTCATGCCAGACGAAGTCTTGATCATCGGCGGCGGTTTTTCGGGTCTTGCGGCGGGTGTCGCACTGGCGGAACACGGGCGGGGTGTGCGCTTGCTCGAACAGAAACTTCACCTGGGTGGGCGGGCTCGGTCCTTTCTTGACCCTGCAACGGGCTCTGTGGTGGATAACGGCCAGCACATCTTCATGGGTTGCTACCATGCGACGATTCGCTTCCTTTCGACTATCGGAACTCTGCACCGTGTCCGGTTTCAAAAGCACTTGACCGTCCATTTTCTCGACCGAAACGGGCGTCTGACACTGTTTCAATGTCCCGGCTTACCCTCGCCCTGGCATGTCCTGCTCGGCGTGCTCCGCTCTGGGAGTTTCGCCTTCAAGGAGAAGCTGGAAGTTTTGCGCCTGGGAGGATTGCTCCGGCGCTCGAAGGCGATGGACCATGGCTCGGAAAAGCTGAGCGTGCGCGAGTGGCTCACCAGGCTTGGCCAATCCGAGCGCTTGCAGAGCAATTTTTGGGACTTGCTCTGTATTGCGGCGCTCAATGAAGATCCGGCTGTTGCCAGCGCGGCGCTATTTGAACATGTATTGCGATTGGCGCTCTTCACCTCGCCGGAGGACTCGTGCCTCGCGTTTCCCGCTGTTGGTTTGAGTGATGTGTATGTGGACGCTGCCACGGCTTACATTCGTGCCAGGGGCGGGCGCGTTGAGTGCGGCCGGAGTGTTGCCGGTCTGCTGGTCTCCGAGGGCCGGTGCCGGGGTGTGCGCCTTTCCAGTGGTGAGGAAATTGAGGCGGAGAGCGTGCTGAGCGCCGTGCCCTCTTTTCAGCTTGCGGGCTTGTTGCCCGGCGAACTGATCCGCTTCGAGCCGTTCTTCGCCCCAGTTATTTCCCTCCGTCCTGCCCCCATCATTTCCATCAACCTCTGGTTTGACCGCCCCATCACCGATCTCGATTTTGTCGGGTTGCGCGGCACTACCATTCAGTGGCTGTTCAACAAAGGCAAGATCCTGGGCTTGGAGGAGAATTATGTTTCTCTCGTCCTGAGCGGCGCTCACCGGCACATCGCACGCAGCAAGGAAGAGTTGTTGGCCACAGCTTTGCTCGAGCTTGGCGACCTTTTTCCGGAAGCCCGAAAGGCCGAGTTGCATCATTCGCTGATTATTAAGGAGCGCTTCGCCACCTTCTCGCCCACCTGGGAAGCTGAGCAGGTACGGCCCCCGGCCCGGACGCCAGTGCGTAACCTATATCTGGCGGGCGATTGGACTGCTACAGGCCTGCCCGCCACCATTGAAAGCGCTGTCCAGAGTGGCTACACTGCTGCGGGGGCTATTCTGGACGATTGTTGAATGTATTGACTGAGGTGGAGATGCGAACACGCGCAACTGCATGTCGAATGGCGTTTCTTCTTGTCTTCCTGCTTCTGGTTTTGGGTTCGATTGTTGCCGGTCATTCCCGCGAAAGCGGGAATCCAGCCCTAATGTGGGCTGACATGGACCCCCGCTTAGGCGGGGGCGACAACCCCGGCGAACGGGCGGCGGGCAGCCCTGTTGATCCTCGACTGAAATCTGCCTATCGCTTTGAAGAAGGCGGCTGGATTTATGTTCACCTGGAGGGAACGCCCGGCCAGATCGGTTTCCAGCACGGTTACTTGCTGGCCCCTGAGATCGCGGACGCCTTTGAAGCCATAAAGCTCGAGGACACGCACCTCACCAGGAAGGATTGGGATTTCTTCCGCAAGGCCGCGCACGAAATGCTTTGGCCGAAGATCGACCAGGAATACCAAGAGGAACTCACAGGCATCACCGCAGGCCTGAAGGCGCACGGCGTCTCGATGGACATCGACGACGTGGTGGCGCTGAACGCCTTTGAGGAACTGCCTGGCTATTACGCGCCCTGGTATAACTCGCAGCATAAGGTGGCCAGCGCGCCACACCTGGTCAGCCCCGGCAATTGTAGCGCCTTCGTCGCCACCGGCAGTTACACCCGCGACCACAAAATCGTGATCGCGCACAACAACTGGACGGACTATTTCGAGGGCGAACGCTGGCGAATCATCTTCGACATCGTGCCCCAGCACGGATATCGTATCCTGATGGACGGCTTCCCCGGCGTGATTACCAGTGACGACGATTTCGGCGTGAACTCCAGCGGCCTCATGGTGACGGAGACCACCATTACGCAATTCGAGGGGTGGGATCCGAATGGCAAGCCGGAGTTCATGCGCTCCCGCAAGGCGCTCCAATATGCGGCTTCAATTGACGACTATGTGCGCATAATGCTGGACGGCAATAACGGCGGATATGCCAACGATTGGTTGCTGGGCGATAATAAGACCGGTGAAATCGCCCAATTCGAGCTGGGTCTGAAGGCGCATCAGGTCTGGCGCACCTTGGACGGCTATTTCGTGGGTTCAAACTTTGCCCGCGATCCGGAAGTGCTGGCTAAAGACACCACCTTTGATATTAACAACCTCGAGACTTCCCCCAACGCCCGCCGCATCCGCTGGGAGCAGTTGATCAAGGAATCGAAGGGCAAGATCGACGTGAAGAGGGCGGAGAAGTTCATGGCCGATCATTACGATTCTTACCAGAAGAAAGTGGACCCCGACGAGCGTTCTCTCTGCGGACACGGGGATCATTCCCGGCGTGGCGAACCGATCTTGGGATGGCCGCCTTACAATCCTGCCGGCGCGGTGCAGGGAAAAGTTATGGACGGCAAGATGGCCCGGGCCATGAGCTTTTACGCGCGCATGGGCCACCCCTGCGGCCAGGATTTTCTCGCTGCACCCTTCCTTAAGGCGCATCCCGAGTTTGCCTGGGAAGCGCCGCTGCTGCGCGATATGAAGGCCGGCCCGTGGACGCTGTTCAAAGTCGGCCAGGGACAACCGTAAATACTTCTCGCTAGCAATTCCTGTCGACTTGCACAAAGCCTATCGGGTGGGAAAAGCCGCCGCGGCAGGTCCTCGAGCCCAGAAGCGCGAGGGTGCGGGTTCTTCGTTTGGTCCTCCCCTCTCCCCCTTGGGGGAGAGGGGCTGGGGGCATAGGCGCTAGAATAAGCCATTCGATGCACCTTGGCGAGCTTGTTGCGCAATAAGGAGGCGGTTCATGAGTTTCGAGAGCGGCGGCTGCAGTTTTTCTAGGGAGTAGGTTCGTTTTCTTGGT
>Ga0182011_10001505_pt1 | contig 20398 bp, 9 predicted proteins | sample 711E1DmetaG_FD_120481 | JGI IMG/M metagenome (GOLD analysis project Ga0182011, IMG submission 120481) | Permafrost microbial communities from Stordalen Mire, Sweden - 711E1D metaG | ecosystem: Environmental > Terrestrial > Soil > Wetlands > Permafrost | place: Sweden: Stordalen | collected... | reverse complement strand
GCGCCGCGCCTACTTCACCCACATCTCACACGGTCTGGACCACGCCTCCACCAACGCCGAACTTCCCCCGCACATCCGCCTAGCCCACGACGGCCTGCAAATCCAATTCGACATCAAGCCATCGCAGCCGTCATCCTGATATACAGGAGCTGTCATCCTGATATGCAGGAACTGTCATCCTGAACGAAGTGAAGGATCCCCGTATTTGCCTTTGTTTTTTGCCGTTGCCGTTGCCTGTTCTTCCCATCGCACCACCTGTTCTACCCTGAAGAAGCCTCATGCAGATCTACCGCCAACTAGCCGCGCTCCCCACCACGCCCACGGTTGCCACCATCGGCAACTTCGACGGCGTGCATCTAGGCCACCAAGGCGTCATCGCCGAAGTCATCGCCCGCGCGCGCACTCTCTCCGCGCGCTCGCTCGCCATCACCTTCGAGCCGCACCCGGCGCGCCTCCTTCGCCCCAACCAGCCCCACCCGCTCATCACCCCCCTCACCCGCAAGCTGGAGTTGCTCGCCTCCACTGGCATCGACGCCACCCTCGTCCTTCCCTTCACCGACGAACTCCGACTCATGTCCGCCCGCGCCTTCGCCTCCGAAGTCCTGGTCCACGCTGTCCGCGCCATTGAGGTCCACGAGGGCGAAAACTTCCGCTTTGGCCACCGCGCCGAAGCCAGCGTAACCGGTGCCACAGACAGCCTCGAATCCCTCGGCCACGAGCTAGGCTTCACTGTCCGTGTCTACTCGCCGCGCAGCCTTCGTGGCGACATCGTCTCCAGCAGCCGTATCCGCGCGCTCATCGCCTCAGGCGACGTTAGCCACGCCCGCGTTCTGCTCGGCACGCCGTTTGCCATCGACAGCTTCCCCGCCTCGGGCCGAGGCTTCGGCACCCGCTACGCCGTGCCCACCATCAACCTCGCGCGCTATGACGAACTGCTGCCTGCCAACGGCGTCTACATCACGACGCTCGACATCGGCGAAAGCGCACAGGCCGAGACCTTCCAAGCCGTCACCAACGTCGGCAACCGCCCCACCTTCGGCGCAGACTCCTTCGCCGTAGAGTCGCACCTGTTGAACTTCCACCCCATCGCGCTCACCGCCGAGACGCCGATCCGCCTCTCCTTCCTCCGCCACCTCCGCCCCGAGCAGCGCTTCCCCGATCCCGCATTGCTGCTCGCCCAAATCAAGCGCGACATTGCACAGGCCCAGCGCTACTTCGTCCTCCGCCAAGAAAAGCAGCCGTAAGCGTCAGTACCGTCGTTGCTTTTGCCGTTACTCGTTCTTCCTCCATTTCGCCCCAACGCACGGGTGCCCCATCCATCGCAGTCTCATCGCGATGGGTGGGATGTAAGCCGCCAGAACCGCGAGTCGTTGCTGTTGCCTGTTCTTTTGTATTGCCTGTTCTTTTGTTTGTCATTCCGCAGCGAAGCGAAGGAATCCGCTTTTGCCGTTGTCTGTTCTTTATCCCACCCACCAAAAAAGCTGTCAGCCTGAGCGGAGTTTGGCGCGCATTTGCGCCAAACGCAGTCGAAGGACCCCGAAGCCCTCCACCCAGCCAAAACCATCCGCCCCTTTCTCCCAGCAAACTCTGCAGCCCTCGCGTTTACCATCGTGCACGTCGGTTGATACCATTCTCTAACGCGGCAACAATCGCGCAGGAGAACGATGAAATTCAGCAACGAGTGGTCGCGACGTAGATTTCTGGCCGTATCCAGCGCAGCAGCCGCCGAAGCCGCCGTCAGCCTCAAGGGACTTTCGCAGGCCGTCGCCGCGCCCGCGCATCCGACGCCAGAGCCGCCCACCGAGCCCGCGCGCATTCCCTTGCCGCCCGAAGTCACCAGCGGCGGCATTCAACCGCTGATGAAGGGCCACACGGCGCGCCCCCTGCGCTACACGCCCGACCACGGCAACTTTGTCATTCGCAACGGACGCGAACTCTTCAACCGCCCGCTCTACGCGCCCTGCTCCGCCACGCACACCGCCGACTTCCGCATCGATGCCAGCGACGTCCCTGAGTTCTCGCTCTACCTGCCCGGTCACGGCGGCAACCTCAAGCTCGGCTTCATCGCGGCGGACGCGAGCACACCGTCTGGCGCGAGCGCGGCAAGCAACAGCAAGTCGAAGTGGGCCGCCGAGGCCGACGAGGTCATCGCGCGATACCGCCCAGGCCGCATGATCTACGAGATCCGCGATACCCTCCTCAGCACAGGAATGCTACGCGCCCAGTTGCTCACCGCAAGCGTTGGCTCCGGCCTGATCTTGAAGGTCGAGGGACAAAACCTACCCGCAGGAACGCGACTCGCCTGGGCTTTCGGCGGCGTCAGCGGACGCAAGGGGCGGCGCAGCGGCGACATCGGCTGCGAGGTCCAGCCCGTCAGCCAGTTCTTCCAGCTACGCCCCGAAGAGTGCAGCGGCAACCGATACACAAAGATGGGCGCGGTCGCCACAACGGACGCCCCAGTCCCGGTCTACGGACCCGGCGCTCGCCTCAGCAGCAAGGCCGCCGAACTGCTCTTGAACTTTCCCCCAAGCTCCGAGATCAACGTGGAAGAGTTCCCCGCGTGGACCGCAGCCCCAGCCCAACCGAAGGCTTCGACGCCCTCAACCTCGCAGCCAATCCTCACCGGTTCGGTAGAGATTCCCCACGAACCGATCTATCTCGCCATTGACCGCATCTCCGAGTCGCCCGACGCAGCAAACCTCACATCCATCGGCAATCTTGCCAAGCTCTTCGCCGCCCGCAGCGCCGAGGTTGAGGCCCTCGCGCAAGCCCTCACCCTCGACACGCCCGACGAGTACCTCAACGCCGCCGCACCCGCGCTGGCCATCGCCGCCGAAACCCTCTGGGACGCGCGCCAGCAGTGCGTTCTGCACGGCGGCGTGGCGTGGCGCGTCGCTCTGGCCGGATGGCGCGGCCCCTACGTCCTCGACGCCCTCGGCAACCACGACCGCACCAAGCAACACATCCGCCACTGGCTGGCCAAGCAGAACGTCAGCGCTATCACCACCGCCGCTCCCGCCCTCGGCCCGTGGGACGCACCCACCCAGCGCGGCGACACCCACCTCACGCGCAAGGAAAATCTCCTCCACTCCAACGGCGACCTCTCCGGCAACCACTACGACATGAACCTAGTCTTCATGGACGTACTCATCCGCCACCTAATGTGGACCGGCGACCTCGACTTTGCCCGCGAGGTCTGGCCCGCGCTCCAGCGTCACCTCGCCTGGGAGCACCGCCTCTTCCGCCGCACCTACACTACCGCTGACGGCAAGATGCTCCCACTCTACGAGGCCTACGCCGCCATCTGGGCCAGTGACAATCTCCAGTACAACGGCGGCGGCACGGCTCACTCGTCGGCCTACAACCTCTTCGCTCTACGCTTCGCCGCCCGCCTCGCCCGCGCCCTCGGCGAAGACCCCACAACCTACGAGACCGAAGCCGCGCTCCTCCATGAAGGAATGCAGCAGCTCCTGTGGCTGCCCGAGCAAGGTGCCTTCGCCGAGTCGAAGGACCTGCTCGGCCCGCAGACCGCCTACAACAACCCCGCCCTCTGGACCGTCTACCATACCATCGACAGCGAAGTCCCCACGCCGCGCCAAGCGTGGCAGATGGCCGCCGAGCGCCTCCACGCCCTGCGCCACATTCCCATCCACGGCGAGGGTGTCCCGGACGAGAACCTCTACATGCTGGCCTGCTCGGACTGGCTGCCGTATATGTGGTCGCTGAACCTGCTGCTTCTGGCGGAGAACTCCCACATGGCACTCGCCCTCTGGCAGTCGGGAATGCCCGACGAGGCCTATCGCATCCTCAAGGGCGCGCTGCTGGACTCGATGTTCATGGGCCTCTGCCCCGGCGACCTGCACATGACCTCCGCCCTCGACGTGCATCGCCAAGAGGCCCAACGCGACTTCGGCGACCCCATCGGCATCACCGCGCGCGCCATCGTCGAAGGCCTCTTCGGCATCCAACCCGACCTCATCACCAACCAAATCCGCATCCGCCCCGGCTTTCCCTCCGGCTGGGACCACGCCACCCTCCACCACAAAGACTTCGACTTTGCATGGACAAGCGAAGCTCCTTCCGCTCCTGCCAATCACCCGGGAGCCCCGTCCATTCCGCGCACTCTGCGGAATGGACGGGGCTCCACCGAAAGCTACGACTTCACCAGCCACCTACCCAAGGCCGTCCCCGTCACGCTGATTTTCTCTGTGGCTATGGGCACCACAACTCTCCCCAAAGTCATCTGCAACGGAGCGCCAGTCGAGTGCGCCTTCGACCCCAACGCCGTCGGCTCGCCGCAAGTCATCCTCCATCTCCCGGCGGCACGCGCATACAAAGTCCGCGTGGAGTGGCACGGCCAACCTCCATCGCAATCTCCCGCCCAGTGCGCCTACCACGTCGGCGACCTCCTCCATTTCCCCGAAGGTGTTGCCCTCGCCCAGATCGACGACCCGCAGTACGCCCTCACCGATGGCCGCATCGCATCCCCCGGTTTCCACACCGTCTTCGCCAATATTCACGACGGTGACTGCCGCTGGTCGCTCCCCATCTCTTTCGAAGCGAAGGAAGCAAAGCCCGCTTTCGCTGCGATCCCCGCGCTGACAGCAGGCGCGCACGCCGAGCCGCTCGACCTCACTTCCCTGCTAAAGAATCACCTCAACGAGATCTTCACCCGCGTCTACGCCGAGCCGCGCTCGCCCTTCTGTTCGCTTGCCTTCCCCGACAATCTTCTCGGTGGCTGGGCCAACCCGGACAACCGCGCCGTGATCGACGACGCGGGACTGCGCGCCTCGGGCGGTGTGCTGCACACGCCACTCGACGTCGACTTCCGCACGACGGCTGGAACCTCACCTAACTGCCTCTTTCTCTCCCACTGGAAGCAGGACGCGCCCACTGCGAAACTCGCGCTCACCGGCCAAGCCCGAGGCCTCTACCTCCTCATCACTGGCACGACCCTCCCCCAGTGCAGCCGCATGGCCCACGCGACGGTCTCGGTCGCCTACGCCGACGGCACCACCGCCACTCTCCCTCTGCGCAATCCCGAGACCTGGTGGCCCATCGAGCAAGACTACCTGCTGGACGACTACCTGTTCATCAACGAAGCCCCGCTGCCTCCGCGCGTCGACCTGCGCACCGGCCAGACGCGTCTGCTGGACGCCGCAGCCTTCCACGGCCAAGGCCGCACTGTCCCCGGCGGAGCCGCCACGATCCTGCATCTACCGCTCGACCCGGTCAAACCCCTCGCCTCGCTAGAAATCCGCACCGACCTTTACGGCATCGTCGTCGCCCTCATCGCCGCAACCCTCGTCCGCGCCTAAAGCACTTTCATCGTTACTGGAATGCCACGATGAATTGTCATTCTGCCCCTACGCGTAGCGAATGGGGAATGCTCCCCGCATTTTTCTCGTCGCGCCATAGTCTGCATCATTAGCTAAAATGCTCTATAACCTAAGTTTACGCACAAAAAAGCCTGCAAGCAGCAGGCTTTTTGACTCCACAAAATTCGTTGGTAAAGATTTGGTGGAGCTGAGCGGGATCGAACCGCTGACCTCCTCGTTGCGAACGAGGCGCTCTCCCAACTGAGCTACAGCCCCCACCGGACGTGCATCGCGCCTCTCTCCTCACTTTCGAGAAATCTTCTCATCGGAGTCTTCCGATAAGTCTTGGAGCCTTCCAAGGAATCTTCTCTCGAAGCCGGACGAACGCGCCACACCGTCGAACAACACAACTAAGTGTATCAGGCATCGAGCCTACAGACCACCCCAACGCGTGGAGAAAAATCACCTCCGCGTGACCATCCGCGCAACGTCGCTCCAAGTCGCCTGTAGCGCCTCACCGAACTGCGCCCACGGAGCCGCGCCCGACTCCAACACGGGCATCACTAACGTCACTTTGGTCCCGCGCCCGGGCCGACTCACCAGCTCCACCTCGGCCGCGCTCCCGTACATCACCTCCATGCGCTCTCTCACGTTGCGCATTCCGATCCCCGAGCCGGTTCGTCCCGAGCCGCTGCGTCGCGCCGACTCGCCCTCAAGCTCCCCGTCCGTACCGATACCGTCGTCCTCAACCTCGACCAGCAGCCGCCCGTCGCTCAGAATCCGGCTGCGTAGCGTCACCGTTCCCCCGCCGATCCGCGGCTCCAGCCCGTGCTTGATCGAGTTCTCGATCAGCGGCTGTAGCAGCATACTCGGCACCAGCACCGCCAGCGTCTCCTCGGCGATCTCCTTCACCACGCGCAGCTTCTCGCCGAACCGCACCACCTCAATGTCGAGATAGTCATCGGTGAACGCCAGTTCCTCGCTGAAGGGCACAAAGGCCTCGCGATCCTTCAGCAACACGCGCAGGATATTCGCCAGCTTCACAATCATCTCCCGCGCCAATTCCGGCTTCGAGCGAACCAACGAGGTGATCGAGTTCAGCGTGTTGAACAGAAAGTGCGGGTTGATCTGCCGTTGCAACGCGTCCATTCGCGCCTCCATCAGCAACCGGCTCTGCTCCTCCAGCTTGCGTTCGATCCTTACCGCGTTCCAGATCTTCAGCGGAATCCCCACCACAATCGGCGCGCAGGCGCAGATCGCCAGTTCCACCAGCCAGTACTCCGAGTGCAGCGCAAACAGTCGCCGAGGACGCGCACGCGCCATCAGGCTCAGCGCAAGCTGCATCACCGTAATCGAGACCAGCAGCATGATCTGCCGGTCGAACTGCGGCCTTCGCAGGTTGCGCGTCACCCAGCGATACAGGCTCAGGTCGATCATCGGCGAGAACGACCAAACCTCCTCCGGCTCGACGAATCGCCCAAACGCCCCGGCAATCGCGGCCACCGCCGCATTCACCGGCAAAGCCCAGTACTCGTGGTGCAACTCGGCCGGAATCGCCAATGCCGCGCCTCCCAGCATAGCCGCCGCCGGACCCAGCAGCAGCCCCATCAGGATCGTCGCCTCGTATGACAGATCCGCCGCCAGAAAGTTTGGCACCAGCACACGCATCCACACACCCAGCGTCAGCGGCGTTGCGATCATCGCCACCACGCCCAGCGTCTTCCGCCAACTCCGATGCGGTACCAGCAGCCGATCCTTGAACGTAGTCGACCGCGCCAGCGAGCTAGACACCGCCGCCGCCACACCCAGCTTCACCAGCAACGTGATCAGAATCAGACTGTCGGTCACTTGGCCCAACTCCGCGTGCGTAATCCCCTGCCCCATCCTCCTACTGTACCCCTTGAAACAGTGGTGAGTTGTGAGTAATGAGATGTGAGTTTGGGGTTCATGCTTGCGCCATTCAGCGGTCTCACGCGCGCCCCGTATAATTGAGGCATGCCCTTTGAATCCGTTCGCAAGCTCGCCGATGCCGACCTGCCAACCCGCTGGGGACACTTTCGCATCCTCGGCTTCGAGGGAACGCTGCTCGCGCCCGAACCCTGCAACGGCAACGCGCCCGCTCCCCATGCCTCTCCCGCTCCGGCCGACACCGCCGTCGCCCTCATCATGGGTGACCCCACCGGCGAGCCGCCCATCGTTCGCATCCACTCGCAGTGCCTCACCGGCGACGTCTTCCACTCTCTACGCTGCGATTGCCGCCAGCAGTTGGAGCTAGCTCTGGCCACTATCGCCGAGGCCGGTCGCGGCATCCTTCTCTACGAAAATAAAGAGGGCCGCGGCATCGGCCTCATGGCCAAGCTGCAAGCCTACGAGCTACAGGACCATGGCCGCGACACGGTCGAGGCCAACCTCGAACTCGGCTTCAAGGCCGACTGCCGCGCCTACGAGCTGCCGGGGCAGATTCTGCTCTCGCTCGGCGTCCACTCGGTGCGCCTGATCACCAACAACCCAGAAAAAGTCGCCGCGGTGGAGGCGGCTGGCATCAAAGTAGTCGAGCGAATCTCCGCCGTGGTGCCCAGCGAGCCCACTTTCGAGCGCTATTTGAAGACCAAGCAGGAGAAGATGGGACATCTCGCCAGCTAGCCAGCATCCCGAGGTCTAACCAGCCAAGCCCCGGTCTACGCGACAAAACAAGAAGAGTGGTCATACCACTCAGTTCCTAAAAACTAACAAAATTCCCAAATCAGGACAAAATATCTTAGCTTTTTCTATTAACCTCGCTTGACTTCACCAAGAATTAACCCTAATCTACACAAGTGACTGGACTCCCTTCGGGTTGAGTTGGTCACAACGAAGTCCACCCACTTCGTTGTTTTACCGGAATACCCACGCAACAGCCCCCACCGCGCTGCGTGGGTTTCCTCTTTAAACCAACTCGTTTTCTGCAACATTGCCAGTGCTTTCTGACCAGTTTGTTGCGCCAAGATTCCACCAATCCAGCTTGACCTGCCTCCGCATACGAAGTAGCATTAGACTCATGCGATTGACTTGCGCTAACGCCTGTATGTGTAGCTGTTGCCCCTGTTGTCTGGGCAAGAGCCGCTGCTGCGCTGGTGCATTCCTTCATAGGCGAAGATAGAAGTAGAGCCTTAGATATTTAGGAGCCCACGGATCAGCGTTCATCGCGATTCGTGGGCTTTTTCTTTGCATCGTCACAACAAAAACAGTGAAACGGAACCACCAAGGAGTCTCATGGCAAACCAAAATTCAAAACACATTCCCCAGCCGCACTCCGCATACAAGTTGCCCATCAACGTGGACCTGCTCGCCATTGGCATCGGTCTAGCGCTGGCCGTGCTAATCCGCTTCAACGTCATTCACCAGATTGGTTTCTAGCTCGCACCACGGCCCATACTGGTATAAGTCGATTCGTCGGCCTTGCCCATTCGCGCACCAATCTCCTCGTATCTCGACCTCCGAAGGCGTCCTATGGCTACGCAAACCATTCCGCTGCCCCTTGCCGCCGAAGCCCAGCCTCGACCGACCAGCTTTGTCGCGACGCTTCCCGGCGTTGTGCTGCTGTTTGGCATTGGCCTCGCGGGCAAGCTGCTGGAGAACGCCTCCACCGTCCTCGGCAAGCAGTACCATCTGTACTTTCCCCACATCGAGTACGTTCTCTGGGCCATCATTCTCGGCCTCTTCATCTCGAATTTCTTCGGCGTTGCAGCCATCTTTCGTCCCGGAGTCGCAACCTACGAACTCTGGCTGAAGCTGGGAATCGTGCTAGTCGGCGCGCGCTTCGTGCTACAAGACATCCTGCACATCGGTGGGCTCTCGCTGGCTTTGGTCGCCGTCGAGCTAATTCTCTCGCTCTCGGTAATGACCCTTCTGGGCCGCATATTTCACCTTCCGCCCAAGCTTACCAGCCTGCTTGCCATTGGCTCGTCGATCTGTGGCGTCACGGCCATCATGGCCGCGCAGGGAGCCATCGATTCCGACGAGGAGGACACGTCAACCGCCATCGCCGCCATCCTGACGCTTGGGGCCATCGCGCTGTTCACCTTCCCCGCCATCGGCCATCTGCTGCACATGAGCCAGCAGGCATACGGCATGTGGGCGGGCCTCGCCGTCGACAACACCGCCGAATCGGTCGTCACCGGCTCGCTCTATGGCGTTGAGGCGGGCCGCTGGACCGTTCTCGCTAAAACCGCGCGCTCGTCGTTCATCGGCTTCATCGTCCTGGGCTACGCCGTCTACTGGGCGTCCAAGGGGCAGGCCGCGCACGTCGCCAACAAGCCGCTCTTTCTGTGGCAGAAGTTTCCCAAGTTCATCCTGGGTTTTCTGGCAATCTCGTTTCTAGCCACCGCCGGATTCTTTACTCACCCGCAGATGGACAGCCTAGCGAACCTCTCGCGCTGGGCCTTTCTTCCCGCCTTCGCCGGGGTCGGCCTGCGCACGAACCTGAAAGACTTGGTCGGACAGGGCTGGCGTCCGCTGGTGGTCGGCGTACTGGGCGAGATCTTCATCGCGCTGGTCACGCTCGGCCTCGTCTACTGGAGCTACGGCCATGGAGTCACCCGATGACCCTGACTCCCCACAGATCCGGGAGCCCCATCTTCGGCGCGTCTTTTGCGCCTAAGGTGGGCAGTCGCGCGCCTTCGCGACTCACTCCGATTGAATCCGATTCTTGCCGCTGCTGTCTTGCCTAACGCTCGCAGAGCTCGCACACGGCACACAATCCTCCGGCCCCGCACTAAACCCCACGCACAAGCACAGCCACAGGAGAGACTCATGATCCGACGCACACGCATCGTATTGACCTTTGCCGCAATTGTCCTCATCGCCCTTGGCCTGCACACGGCACAGGCTCAGGTCGTCGGCGGCACACTCTCCGGCACCATCACGGACGCGACCGGCGCAGCCGTTGCCAACGCCACCGTCTTGGTTCACAACGACGAGACGGGCAATGAGCGTCGTCTCCAGACTGGCCCCGACGGACGCTACGCCGCACCCTCGATTCCGGTCGGCAGCTACACCATCACGGTCGACGCCGAGGGTTTCACCCAGCAGCGTCGCATCGGAATTGCGCTCTCCGTGGGCCAGTCACAGAGCGTCAACCTAGCGCTCGCCCTCACCGGCGTTGCGCAGTCGATCACCGTTGACGCCGAGGTCAGCGTCATCAACCTCTCCACTGAGCAGACCGCCGGCCTCATCGACGCGCGCCAGGTCAAGGAGCTTCCCCTCAACGGTCGCAGCTACGACCAGCTCATCTCGCTGAACCCAGCCACAGTCAACTACACGGCGCAACGTAGCGGCAGTATTGGCACGTCGAACTCCTCGGTCGGCAACATGTTCGCCGTCTCCGGTCGTCGTCCGCAGGACAATCTCTTCCTGCTCAATGGCATCGAGTACACCGGAGCCTCGCTGATCAACGTCACCCCCGGCGGCACCAGCGGCCAACTGCTAGGCGTCGAGGCGGTGCGCGAGTTCAACGTCATCACCGACACCTACTCGGCCTCCTACGGCAAGCGGCAGGGCGCGCAGGTCTCCATCGTCACCGCCTCCGGCACCAACGCCATTCATGGCTCCGCCTACGAATTTCTGCGCAACTCCTACTTCGACGCGCGCAACTACTTTGACCCGGCGCGCATTCCCAACTTCCAGCGCAACAACTTTGGCGGCTCGCTGGGCGGACCGATCAAGAAGGACAAGCTCTTCCTCTTCGCCAACTACGAGGGCTATCGCCAGAACCTCGGCGTCACCGACGTCACCTACGTCCCGGACAACAACGCCCGCAACGGCACGGTTCCCGGCGTGGCGAATCCCATCACGATCAGCCCCACGGTCGCGGGTCTGTTGAACCTTTGGCCCAAGCAAAATGGCCCCGAACTGCTCACCAGCTCGGGCGCGCAAACCGGTATCGCCGAGGCTTTTTCCAGTCCCGAGCAGCACATCCACGAGGACTTCGGCACGGTTCGCTTCGACGCCAACCTCACGCCCAACGATCTTCTCTTTGCCGTCTACACCATCGACGATTCGACCGCCAAAACACCCACTCAAGACCCCTTCTCGTTGGTCGCCGAGCGCCTGCGCGAGCAGGTCGTCAGCCTGCAAGAGCAGCACGTCTTCTCGCCGCGCCTGCTCAACACCGGGCGCATCGGCTACTCGCGCGCCAGCTTCTACTTCCTCGGCTCCGTTCCCGACAGCATCCAAGCCGTCACGCCGACCTTTCTTGCGGGCAAGCCCACCGGCGCAGTCGTCATCGCCGGATCGACCGCATCGAACGGTGCATCCACCATCACCACCGCAGGCGTCAACGTTGGCTCCAACAACGGCACCACGCGCAACCTCTTCACCTTTGACGACCACATCTACTACTCGCGCGGGCGCCAGCAGATCGAGGCAGGCGGATGGTTGCAACTGCTCGAATCCAACGACAACCTCGCGCAGGATCAGGACGGACAGGCCAGCTTCAGTTCGCTCACCACCTTTCTGCAAGGGACGATCAAGACCTTCACCTACGTCCCCGCGACCACCGAGTTGGGCTGGCGCAGCACCTTCGTCGACGCCTACGTTAAAGACACCATTAAACTGCTGCCCAACCTAGAAGTCCGCGCTGGCCTGCGCACCGAATCCACCGACGGATGGAACGCCTCGCACGGTCGCGCCCCGGTCTACGGCTTTACGAATGGCATCATCAACACCACGCCCACTACCGGCTCGGCTGCGCTCACCACCAACCACGCGGTCCTGCTTCCCGAGCCACGCCTCGGTCTCTCCTACGATCCCTTCTCGACCGGCAAGACGGTCGTCCGCGCCAGCTTCGGTCTGCACCACGCACTACTCGACTCGCTGGACTACCGTCTCGATCAGTCGGCTCCCTTCAACACCATCTATTCGACATCTGGCACCGTAACGAATCCGACCTCGGGTACAAGCTCCGTCTCGCCCTCCACCGTGCAGCCTGACATTCAAACCCCGTCGGTCCTTGCGTGGACCCTGCGCGTCGAGCAGCAGATCGCCCCGCACACCTCGCTGACCGTCGGCTACGTCGGCTCGCACGGCTACCACCAGATCCTCTCCGAAGACTTGAACGAACCCACCTCGGTCCTCTGCCCCAGCGCCTCCTGCCCCACCGGAGTCAACGCTCTGCCTAACGGCACCCCCTACTACCCGACGACCACCAAGGCAAACCCCGCCCTTGCCAACACCACCAGCTGGGTCTCGCAGGGTTCGAGCTCCTACAACGCGCTAGAAGTCGACCTGCGCCGCTCGCTGGCCAACGGCTTCAGCCTGCGCGTCAACTACACCTACGCGCGTAATCTGGACAACGGTTCGGCCTGGAACACCAGCGTCTCGGCCAACACGCCCGCCTTCGTCTCCTACCCCAACAATCCCTCGCTCGACTGGGGACCAGCGGCCACCGACATCCGCAATCTTGCAGCCATCAACGCCAGCTACGACCTGCCGTTCGGCAAGAATCACCTTCTGCTCGCCGGCGTAAAGCCATTCACCAACGCTGTCGTCAGCGGATGGACGCTCTCCGCCATTGCAACGCTGGAGTCGGGCTTCCCCTTCAGCCCGCAGCTTGGCTACAACCCCACCGGTTCGGGCGATTCGCGCAACCCGGTCCGCCCCAACCGCAACCCGACCTTCACCGGCTCGCTCTACGCCAAGGGATCGACCGCCCAGCGCGTAGCCCAGTACTTCAACCCCGCCGCCTTCTCCGCGCCGCTGTCCACACTCAACTCTAGTGGCAGCATCATCGGTGGAGCCGTCGGCAACCTTGGTCGAGACACGCTGACCGGCCCAGGCTACAACGACCTCGACCTCTCGCTAGCCAAAACCACGCAGCTCAACACGCGCATCCGGGTACAGTTCCGCGCCGAGTTCTTCAACGCGCTCAACCACACCAACCTGCTCACCCCATCCGAGACGGTCTTCGCCACGGCTCCCACGCTGGTCACAGTCGCCGGAGTGCCAACCTATACTCCGCCGCCTGTCAGCCCCACCGCCGGAGTCGTCACGTCGGCGGCCACCACACGCCAGATCCAGCTCGGCCTCAAACTCCTCTTCTAGCCCACATGCTGAAGTAATCCCCACAAACGGGGTGCCAATCCGTACACTGGCACACAGGAATGAACAACCATGACCGGCGCCCCACTCTTCTTTCTCGTACTCATCTTTCTGGCGACCAGCGCCATCAGCGTCGTCACCGGCAGCACGTCACTGATTACCGTGCCCGCGATGTTCCAGTTCCACATCGACCCGCGCACGGCGGTCGCCACCAACATGTTTGCGCTCACCTTCATGAGCGTGGGCGGCGCGCTTCCCTTCCTGCGCGGCAACGCGGTCGACCGCAAGCGCCTGCCGCGGCTGATCGTCCTCACGCTGGCGGGATCGGCGATTGGAGCCTTTCTGCTGCTGCTTGTACCCGCTCGCTCCGTCACCCTCTTCGTCTCGGTGGCGATGATCGCCGTCGCTCTCTTCTGCGTCCTCTACCGCAAGTCGGGGCTGCAAGACGCCACAGGAACACCCTCCGCATCGGCCGAAATCGCCTGCTACGTCCTCACCTTTCTACTAGGAATCTACGGCGGATTCTTTAGCGGCGGATACGTCACCCTGCTGACGGCCGTCTATGTTGGACTCTTCCGCATGTCGTTTGTGCAGGCCATCGCCACCACCAAGATCATCAACGTCTTCTCGTCCGCCATCGCTACCGGCATCTTCATGCAGCATGGTCTGGTCGACTACCGTCTCGGCGTCATTCTTGGCATCGCCATGTTCGCGGGAGCATTGCTAGGCGCGCGCTTCGCCGTGCACATCGGCAACCTCTGGCTCCGGCGAATCTTTCTGACCGCCGTCTGGGCACTCGGACTCAAGGCGCTCCTCTTTGATCTCTTCACCAAAGATGCAGGCTGTGGTCTGCCAACTCACGCCGCCCAGTAGCAGCAGAGCCAATTTCGTTCGACACGCCGCTCCCCCCGCGCTGCTGCATTTTAATGGATACTCCACAAAATAATGGTTCATTCAGCTCCCCGGTTGGGTATGATTTGATTAGAATTATTTAATAATTGATTCACAGAACACTTTTTGGGTCTGCTCTGCGTTCAGCAGCTTGAGTTGCTGTGTGAATCGGGATTCGTCTGCAAGAACCTTGTGCAATCACCCGCAGGGTTTTGCAAGGTCAAGATTGTTGTAGGACGAAAGGATCAACGCAAGCGTGTTTGGGCCCAGGAAGAATGAATTTGTGAAGCTCTCGCAGCAGAAGGCCACACAAGCCTTCTGCGATGCAGCGACGGAATTCGACAACGGTGCGACGGATTCCGGCATAAACACGTTGGACTTCTCCGTCGGCTCAGATCTCAGGACTGGCAAAAGGCGAGGTCGATGCTCGGCGCGAACTCTGCTCCACCGTCTTGCGCTCTGCTTTGTTCTGCTGCTCTCCCTGAACGCAATGGCTGGGGCGCAGACGACCAACATCCACGGAACCGCTCACTTTAGCGGAGCCAACAAGGTCATCGTAGGCAGCGGCCTCAGTATGCCCGAAGGCATTGCGGTCGACGGCAATGGCAACGTCTATGTCGCCGATTATGGCGGCGGGCGTCTGGTTGAGGAGAAGCTGTCGAGTGGCAGCTACACGCAAAGCGCCTTGACCGCCAGCAGTGGAACTTCGCCCTACGGGGTTGCCATCGACGGCAGCTTTAATATCTACGTCGCCGATCCGTTCTACGGAGTGACAAAGTGTGTGCCGCAGGCGGGCGGAGGTTGCACCCAGAGCAAAATCGGCCAAGGATTGCATACGCCCTTCTGGGTTGCGGTCGATGCCAGCGGCAACGTCTACATATCGGACGAGGGACTGGGAGCGGTACTCAAGGAGACGCTACAGTCGGACGGAAGTTTTGTGCAGACACAGATCTACGCCAGCACAAGCTGCGCAGGCGTCGCGGTCGATGCCAGCGGCAACGTCTACATCGCCGACCTAGGGCTAGGAGAAGTGCTCAAGGAGTCGCCTAAGTCGGGTGGAGGCTACGCGCAGACGGTGGTCGCCAGCGGGTTAGGCTATCCGGTGGGCGTGGCGGTTGATCGCGGCGGCAACGTCTATGTCGCCGACAACAGCGAAAACGAGGTTCTGAAGGAGACGCCGCAGTCGGGCTCAAACTACACGCAGACGGTAGTTGCAAGCGGCCTGAATACGCCGATCGGAGTCGCCGTCGATGCCAGCAATAACATCTATGTCGTCGATGGATTGAACCACCAGGTGGTCGAGCTACTGCCCGGAGGCGCGGACTTTGGCGCAGTCAATGTGGGCAGCACTAGCCCCGTCATCAGCCTGCACTTTACCGTCGACGCGGTCGATCAAACCTCTTGGGACCTGCAACTGAAGAGCAGGCAGGTACGCACGCAAGGCACCACCGGACTGGACTTTGCCGACACAGGAACGGGGACGTGCAATCCCAGTACGCTTTTTCATATTGGAGATGGCTGCACCGTCAATCTAACCTTTACGCCGCAGCTTCCCGGCGCGCGCAACGGTTCGGCCGCACTGACCAATGCAGCGGGCGAAGAGATCGCCACCGGCTACGTCAAGGGAACCGGCGTAGGTCCGCAGGTCAACTTCGCTTCGCCCCCACAGGCTCTGCTCTTCAGCAGCCTGAAGACGCCCGCGGGCATCGCGGCGGATGGCAGTGGTAACCTCTATGTCGCCGACACCGGCAACAACCGAGTGTTGATGGCGACGTTGAGCGGAAGCTATGCCCCGACGACGGTGACCAGCGGCACTCTGAGCAGTCCCGCCGATGTTGCGGTCGATGGCAATGGCAACCTCTACATCGCCGACACCGGCAACAGTCGCATCTTGAAGGAGACGCTACAGTACGACGGCAGTTGGGCCGAAACCACCGTAGGCAGCGGACTGCTCGCACCCAGTGGCGTCGCAGTCGATGGCGGTGGCAACGTCTACATCGCCGACACAGGCAACAATCGTGTATTGAAGGAGATGCTAACGCTAGGCAAGTACAGCCAGAGCGTGATCGGTTCCAGTCTGACGCATCCGGTCGGCGTCGCAGCGGATGGCGCAGGCAACGTCTATGTCCTCGATGGAGGAACCATCGCGGCGGGTGACAATCCGGGCGTCTATGAAGAGACGCTGCTCGCTGGTGGAGGCTATTCGCAGAGCCTCGTCGCAACCAGTGCGCTCACCAATCCGCAAGCCATCGCCGTAGACAGTATGGGCAACCTCTACATTACGGATCTTGGTTCGCCCAATCGCGTGCTGAAAGAATCGCTGGCGTCGGGCAGCTTTACCGAGAGCGTGTTGCCCTTCACCGGCCTGACCACACCGTGGGGCGTCGCGGCAGACGGCAGCGGCAACGTTTACGCCGTGGACTCATCGACCGCAACGGTCGGCGTCTACAAGCTGAAGACCACCGTCGCGCCCACGCTAAACTTTTCCCACTCGACCGACATGGGTGCCACTGACACGACCGACGGCGCGCAGACGGCGACTATCGTCAACATCGGCAACGCCGCGCTAACCTTTCCCATTCCCTCCACAGGCAACGATCCCAGCATCTCGGCGAACTTCTCGCTGAACAGCTCAGACGCAACGGCCTGCACCGTTGTGACCAGCTCGTCCTTCTCGGCTGCGACTCTGGCGGCAGGCTCCAGTTGCACGCTGGCCGTCAACTTTCACCCCACCACCTACGGCACCATCTCGGGGTCGCTGCTTCTGACCGATGACAACCTGAACGCTACCGCCACAAGCTACGCCACGCAGAGCATCTCGCTGACCGGCACCGGAGTTGCACCGACGCAGCTTCTCTTCAGTGCGCCGTCGCCGATGACTTTGGGCGACTCGTCGCAGCTCACCGCTCAGGGAGTCTACGCCGATGGGCAAACCCTAGACATCAGTTCACTGCTGACGTGGGTCTCCAGCAACACGTCGGTCGCAAACTTCGTCACCTCGGGCACGCCCTCGCTTGTAACCGCACTGGCACCCGGAACAACCAACATCACCGTGAGTCTGGGAGTCAACGCAACGCCCACTCCCGTCACGCAGTTGTTGACGGTGAACCCCATTTCCGCGCCCAGGTTGAGCCTCAGCTTCACTCCAGACCTGATCCCGCTCAATGGCACGGCAACCACCACGCTGACGATGACCATAGCCAATCCGAACGCGCGTGCATTGACCGGCCTCGCGTTCAGCAACAGCTATCCTACGGCGCTGGTTGCCGACTCAACCCCGCTCAGCACCTGCGGCAGCCTGAGCAGCACGACCTCCGGCTTCAGCGTCTCGTCTGGAATGCTGGCGGCGGGGGCAAGCTGCACCGTCTCAGTCACAATGCACGGCACAACCTCCGGCATCTACACCGACACGACCGGCACGGCGACCTCGAACGAAGCGCTTGTCGGAGCGGCGACCAGCGCTCAGGTTCAAGTGGGAACGGTTTCCCCAACGCTCTCCTTGAACTGCCCCACCGTTGCCTACGATGGCAACCCCCACTCCTGCACTGGCGTGGCGACCGGTATTGGCGGCGCAGCCGTCGCGGGCTCGTGGAGCTACACCCCAGCCAGCGAGACCAACGTTAGCAGCACCTCGGTCACCGGTACCTTTACCAGCAGTAGCCCCAACTACACCAACGGCACGGCCACCGGAACGTTGACGATTTCCACCGCCGAGCCAACGATTACCTGGCCAGCGCCAGCAGCAATCCCCTACGGCACAGCCCTCAGCGCGACGCAGTTGAATGCAACCGCAACCTCCAACGGTGCGACGGTCGCGGGCAGATTCGTTTACACGCCCGCGGCGGGAACGGTGCTGAACGCGGGCGCGAATCAGACGCTCTCGGCGACCTTCACACCCACTGACACGGTCAGCTACACTGCGACGAACGCCAGCGTCCTGCTGACAGTCAACTCCGCCACGCAGTCGATCAAGTTTACCAACTCCAACGTGGGCTACTCCACCGGTGTACCCAGCGGGCCAAACTCAATCACGATGACGGCGACCTACGGGGTCCCCCCACTCACGCTGAGCGCTTTGGGCGGAGCCTCTGGTAACCCGGTGACCTTTGCGCTGGTCTCCGGTCCGGCGACGCTCTCCGGCACTACGCTGTCAATCGTGGGCGCGGGCACGGTGAAGGTCACCGCAAATCAGGCGGGCAACGGCAATTACTCAGCCGCCCCGCAGGCCACAGAGACCATTCTGGTCGGCAAAGCGACGCCAGCGGTCTCGCTCGCAACGAACACGCCGGCCCGCTTCCTGCTCAACCCGATCCAACTGACGGCGACGGTGGCTTCCTCCGTCAGCACACCGATTGGTACGGCGACATTCTACGATGGCTCCGTACCAATCGGTACGGCAACGCTGAATGGCAGCGCCGCAGCACTATCGACCAGTGCGCTGGCCGCCGGATCGCACAACCTCACGGTGACTTACTCGGGCGACGGCAACTTTCTAGCGCCCACCAGCAGCGCAATCACGGTATACGTTGAGGACTTCACCATCAACTACACCGGCTCCAACTCGGCAACCGTGATGCCGGGCAGCAGCACCCAGTTCAACTTCACCGTCGCACCGCCCAGCGGAACGACCTTCCCGGCTGCGATTGCGCTCACCATCAGCGGCCTACCTACGGGTTCGACGTACAACTTCTCATCGGCAACGCTCGCCTCGGGTGCTGGTTCAACCCCCGTAGCACTGACCATCCAGTTGCCGCTGACGATGGTCTCGCAGCAATCCAATGACAAAGTGGGACGCCGCCTAGCTCCTTTGGCGCTGGCGTTACTGCTGCTTCCCTTCGCCGGACGACTGCGCCGCTCCGGGCGTATTTTGGCGCGGGCGCTGGCTTTGCTCCTGCTGCTCGCAGCCGGACTGGCCGCAACTGCAGGGCTCAGTGGTTGTGGCTCGCCGAGCCTTTTCTACGCGCAGGGCGGCGGAAGCTATGAAGTAACGGTGACGGCAGCCTCTGGCGCGCTCTCGCACTCCGCCATCGCGATTCTCAACGTTGAGTAGCCCCGCAGTCCGCATCAATACTACGGAGAGCGGCACTTCTTTCCGCTTTCGGTCGACGGCCTGCGCAAGTCTGGCTTGCTATGGACTGCATCTAACTTTGGGGTGCTGTAATAATTACGCAGGGTGGTTCAAGTATTCTGGCCAAGCGTAACTTTTTGCCAAATTCCGCGTCTTCATTAGTACAGGCTCTGCGGCAAGATTGCAGGGACTGTGGAAACGATTATGGAGGATCTATGCATCGGACTTTCTTCCGTCGATTGAGTTTTGCAGCTCCCGCTATGCTGGCCGGAGCGCTCGGCTGGAGTGCGGTTGCATTGGCCCAGAGTCAGGGCTCGACTCAGACCTCTGCGTCGACAGCGACGCCAGCCACCAAGCCAACGATTCCCGACGCACAGATTGAAGCCAGCGTTTTGAAGGCATTGGCGGGTGCTGCCGATCTGACCAGCCAGCCGATTACCACCACAACCGTCTACGGCGTTGTGACCCTGAGCGGTTCGGTGGCGACCGAAGCGCAGCGGGTCAAGGCCGAAACCATCGCGTCGCGTACGCGCGGGGTAAAGAAGGTGGTTGACGAGATGACGCTGGGCGGCCAGAACTCGTCGGCGCAGACGCCAGATTCGCAGGATTCGCCTGAAGATGCCAACATGGCTCCGCCCGAGGCTGTTCAACAGGCACAGGGCACGCCGGACTCGGACAACACGGAACCCGCGAGTCAGCCGGATAGACCAAGTTTTGCTCCGGCTAGACCGGATGCATCGAATAGCAGTCAGCAGCAGCGCGGCTATGCGCTTCCTCCGAACTTCAACGCACCGCCGGTCTACGGCGGGCAGGAGGCTGGCATCAACGTAACGGTGCCGACCGGGGCGATGCTGCGCATGCGCATCAATCAGACGTTGACCAGTAACAGCGCGCAGCCAGGCGATTCCTTCGACGGCATCGTGGTAAGCGACGTTGTAGCGGACGGCGCGGTGGCGATTCCGCGCGGTGCCACGGTTCACGGAACCGTGGTGGACGCGAAGAAGGCTGGTGTATTAGTCGGTCGCGGCGAGCTTTCGCTACAACT
>Ga0182011_10001504_pt1 | contig 20406 bp, 12 predicted proteins | sample 711E1DmetaG_FD_120481 | JGI IMG/M metagenome (GOLD analysis project Ga0182011, IMG submission 120481) | Permafrost microbial communities from Stordalen Mire, Sweden - 711E1D metaG | ecosystem: Environmental > Terrestrial > Soil > Wetlands > Permafrost | place: Sweden: Stordalen | collected... | reverse complement strand
TATTGAAATTTAAATCATTAAATTATAACAATCTATTGAAAAAATCCATGAAATTACATTTATATTATGTATATATTTTAACAAATGCAAATCATAAAGTTCTTTATACAGGTGTCACAAATGATTTAGAGAGAAGGTGTTTTGAGCATAAACAGAAGAAAATAATGGGATTTACTCAAAAATATAATGTAGATAAACTAATTTATTATGAGAAATTTGATTTTGTTGATTTAGCAATAGCAAGAGAAAAACAGATAAAAGGATATTCAAGAATGAAAAAAATAACTTTAATAGATCAGTTTAATTTTGGATGGAATGATTTATACAGGGATGGAGTAATAAGCATCCCTTGGGTATGACATGAATAGTTGAATTTTAAATAAAGACATGAGAGTGAGAGATTCCTCGTTTTCGCCCAGGATGAAAGGAATGAAGAATACAGACATGCGAGAGAGAGATCCCTCGCTTTCGCTCGGGATGACACGGCGATGGAGGATGGACAAGGGAAGTGATGGCGGTTCGCCACGCGAACCGCCATCACTTCCCTAAATTTCAAAAGACGGTTGTCTTTCCGAATGAAGCGAAGCGAAATGAGGAATCTCAACGGGCGAAACAGATTTTGAAAAAACCGCTTGTCATTCCGAATGAATCCATCACTAGAAGAGGAAATAAAGTATCTTAGTTCTTATTACAGAAACTAGATTATTGATACTTAAAATAATTAAGATGAATCAAAATATGAAAATAAATAGGTCTTTCATTTCCTGGCTTCCATACCTGGTATTCTTTATTGCTTCATTCATATATTTTGGATTTTTTGGCAACTATATATTTTTTTACCAGGAAAAGTCTTCTCTATTCATTTTTTCATTGGATTTTCTCCGTGAGAATCTTCACCAGCCCGGGGGTTTTCTTATATGGCTTGGCAAGTTCTTTTCTACATTCTACTATCATCCGCTTGCAGGGGCATTAATTCTTACATCGGTCCTTACGCTGAATACAGTTTTGGTATCAAAAATCTTTAATACTTTAAGAGGACAACAATCAGGGGTTATCCCCTTTTTGATCGGGGCATCTCTTTTCTATCTGCAAACAGATTACCGGTTTTTACTTTTCAATAACCTCGGGTTATTACTTCAGCTGGCTCTATTCTGGTTCGTAATAAGATATTTACTTTTTTTAAAAGGATGGGCGCCTGTTATATTAGCTCCATTATGTATTTATGCCACAGGAGGTTTTGCCTGGGTCTTTCTTTTACTCACTACGTTTTATTTAATATTTGATAAAGAGAATAAGGGATGGATCCGGATTATTGCATTGTGGTGTCTGTGCTTTATAACTTTTTACATATCAAAAGAATATTTCTTTTTCCAGTCAGGAAAGTCGCTTTTGACTTTTCCATTCTCAGATCAAAATACCGGATCTCAACAGATTCTCTTTCTTTCGGTTACCGGGATCATTTCAGTAGTTCCCCTGATATCTAAAATCAGATTCCGGCTCCCTTACAAATTCCGAATCTCTGAGTTTTACATCAGTCTTATTACCTCTGCCCTTCTGATTATAATTCTTGTTATAACCGGGAGCTATAGGTATGATAAAAAAGCAAAACAGTACTTCTATGTCGAAAATTTATTTTATCAGAACAAGTTTAATGAAGTAATTGCTTTCAACACCTTAAATCCTCCTTCCAATTCATTGACGATCTTTTTCAATAATATTGCTCTTTGTGAAACGGATAAACTGGATGATATGCTGTTTCATTTCCTCCAGAGTCCTGATGGAAAAACTCTCTTCCTTAAATGGGACATGGTTGGTGAGGTACTTAACCGCGGCGGATATTTCTATTACGAAATAGGGATGATTAATGAAGCACACCGATGGGCATTTGAGAATATGGTAATAAAAGGACATTCACCGGAAGGGTTAAAAATGCTCATAAGGACCGAATTAATAAATGGCAATTATGAAGTAGCTTCCAGGTATATAAACATTTTAAAGAAAACACTTTTTTATAAAAATGAGGCAAAATCATTTGAAATACTATTATTTAATGATGCTGCAGTAAATAGTGACAAGGAACTTGGAGAAAAGAGACAAAACAAGGTAGAAAATGACTTTTTTTCAATCACAGATGATCCGTACATTAATATTGAAATGATCCTGGCATCCGATTCATTGAACAGGAAGGCATTTGAGTACAATGTGGCATTCATGTTACTGAAGAAAAATCTTAAGGGCATCGCCCTGGCCTTGCCTGAGTTTGAGAAATTCGGATTTACAAGATTACCTGTGCATGTTGAAGAAGCGGCTTTAGCCCTGGCAGCTTCGAACAAAGGTAACTTACCTGATTTAGGAAATCTTCATATAAGCAACGACACTGAACTTCGCTGGAATCAGTATCTGTCTGTACTTAAACTATATAATAATGATATCAGATCGGCTGAACCCACATTGAAAAGACGTTTCGGGGATACTTTCTGGTATTATGTTTTCTTTAGATAGTTATGGTGCCTTAATAAGATTAACGTGTACCTGGCGTATTATTCAATAGCTTTTGAATCATTGACAAGATTTCCAGCTCTTTTTTGTCCAGTTTCCTTGTCTTGCTTTGTTCATTTAACAGGGCCGATGAAGCTTTGAGGTCACTTTTGTAACCCGTCTGGTCACCCAACTGATATCTTATCCTTGATCTTTGAAAATAGTATGCATATTTACCCCGATCAATACGAATAGCATTATTGACATCATCAAGGGCTTTTTGCAGATTGCCTGATTGCTGAAAAGTAAGGCTTCTGTTGAAAAACATTGTTGCATTCCCGGGGAAATTATTGATAATGATGTTATATTCATCAATTGCCTGTGGCCATTGTTTCAAGGAACTTAGAATTAATGCTTTCTTAGCCAGGACAGAATAATTGAGTGGCCATATTTTTAAATAGTTTTCATACTCAGTAAACGCATTCTGTACATTGCCAGTCTGCTCCATAATTTCAGCACGATGAATCAGCAACGGGGCATCCTGAGGGTTTTTCTTTATTTCGTCCCCCAACAGTGCTATTGCTTTGTCAAAATTGGCCTTCCCCCTATCGGAAGATGAAGTATTCTTTAAGAAAAATCCTCTTTCCAGGTAACATTTATAGTTTTCAGGATCAACCGATACTGCCTTTTCAAAATCGGCTTTCGCGTCCTGTATATCTCCCTTCAGCATAAATAAATTCGCCCGTGAAAGATAATAATTCGCCTCATCAGGATATCTGTCAATGATTCCATTCAAGAGATCAAGTGCCGGCCCGAATTGTTGAATATTCTGATATGAAATTGCCAGGTTATAGGATACCAATGTGTTATCAGGCTGAAGTTCCTGCATTTTTTTTAAATAGGGTATTGCCTTATTCCATTCCCCCATCTTTTGGTACGTTGTTGAAATTAAATCATATTCGCTGTAAATATTCGCATTTGATTTTAATACATATAAACCATCCTTCAATGCTCCATCATAATCATCCATAAGCAACTGCAATTCACCACGCTTAATATAAAGCGACTTGTCCTCAGGATTCTGCCGGATCTGCTTCTCAATAAGCCTTTTTGCAATCATCCTGTCATGTATATCATCAGTCGACCTTGCCCTCCCTAAAATTATATTCAGCATTAACCTGTCTTTGTAGGCGTCAAAAAAAGTACTGTCTATTTTAATTGCCTTATCAATATTGGCCATGGCGTTTTTATACTCTTTGGATGTAATGTTTAACGAGGCTGACCGGGTATAATACATGGCATTCTGGGAAAAGTCATCAGTCATTTTCCTGAAATTATTATACTTATCGCTGAAAAACTCGGGAATATTAGCGGCTCTATTGTCAAACGCCAGATTTTCGAGATAAACCGGAGGTGAATCGTTGCCATTTTCATCTATATGGGTAAGGTATAACTGAGTGTACGGCCCTCTGCTTTTTGAAGAAAAAACAAGCCATTTACTGTTGGGCGACCATGAATGCCAGGAATTCATATTTTTTGTATTGCAGTTCATTAAACGGGGTGTCCCTCCACTGGCAGGCATTATATATAGTTTACTGTCGTGCTGCAATAACATATAGTTTTCAGACTGACAAAACACTACCCACTTACCATCGGGTGAATACCGCGCAAAGAAGTTGCTTTTACCATTATTGGAAGCACCATTTACAGGCACGGCCTGCCCACCCATACCTTCATTAAACTGAAGACGGTACAAGTCAAACTTAAATGGCTTATGCTTTGTAACGAATTCATCAGCATCCTCTAAATTCAGCAATATACTTTTTGAATTATCAATTTTAGAAGACATGTACCTGTTGGCCCTGGTAAACATTATTTCACGGTTATCGGGTGACCAGTTAGGATTACTTTGAACATATTGCTTGTCGGAAGCACCCGGAAGCGCATAAAATTTCTTTGCATCCCTGTCATAAACAGCAATGATCCCTTTGATCGGGAAAAACAATTGTGAATACGCCAGGTTATCCACAGCAACAAAGACGGAACGGTCCTTCACTGTGGATAGGACGTATTTACCATCGGAGGAGATCTGAGATAGTAAACCATATGTAACTACTCCATCTTCTTTTTTGTAATCGTCCCATGTTATTATTTTATCAAAAGTCAGATGAATAGTGTCCTTAATAGGGGCAATGACGTATGATCCTTTGTCATTGGCATAATCAATATCCATAGCCAGAAGTCCGTTCCCTGAAAAAGAATGGCAATTTGCACAAACAGGTATATTGTCCAGTATCTTATGTGGTTTCCCACCGTTAATGCTTCCCAAATACCATTGTATTTCACGTACATTCTTTACAGCATAGCCAAATGGCAGCGGAACAGCCCTGTAAAAAACTGAAGCTCCGACGGAATCCTTTGAGAAGGAAAAGGAAATCCTGCCGGATGAATATCTGGCGCCAAGAATGCCCTTGTGTTCACCAATGATTGTGACGGAAACCGGATTTGTTGCAGAAGCAGTTTTTATATTTGACCAGGTTGCTGAATCGGGCCTCCATGACGATGCTTCTACAATTTTGCTATATAACTCTTTTCCACTTTGCGTTAAGAGGCGGATGTGCCAATGAGCCGATGTTTTCAACGTGTCTTTCCACAAAAATTCAGGCGCCGGAAATTCTGGAGGGAAAATTGTACCTCCCAATGGATAATCTATAGCTATCCCTGCCGGGTGAATCTTGTTTTTTTCTATATTTTGAAACTGATCATTAACATGCATATTATTGCAGGAGCATATAAAAAAAGTCAAAAAAGAAATGATCAGCGTGTTTTGGAACAGATGTTGATCATGAAAGTTAATTATTCTGAGATATTTAGACATAATTCATCGGGTTGTGATATAATCAGATAATAAAAACCTAATAAAACTGGGTCTTCTATGCATTATTCAGCATTGCACTATTTCTGAAGGCAAATTAAAACAAGTTTATCGATATTACAAAATCATCCTTCATTGGTTTTGACATAGATAGTCTTACTTACACTTTGTGAATAAAAAAAGGCAGGCAGAAGCCCGGAAGCTCTGCCTGCCAAATAAAGAAAATTAAATAATATTAATAACCCGGGTTCTGAATAAGCTTGGTGTTTTTATTCATTTCATTCCTGTAAATCGGGAAGAAATAACATTTATTAGATGCATCCCATGATCTTGTTTCTTCAACCAAAAGTGCGTTGGAATAAATCGGAGCGCCCCATGTAGAACCATCAGTCTTACGATAATTGGTTGCAGCCGGAGTTACATATTTCACTTCAACACGATGTGTTGGTTTATATGCATCCGGACCAATCACCCAGCGGCGTACGTCCCAGAAGCGATGGTTTTCAAATGCAAGCTCAACCCGACGTTCGTGTCTTACGGCGGTACGCATTGCTGCTTGTGAGAGACCTGATGCTATACCTGGCTGTCCTGCCCTTGTACGGATCATATTGATATAAGTTCTAGCATCTGCGAGGTCACTTCCTGTATTTTCCTCAATACATGCTTCTGCATAGTTCAAAAGAACTTCAGCATAACGTATGTGACGGAAAGGAATATCCTGCTTTACATATTGAGGGTCGAGTGTAGGATCGATAAATTTCCGCAGGTAGTAACCGCTTCTCCCTCCGTTCCAGTTTTCAATCGGCCCCTGACGGGTATCTACACCCGGAACAAGTTGTTGGGTACCGGCAGCATCGGAATAAACATGACCTACCTGAAGTTTGTCCCATGGATCGATAGCCTGAACATCAACGGGACGTTTTCTCCATGGACAACCTTCATATAGAATTGAAGCATAGAAACGAGCGTCGCGTTTAGCGTAAGGATTGGCAATCTCCGCAGGGTTGGTCCAGTCGAAAGATGAACCGTCTTTCATGTCATACTGATCGACCATATCTCCCAGAGGAGTATTGTTACCCCAGTTGTGGTAACCATTTGGCCCGCAGTACTCGGCCGGATTGTAATCTGACCAGCTTGCTCCTGTCTTGAGCGTGAAATACTGAAGAAGGATGTCTTCTGTCTCATAACCGTAAGACAGGAAATAATTGACAAAAGTCTGGGCAATAGAATCACCCGGGGCAGGAGTTGCATGATACAGGCTAAATTGATTCAGATCTATTACTGCTTTTGCAGCAGCTTTGGCGGCTGTCCACCGTGAAGCCTGGGTTCCGGTAGTATAACCCAGCAGTTCAGGATTTGCATATCCTGGTGCATAAGTTGTAGTATTATGCAAATCACTGGCAGCATAAAGCAGTGTTCTAGCTTTAAGAGCAAGAGCAGCTCCCTGGGTTGCATGGCCGCGCATATCACCTGTAAATGATGCAGGAAGCATTGTTGCAGCAGAGTCGAGCTGACCTGTGATGTAGTTTATGCAGTCCTCATAGGTGTTCCTTGCAATATCATAATCCTGACCTAACCCGTAAGGTTTGGTTATAATAGGCACACCACCATACATGGCAACCAGGTAATGATAGGTATAAGCCCTCAGGAAATAAACCTCGCCAAGAGTACGTGTTTTTGTTGCATCATCAGGAAATACAACAGTTTTCACTTTTGAGAAAAACAGGTTGCAAGCCCTGACATTAGAATAAAGCTGGTTCCAGAGAAGATGGTATGAATCCTGAGAAGATCCACTCGACTCCCAGCCGGTGATATTGTCCTGTGTAACAACACATTTGTCGAAGTCGAAAACACCCCAGTCGGGAGTGAATGATGTTTCATCAACATAGTCATCAATTCTGGTAATACAGAAAGGATAACCTATTGCATTTTCATAACATTGATTGACAAATGCCGCGGCCAGATTAGGGTCTACCCATACGGCAGCATCGGAATAAGCTCCAAGTGGCGACGTATTTAAAAAGTCCTTTTTACATGAAGTAGCAATTCCTATTAAAGAAATTATACTTAGTATAAATAATAATTTTCTCATATTACTTTAATTTTTAGAAGGTTAAAGTTACTCCAAGGTTCAAAACTCTTGGAAGAGGATAATCGGTACCCTGAGTTTCTTCGGGATCTATTTCTTTAATCTTACTCAGAGTTAACAGGTTTTGTCCGCTGAAATATACGCGAATCTTCTCAACACCAATTTTCTTAAGAAGATTTGTTGGCAGGTTATATCCTATTTCCATGCTTTTCAGACGAACATAGTCGGTAGAGAATTCCCAGAATGTACTGCGGTTGCCACCTGGCGACCAGTACTCATTACTGCGGTTAAATACACGTGGCCAGCTTGCTGTTGTGTTTTCAGGTGTCCAGCGATCCTTTACCCATGACTCATAATAGTTGCCTATATCACCTGATTCAGGAGAGAGATATGCTATTGCACCTGCTGCTCCCTGGAACAGAATACTTAAATCGAATTGCTTGTATGTAAAGACTGCATTAAAACCGCCAATAAATGTTGGCATAGCGGTCTTTTTGTCCATAACCCTGTCGAGTCCGTCAATTTTACCATCATTGTTCACATCCTTAAAGATCAGGTCGCCAGGTTGTGCACCTGCCCAATGAGGATAGGCTGCAACAGCAGCGGCGTCTTTGAAAACACCAATTACCTGGTAGGCTAACTGGGCGTTCATAGGATTGCCTTCTGTTTTCTGATAATCGGGTATACCGGGAGTGTCATAATTGAAAACAACCTTGTTTTTCGCGAAACTGCCGTTCACAGACAGGTTATAACCGAAATCTCCTTTATTACCATGATAAGTAACAACAGCTTCAAATCCCTCATTCTGAACCTTTCCGATGTTCTGGGGAGGAAGAGTCATCCCTGTGCTTCCAGGAATAACTGCAGATGCCTGCCACAAAATGTTTGTACGCAGGTTATAGAACACGTCGGCAGTAATGGTCAGCTTTTTATTCAGCAGGTTTGCATCAAACCCTATGTTAGACTGGTTAGCCACTTCCCATGTTACATCGGGATTAGGAACCACGTTTTCGTACAGCATTTTGTTGTTGACACCCTGTCCGAATACATAATTTTGACCATTGAAGCTATAGGTTGAAAGGTACTGATACTCCTGAAGGGCTCCATTGTAATAAACCCTGTCATTACCTGTCTGGCCCCACGATGCACGCAGTTTAAAGTCGTTGATGAAAGAGATGTTATTTTTCCAGAAGTTCTCGTCAGAAACACGCCATCCTGCCGATACTCCGGGGAAGAATCCGTATTGTTTTCCTGGCTTGAACATGTATGAACCATCATACCTCATTAAAAGCTCTATCAGGTATTTTTGACTAAAGTCGTAGTTTATACGGCCGAAGTAGCTCTCACGGGCATTCTGGTCAGCGTAGCCACCGTTTGACATATTTATGTCAGCAGCGCCGGCAAACATCTGGGGGATAGCAGCTGTAACAAAATTCTTTCTGAATTCGTTTCCGTAGTTATTCTGGCCATATTGGCTTTCCGTACCTGCCAGCAGTTTAATATGATGTTTATCGTCAATGGTTGTTTCGTAGGTGGCATAAGCGTTAAAGGTTTTCTTTCCACCCTCCTGCCAGTATTCTGTAAGCTGAGGAGCAGCATACCCTCTCATATTCTTTACAAGCACAGGTATGCCATTTGCATCTTTTGTGGCTCCATCCCAGGAATAAAGGTACCATGGAGTATCGAATACCTTGCGGAAGTCGAAGGTCTTATCATACGAACCATTAGCTTGTACAGACAATCCCTTTACCCATGGGATCGTAATATTAAGTCTCAGGTTACTCTCCATATTATAAAGACGGTCATCGTCAAATCCGGTAGCGCTGGTAACGGTTACGGCTGAGTTCATACCGTATTCAATATCCGGTCCCGGATCTCCGTTTGGCCACCATGCCTGCATGGTGGGTTTCCCCCTCATGAGCATACGGAAAATATCTCCTCTAGAGACTGTAGGGAAGTTCCTGTCTTCCTGGCGACCGGCAATGTCAAAAGAAAGACTTATATTCTCTGTAATCTTACCATCAATGTTACTGCGGAAATCATACTGGGTAAAGTTGGTTGCACTGTGTTTGTAATATGCATCCTCATATTTACTTCCCAACGAAAAATAATATTTCATTTTTTCAGTGCCACCTGAAACAGACACGTTTTCATAATTCTGAGCCGCCCAGGGTTTGAACACTGCTTTAAACCAATCGGTGTTCGGGTGTCCCCATGGATCTGATCCATCACCAAACTGTTGAATATCAGTAGCTGAATATACCTGATTACGTCCTTTGCTGGGAGCAGCATAATATGCAATCTCATTCTGTATTGTTGCATAGGTGGCAGCATCGGCCATTTTTGGAATAACGTCGGGTTGGTTATAACCTGAGTTCCAGTTTACTGTAATTGTCGGTTTTCCGGCCTGACCACGTTTAGTGGTAATCAGCATAACACCGTTTGCAGCCTGTGTACCATAGATGGCTGCTGATGCATCTTTCAGGACTGTAATACTTTCAATGTCGCTTGGGTCAAGACGCTCGAGTGAACGATGCGGGATCCCATCAACAACAATCAGAGGAGAGTTATCACCCAGGGTATTGGCGCCACGGATTGTAATTGTGGTTCCGTCTTCACCTGGTTCACCACTTGTCTGGATTGCGGTAAGTCCGGGGATATGTCCAACCAGACTATTGGTAAGGTTGGTCGTCGGTGACTGTTTAAGGGTTGATCCATCAACAGAACTGATGGCACCGGTGAGGGTAGCTTTTTTGGCAGTACCATAACCGATAACCACAACTTCGCCCAGTTGAGAAACTTCAGCCTCGAGAGCAACATCCACGGTATTCTTTCCGGCCAATGGAACCTCCTTGGAAACATAGCCGATAAATGAAAACACCAATGTTGCATTCGGGTCGTTAACGGTTACCAAAAATTTGCCGTTTACATCGGAAATAGCTCCGACAATAGTTCCTTTAACCAGAATATTCACACCAGGCAATGCCTGATTGTTTGACGCGTCGGTAATAGTCCCTGAAACTTTAATTTGCTGTTGGTCAGCAGTAGTTCCCGGGGTATTACTACCGGAAGGTTTTTCTGCAGCAAGCGAATAGGCAGGAAGTGCCAATACGCAAAACAGAAGCATAGTAACAATTTTCATAGTTAGTAGTAACTTTTGAAAATTCACATTTGGCTTTAACAGCCAGATGCAGTTGCAAGTTTTTTTCATACTGTTACACTGTTAGTTAGTTAATAAATAGTTGGAATTAGGATTATTAATAATTATTCATAGAAAAATTATTCCAAAAGTATTAGTAAGTGTAATTTTTACACTTACTAGTTTACAAAAAAAATTGTCTTGCCCTTAAATCACTCTTTTCTTTTTGGTCGTCCAATTATTTTCTTAGTCGAATCAGGTAAATAACGATGCAATATAGTATGTGATATTTAAAAAACCAAATTTTTTAAGAATATTAGTTCTCTTTTTTAAGAAATAAGTTTTTACCGCACTATTTCAGTTCAATATTCCCGGTTTTTTCATCAAATTCACACACTACCCTGAACCCGACATTAAAACAGTCGGAGTACCACCAGATACTTTTCGGCATCTGCGGGTCGGTTTTCAACCACGACTCTGTCCTAGTATAATCCCTGGCTGCGCTCCTTAATGCCGAAGCCGTACTTAAGAATGAACCTCCGCGTACAACATGTTCAGTTCCTTCCTGCGGGCCCTTTGGATTTTTTACAATTCCTCCGGGGTATCGGGAATAAGCATCCGGTTGATACCAGTCGGAACAGAACTCAGCCACGTTGCCAGCCATATTCCTCAAACCGAATGGATTAGGCTTTACCCTATCCGGCAATTGTGTTTTTGTCGGACTATTACCTTTATATATTATATAGGTATTGATTATTGTTGTATCGTTTTTCGAGAATTTTGCTTTTAATCCGGTTTTCTCAAACTTTCCAGGGTCACCTTTAAAAAAGTACGGACCAGTTGATCCTCCCCGGCAGGCATATTCCCATTCTGCTTCTGTAGGAAGACGGTAGCTCTTACCGGTGACTTTACTTAACCATTTACAATATGTTTCTGCTGCATGAAAAGAAAAAGAAATCGCAGGTCTCTTACCCAGGCCCCAGCCCTGGTCGGGTTGGCCGTATGGAGGTGTAGCTCCGGAAATTGCATCGGTCTCTGAAGCTTTCTTAGTTCTTAACCCTTCCGTATCTGTGGACCTTCCTTCTGCCGCTGTCTGAACATAGAATGCCAGAAACTCATCCCACGAAACTTCAATTTCTGCCATAAAAAACGGGCTTAACTCAACTTCTCTTACCGGCCCTTCATCGGCCTTTCTGAAAGGTTCTTTATCCGGACTCCCGATTTTGAAAGTTCCACCCGGAATAGCTATCATGTTAAACGAGACCGGTGATTTCGGAATCTGCTCGATAAAGCTTTTAAACTCATTAACTTTTGCTGGTTCATTAAAGATTTCCTTTGCTGCTGAAGAGGTATTTCCAAATGTGGAATTGCTGCCATGAGTATAACCTTCTATAAAATGTCCTGCATTCAGATGACAATTGATACAATGAAGTTCGTCCGTTTTTTTTGTTTGTATATAATATAGGTGTGCATCCTCTCCGGCCTTGGTAAGTTTTGCAGGGAAGAGATTCTCATGACATTTGGTACAACTACTTTCATAAACATATCCGCGTGCAACTTCAAGACGTCCTTTGTCAGCCCAGTTAAATGCAGATGAATCTTTGGTCCACTTGCTCCATAGATCTCTTAAGCCTGTCTTCCCTTTTGCCCATAGATAACCTTTGCCTTTCGGAGGCAGATGGCATTCAACACAGCCAACCCGGTATCCCGATCGTGTATCAAAATGTACAGATTTTTTCCATGATGCATCTGCCATAGGATGAATATGACATGAGACACAATATTCGTTAGTTGATGTTATATGCAAGGCTTTCCCTCCCCCCAGAATAAGCAATGCTCCGATAATCAACCCGGGAAAGAACCATAAAAGAAATCGTTTCATAGATCAGAATTTGCGGGGTTCAAGATAAAAAATTATCTAACATGCAATGCAGGTATTAATCATTTTAAGGAAAAAATAGTCTAAAACAATCTTTTATTTTTGCCAGTATGAGGTATCTTAGATTTATTTGCATCGTCATTGCGAACGAAGTGAAGCAATCCCAAACATCCAACCTGTGAATCAACTTACTTTCCTTGCGATCCAACGGTGTATATCGGAAGATAAATCCTTTATGAATATTAGAGGTATATTGGTATTTTTGCAACCAAATCAATCACCCATGAAAAGAATATTAGTCATCATTATAGGTCTTACCCTAAATCTTGCACTATTTTCACATCCCTGGAAACCAAGTCATTATGTGATAATCGACACTTTTGAATTTTGTCAGGTATGATTTCAATTAAGTTTTTCTTTCAGAACAAAAAATATTTTGCTTCTGCTTTTTTGTATTCCTGCTTTAGTCTTATTTTCAGCACCTGGGTAACATACATTCCTCATATAGCGGAAAAAATCGGAATTACTGAAGGCAGAATAGGCAAGGCAATCTTTTTTTCTGCCCTTGGTGCATTTTTCATGATCAGGATTTGCAGGCATTTCATCGACAGGATAGGTGTAGGAAGGTACACATATTTTGCACTAATAATCTATTGTATCTGTTTTTTTGGTCCATTTTTGGCTCACAATTATGTTTTTCTTTGCATAAGTTTGTTCATCTTCGGTATGGCAAGTTCGTCGTACGCAATTTCATTGAATTCATTAACAGCTACCATTGAAAAACAGGATGGCATATACATTATGTCGGGCAGTCATGGTTTTTGGAGCCTTGGAGGTATGATTGGCTCTGCAACAGGAAGTTTCATTGCAGTTTTAGTGCATAATCCAATTTTACATATAGCCGTTCTTGTACTAGTCATACAAATCATTCAGGCCAGGTTAAAGTCACAATATTTTTTCAGAAGAGGTGAACAACTCATAAAAGAAAAACGTAAGCAAAATAAAATAATGCCGCTATTTGTTATAGCTCTGGTTGGTCTGGTGATTATGGTTTCGGAAGGCGCTATTGCTGACTGGAGCGCACTGTATCTGAAAAAAATAATACTTCTCGATATTAAATATATAGGGCTCGGTTATTCAGCATTTTCTCTGGCAATGATGATTGGTCGCTTTACTGGTGATTCGTTAAGTAAAAAACTTGGATCATGGCAATTGATCACATATGCAAGTCTGATAGCTATCCTGGGTTTTTTACTGGTTCTGATTCTAAACCCTGTCTTTGCAATTTCCGGCTTTTTTGTTGTTGGGCTTGGCTTTTCCGTTATTGTACCGGAGGTATATCGACTGGCTTCAAACGTTGATGGAGTGAAAACAGCCGATGGTGTTTCATTTATTGCAGCCACAACGAATATTGGTTTTCTTGTAGGTCCTGTATTGTTGGGCTTCATTGCGGAACTAAAGTCGCTGCATCTGAGTTTTATTGTGCTTACTATTTGGGTGAGTCTGGCTTTTTTTATGGCTTTTTGGAAATTCAAAAGAAATCCATTAACCGCAAAGGGGTTGTATGTACTCACCCCTGCCCCTCTCTACTTCGTAAAGAGGGGTATTAAATTATTTCATGAACATTCTAATCCAAATGAAGTTTAACAACTTCCCCCTCGTTGCGAAGCAGAGAGGGGGAACGCAAGGGGGTGAGTTCATGAGTCATAGAGGTGCACAGAGGATGCACAACTTGTCCCGATCTATCGGGAGAGTTTCACAGAGAAAACTCTCTCATTTATTTATTGTATTCATCAAAGAAGTCGTTGCCTTTATCGTCAGTAATAATAAAGGCAGGCATGTTTTCAACCCTGATCTGCCGGATTGCTTCCATCCCAAGTTCTTCGAAATCGACAATCTCCACTGATTTTATATTCTCAGCAGCCAGGATAGCCGCTGGCCCGCCGATTGATCCCAGATAAAAACCTCCATGTTTCTTACATGCATCGATTACCTGTCTGCTTCGATTACCTTTAGCCAGCATGATTAATGATCCGCCAAGGCTCTGGAAAAGATCAACATATGAATCCATCCTCCCTGCTGTTGTAGGTCCAAAACTCCCCGAAGGCATACCATCGGGTGTTTTAGCCGGACCTGCATAGTAAACCGGGTGATTCTTAAAGTATTCAGGCATTGGTCTTCCTTCGTCCAGCATCTTTTTAATCATAGCATGTGCAATATCCCTCGCAACTATCAGTGTTCCTGTCAGACTTAATCTGGTCTTTACCGGATATTTTGTCAAATCGGCAAGCACCTCATTCATAGGCCGATCAAGATTGATCTCAACAGGTTTTTCAAGCTCCGGAGCTTTTGCCGGCATAAAACGGGCAGGATTTTTCTCAAGTTCTTCAATGAATATACCTTTTTCAGTGATATATGCTTTAATATTCCTGTCGGCACTGCAACTTACACCAAGTCCCACAGGGCATGAAGCTGCATGGCGCGGTAACCGGATAACCCTTACATCATGGACAAAATACTTACCTCCGAATTGTGCCCCTACACCATATTCATGACATATTTTTTCAATTTTCTTTTCCCATTCAATATCCCGGAAGGCACGTCCGGCTGCATTTCCTGTCAGCGGAAGCCCGTCGAGATATCCGGCCGAAGCCTCCTTCACTGCTTTAAGTGTAGCCTCAGCTGAAGTACCCCCGATTACAAGCGCCAGATGATAAGGCGGACAGGCTGAAGTGCCAAGTTCCTTAATTTTTTCTTTTACAAATTTTATGAGAGCCTCTTCATTGAGCAACGATTTGCTCTGCTGGTAGAGGAATGTTTTATTAGCGGAGCCTCCTCCTTTTGTTATAAAAAGAAATTCGTAAGAATTGCCTTCGGTGGAATAAATATCAATCTGGGCGGGGAGATTAGTCCCGGTGTTTTTCTCTTCGAACATTGAAAACGGGACAACCTGTGAATATCTGAGATTCTTTTCCTTAAAAGTTTCAAATATACCTTTTGACAGGTACCCGGCATCCTTACCTCCGGTACGGACATCCTCCCCCTTTTTCCCTATAACTATTGCAGTGCCTGTATCCTGGCACCATGGCAGATCTTCTTTTGATGATATAACTGTGTTACGAAGCATCATATATGCAACAAAACGGTCATTATCAGTTGCTTCCGGATCATCAAGTATAGCAGCAAGTTTTTCCAGATGGGATGTTCTCAGGTAAAAAGAAAGATCGGAAACAGCCTTTTTAGCAAGGAGCTCCAGACCTATGGGATCAATAGTCAGAATCTTTCTTCCCCCCTCTTCAACCACTTTAACATAATCTTTTGTCAACAGGCTGTAGACAGTGAAATCTTTCTCAATCTGAAAAGGTTTCTCGTAAATAAATTCTGCCATATATGTAGAAATTAATTTATTAACAATGAAATGATTATGAAGTAATTGTAAAATTTAGTATAAGGCTATATCAAATATAAGAACAAACCGGTTAATAATATAAAAATTCGGAAAGAAACAATATTTTATAAGTTACACAGAGAAACACGAAGGGTTCACGGAGAAACACAGAGAAATTCCTCTGTGCAACTCTGTGCAATCTCTGTGATCCTCTGCGTCAGTTCTTTAAATTTATTTTAATAAAAGATCTTTTAAATCAAATTTTTCTTTGGCTCTTATTCCTTTTGGAGTCATTTCAAGATTACAGCATTCAATGTGTTCGTCATGCTGAAATACAAATATGTAACCATTCGCAAGAGCTTCATTGAGTATTCTTTGTTTCTCTTCAATTGTTTTTAACGACTCGATATCATAGCTCATGTTCCAGATAATCGGAATATGTGCGATCGTAGGAATAAGATCTCCTGTAAAAACCAGTGCTTTATCCATATATTTAATTATAGGGATCATCAGTCCGGGAGTGTGCCCATAGCAAAAAAACGTTGAAAAACCGGGGAATAATTCTCCTTCTTCCTCCACAAGGTTAAGATGGCCGCTTTCACCGATAGGCAATATGTTTTCTTCAAGAAACGAATCAGCTTCACGCAGATTGTTTTTTGAAGCCCATTCCCACTGTGTTCGACTGACGTGATAAATTGCATCAGGAAAAGTCAGTTCATAGTTTTTTCTTCCTTTTTTTCTTTTTATTCCACCCCCGCAATGATCGGCATGCAGGTGCGTAAGGAAAACATCCGTAATATCTTCCGGTTTGTAGCCTTTTTTCTTAAGCCCCTCAATTAATCCTTCACCACCATGCAGATTGATATGACGGAAGAATTTCTCATCCTGCTTATCTCCCCATCCTGTATCGATAAGAATAACATGTCCGGCAGTTTCAACCACCAGTGACCGAAGTGTAAGATTAATGAGGTTATTTTCGTCAGATGAATAAACACGCGACCACAATATTTTGGGAATAACCCCGAACATTGCACCTCCGTCAACCTTGAAATTGGTAATATTAAAGAGATGCATTATCATATTTTCTTTATTCATAAAACACCTTTCAATTGATTTTTGTTTAGTGTATTAATAAACAGATGGAAACAGATACTTTCATTTCTCCGGAGATTATTTTTCATTAGGATCGATAGTTCCGGCATACATGGTTATAGAATCGGGAATTGTAATCCTGTAATGAGATTTTGCCAGCTTTACCATATTCTCTCTCAGTTTAAGCGTCATATCTATAGCATCACTATAGGCATCATCATAGGATTTTCCACCTGCCATCAGTTTTCTTTCCTTCAACTCGGTCGCAATTGAATATTCAGTCTCGTCGCATGTGACCTGACCGTCAATCCATATCTCTTTTGGGGGTATAAAATGATATGACAAATCGTTGCCGCTAAAACCAAAGTCGGGATAAATGTTTTTTCTCACCAGATAACCATCCACAATCCAGATAGTAATTCCTTCACGCGTTCCCATGGGAACGCGATATATGTTCTGAATCTGAATACTGTCGGGAAGACTATTAATCTCCTTTATGTTATCGTAATCTGTTGCCACAACTTTTTTCAGAGAGGCCTCATGCGCCCTGCATATCTCTTCATTTGAATGTCTTATTGTCTGCTCAAGTGATAATGACGAATCATGTGCAGTTATATATTTCCATCCAAACTTTGCCATCAGATGACGTTCATTCAATTCATGAGCAGTTGTAAGGTAATATTCCTCGCATGAAATTGCATTATCGATCCAAATTTCTCCTTTAGGATTAAACGGGTATCTCTGCTCATTTCCGCCATAAAGGAAGGAACTGAAAATTTTCAGTCTTACCTGGTTCCCATCTATAATCCAGATATCATAGTTCTGCATTTTCCCCATATAATAACGATAAACGCCATCCACTTTCATATTACTTTTACAACTAATGATAATCAGGCTGATAGAAAGGATAAGGATTAGTTTTTTCATATGCATATTGTTTGGTTAAGAAAGAATCTTTTGAATCCTGCGAACAAATTTATTGATTTTCAATCGTTTTATGGCAAATATTTAGTCATTATGCATGCTAATTTATTTCTGAGATTGGAGTTTTCTATTGTTAAAACCCTCTGATTTTTATAATTTAGCCACACTATTATTCAGAACCAGATGACTTTTAAAGGAATTGTATCAAAATATAAGTATTCGATTGCATTAATACTTCTTTTTGTACTCATTGAGAATGTATCTTTTATAATCGAACCCACATTTTTTGGGAAATTACTCGATTCGCTTATCGACCATTTTTATGACCATGAAAAGGCAGAATATATTTTCCCCCTTGTTATCTGGATAATTATTTACCTGATAAATGTTGTCGGCGGGACACTTCACCGGTTTTTTAATGGAAGCATCTATTCCAAAATGTATGCAAATATTGCAACAGAGGTAGTCCTGGAATCAGAATGCCGTGAAGATCAGTTTTCAAAAATGCTTGTCAGGGCAGAACTCGTAAAAGAATATGTGGCGTTTTTTAAAGATCGGCTACCTGAAGTTATGTGGCAATTATCTGCAACAGCCGGAGCAATAATAGCCATATTCTTTTATGATTACAGGATTGCCCTGGTCTGTCTGGCGGTTATTATTCCTATTGCTTATATAAATAATCTTAACCGGAAAAAAGTCACACTTTTCCAAAAAGATATCCACGATAACCAGGAAGAACTGTTTCATCTGATTGAGAGCAGGGATACTTCAAAGATCAGTCAGTTTTATCTGAATACAATATCACCTAAAACCAGGATTGCAAGATGGAACGCATTTAGTTATGGTTCAGTTAAAGTCTTGCTTGTAATCATTTTCATTGCTGTATTATTTATATGCGTTGATGTTGATAAATTTACGACCGGAAGAATTTATGCTGTTGTTGCATATTTATGGACTTTTATAGCATCAACAGACTATCTGCCTGAGTTAATGGAAAGTCTGGCTTCAATAAAGGATCTGAATATACGGTTCACTGCCGATGAAAAGGCTGAGCGCCACGGATATTTCCCTTATAATTGATAAATCTGCTTAAATAACTAACATTAACAAAAAACACAAAATCATGAAGAAATTTTTATCAACCTTTTTACTGTCAGCATTTGCCTATTGCTTGTATGGTCAGTCCGGGAAGGTTATGGATGATCTTACCGTTCCAAGCAAAATCTTGAAAATGGATCGGAAATATGCGGTATATCTTCCTCCTGACTGGGAAACTTCTCAACGAAGTTATCCTGTCCTTTACCTGTTGCATGGAGCCGGGGATGATCAGACCGGATGGGTACAGTTCGGTGAAGTTCTGACTATTGCCGATGAAGCAATAAAATCAGGAACTGCAACTCCTATGATCATTGTAATGCCGGATGCCAACACCGGAAAGCGTGGCTATGTAAATGATGTGAAAGGCGAATGGAGATACGAGGATTTTTTCTTTCAGGAATTTATGCCCTTTATTGAAAATAAGTATCATATAAAAGCTGAAAAACGATACAGGGCAATTGCAGGTTTATCAATGGGCGGAGAAGGTACTTTCATTTATGCCCTGCATCATCCCGAGTTGTTCTCAGCAGCATGTCCGCTCAGTGCAGCAACAGGTCCGAGAAATCTTGATGAATTAAAGGATTACAGATTATGGCAGGGGGTTGAAGGTATTACTGATGCTGAAAAAGAAGCATACTTTAAACGTTACAGTGTTTTGAATCTGATTCAGAATATGCCTGATGATCAGAAAAAAGCTGTCAGATGGTATATCGATTGCGGTGATGATGATTTTCTTTATGAAGGCAATTGCCTTGTGCATATTGCTATGCGTCAGAAAGAAATACCTCATGAGTTCAGGATCCGTGATGGTGCACATAACTGGACGTACTGGAGAGAGTCATTGCCTAAGGTACTGGAGTTTGTGTCGATGGGATTTCATCAGTTTTAGACTGGTTTTGATCTTTTTGCATCATGCGCAAACATGAGTCTCATCATAATTCTTATCATCTGGTATGAAAACCAGTCGGTAAGCTGGAACAACCATGTTTTGCGCCGGATATATTCCTCAAATGTAACCTGCCGGCAATCGTTTTTAATGATATCCTGAAGAAGCCCCTCAAATTGTTCCCCGAACTGAGAGTCAAGAATATCAGCATTCATTTCCACGCTGCCGTAATCACTGAGGTGGTTCATATTATAGCTGCCTATTGTGCTCCAATTGCCATCGACAGTTGCTATTTTAGCATGCAGGTTTGAAGGAAGATATTCATAAATAGATATGTTATTGCGAAGAATAAAATCATAAAGAAAATTTGTCGCCCTCATGACCACAGGTTCATCTGATTCAGCCGAAAGAACTATTCTGATATCTACTCCCCTTCGGCTGGCATTTCTCAGGAGTCTTCTTTCATTTCTTCCGGGCAAAAAGTAACTGGCAAAAATTGTCATCCGGTTTTGAGCATGCTTCAGGGCTGAACGATAACTCTTCAATATCTCAATTTTA